>Ga0214473_10011638_pt1 | contig 10337 bp, 8 predicted proteins | sample RVTome_7_FD_203509 | JGI IMG/M metagenome (GOLD analysis project Ga0214473, IMG submission 203509) | Soil microbial communities from uranium-contaminated site in the Upper Colorado River Basin, Wyoming, United States - RVT98D197 | ecosystem: Environmental > Terrestrial > Soil > Contaminated >... | reverse complement strand
GTTGTAACCGACCGCGCCGTTCTGACGCGGCGCCTCGGCTGAATAGAGCACGAACGGCACCGGCTCGGCGACATGGGTCTTGAGCGCGATCGACGTCGGATGGTCGGGCATCAGCAGCACGCGCCAGTCTGTTCGCTGCGTCATTCTTTGAAGCACGGTGCCCACGACTTTTTCGTCGAAATCTTCCAGCGCCTGGATTTTTTTCTCCACGTCGCCCATATGTCCCGCCTCGTCGATGGCTTCGACGTGAATGAAGACGAAATCATTTTTCTCAAGCGAGGCGACGCCGTATTCGCCCTTGCCGCGATAATTGGTGTCGAGAAAACCGGTGATGCCGGGCACATGAATCCGTTCCAGCCCGGCGTACACGCCCAAGCCATTGATAATGTCCACGGCGGAGATCACGCCGCCCTTGATGCCGAAACGCTCGGCGAGGGACGGCAGCGCCGGCGCTCTCCCCTGCCCCCAAAGCCAGATCGTCGTCGCCGGACGGCGGCCCTCCGCCTGACGTTTCTTGTTCACAGGGTGAGCGGCGAGAATCGGCCGCGAAGCTTCCATGAGCCGCAACAGCCGCTCGGCGCCTTCGCCCTTGGGCATATGGCTCGCGACTTTTTGATCCGTGATATCGTGCGGCGGCGTGGTTTCCATCTTTTCCATACCATCGCGCCACACCATTAGATGGCGATAGCTCACGCCAGGAAAAAACTCGATACCGTCGCCGCCGAGATTTTGTCCGATGGCGCGAATTAGCTCCGCCGCTTCCTCGGTGGTTATATGCCCCGAGGTGAAGTCCTCCATGAAAGTATCGGCGCCGCTGCTACCGAGGGTGACGAGGTTGCAGCGAAAAGCGATGTCGCGCGGTCCGAGAGCGACGCCCATGCTGGCGGCTTCCAACGGCGACCGCCCGGTGTGATACACCGCCGGGTCGTAGCCCATAATATTCATATTACCAACGTCGCTGCCGGGAGGAAAGCCATGGGGAATCACGTGAGCCAAGCCGAAAACGCCGTGGGCGGCGAGCCAATCCATGTTCGGCGTCCGAGCGGCTTCGAGCGGTGTCCTGCCGCCCAGAACCTCCAGCGGGTAATCCGCCATGCCGTCACCTTGAAGAATTATATATTTCACGGTCGAATCCTACCTAAGTGTTTTCCTTGGCATGTATAGTGCCGTTAGCTAACAGTTCAAGGCGTTCAAACCGTTCAATCGCTTCGCTCCGTTCAATCCCCCTTCTTAATCCTCCCCCGCGACGCGGGGGAGGAAACAGGTGGGGGCTGGAACGTCTTGAACGACTGGAACGATTTGAACCTCATGCAGCGAGTGTCATATCGTCCCCCATATCGGAAACCAAACCGGCTCGACTACGATATAGTCTCGATTACGCACGGAATCCAGAGCCTTGCGCATCTGCTTAAGCGTCGCCCGCTCCAGTGTCATCACGAAAGGCAAGACTTGTTGCGCCTTCTGTTTGGCTTTGTAGCTCTGCATCAAACCGCGCAACTCGTCGTCGACGTGGCGCAACTGCCAGATCTCGGAAATATTGACACCGATGCGGCCGAAGGCCTGGCCAATATCGCCGACGATCCCGGCATGATCCTTGACAACGAAGCGTACGTAAAATGGGGCGTCGATGTCATCTTCGGCCTGCAATGTCAACGTGCCCGGCGGAATCAGACTCGGCGCGCCGCTAAACTTGCGCTCGCCGCGCGCCAGCTCGGAGACGTCGCCGAGCACCGCCACCGCGGTCGGCCCGCCGCCGGCGCCGGGACCAACCAAAACGTAATCGCAGTCGCGCTCGCCACGCCCGGCGCTGCTGCTCTTGCCGGCGAAACAAACCGCATTCATCGCGCCGTCTACACTGCCGAGAAAACTTTCCGCCGAAACCAAGGCGGGGGACACGAAAACTTGAACTGAGCGGCCCTTGCGCCGCGCCACTGCCAGCTGTTTGATCGTGCTGTTGCCGATCCGTTTAGCGTAACGAAAGTCGACCGGCTGAATATCCTCGATGCCCTTGCGCCAAATCTTGCCCGGTTGGATTTCAAGACCGAAGCCGACCAGACTGAGTAGCAGCAATTTTGCTTCGGCATCGCTGCCGTTGACGTCGGAAGCCGGATTGGTCTCGGCGTAGCCCTTCTGCTGCGCTTCTTTGAGCGCCTCGGCATAAGGTTTGCCGCTTTTCTCCATCTGCGAGAGGATGTAATTGCAGGTGCCGTTGACGATGCCAAAGATCGCTTCGGGTTCCTCCGCGGCGAAACTCTCGCTCAGCGATCGAATCACCGGAATGCCGCCGCCGACACAAGCCTCGAAGCGCAATTGCTGCCCGGCTTTCTTGGCCGCCGCCCAGATTTCTTTGCCGTAGCGCGCCAGCACCGCTTTGTCGGAAGTGACCACCGACTTGCCGTTGCGAAAAGCGCGCAGAATGTAATCGCGAAACCGCGGCAGCTGCGACACGGACTGAAAGCCCAAAGCTTCAATGACGATGTCTACGCCGGGGTGATCGAGCACATCTTCAGCGCGGTTGGAAAAAAGATCCCGGCGTTTACCGAACCATTTTTTGCCTTTGGGGTTGCGCGTATAAATTTTGCGAACTTCAAGCTCGATCTCGTCACCGACCTGCCCTTTGAGATCGCGAAAGAGAATGTCCTGAATCGCTTCGCCGACCACTCCCGATCCGAGAAGTCCGACGCCGACTTTTTGGCGTGTTTTACTTGATGCCATGGTGCTTGTTCGCCGCGAAGAATTTTTTGCGCCGCGGCCCGCGTCAGTCGAGCAGCTTGCCCAGGGCACGCTTGATGTTGCGCACCGCCTGCTTGGTGCGATGCTCGTTTTCGATCAAAGCGAAGCGTACGTGATCGTCGCCGTACTGGCCGAAGCCGATGCCGGGAGACACCGCTACCTTGGCTTCCTGCAACAGGAACTTGGAAAATTCCACCGATCCCAGCTTTTTTGCCGGCTCCGGCAGCTCCGCCCAGACGAACATCGTCCCCTTTGGCTTCTTGATATGCCACCCCGCGCGCTCCAATCCGTCAACCAACGAATCGCGGCGCTTCTGGTACACCAGGCGAATCTCCTCGACGCAGTCCTGCGGCCCGTTCAAAGCCTGAATCGCGGCGATCTGGATCGGCTGAAAAATTCCGTAGTCGAGATAGCTCTTGATGCGCGCCAGGGCGTGGATGATGTCCTTGTTGCCGACCGCGAAGCCGACGCGCCAGCCGGGCATGTTGTAGCTCTTCGACAGCGAGAAGAACTCGACGCCGACGTCCTTGGCGCCGGGCACCTGAAGAAAACTCGGCGCCTGGTAACCGTCGAAGGTTATGTCGGCGTAAGCTAGATCGTGAACCACGATAAACCCATGCTCCTGCGCCGCTTTGACGATGCGCTCGAAAAAATCCAGCTCCACGACTTCCGTGGTCGGATTGTGGGGAAAGCTGATTATGAGCATTTTAGGCTTCGGCCAGGTCTGTTTGATCGCTTCTTCCAGATGCCCGAAGAAGTCTTCACTGGTCGTAAGCGGAATACAGCGCAGGTCGCCGCCGGCAAGAATCACCGCGTATTGGTGGATCGGATAAGTCGGGCTGGGACAGAGCACTACGTCGCCAGGATCGATGGTCGCCCAGGCCAGATGCGACAACCCTTCCTTGGCGCCGATGGTCACAATCGCTTCGGTGTCGGGATCGAGTACGATGTCATAGCGGCGCCGGTACCAGTCGCAAATCGCGAGGCGCAGCTTATAAATGCCACGGGATACGGAATAGCGATGGTTTGCCGGTTTGGCGGCGGCTTCGATCAACTTCGCGACTACGTGCGGCGGCGTCGGCCAATCCGGATTGCCCATGCCGAAGTCGACGATGTCCTCGCCCCGGTGGCGCGCCTCCATCTTCATGCCGTCGATGATACTGAAAACATAGGGCGGTAGCCGCTTGATGCGCTGAAATTCCACGCTCCGTTACCTTATCCTTTCCGGAAAACAGATCTTAACCGTAATTTATAAAGCATCGCCGCCCGCGCTGCAACAAGAGTCGCGGACGCACCCACGCCGAAGTAACACATACGTCTTTGTCGATGTTACATTTAGATTTTGGCGAGGGGAAGGAAGACTGAGGAACCGGGAGCGTATGAACGTGAAGATCATCAATACGTTTGTATTAGGTCAGTGCCTTTTAGGCATCCGACTCCTTTTGCTTTCCTGGGACGATCTGTTATGTCCTTGATCAGGAGACCGTCGCGCGCCTTGGAGAACGGAGATAAATCTGCGATCGACTTTGAAAAACTAAATCCCACAGGAGGAAGCCATGAAGCTAGAAATTCCTTACCATGATTTACGGGGCTGGATAGATCTGGCCGGCGAGGTGGGCGAGATTCGCGGCGTGGAGGGCGCATCGTGGCAGGAAGAGATCGGCATGGCCTCTGAATTGCTCAATCGGCGCGATCCGGCGCCGGCGGTCATTTTCGATAAGATCCCCGGCTACCCCGACGGCCACCGGGTCCTGGTGAATTTCTTCGGCGGACGGCGCAAAAATATGACACTGGGGCTGCCGTCCGGATTGAACAACTTTCAGTTGTCCGAAGCCTTCTCCAAAGCCTTTCAGGAAGCCAAACCCATCTCTTACGAATTTGTCGACGACGGACCGATCTTGGAGAACGTCAAGATGGGCGACGATGTCAACGTGCTCCAGTTTCCCTCGCCCCAATGGCACGAGCTCGACGGCGGGCGCTACATCGGCACCGGGAGCTATAACATCACGCGTGATCCGGACGAAGATTGGGTTAACCTGGGCACCTACCGCGTCATGGTCCAAGATGAAAAGACAGTCGGCTTTTATATTTCCCCTGGCAAGCATGGCCGGGTTCACCGCGACAAACACATCGCCCGCCAGCAGCCGATGCCGGCGGCCATTGTCGTCGGCGGCGATCCGTTGCTCTTTCTACTGACGTGCAGCGAGATTCCCTACGGCTTGTGCGAATACGACATCGCCGGCGGGCTGCGCGGCAAGCCCTATCAAGTGATCAAAGGCAAGGTGACAGGCTTGCCCATCCCCGCCAACGCCGAGATCGTTTTAGAAGGATTCGTCGATCCGGCAAAGAGGAAGCCCGAGGGTCCTTTCGGCGAATGGACCGGCTATTACGGCAGCGGTCTGCGCGACGAGCCTTGCATGGACGTCAAGGCGATTTACTATCGCAACAAACCGATCATGTTGGGGTGCCCGCCGCAGCGGCCGCCCGATGAGATCGCGCGCTACCGGGCGATCCTGCGCTCCGGCTTGTTGCGCCAGGCCCTCGAGAAAGCTGGCCTTTCCGGCATCAAGGCCGCCTGGGCCAGCGAGATCGGCAACACGCGGATGCTGCTCTGCATCGCCATCGAGCAGCGTTACGCCGGCCATGCCGTCCAGGTCGGCCATGTCGCTTCGCAGTGCCACGTCGGCGCCTATGCCGGCAAATATGTCGTGGTCGTCGATGACGATATCGATGTTTCGAATCTCGAGGAGGTGGTTTGGGCGATGATCACCCGGTCGGACCCGGCAACTTCCATCGACATCATTCACAACGCCTGGTCCACGCCGCTCGATCCGCGGATACCGCCGGAGCAACGGGCCAAGGGGGAAATGACGAATTCCAGGGCAATCATCGACGCCACGCGGCCATACGCGTGGAGAGATAAATTTCCGCCGGTCAATATGCCGAGTCCCGAGTCCGCGCGCCGAGCGCGGGAAAAGTTTTCCTATCTACTGGACGGTTAGAGCTTCTTACCTTTCAAATGTTCAACAGAAGGACTTCAACAAAGTTTATCGCGCCAAGCTGCCAACGAAAGAAAATTCGAAATCCGAATATCGAAATCCGAAACAAACCGAAACTCTCGAAGCCGAAAGCAAAAAATGAAAATCCGAAACGAGTTGGTTTGGAATTTTGTGTTTTTCGATCATTTGGATTTGTTTCGAATTTCGGATTTCGAGTTTCGAGCTTTTTCTTTGCTTCTCATTCCTTGGCGTGCTTTGCGCCTTTGCGCGAGTCATTCTGTTTGCGATTCCCTTATCAAAATTCGACCGAAAGTTTCAAATATCTTTGCGTAGCTCTAAAATAGGAGGAACCTATGCTGCCTTTTCGTAAACATGTCTTCGTCTGCACCAACAGCAAGCCCGACGACGACGGCTGCTGCGCCGCCAGAGGATCGGAGGAAGTTTTACAAAAATTCCGCGCCGAGATCGCCGGCCGCAAACTGCAAGGAGAAGTTCATGTCACGCCTTGCGGTTCGCTCGGCACCTGCGGCCACGGCCCCAACATGGTGGTTCACCCGGATGGGACATGGTATTCGGGCGTCACCGTAAACGACGTCACGGAAATCATCGAGCAGCACCTGGTCGGCGGCAAAGTCGTCGAACGGCTCGCCTGGCTCGACCACGACAAGCTGCACCAGACAATTGCCGAGAACCGGGCCAAGTCCCAAGCCAGACGAGCGGGATAGTCCAGATTCCTCGCGCTTCGTTGGGGGCCGGTGCTACGGATTCGATCTCCAATCAAGCACCAGTGGGTCGGGGTATCGGAAACGGGTCGTTCGCACGCAAGACCCAGGCACTGTCATGCTTTGTGAAACCGATCCTAGGGTAGTAGGTTACCGCATTGGGGGCTGCAACCAGGACCAGCATTGATCGTGGTCCCATTCGTTCCCGGGTCTTTCGGATCAGTTCCTTGCCGACGCCTTCGGACCAATGGGATTGCCGAACGGCGAGATCGGAGAGATAGCCCACGTAACTAAAATCAGTGATCGTACGCGAGATACCTACGAGCAACGCCCCGTCCCAAGCCGTCACGACCAAGTTCGCATGCGCGAGCATGTCCGACATAATGCCGCGGTCGTCGATGGGCCGGCGTTCCCCAAGGGTTGACGCCCTGTACAGTTCGATTACCTCATCGAGGTTCAAGTCGTTTCCGTAGCGGTAATCAATTTCCCGCACACCACCTCCTGATTTATAGCGCCGATTGCAGCCGCCGCGGTTAGCCGATCTCTAACGGCCTTTGCCTTTTCGTTCCTCTTCGAGCCTCTCCAAGAATGACAAATCGAGCATGTCGGCCGCTTTGAGGCCCATACCGGAAAGGTCATTATCGTTGGCGATGACATTCTCAATGGACTTAACCGTCACCAGCGGCAGCCCCGGAGTGACCCGGCTGTAGACGTTGAGGGTTTCTTCCAGCTCTTCGCTCGCGTTCGTCCGATAGTATTCACTGAGGAAGCGCATCGCCTTCTCACGGTTCCTCTCGTCGCGATAAAAATCCATCCCGTCCGCCAGCCCGCGCATGAAATTCATCACGGTTTCCCGGTCCGAGCGAATATAAGAGCGCGTGGTCAGCACCCCGGAGAGGATGTATTGAAAGTCCTGGGTGGCGAAATCGAGCAGGGGCACATACCCTGCTTTGCGCGCCCGCAACGTATGCGGGGTCTGGAAGAGCGAGGCCTGGACATGGCCGGCGGCCATGGCGGACCATCTCTCCCCCGGCGATCCGATCGGCACAATCGTAACGTCCTTTTCCGGATTCAAGCCCAATCGGCGCAGTCCCAGTCGAGCGATGAAATCGGGGCTGGCGCCGAGTTGACTGACGCCGACCCTCTTCCCTCTCAAATCGTTGGCGTTGCGCACCGAAGGAATCGCAACGATCACATAATCCAGCCGGTTGCCCACGGCTCCGATAAACGTGACCTCCCTGGCGCCCCGCGCCCAGGCGCGAATGGCGGAAGGCCCGGCCGTCAATTGGATGAACAGCTCTTTAGCCAAAAGAGATTGAATTGCGGTCACGCCTCCTGGGATAAAAATCGGTTTGAGTCTCAACCCATGTTTTTCGAAGGAGCCCGAACGGTAGGCAACCCAGAAGTAACTGCTCGATCCGCCGAGGGGGTAAGAGGTATTGAGATCCCTCAGTCCCTTCGCCTGGGCAAAGAGATCGGTGGGCACGGCCCCGAACATCGCCAGCCCCGCTAAGATCGTCATCAGGCGATATAGGATTCGCATGACTCTACCCTCCCTTCGTCCAAGAACTATTTCACCGCGGAGGCGCCCTTCGACGCCGCTCAGGACAGGCGCCGGGCGCGGAGTAAGGAGTTTTGGATTATAAAATACTCCGAACTCTGCGATCTCTGTGCCTCTGTGGTGAAATAACGATTGCTGCTTCGGTTGCGGCTTTGCCACGCCGGGATCGACGTGGGTCATTTTTCACCCGAAGTTCGTTTCACCGGCTCGAATCCGGGCCGGAATTTCTTCTCGTCCAGGAACTCGCGCATGCCGCGCGCCCGCGTCTGATCCGGATCGACAGCGCGCAGCGCCACGCCCTTCGCCGCCAGATACTCGTAGGCTTGCGCCATGTTCATGTCGCGCACCGCGCGGATCCCTTGTTTGGTGAAAGCAAGTACCGTCGGGCTCTTGGCGATCAGCTCGCGCGCGATGGATACCGTTTCCTCGCGCAGCTTGTTCGCCGGCACGGTCAGCGTCGCGATGCCCATCTCGGCCGCCTTGCGCCCGTCGATGGTGCGCCCGGTCATGGCGTAGAACATGGCGTTGCGGAACGAAACCATGTCGGCGAAAACCTTGCTCACGTTGCCGCCGGGAAGAATGCCCCAGTTGACCTCCGATAAACCGAAGGTCGCGTTTTCCGCCGCGATCACGATGTCGCAGGCCGCCAGCGCGGTGAAGGCGCCGCCGTAACAGTAGCCGTTGACCATGGCGATTGTGGGCTTGCGCGACCAGGTGAGCATGTCCGCCCAGCGGCGGTGCGCCGTAACCGCCCGGAAGCGCGCCACCGGGTCCTTATCCGTCTCGCGAAAATACTGCTTGAGATCCATCCCCGCGCTCCAACTATTGCCCGCGCCGGTGATCACGATGACCTTGGTGTCTTCATCGGTCTCGTGCTCGAACAGTATCTGCTCCATCTCGATGTGGAGAGTCGGGTTCATCGCGTTGCGCTTCTCCGGCCGATTGAATGTGATCCAAGTGATTCCCTCGCCGTCGGTTTCGACGAGAACGCAACTGTATTCTTTCTTTTTAGCCATATCTGTCCTCCCTTAGAACGTAGTGTGGCCCGAGATTCTCCGGTCCGGGTCCGCAAAATCAATCCAGGCTCAGGTAAGTCCCATTCATCTGGAAAGCCTTATCATGAAGGGGAAAGTAGTCGATTTTCTTTCTTCCAGTCAAGAACAAATTAGTGTGATGTCGGGAATTCTCCCGACCTCAATCGCGCCGCCTCGGCGGGGCCCTGAATAGAAACTCACATGAACCACCGGGACCACAGACGCTATTGCGCGGACTCGGTCGCTCTCACGACCTAGCCCGGATTATTAATACTACCAGGTAAACGCCGCACAGACTGTCGATCGGGGTGTGACCCTAGAGGAGCGAAGGCACCAGAGTAAAGTGTTTCATTGTCATGTTCACGCTCAGTACGATGCTTGACCTTTGCACCGCTGTTTTCATCATCAACTCGCTGCGCTTGCGGCTTCATGGCAAAGCTGTATTGCCTTCGCTCCGGAAGGGTTGCGCCCCGATCGCCCCCTTGCGTGAATAATCCAGGCTAGGATTTGGATTCAGCTTATTCGGAAGGAAACCCTTTGATGCCGTTGGCATCAACAAACTTGTGGGGGCACGTTCGAGGCTACGCGCCTTTGGTGGGCGATTACTTTTTTACGCCTAGGACTTGCCGGCCGTACTCTTGCAAGAGCTGCTCGCGCTCGTCGGATGGCGGGAGGGTCTTGAGTCGATCCTCGATGCGACCGCGCTCTTCCTGCTTGAGCTCGCTCCAGCGCTTCAGTTCGTGCTGAAGTTTATCGCGTTCTCCCGTAGCCAGCGGCTGGCCGGCGGAACCGGCAGCTTCGGCGGCGTCTTCCGATTTGGCCTCGGCGCTTGTGGAAACTTCCGGTGCGGCTCCAACAACCACGGCGCGGTGCGGACGCCCATCGGCGTCGTACATCAAAGCGAAGTTGCTGAAACCGATCGAAGAGATCAACGAACGAAACGCCGGTTCCAGTTGCAGTCGGTGGAGTCGAAGGTTTACCAAATTGTTCTCGACCGCGGCAGGAACGATAATCTGAAATCCGGTACTGGCCTCAATGACGTTAAGTGCGACAACCACAGGGGTTTGCTCAAAGGCGACAGAAATCTCGCCGTCCCGATATTTCACTGCTTCATGGGAGAAGGCATCGTCGAACTCTTGCGGATATCCCGCTGGAGCGCCCCACAGAACCAGGAAAGGCAATATAAGTCCTAACCTCTTTGTCTTGTTCATATTCTTGACCTCGTCCAAACCCGGTAATGAGCAAGTTCCATGCCCCCCCATTCTCCCATTGCTATGTGCAAATAAAC
>Ga0214473_10011637_pt1 | contig 10337 bp, 12 predicted proteins | sample RVTome_7_FD_203509 | JGI IMG/M metagenome (GOLD analysis project Ga0214473, IMG submission 203509) | Soil microbial communities from uranium-contaminated site in the Upper Colorado River Basin, Wyoming, United States - RVT98D197 | ecosystem: Environmental > Terrestrial > Soil > Contaminated >... | reverse complement strand
CCCTGAGGATTCCCCCGTCTTAAGAGATGTAAGTACTGCTTGGGCTTGCCCAGTGAACCTGTCTTCAGAAAATGTTGACCTTAGTGAATTGGAGCAATTAAGAGTGGCCTTCAAACGAGAGATGGCACAACTACACCTTTGGTACGATCTCGCAGTTAAAAAACGCGGACGAACTACGGTTGGTGTGAGCGGCCTCGACATGGGTATGGTCAGTGATTTTGTCAGCGCATTCATTGAGGCCGGTATTCCGAAAAACCCCCGGAAAGATCTTCCCCTGGCACTTGTGCTCAAACTTGCAGTAGATGATCTTAAGGCTTACTACCTTGAGGCCGTCACCGCCCAGCCAGGCGAAGCACCGCCAGGAAGTGACAGGCTTGCCGACTGGTTCTGGGGGGAGACGATAGCAGCGAAGATTCTCCTTGCCGTCAAACAGTCCTGCCTGAATAGCGAGGATGCCATGCTGCAGGCTGTCGGCATGAAACTCCTCGTTCCCATGACCCAGGCAAATCGCGGAGCCTAATACTACTTTTCTTCCGAGCTGCCTGGTGCCTGGCCTTCAGATTCCGTAATCGATTTAGGGTAAACTATTTCTAATAGGAAGGAGATGCATAGATGAGTAAAAGAAGTTTATTCTTAATTATAATCGTCGTCATCCTTGGGGGAGCGATCGGGCTATTGTTTATATTGAAAAATTCTTCTTCCAGAACCTTAAATGCACAACCATTAAATGAGAAGGGATGTCTGTTCTGTCATGACGGAATCGAGAATATTAATGTCAGGATGCAACCCTTTTTACTGGCCTTTGCTCAACAGCAATATGGGAAGCGTGAAGGGTATGAATGTGCGGTCTGCCATGATGGAAATCCATTCTCTGACACAGAAGATGCGCACAAGGGACTCATCCCAAATCCGTCAAGTATGTGGGTGCTTCACAAGGGAAAGGGTTGCTCCAAGTGCCACGATAGCAAAGAGAGTATCACCACGTTGATGGGAAGGCCTCTTCCGAAACCGGTTGGTGGAGGCCTGGCCCCCATACCTGTGATTTCTTCCGATCCTTCAGGAATGTCAGGGATAGATTACACATACAGAATGGCAAGGGCCTTGATGTCCCTCGAAACGGGAAAAGCGAGTAAGATTCTATCCTCCAACGGAATCATACCGAAGGGGACTTTCCCATATGCCAATTTTGATATGGATGATCCAGATGGTCCGGTCCCGAGAGTAGGCTCGGAAAAATATCGGGAGTGGGTGAAGAAGGCTATAGATGCTGGTTTCTTAAGGCGGCTCGATAAGGTGGAAGAAATCCCTTATTTTGATAAGGCTGTTAAAGCATTCGGGTCGGCTGAGAAAGCAGGTTTCGCTGATATCCACAGGAAGCAGTGTGCCAGGTGTCATGTATGGGGCGAGGGGAGAGATAAAAGAGGAGATTTGAGGGCCTCCGGCTGCGCGGCATGTCACATGCTCTATGGCAACGACGGAAAATATGAGGGAAATGATCCAACCATCAGGAACAATAGAACCCGGCCGCACGCGTTGAAGCATAAAATTACAAATGCCATCCCGGCAGCTCAATGTACCCATTGCCATACCAGGGGGAAACGCATTGGCACCACCTTCGTGGGAATGTTCGAATATGATTACGTAAAGGACGGTGAAGCACCTCCCTTTGACGACCAGGCTAAACCCCAGGAACCCCTGTTCACCAAGGAATATATGCACGTAAGAGAGGATGTCCATTTTGAAAAAGGAATGGACTGTGCGGATTGCCATACATCCATTGACGTGCACGGGGATGGCAACATCTATCCGGTGACCTACTACCAGGTGGAGATTAACTGTTATGATTGTCATGGGTCCACCGAGAAGTACCCGTGGGAACTCCCCGTGGGCTATGGGACACCGGTGACACTCGAAGGACAAAGAGGGATTTACAGAGCCGGGGATAAGGAGTATCTCTTGACTTCAAGGGGAAATGTAAAAGGGAACTGGGTTCGGGAAGGGAAGAGGATTTATGTGTTAAGCCGTTACACGGGTAAGCAGCATGAAGCTCCCCTCCTCAAAAACATTAAGCTGGCAGATAAATTCAAAACACAGCAAGGGAAGGTCGCTATGGCCACTATTCCACAACACCTCGATAAAATGGAATGTTATACCTGCCATTCCACATGGGCGCCGCAATGTTACGGATGCCACATGCGGTATGATAGGCGGGTTAAAGGGACGGACTGGGTGGCTACGTCCAAGAGGTTGGATCCAAAAACCGGAAGGCAGGTTGTCACGAAAAATTTTGGCGACCTCACTATTGAGAATAGATCCTTCTTTAGATGGGAAACCCCTATTTTGGGATTGAACCTGAAAGGAAGGGTCTCGCCTCTTGTTCCTGGCTGTCAAGTCTTTTACACTTTTATTGACGAAAAAGGAAAGATCAAAGCATTGAACAGGTACTATATGACATCCAGTGGTCATGCTTCTCCAACCCTTGCTCCCCTGTCTCCCCATTCGGTGACCCTGATTGCCCGAACCTGCGAAGATTGTCATACGAATCCAAAGGCCATAGGGTATGGAACGGCTAATTCAAGAAGCGGACAAAAGCTCTTGGGAGATGCGCCGCTGTTTCAGGACTTATCAAAAGGGGTTTACGGGGATATTCCCGGGGCGAAGACGGGCAAATGGCAAGTCCCGAAAATAGAGGACTTTCCCAATGCCCTGGATCAACTGGTCACAAGAAGTGGCAAACAGGTTCAAAACATGCCGCTACCCGAAGATAGGCCGTTAAGTGAAAAAGAAAGAAATCTTGTTGAAAGAGAGGGTTTATGCGTGGGTTGCCATCAATACTATGGAACTCCTGAATGGGCAAGAGTAGTAGAGAAGTATGGGAAGGCAGAGACTGCGGAGCGGCATGATAAAATAGTCTCAGAAGCAATAAAGAGTCTTATGGAGAAAAGTAGATAAAGAGAAGTCCCGGGGCAGGAGGTAAATCATGTCAGAAAAAGAATTTCAACTTCCAGAAACCTTGCTCGAAATAGTTAAAGCGGATCGAGAATACAGTCTCTTCTTATTGGAAGGTGGAGATTTGGTCTTTTTCCCTGCCTGACCTGAAGGGGAGTGGAACATCGGCGATGTTCTCCGTTCAAGCCACCACCGTAGGGCCACCAACGCTGAGATGAGATATTACTTCCGTCAGATCGCGCCCAAGATGGACTGGAGGAAAGCCAAGGTCAAGTTATGGAAAAGTGTTGATGCCTTTGGTAAGGAAGGAAGCAGAAAGAAGGAAATAGGTATCAGGAAACGAATTCTATCATAAATATGTTCCTGAGCCCGGGCAGGTAGTGAGGTCCTTAATCTTTATAGAAGAAAGTAGATTCAAATTCCTTTAGAAAAAGGTTCGGCATATCCTGTTAATTCCACATAACCCATTCCCTTGATTGGGTTTCCCTGATATTTCCCTTCGACTTTAACACTTCCCTCCCAATAGGTCACTCGTGTTGATTCCTTGGTAATCAATTCTTGATCCTTGACCGTTGGAGTAAGGGTCAATTCAATTTGATGACCAGGAATTTTTATGTTCCATTTGGAGGGGTAAACCGCTCCACTCTTTTGACTTTTCCATTGTTTCAGAACGTCGATCTGAAATTCTTTCTTAGGGAGATGCTGATATGTACCATCGTGGAAGATGATGGTCCCGCTCGAATAGGGATCGATTCTACCATCCTTGTGCCGAATCTGATAAAACATCAGCTCTATCCCCTTATCCATTTGGAGGCTAAACCAATCCCACCCAACCTGATATTCTCGAAGTTGTGTAGAGCCAAATTCATGGTCCATCCAACTGATTCCTCGGACGGGAACTTCTTTGTTTTTCAAAAAGATCTTCCCTTCCGTTTTCAAGCGAGGGATGGAATAGTAATGGGAGGCATATCCCTCCCCTTCGGCCTTCTGACTGATTCCATGTTGACCATGAACGACTGGATTTTTTTCCGGTGTAAGCATTAGTTCAATTCCAAAATTTTTATCTCCGGCTTTAAGGGAGTGATGTGGCATTGCAGGATCTTTTCCTTCAATGGACCAGTCCTCGATCCAGATTCGAAAAGTCTTTTCAATTGTCTTGTAAGGGGAAGCCCCTGCCTCCCCCAAACTTCCGCGGCTGATCTTTTCAAGATATTCAAACTTCTTTTTAGATTCATCGGTGATGGCAAGGTGAGCAAAATAGAGATTTTGAATCGCCCATCTTGATTTTGTTTCCTTGGTCTCCTTTCTCAACCCCGTTCTAAAAAACGTGAGTTGATAGCCAAAGGATTTTCCATCCTTGCCAAGGGATTGGAGATGGCCGGAATAATACCACCATTCGGTTTTGAATTCAGGATGAGAAAAATGGTCCTGGGGAAATAAAAAGATTCTCCCGGGCAGAGCGCGCTTGAACTCTTCACCGTATATTTTTCCATGGGTCAAAAGAAGGATAAAAATGAGTCCCGAAATGATGAAACTCTTTTTTTTCATGCCTAACCGCCCGCTGCGACTGGAATCAGAAAAAGGGGACAGGCTACTTTTCGTACCGAATGTTGAAGAAGTTCAAATGATTTTTTCCTAGTTTCTCTATTCGTCATAGGAAAAAGTAGCCTGTCCCCTTTTTATTATTTGTTTCGATTGGAAAAAGCGATGAACTTGCTGACCCAGTTGGCATAGAATGGGACGTTCTTTGCAGGGACAAAGCCACGGGAAAGAAGGAATTTCTGAAAGTCCGGCAATATGTTGTTTTCCATTAAAAATGTCTTTTGATATTGAAAAACCAAATTATACGGAATCCGTATAGCATGATATTATGTAGCAATTACGAATGCAATAAAAATATCTTCCCTTTATTTACAAACAATTATGATTGAAAGAGTTTTCGGACTATGATATGGTGGGAGTCAAAAATGGGAACAAACAGGTATTCCGTATATTAATTGTTCGCGGGGCAAGGACTTATAATGAACAGAGGAAAATTGAAATCTGAAACGAACATGTGGATGTTTCAGAATAGAGGTGGAGGCACCAAAGAAGCACACCTCGTCATACTCGATTTACATCCAAGTGAACCTTCGATAGTTTCGCTTGACCCAGAATCCCGCACCGATCTCAGCAGGCACAATAAAAGAGGAAGATATGATCACTTTGCCAAAGCATAGGTTTTGGAAAGGATTTTTTTGTGTGGCCACAATTTTGGTGAGTGGATGTGCTTCTTATAAACCAGCGGCTAATACCCAAACTCTTTACGAACGGATATCAAAAGCAATCACAACGGAGTTGTCGACCGGCTCTGACCATATCCGAATGCAAGTGTTTCCTATCCTGGATGATAAGCTCGCCAAGACGAATGTCGGAGTAACCCCTTCTGCATCGGGGATGCTGTCTGTCTTTGTGAGAGTCGAGAATGGAGCCGAAAATCCTGTGAAAGTGGATCTGGCAAATTCTTTCCTTCTTATAAATGGAGAAAAATATCCGTCGTTGGCGGCGGAATCGGCGGTTGAACGAGCCCAGAGGGGTGACGCTGTTCCTGTTGCCGGGATGACAGTGCTGTTTGGGCTGATAGGCGGGATTGCAACAGGATCCGTTATTGCTACTGGTAACAGAACTATAGAAGAACATTATCAGGAGAAGAGTTTCAAGCCTACACTGATTAACACGAAAAGTTGTGGATCGGGTCTCGTTTTCTTTGAATTTTCTAAGGAGAAGACCGGCGGGCGAAACTTCACCTGTACTATTCCAGTCTTAAATCTCGCAACCAATGAGGTAACAATCCTTGAGGTATCTTTTAACGAAGGGGAACTAAGAAAATTGGAGGAATGAAACGAATGAGATTTCTTTTTTATCTGGTCGCCTTAGGCATTTCTTTTGTAATGATCGCCGGTTGCGCCGCTCCTAGACTCATGAGCTCAAAAACATCCGTAGAGTTCGACTTAGGCCAGAAAAAGCTTGCCAGCGATGATAGATTTGCTATCCATGTCGAACCGCTTGCAACTGGCAAATCGATCTCGGATCCATATGTTGTTGGAGAGGCGAAAATAGGGGCTTTCAACGTGCGGGATCCTATCCGCTCCGACGAACCGCTAAATATTATTCTAACAAATCTACTCCGGAAAGCCTTTTCTGAGGCTGGTTTCAAACTGGAGGAAAAAGAGAAAGCGCAGTATGTTCTTTCCGGCCAAGTCGACCGTTTCTGGGTTGAGGAATATGCAACAGGATGGAGCCCGGAATACGCGAAAGCTTCTGTGAGATTCGACCTCATCATTAAGAATAGGGAAGGGAAATTTGTCTGGGTGAATACTATTGAAGCGAGCCACAGATCGGAGGTAAGTATTGACGCCACAGAACATGACATTGCAACCCTTTTGACTGCCGCGAAGAAATCCATCGAATCCATTTTCAAGAACGAGTCCTTCTGGAAAAGTATTGTGAAGTGAGGGAAGAAGGTATGTTATTCTGTTCCGCGGGGCGGTTCAATTAGGGAATAAGAGAAATACCCGAAATCGTGCCGCGAACAAATCACTCCAGCGGATGTCTTACAGCCACCGCTGACCTAAGTCGTTACGGCTATCAGAGAAGATTTGGTGCCAGGCAACGGTAATTAGGTATTGACGGAGTTATGGTTTTTTGATAAAGAATTGTCATGGCTCGGAAACCTCGCATCCATTTCCCAGGAGCTTTGTATCATGTCATCACAAGAGGGAATCGAAGGCAGGGTATCTTTCGGGATGAAAAGGACCTGGCGCGGTTCCTTAGCTATATTTCCGACTGCAAGAACAGATTTCCTTGCTATCTTTACGCCTACGCTTTGATGAAGAATCATCTTCACCTCCTTATCGAGGTGAAAGAGATCCCATTGAGCGGGATCATGCAATCCCTTTTATTCGGGTATTCGCGTTATTTTAATAGGCGATACGGGGAAGTGGGACACCTTTTCCAAGGACGGTACAAAGCCATTCTCTGTGACAGGGATGCCTATCTGTTGGAATTGGTCCGCTATATTCATTTGAATCCGGTGAGGGCAAAGCTTGTGAGAGCTCCGGAAGACTATGTGTGGACCGGACACCTCAGTTACCTCGGGAAAGGAGAGGAGGGCCTGATTGACGAAGGGTTTGTGTTGGGTCAATTTAGTGAGAACCGATCTTTGGCTAGACGAAGGTACCGTCAATTTGTGTGGGAAAGGATTTCGATGGGGCACGAGCAGAAATACTACGAGGTGAAGGATCAGCGTTACCTCGGGGAAGAGTCTTTCATTGATCGGATCGAGTTGGAGAAGAAAGAGACGGAAAGCTGGGTTTATGATGTTCCGCTGGAAGCCATTGCTCAAGAGGTGAGCAGATCCACGGGAATCACAGGGGACAAGTTGCACAGTGCGACAAGAGGCCGGGAAGGAGCGCGTGGAAGGGGGTTGGTAGGGTATTTGGCGAGGAAGATATCGGGTTATATGGTGAAAGAGATAGCTGAATATTTCGGACGGAGCCCGGTAGCGATCGGTGAGGCCATCACAAGGATTGAAGGTCTCCTGCGTAAGGATACATCGTTCGAGAAGGCATTAAAACGGATGGGGGAAAATGTGATCAAGGGGAAGAGAAGAAAATACCGTATTTCCGTTGCCTGACACCGGTCTTCTTGGTCTGTGTGACGAGAATTGTGGCCGAGAAGGAGCTATTGGAAAAGGTTAGATTAAGATACCAAATGAACTAGGCACATTCCGCACGAACGCCCCTAGTTCGTCATGGGAGCCATAAAAAATAACTTGACAAGGTATTCTTTTTGGGGTATTTTTGTAGTATGAAAGTCAAGACATCTATAACCTTATCCGAAGATTTGCTGAAAACGATCGACGAATATACAGGGGAGTACAAAAACCGGTCCGAATTCATTGAAGACGCTGTCCGGGCTTTTATTATACAATTGATCCGCAGGCAGCAAGATGCCAGAGACCTTAAGATTATCAATCAGCATGCGGATTATCTAAACCGAGAAGCAGCGGATGTTCTTACCTATCAGGTCGATCTGTGAAACGTGGTGAATTGTACCGTGTTGCTAATCCTTCAGCCAAGGATCCCAAAAAATCCAGAGTCTTTGTTATCGTAAGCCGCCAAGTTCTCATCGATTCTCGCTTTTCCACGGTCATTTGCGCCCCGATTTATTCAACTCATGATGGTCTTTCCACCCAAGTAATGGTTGGTGTGAATGAGGGATTGAAGCACGATAGCAGTGTTCACTGCGATGAGCTTGTAAGTTTGCCCAAGTCGCTTCTGACCAACTTTGTGGGATCGCTCTCTCCACAAAAAACCGAAGAGCTTAATAGGGCTCTAAGCATAGCCGTGGATATTCGGGATCTTAAGGGCTAACAAGTCAGTACAGCCGGCGCCGCGGAACACAGTTTGCTTTTTCTGGAGGGGCGGCGGTTGTTTCTATCTTTATGTTGCGGGTTTTCGCTCCCTCAAAATCTCCCGGTGCAATTCTTTGAAGTCCTTTGGGGGAATGGCATCAGACTTTCTCACCAGCTTTACGGCTGAGGCAGGGCAGGGGATAGCACAGACTCCACAGCCAATGCACCATTCTTTATCCACGACGGGAAAGTCCCCTTCCATCTTGATGACCTGAACAGGACAAATCTCAACACATTGCCCACATCCGGTACATCTCTCCTGGTCCGTTTCTCTAAGGAAGTAGGTGGCCATCAGGACATCCCTTGGGATTTTTTTTCTCCTGATCGTCCCCACGGACCAGCAACAGCAGCCGCAACAATTGCAGGTGTGTTTGATGCCTCCCCTCGCATTGTCAACGAGATGGACCAGACCTGCCTCTTCAGATTTTCTGATCACCTCCAGGGCCTCTTTTTTCGTAATTTCTTTTCCAATGCCCTTTTCGATCAGATATTCGGCCAGTTCATCATATTTTATACAGTTCTCGAGAGGATGATCACACCGTTTCTTTCCAATCAGATGGGCGGTTGCCCGGCAGGGACAATGGACCAGGGCAATTACTTTGACCTTCTTAATGACCTCTTCCATCATCTCAAAAGGGAATACGGCATGACTATCTGGCTCAAAAGACGGGGTGGCAGGGATATAACGAAAAGCCTTTGTTTTGGTATCCCCATAAACCTTTCTTAGTTGGTCTTTTCCGGAATATTTGGCGATCAGTTCTGCCATTTTTTTTGCATTCGGAGTATTGACACCCCCCCAGAAAAAGGTCTGGGGAAAGCCATAGCCAAACTGTTGGAGAGCATACCCCCTGCTTCCATCCTTCATCTTTTTGGAGAAGAGGAGACCCCGCTGGGCTAAGTTTGATAAGATCGGTTCCAATTCTTCTTTCGAAATGTTTAGATGAGGTGCGGTCTCTGAAACTGATGCAGGCTCAAAAGGAATGACTTTGGTTGGGATGGCTAATGCCACCTCTGCCTCCAAAGGGGTGAAGTTCTCTCTGAGAATCTCCAGAAGCTCTTCTTTCTCAGGATAACCCATGCCCAAAGAGGCAAGATGTTTGGCCAACCGTTTGTAAATATTATCGTCCACGGTAAACCTCCTATCGTTTTATGGAATGTTGGAAGAATGGAATATTGGGTCAGAAAGACGAAAACGACATAATTTAATTTTTAAAACCCATCATTCCATCATTCCACTATTCCATTGTTCCATTCATAACTTATCTTTATTCCATCCTCAAGGATTCCACCACATTCATTTTGGCAGCCCGTCGGGCTGGAATAAACCCTGCACCTATGGAAGTAATCATCACCACCAGCCAGGACTCGATGAGGCTCCAAAGAGGAATTGAAAACTGGATCGTCCATCCGAAGGACTGTTTATTGATGACATAAATGAGAAGGACGGAAAGGAGAAAGCCACAGAGGAGGCCGAGGATATGGCTGAAAAAACCGATCATCCCCGCCTCGATCAGGGTGGTCTTCTCAACCTGCCTTTGAAAGGCGCCCACTGCCCGGAGGATCCCGATATCCCGCTGCCTGTCGATGATCAGGGCATTCAAGGAGTTGATGATTCCAAGAAAGGCCACGATGATGGCGATGAATTCGAGGGCATAAGTGATGGCAAAGGTCTGGTCAAAGATCTTCAGGACCTCCTTCCGCAATTCGCGATGGGAGACCACAAAGAGGCGATAAGGTTTTGAATATCTTTCTCGAATGGTCTCCTTGAAAGTTTCTTGGGACACCCCCTCTTTGAGATAAATGCCAGCGCTATGAAGCGTCTCATCGTTCCAAAGGGATTGAAAAAGTTTTTTCTCCAGCAACACCATTCCCCAATCCGAGGAGTAATCGTAGAAGACCCCGGCGATAAGAAATTCCTTCTCACCCTGAGGGG
>Ga0214473_10011636_pt1 | contig 10338 bp, 7 predicted proteins | sample RVTome_7_FD_203509 | JGI IMG/M metagenome (GOLD analysis project Ga0214473, IMG submission 203509) | Soil microbial communities from uranium-contaminated site in the Upper Colorado River Basin, Wyoming, United States - RVT98D197 | ecosystem: Environmental > Terrestrial > Soil > Contaminated >... | reverse complement strand
TGGCATGACAAGCTCGACCCGGTAATCGGCCGGGAGGCGGAGATCCAACGCGTCATTCAGGTGTTGAGCCGACGCACCAAGAACAACCCGGTGCTGATCGGAGAGCCGGGGGTGGGGAAGACTGCGGTGGTGGAGGGTCTGGCCCAGAAGATCATCTCCGCCGAGGTGCCGCGGACGTTGAAGAACAAGCGTGTGCTCGCGCTCGACCTCGGGGCGATGGTGGCAGGCGCGAAGTTCCGCGGCGAATTCGAGGAGCGGATGAAAGCGGTGATGGACGAAATCCGCCGCACTCAGGGCGAGATCGTGCTGTTCATTGACGAACTGCACACGGTGGTGGGCGCGGGGGCGGCGGAGGGGGCGATCGACGCCTCGAACATGCTCAAGCCGGCACTGGCGCGGGGCGAGCTGCAGTGCGTCGGCGCCACCACGCTCGACGAATACCGCAAGCACATCGAGAAGGACGCGGCCCTGGAGCGCCGGTTTGCGCCGGTGTATGTGGAGGAGCCGAGCGTCGAGGACACCATCGCGATCCTGAAAGGTCTGCAGCCGCGGTATGAGGAGCACCACCAGGTGACGTATGACGAGGCCGCGATCGAGGCCGCCGCGCGGCTGTCGTCCCGCTATATCACCGATCGGTTCATGCCAGACAAGGCGATTGACTTGATCGATGAGGCCGGCTCGCGAAAGCATCTCCAGGCCGTGATGCCCCCACCGGAGATAATGCGATTGGAGGGGCAGATCGCCCGCCTGGAGACACAGCGGGAGGCCGCGGCCCTGCGGCAGGACTACGAATCCGCCGCGAAGAGCAAGCAGGAAATCGAGGTGCTGCGCACCGAGCTGGAGGAGAAGCAGAGGCAACTGGAGTCGCAAGCCGGCCCCGCCGATTCCCGCGTCACCGACGAGGATATCGCAGGCATCGTCTCCACGTGGACTGGCATCCCGATCTCCCGCATGGTGGAGCAGGAGCACGAGAAACTGTTGCGGATGGAGGAGGAGCTGCACACCCGGGTGATCGGCCAGGAGGCAGCAGTGCAGGCCGTGTCCGAGGCGATCCGCCGGGCGCGGGCGGGGCTGAAGGACCCGAAGCGGCCCATCGGCTCGTTCGTTTTCTTGGGTCCGACCGGCGTGGGCAAGACAGAGCTGGCCCGAGCCTTGGCGGAGTTCCTCTTCGACAATGAGGAGGCCTTGGTCCGGCTCGACATGTCTGAGTACATGGAGCGGTTCGCGGTGTCGCGGCTGGTGGGCGCGCCGCCGGGCTATGTGGGCTACGAGGAGGGAGGCCAGCTTACGGAGGCGGTGCGGCGGCGGCCGTATCGGGTGGTGCTGTTTGACGAAGTCGAGAAGGCGCACCCAGATGTGTTCAACATTCTGCTCCAGATCCTGGAGGACGGACGGCTGACCGACGCGGCGGGGCGGGCGGTGGACTTCCGCAATACCGTCATCATCATGACCAGCAACCTCGGGAGCCAGCATACGCGCGCCACCACGATGGGATTCGGCAAGGCGGAGCAGTACGACTTCGCGAAGGTCCGTGAGGCCATACTGGGCGAACTGCGGCGCGTGTTCCGACCGGAGCTCTTGAACCGGATTGACGAGATCATCGTCTTCGACCCGCTCACGCAGCCACAGATACTCCAGATCGTGGATCTGATGCTGGGCCGGGTGCAGGAGCAGCTGGACGAGCGACACATCACGTTGCGCGCGACGCCGGAGGCGAAGCTAAAGCTGGCCGAGGAGGGGTTCGACCCGGAGTACGGCGCCAGGCCGCTACGGCGGACCATTCAGCGGCTGGTGGAGAATCCAGTGGCCCGCGGCATCCTCCAGGGCGAGTATCGCGACGGCGACACGGTCGCATTGGAGGTGGAGGACAGCAAGCTGATACCGCGGCTGGTCGTGCCGGCCTCAACCGAGACCGCCGGGTCGTGACCGCAAAGCGCCGCGGTTGGTTAACGATTCCGTCACAGCGCGGCAGTAGCATGGGAACAGGCTAGGGGACCCGCCTCGGCGGATCCCCGTTGAGTACCTGCGGAGGCTAGTGTGGGGGAAACGCTGCTTGACGCGGTGAATCTGTTCAAGTGCTGCATCTTCACATGGCGGGTCGTCACCGTCGTCTTGCCCGCGTTTCTCATCGCCGGCGCAGTAGTGGTGTTTGTGCCCAGTCATTCGGTGATGAGGTTCATGGGGGCGCGGGCCAATCCTCTGCTTTCCTACGGCATCTCGTCGGTTTCCGGCAACGTGCTCACGGTTTGCTCCTGTAATGTGGTCCCGATCTTCGCCGGTATCCTGCGACGCGGGGCGGGCATCGGCCCGGCCTTTTGCTTCGTGTTCGCCGCCCCTGCGATTCACCTCGTCAACACGATCATGACCTACAAGATCATCGGGTGGCAGTTGGCGATGTGGAGGTTTATCTCCGTGCCCATCCTTGCCATCGTGATCGGCCTGGTGATGGTGACGGTGTTCCGCAAAGAGGAGAAGGCGCGGCAGGAACAGATCCACAGGGCCGGCGCGATGGCGCTGGTCGGTGCCAATCCAGGACACGCCAGACAAGCCGAAGGATTCCTCGGTCTACTCGTCCTGGTGCTTATCTTCGGCGCCTGGGGCGGGCCGGATGGCTATTTCCAGAAAGGCCTCGGTCAGCTCGTGCAACTGGGTGTCGCGATCGCCGCCATCGGCCTGCTCACGCTGCTGGCATGCAGGTGGTTCGGCAAAGAGGAGACGGCGGAGTGGGGCCGGCAGACCTGGCTGCTGGCCCGGATGATCGTCCCCATCTTCGTCCCGGCCGTGCTGGCCATCGCGCTGATCGTGGCCCACATCCCGCTGCGGTGGATCACCCCCACCCAAGCGCAGATGGCGCAGCAGGCGGGCCTCGCCTTCGGGACGCCGGAGGGGAACGAGCTCCTACCGACGCTAGTCGCGGCGATATTCGGGACGCTGATGTACTTCCCGATGCTCACGGAAATTGCCTTTACGAAGGGGTTGCTGCTCCAGAAGTTCGCGGTGGGACCGGCGCTGGCACTGCTGCTTGGCGGCCCCGGCCTGAGCCTCCCCGGGCTGCTGCTGGTGAGCCGCGTCGCGGGATGGAAGAAGACGGTAGTCTACTGGATCGTAGCCGTGGTGCTGATCACTGCGGTGGCCTACTTCTTCGGCTCGCGCTACGGGCCCTTTCTCTGTCCCTGCCAGCAGAACCCGGGGGTGTATCAGTAGCGCACCGGCGGGCCTGCCCCTCCCCCTCGCTGCGCTCGGGGTCGGGGACGTACCCGCCCTACAAGACGGCCCTACCTCGCCTGAAACGCCCCCTCGTAGTGCGCGATCTTCTGCACCCGCCCCTCGGGGGTGAGATACACCTCCACGATGTCGAAGCGCATCACCCGCTCTCGGCGTTCTCGGTACTGAATGTACCCGGAGGCAGCGCGGATGATCTGGCGCTGTTTCCAGGGCGTCACCTGGTCGCGCGGCGCGAACTCGTCCGCGGCGCTCCGCGACTTCACCTCCACACACACAAGCACATCCTTCCTTTCGGCGATGATGTCCACCTCGGGGCCGCGGGAGAGACGGAAGTTCCGATCCTTGATGCGATAGCCGCGGGAGGCGAGATAGCGCGCGGCATGGTCCTCGGCGATTCGGCCCAACTCCTTCTTCGTTTTTGCACAAGTGCGGCCGAACACCGGAGCTAGTCCTCCACGAACGGGAACAGATCGGTGTAAGGCGCGTCGCTCAGCTCCTTCAACGCGGCCGCGAAGCGATCCACGGCCGCCTCGATCATCCGCCGGCCCTTCTCCGCGGTTGCCTTGGTGGGGTCGCCCAGCCCGGTGTTGCGCGTGTAGGCGTGCCACGGCCTGACGAAAGTGAGATGTGCCGTGGAGAAGGCGGTCCTCCGCGACTGGGTCGGTTCGGCCGCCCTCATGTCCACGCCCTCTGGGAAGAGATAGAGCATCGCGGAGGTCTCCATCTCGCAGGCATGGCCGCGCTCGTCGGTCTCCATCACCTCCTCCTCGACATCGCCGATCATCGCATACCACTCGGCCAACGCGACGAAGGCGGGAGTCTTGGGGTGGAGCTCGCGCAGCGCGGCCTGCAGCACCGAGGTGTTGCCGCCGTGACCGTTGAGGAGCACGACTTTCTTCACCCCCTGGCGCACCACGCTGTTCACCACATCGGTCACGAAATCGGTGAGCGTACGCGGCTGAAGGCTCATCGCCCAGGGGCAGTGGTGGACGTTGACGTTGCAGCTAAAGGGCATGGTCGGCAGCAGCAGGCACGTCGCGCCGCGGCGGTTCGCCTCCGCTACGGCCATGCGGGCGAAATGGTGCACTTGAAACGTATCGGTGCCATAGACCAAGTGCTGCGCATGCGGTTCGGTGGAACCGATGGGCAGCACCGCGACCTCGAACTGTCGCACCGTGAGTTCAGGGCGCTTGAGATACTCGAGACGGAGTTCGGACATGGGTTCTACCTCATATACAACGGGATGACAGCAGGCAGGGCGCCTCCGCTAACCGGCCTGAAGCACCTGTGACCCCCGCGGTCGCGCCGCGGACCATGCCACGCAGCCGGCCAACAGCGCGATTGCTGTGACGCCGATCAGCAGATCCACCAGCCCCAGGAACTGGGCGCACCGCGCCTTGAGTTCCATATGTATCAACGAGCCGGCGATACTAACACAGCGTTCTTTCCTGGCAATGATCTCCTTCGCCGAAGGCAGTCTGGACACGTCTACACGCAAATCGGACAGCGCGCCAGGCCCGAACTCGCGCAGATGCCCATACTGCGTCTCCCCGATGGTGGCTGAGGCGGCCGTGGCCACGAAGCTCTCTCGCAGTTTTCCGATAGAGTCGTGAGCATCGGTGGCTAGGCCCTTCTCTGCGAAGGAGGGGTAGTCGTCAAACGGTTCATTGAACACACCGTCATGACGAAGACCCAAGGGTTCGGGGTCGATAGCATCTATCCTGTCAAGCATGATCTCAACCTGTTCTTGCCATGGGCCGCGCGCGGGTGTGCTGACAGTGGGCGGCACCTGCGGCAGCCCGAACTCGAAACTAGGCGGCTTCGGTTGCTGCGCCGCCAGCACTGCCTCAGCCAACTCGCCCTGAGTGGCGCGTATCTGCCGCAACGTGTGCCAAGGCAGCAGTAGACGCAGCCCGATGAGGACGACCACCGCAGCCGGCGCGAGCCTTGTCCAGACAACCGTCCATCCGCGTGTCATCTTGTCCCTCCCCGCGCGCGTTCCAGTATGTCGAGACCTTTGCAGTACGGCCGGCTCATGACGGATGCCGGGACCCCAACACACCACAGCGCGGTTTCCGCTCTCTTCCCGGCTCCGACGTGGACTCCTCCCCCTTTCGCCTCCTCGCCCGTTGCTTGCCAACCCCTCCTCCTCACGGCTATAATGGCCGGATTAGGAGACCCGCACGTTGTGAAACGACAGACCATCCTCGCCGGGGCCGGGATCATGATGGTCGCTTCCCTCCTCAGTCGGTTGCTGGGGTGGGTGCGCGACCGAGCCATTGGGCATTTCTGGGGCAGCGGGCCCCACACGGACGCCTACTGGGCGGCGTTCCTGGTACCCGATCTGCTCTACTACCTGCTGGCGGGAGGGGCGCTGAGCGCGGCCATCATCCCGGTCTTCACCACCTACCTCCACCGTAATGAGGAAGCGGAGAGCTGGCGAGTCACCAACACTCTGGTGACGCTATTGGGGCTGCTTGCGTTCGCAGGGATCGCCCTGATCGTCCTGTTCGCGCCAGGTCTGGTGACGGTGGTAGCCGCCGGATTCCGGAAGGACGTGGGACAGGTAACCGAGTGCGCCAGCTATGTGCGCCTGCTCGCCCCGATGGTCTTCTTCACGGTGATCAGCGCGCTCTTCACCGGAATCCTCCAAGCTCGGCGACATTTCACCGCCCCGGCTTTCGCCTGGTTAGTGTACAACTTCGGTATCATCGGGGGCGCGTTCGTCGGCGGCACGGTGTTCGCCGCGCAGGGCGACGCGGCGGGCCTCCGCATTGTCTGTCAGGGCGTGCTGGTGGGGGCCGCCCTGCTGGTGGTGGTGCAACTGCCGGCGATGTGGCTCTCCGGGTTCCGCTATCGGCCCACGCTCGACCTGAGGCATCCCGGGGTGCGGGAGGTGCTGCGGCTTTTTCTCCCCAATATGGCGGGCCTGGCCTTCACGCAGCTCTGTCTGCTGTGGCTGCCGAGCTTCTTTGGCTCATTCTTCGCGCGCGGCGCGATCACGAGCCTACGCTACGCAAACCGCTTGGTGGTGCTGCCGTTGGGACTGTTTGGGATCGCGATCTCGACCGCGACGTTCCCAGTGATGGCGGAGCGAATCGCGGCGGGCGAGGTGGAGGGGTTCAAGAAGCTCTTCTCAGGGTCGTTGCGGGCCGTGTTCTTCCTCGCGGTACCCTCGGCCGCGCTGCTGGTGGTGCTGGCGGGGCCGATCTTGCGCCTGTTGTGGCGCAGCGGGAGATTCGATGAGACCGCGGTCAGCGCGGCGACGTTCTGTCTCGTGTTCTACGCGTTCGCGCTGATCGGACTGTCGGGGCTGCAGATCGTCAACCGCGCCTTCTACTCGCTCAAGGACACGGTGACGCCGCCAGTCATCGGCGTGGCGTACACTGTGTTGATCGTCGCCCTGACGCTGGGGCTGAAGAGTACCGGATTGCAGTACGCGGCCGTTGCCGCCGCCACCTCGGTGGGCGCGACCGTGGGTATGATACTCATGTTCGAGATCCTGCGGCGACGGCTGGGCGGGGTGCAGGGCGGGGAGATCGCGCGCTCATTCGTGCGGGTCGCGCTGGCCTCGCTGGCGCTGGCGGCCGTGGCGTTCTATGTCTCCAGTCTTCTTGGGCAAGCGCTTGGTGTGCCGGTGACACATTTCGCGGCTACGGCTCCGTTGGTGAGCGGCACGGCCGGCGCGCAGGCCGCCGCGCCGACCGCGAAAGTGGCGCTCCAGGTGCTGGTGAGCATGGCGGCCGGCCTCGCCGCCTATCTGCTGGTGCTCCGCTTAGTCGGCGCGCCCGAGATCGAGAGCTTCCGGAAGGTGTGGCGGCAGCGCCGCGCGCGACCGGCGGAGGGGTAGACGCGGATGAACCCGCCAGAGGCGGGCAAGCGCGGATGAACGCGGATCACCATGACCGAACAACAACGCACGCGAAACTTCTGCATTATTGCGCATATCGACCACGGGAAGTCCACCCTGGCTGATCGGATGCTCCAACTCACCCACGCGGTGGAGGAGCGCAAGATGCGCGAGCAGGTCCTGGATTCCATGGACCTGGAGCGCGAGCGCGGCATCACCATCAAGGCCAGCGCCATCCGGCTCGTATACCAGGCGCGGGACGGCGAGGAATACATCCTGAATCTGATTGACACCCCGGGACACGTGGATTTCACCTACGAAGTGTCCCGCAGCCTCGCCGCGGCGGAGGGCGCGCTGCTGGTGATCGACGCGGCCCAGGGTGTGGAGGCGCAGACTGTCGCCAACGTCCACCTCGCGGTGGACCAGGGGCTCGAGATCGTCCCGGTCATCAACAAGATAGACCTGCCGAACGCCTCCATCGAGCGCACCAGGATGGAGCTGGAGGAGATCATCGGGATTCCGGGCGAGGAGGGCGTCCCGACCAGCGCCAAGCTGGGCGAAGGGGTGGAGGAGGTGATGGAGGCGGTGGTGCATCGTCTCCCCGCGCCGGGCGGTGACCCCGAGGCGCCGCTGCAGGCCCTGATCTTCGACTCGCACTTCGATCCGCACCGCGGCATTGTTGCCTACATTCGCGTCCGCAACGGGCGTCTTCGGGCCGGGATGGAGATCCGGATGATGTCCACCGGCAAGACTTTCACCGTGCAGGAGGTGGGCGCGTTCCGGCTGGACCTGGAGCCGGTGAAGGAGTTGGCCGCGGGCGGCGTCGGCTACGTGATCGCCGGGGTGAAGGAGATTGGTGAGGCCCCGGTAGGCGATACCATCACCCGCGCGGACAACCCCGCCTCCGCGCCGCTGCCGGGCTATCGCAAGGCGAAGCCGGTGGTGTTCTGCGGGATCTACCCGACGGAGAACGCGGACTACCCCTTGCTGCGGACCGCGCTTGAAAAGCTGAGGCTGAACGACGCGGCCCTCTCCTTCGAGCCGGAGACCTCCGCGGCGCTCGGGTTCGGGTTCCGGTGCGGGTTCCTGGGACTGCTGCACATGGACATCGTGCAGGAGCGGCTGGAGCGGGAGTACGACCTCGATCTGATCGCCACCGCGCCGAGCGTGAGCTACCAGGCGCACACCACGCGGGGCGAGGCGCTGGAGGTGGACAGCCCCGCGAAGCTCCCAGACATGGACCGGATCGAACGCATCGAGGAGCCGTACATCCGCGCCACCATCATGACCCCCTCGGCCTATGTCGGCCCGTGCATCGAGCTGTGCCAGGACCGGCGAGGCGAGTATGTGTCTCAGGAGCATTCCCACACCACCGACCGGGTGATCATCACCTACCACCTGCCGCTGGCCGAGATCTTGCTCGACTTCTTCGACCAGCTTAAGTCCCGTAGCCGCGGCTATGCCTCGCTGGACTACGAACTCATCGGCTATCGGCCGGCCGACTTGGTGAAGCTGGACGTGATGATCAACGGCGATCCGGTGGACGCGTTGTCGGTGCTCACGTTCCGGGGCCGCGCGCAGCAGCGCGGCCGCACCTTGGTGGAGCGGCTACGCAAGGTGCTGCCGCGGCAGCAGTTCGAGATCCGCCTCCAGGCCGCCATCGGCGCGCGCATCATTGCCTCGGAGCGCGTCGCGCCGCTGCGCAAGAACGTAACCGCCAAATGCTACGGCGGAGACATCACGCGCAAGCGCAAACTGCTGGAAAAGCAGAAGGCCGGCAAGAAGCGGATGCGGCAGATCGGGAAGATTGATGTGCCCCAGGAAGCATTCCTCACAGTGCTCAAGATCGCCGACTGACGCCGCCGAGCTCGGTCTCTACGTGCACTTCCCGTTCTGCCTGAGCAAGTGCGCGTACTGCGACTTCGCTTCCTTCCCCTTGGAAGCCGCGGGCGGACTACCGTTCGCGCGGCGCTACGTGGAGGTGCTCGCCGTGGAGATGGATCTGCGGTCGGCCACGGAGGAGTTCTCTGAGGTAGGCGTGGACACTATCTTCTTCGGCGGCGGGACACCGACGGTGTTGCCCGCGGAGTGGCTGGTCGGAGTGTTGACGCGGATTCGGGCGCGGTTCCGCCTCCCCGACGACGTGGAGGTCACCGTCGAGGCGAACCCGGGTACCGTGGATCGGGGAAAGTTGGCGGCCCTGCGCGCGGCCGGCGTGAACCGGCTCAGCCTTGGGGTGCAGTCGTTCTCAGATCAGTCGCTGCAGGTCCTGGGCCGTGTTCACACCGCGGCAGAGGCGGAGGAGGCGATGGTGGCGGCGCGGGAAGCGGGGTTCGACAACGTGAGCATAGACTTGATCTTCGGGCTCCCGGGGCAGAGTGCGAAGGACTGGCAGGAGGAGGTGCGAGCCGCCCTGGAGGTGCGACCGGAGCACATCTCGGCCTACGGACTATCACTCGAACCGGGGACGCGGCTGGCCGAGGCCGTCGGCTCCGGGCGCCTGCCGGAGCCGGAGGAAGAGCCCTACGCGGAGATGTACCAGGCGGCGGAGGAAGTTCTTCTCGCGCGGGGATACCTACACTACGAGATCTCGAACTACGCCTTGCCCGGTCGCGAATGCCGCCATAACAGGAAGTACTGGTCGGGCGACGAATATCTGGGATTGGGCAGCTCGGCCCATTCCCATCGGCGGGGAGTGCGGTGGAACAATCTGCCGAGTCCGCGAGTCTATACTGAATGGCTGGAGCGCGGTCGGCTGCCGGTGGAGCGGGCGGAGGCGCTGTCGGTCCGAGGCCGGGTTGGTGAGTTGCTGATGCTCGCGCTGCGGTGCGCGGAGGGAGTGTCGGAAGAGACGGTCGCGGCGCGGACAGGGCTGCAACCGCGAGAGGTGTTTGGGGAGGAGATCGAGCGGCTGTGCCAGTGTGGGATGCTTGTGGCGGAGGGAAGCCGACTCCGCCTCCCGCGGGAAAAGTGGCTGCTATCGAACGAGGTGTTGGCGGAGTTTGTGCGGTAGGGCGGGCCTACCTAGGCCCGTCACGATGCTGGTCGGACCGCAAGGTGGTATTGGAGGCACGAGAATGTCGCGGAACGTGAAGATTGGCGCGGTAGCAGGTGTCCTGGCGGTGTCACTTGTCACCCTCGGGGCCACGCTCGGATGGGCCCAGCTCGCGTCCTTGCTTGGGCCTGAGAAGGAGACCCTGGTCTATGACGGGGACGCAAAGGTGGACTCCGGCGGGCTCAAGATCAGGTCTTGGGGCAGCGGC
>Ga0214473_10011635_pt1 | contig 10338 bp, 9 predicted proteins | sample RVTome_7_FD_203509 | JGI IMG/M metagenome (GOLD analysis project Ga0214473, IMG submission 203509) | Soil microbial communities from uranium-contaminated site in the Upper Colorado River Basin, Wyoming, United States - RVT98D197 | ecosystem: Environmental > Terrestrial > Soil > Contaminated >... | reverse complement strand
TTTCTTGAAGTTGGTCTAACCGGGTCACCCGATGTCTGAGTTGCCATTTCCAATCGTTCCATTCCTTCTCCGAAACATGCTTCCAGACCGAAGGGATGGACTCTTTTGCTTCCTCAATCCTCCTCTCCTCCTCTGGGAGAGGAAACAGCAAGAGCTGAGGCTTTTTTTCCGTCCCTTTCAGCGGGACAGATAAATTAGGATCTGAAGCAGGCTCCATCTTCACTCCTTCCTGCATGCCCACCCGTCGCTTTCGTCTCCCCCGAAATAAAAAAGGAGATATCCTCCGATACCTCCTCCGGCGAGACCAAAGCAGAAACCCCCTTTTGATCAGGAGACATGCATCTTTTTTTCTTTTTTCGCTGATGAATCAGATTCACCTCTCTCTTAGGTCAACCAAGATCCCTTTTAAATTCGGCGCCTCCTCTTTATGCGGAGGAGGCGCCCTCTCAACAAAAAACCAATGACCGGCCAGTCACCTTAACCTACTTTTTGGCTGGTGCAGCGGGTGCAGCTGGAGCAGGCGTCGCTGCAGGCGCAGGCGGTGCCGGCGCTTCAGCAGGCTTGGCCTCTTCCTTGACTGCTGGCTTCTCTGGGGCTTTGGGTTTGCACCCGATCCCCATGAAGGCCAAATTAATAACCAAAACCAACGCGAGAAACAAAAATACCCACTTCTTCATTTGCCTTCACCTCCCTTCCTCATTGAACGAACGATTGTCTCTTCCTCCCCAACGGAAGAACCTTCACTTTATCGGGAAAAGAAATTTTCTGGATCACTCGCCTCAATAATCTCGGTTCTACAGGTTTCTTAAGGATGTGATGAATCCCCACTCTTTTCAAGCGGAGGGCAAGATCATCAGAGATCGACGGACTCATCAAAATAAACCGCTCACTCCATTTCTTCAGAAAGGGAACCCTTCCCTCCAAAACCTCGATCTCCAGGTCGGCCAGGATCATTCCTTCCTTGATATCCTTTGCCCTGCTCTCCAATTGTGAAAGATCCTCTATTTCCTCTACCTGGAATCCATATTTGTTCAATATCTTACTGAGGCTAAGGCGAACGAACTCATCTTTATCCAGAATGAAGGCCCATTTCGCCCTTTCGGTCATAATATATAAGGTGTAGCAATTTTCATGCCAAATTTCTGAGTCTTCTTCAATATCATAATCTAAAAAACATAATAAAATTAATAGATTAGATCCAGTCTCGTTTCGTTATCTCCACAAATCGAAAACGTTAACGCAAACGGAAGGAAAAAATGACATCCTATTTTTTCATAAGTGCGACAAAATGCCATTGTTTTTGAATCTTTTCTCAACAACGATGACTTTTCGCCATCCTCATGAATCCTGGAGCACTGGAGTGCTGGAATACTGGAGTGTTGGGCAGCAAAAAGATGGTTTTCGGAAACAAACTTATTCCAAGCCAAAAATTTCATCACTCCGACGCTCCGTTATTCCACTCTCGATTGAACAAAATCCATGAACGTATCTTTCGTCGCCAACAACTTACCCTGAATAGGGTTCTCCCATCTCTTCTATCTTTCGGTGGATGGTCCGAACATTAATCCCCAAAAGCTCGGCAGCTCTCCGTTTGTTTCCTTTGGTGGCCTTAAGGGTCTGGATCAGCATCTCCCTCTCCACCTCTTCAAGGGGCGTTCCGATCTTGATCGGAATCACCTCGGGCCTTTCCTTTCCTTCCTTCATCTCTTTAGAGAGATGCTGAAGATCGATGACCTCCGGATGATTGATCACCAGAATGGACTCGATGGTGTTCTCCAGTTCCCTCACATTCCCGCTCCATTCATGGCCGATCAGGAGGTTCATCGCCTTCTGCGAAATACCCTTCACATTCATCTTATATTTTTGATTAAATTTATCAATAAAAAAATGAGCCAAGAAAGGAATGTCCTCTTTTCGCTCTCGCAAAGGAGGGAGGTGGATGTTCACCACATTCAGGCGGTAATAGAGATCCTCGCGGAAGTTTCCCTTTCTCACTTCCTCCGGAAGATCCCGGTTGCTCGCGGCGACAATTCGGAGACTGACCTGAAGGGTTTTGTTTCCGCCCACCCTTTCAAATTCACCCTCCTGGAGGACACGCAGCAGCTTGATCTGGGTTGCCGGAGGAATATCCTCTACCTCATCCAAAAAAAGAGTCCCCTGATGGGCCATCTCAAACCGCCCTTTCCGGGAAGCGATGGCTCCGGTGAAGGCTCCTTTCTCATGACCGAAGAGTTCACTCTCGATGATCCCTTCGCTTAAGGAGGCACAACTCACCTTGATGAAAGGCATGGAGGCTCGCGGGCTGTTGAAATGGATGGCATGGGCGATCAGCTCCTTCCCTGTACCACTCTCGCCGATGATGAGGACCGAGCTGTCATAAGGGGCAATGTGGCGGATGAGCTCAAACATGCTGACCATCTTCTCACTTCTTCCCACGATGTTCTTGAAATGAAATTTATCCTCCAACCTGGAGCGAAGATCCCGATTCTGAAGGATCAGGCTCTGCTTCTCCAGGGCTCTTTCCAGGAGCAAAGAAATGACCCGGGGGTTGATCGGTTTCTCGATAAAATCGAAGGCCCCCAATTTCATTGCTTGAACCGCTCTCTCGATTGTCCCCTGAGCGGAGATGACGATCACCTCAGTTTCCGGTCTCAATCCCTTGATCGCCTCCAACAGTTCAATGCCATCCATCTTGGGCATCACCAGATCGGTGATGACCAGGTCAACCCCCTCCCGGCGAAAAAGGGAAAGGGCCTCTTTTCCATTAGAGGCCAGGAGGGCATCATATCCTCTCTTCTTAAGAAGGAGCCGGAGGCTCTCTCCGACCTTTGGATCGTCCTCGGCGATAAGAATCACTTTTTTGTCCATTATTTCATAAACACCCGTTCGGAGTATTAAAATATTAAACTCTGGATTATCTTTTGTCTCCGAACTCTGAACTCCCTGCCTGCGGCAGGCAGGCGAACTCATCACTCTCTTTGAGCCTTTCGAATGAGAGGGATCCGGATCGTGAAGGTTGATCCCTTATTGACCCCGCTTTTCACGGAGAGATCTCCGTGATGATCCGAGATGATCTTTTTAACAATCGAGAGTCCCAGACCCGACCCCGTCGGTTTGGTGCTGAACATGAAGTCAAAAATCTTAGGAAGATTCTCCTTTGAGATCCCTGCTCCATTGTCCTGAACGACGACAAAGACATTCTTTTTGGAAGCCCGTGTGAAAAGGCGGATCTCCCCCTTTTCGGAGACCGCCTGAATGCTGTTGATCAGAAGGTTAGAGATGGCCAGGTTGAACTGGCTCACGTCGATCTTCACCATGGGCAATCTTTTCCGGAAGTGGGTCTCGATCCTCGCATTCTTCATCTGTGCGTCGGATCTCATCAGCCGTACGATCGAATCCAGGACTTCATTCAATTGACCCCATTCAAAGTTCGGAGGAGGAAGGCGATTGAAATCCAAAAATTCTTTTAGATTATTTTCGAGCCGGAGGGTTTCGTAGCTGATAAAATTGATCAGAGAGTGAATCTCCCCTTTCTGGGAAAGATGGCCATCCTCCTTCAATTCCTCTCGCAGCAGTTCAATGTTGATATTCAAGGAGCTCAAAGGGTTCCGAATCTCATGGGCCATCCATCGCGCCAGAACCCCGATGGTGGAGAGATCCCGGCTCTTACTGATCTCCCTCGAGAGCAGCCCTTTCTCCGTCACATCGGAGAAGGTCCCCATGCACCCCAGGAAGGCTCCCTTTCGATCAAAGATAGGGTAAAAGCTCGACTGGAGGATTCGCGTCTCCCGGTAGGTCGAAGGGACCGGTGGGATATGAATCGCCAGCTCGACACCCTGATCGCTCTCTTTTTTCTCGTAAACCGAATCGAAATGTCTCCGGATATTGGCGTGGGGAATCCCGCGTTCTAATTTCTTGCCCAAGACCTTCTTTCCGCGAATCTGGAAGTATTCTTCTGCCGCGTGATTGAAGATCCGTATCCGTCCGTGGGTGTCCGTAAAGATGACGGCCTCTCGAAAATTTTCAAGGAGGATCTCGGAGAGATTAGGTTCCGTCTGGTTCATCCTGCATGTTTCCTCTCGGTTTCGTTCTCGGAACTCATCCTTCCATCAAACCGTAGCGCTTCAACGCATGATGGAAAATGGCCCTCACCAGCTGATCATATTCCCATCCCATCCGCCTCGCCATGATCGGTAGGTCTCCGTAAACCGGAGAAAGGCCTGGGAGAGGATTGATCTCGAGAAAGTAGGGAGTCCCGTCGGTTCCCACCCGGATATCAACCCTCGAGACATCCCGGCAATCCAGGGCCCGGTAGGATCGAAGAGCCACCTCTTTGATTCGTTGAAGGAGCGAGGGATCAATCAAAGGAGGGCAGTGATACTGAACCAGCGTCTCCCATTCCCTCTTGACTTCCAGGGAATAGACGGCCTCCTCCGGGGAGGTGCCTTTGATCTCAATCTGCATCACCCCCAGAACCGTCGGATGTTCATTCCCAAGGACTCCCACGGTGAATTCCGGACCTCGGATAAATTCTTCGACGAGAAGGGGTGACCCATAGGCCTCCAAAAGCCATGCGGTCTTCTCTTCCAGGGTTTTTTCATCCGGAATTTTTGAATCGAGTCGGACCCCTTTACTTGAGCCTTCATAACAAAGTTTGATAAAAAGAGGATAACGAAAGCCCAGGCCGTGGAGATCCTCGATGCATCCCACTTTCTTAAACTTCGGCGTGGGGATCTGTTCGCTCATCACCACTCTCTTTGCCATCGATTTGTCCAGGGTGAGAGCGAGGGTGAGAGGATCGGAACCGGTATAGGGGATATTCAGAAATTCCAGAAGGGCGGGAATATGCGCCTCTCGATTTCTCCCTCCGAGGCCTTCCGCGATGTTAAACACAATATCGATCGATGTCTCCCTCAGTCGATCGAGCAGTCGAACGTCTCCCCCCAGGCGAATGACTTCGTGGCCATCCTCTTTGAGGACGTGTTCAATGGCATCGATCGTTTCCTCTGCGTCGAATTCCTCGTAGGCATCGATCGGTTGGTGAATCTGGTGAGAAAAATCTTTCTTTAAATTGTAAGTCAGGCCGACGTTCAATGGCATTTTTGAAACAGGCATCGATTTGATTTGGATATACTCTGCTTTTGAATCTTTGTCAACCCTGTTGAATAAAATCCGTGATTGAAATGCTCAGGCTCCTTTATATGATGACCTCATCCGAATGACCGTTTTGATTTGAATCTGTATTCTACAGGGTCAACCCTGATTTCAAAGAAGTACGTGACCGTGCCTGCACGCCGGAGTCCAGCGTTTCGGCACGCAGGCGTATCCGTGTCACATGCCCGGACAACAATTTTTATCCTTTGCCATGGAACCCCTAACGAACGCTATACTTTAAGAAGATGATCTTTTATGTTACATTCGAGCCAGCAGTCATCCTTCGTATGGGGATCAAAATGCCAAGTTGGAATGAAATTTGAGGATTGAGGTTCAGGCTAAATGGCTTTTGCCCCCTCGGCTTCGCCAAGGGGAAGCCGAGGGCGGGCGTACCCAAGACCTCCTACCTCAAACCCCATAGCAATGTGATGTGGAGATGAATCGAGAGGGAATTCTTCAAGGGCTGGACGGACTGAGGAAAGGCTTCCTCTGGGTCATTGGGATGGTGATTCTCATCGCCGCCCTTCTCTATCCCTTCTCCCGGACCCTGCTTCGCTATCTCAAAGCCTCTCTTCATGAGGATCTGATCGCTTTTTCTGTTCCAGAGGCCTTTCTCTCTCTTCTCAAACTGACCCTTCATGCGAGCGTCTTCTTCTCCATCCCTGTGATCTTCTATCAACTATGGAAATCCTTCTCGCCGTGGTTCCGCATGAAGGGATTGAAGCTAACCCTTCCCATCCTCCTGACTTCTATTTTTCTTTTTTACCTCGGAGCCTTTTTTTGTTACTCTGTCACCCTTCCTTTCGGGATCCGGTTCCTCCTGGGATATCAATCGGCCTATATTAAGCCGATGATCTCCGCTGGAAAGTACATTTCTTTCTGTACCGCATTCATTTTCGCTTTTGGCATCATTTTCGAGCTTCCGCTCATCCTCGCCTTGTTGAGTGCCATCCGGTTGGTGACGGCCGCCTTTTTGACCCGGAACCGTCGGTATGCTATCTTACTCATTGCCATTCTCTCCGCGGTTCTGACGCCGACCCCGGATTTCTTCAACATGATACTCATGGGAGGCCCCTTATACATCCTCTTTGAAGTAGGGGTCCTTCTGGTGAAAATCATCGAACGAAGGAGGAGGAGGGCTGACGTCTCACTCCAGGGGAGGTAACACCATGACCGTTCCACCTCTTCTCCATTTCCTCTCCATCCGCCTTCGAGGGTTGGGGGAGCGAACGCTCCAAAGGATCTTGAAAAAGTCCTTCGGGCTGAAGGCCAAGATCGCCATCCTCCTCCTCATCAATGTTGCAGGGGTGCTCACCCTTGCGGGCTACCTGGACTACCGTCTTTCCAAGAAGGCTCAGATCGATCTCTTTCTGGACCGAAATCTTTACATCGCCAAGCAGATCGATGTCACCATTCCCGATCAAAATTTATCGAACCACTTCTCCCGGATCCATGAGGAGATCGAGGGATGGTTATTGAGCCGGCCCAGTCTCATCACCATCGATGTTTTCCTCTTGACGGCGAAAGGATGGGAACCTTTCGTTTCGAGTTCAAAATGGAATGTCCCCCCCATGGCCCTCAGCCTCTCCAACGACCAGATCAACCGCCTCAAGAAAGAGAAACCTCTTTCTTCCCTCCGTGAGGTGGATGAGGAAAGATGGTTGGAGGTCGTCGTCCCCCTCTATTCCGGAAAAAAGGTGATCGGCGGGATTCGGGTGGTCAGCTCCTTGGACGAAGCTCAAAGTTACCTCAGTAAGAAGAGAGATCGAACCCTCATTCTGACCCTCTCGAGCATCGTCGCCCTCCTGGTTGTCGTGACCCTTCTCTTCCAAAGACTGGTGGGAAATCCCATCCAGAAGTTGGTGGAGGCCATGTCCCGTGCAGAGAAGGGCGATCTGGAAGCGGAGGCTCACCTTGGAAGCAGCGATGAATTGGGAGAGATGGGAAGACACTTCAACCGGATGCTTAAGACAATCCGGGAGGCGCATGAGCAGAACATTCAACTTCTCTCCCAAGTGAATCGATTCAACGAAGAGCTAACGGGAAGGATTGAGACCGCCACGTCGGAACTGGCCAGAAGAAACGAGGAGTTGATCCTTCTCAACGAAGCGCTCTTCGAGTCGCAGCGGCAGCTTGGCCAGTCCGAAAAACTGGCTGCCGTGGGGGAGGTGACAGCCACCATGGCCCATCAAATCGGGACGCCTCTTAACTCCATCTCCGGTTATCTCCAGCTGATGCTCCAGGAAGGAACGCTCACCTCGACCGATCACAACCGGCTGAAGATCATAGAATCACAACTGGACCGATTAACCGATTCCGTCAAGAACTTGCTCTCTTCCACCCGCCAACCAAGACCCCTGTTCAAGCCCTTAGAGGTGAACGATATCTTGGTGGAACTGATCCATCTCAGCGAACCCTGGCTTCACTCCCGGAACGTCAAGCTTCTTTCCGCCCTCTCTACAGACCTTCCTCCGGTCTTGGGAGATGCAACGCGACTCCAAACCCTCTTTCTTAATCTCATCTCCAATGCCCTCGATGCTATGCCCTACGGAGGAGAGCTGACGATTATGACCCATGCCGTCTCATCTGCCTCCCCTTCCGGGAACGGAGGATGGGTGGAAATCGCGATCTCGGATACCGGAGTTGGCATTCCGAAGGAATCGAAGAAGAGGATCTTCGACCCCTTCTTTACCACCAAGAAGGCGGGGGAGGGAACCGGATTGGGACTTGCAATTTGTGAAAAGATCATTAAAGAACATTCTGGAACATTAAGCGTGGAGAGTGAAGTGGGAAAAGGCAGCACTTTCTCCATCCAGGTCCCCGCTCTCCAGGGGAATGAAAACGATGAACCAGGCATCGGCCCATCTCCTGATCGTCGATGATGATCCGATCACCCTCGACCTTTTGAAGGAAGTCCTCTCCAAGGAGGGCTATGACGTGGTTACTGCGCTGAGCGGAGAGGAAGCCATTGGCCGCGGAACAGATCGCGTCTTTGACATTGTCATCACCGACGTACGAATGGGAGAGACGAATGGGATGGAGGTCCTTCGTTCCTTCAAAAAGCTCGCTCCGGAAACGACCGTCATTGTGATCACAGCCTTCGGGTCGATCGAGACAGCCATCGAGGCTATCCGCGAGGGGGCATTCGATTACGTCAGCAAACCCTTCAAACTGGAGGAGATCAAATTCACCCTCCAGAGGGCCCTTGAACAGAGAAGGCTCCTTCAAGAAAATAAATTTTACCGACAGGAACTCTTAGCCCAATTTCAGATCGAGAATGTCATCGGCCGAACGCCCCAGATGTTAGAAGTCTATAAGACGATCGCAAAGATCGCCGATGCCAAGTCAACCGTTCTCCTCTACGGGGAGAGAGGGACAGGCAAAGAACGGGTGGCCCGTTCCATTCATTACAACAGCGTAAGGAACAGCCGGCTCTTCGTCGCTGTCGATTGTGCTTCCTTGGTGGAAACGTTGATGGAGAGCGAGCTTTTCGGCCACGTTCGTGGAGCCTTTACGGGAGCCATTTCAGCCAAAAAGGGGCTCTTCGAGGAAGCGGACGGAGGAACCCTCTTTCTTGATGAGATCAGTAACCTCAGCCTCTCGATGCAATCCAAACTGCTACGATTCCTCCAGGAGCACGAGATCAAAAGGGTGGGAGGGACAGAGAACATCAGGGTGGATGTCCGCGTCATCGCCGCCACCAATCAACTCTTAGACCCCTTGGTGAAAGAAGGAAGATTCAGGGAAGACCTTTTCGATCGGCTCAACGTGGTAACAATCACCCTGCCTCCTTTGCGCGAGAGAAAGGAAGACATCCCTTTATTGTCCAATCATTTCTTGCAAAGATTCTCTGAGGAGAATCAAAAGAACATCTCCCATATCTCACCTGAAGCCCTCGACATTCTTATTCAGTATTCGTGGCCGGGGAATGTAAGGGAATTGGAGCATACGATCGAGCGCGCCGTCGTCTTCTCCCTCCATCCGGTTATCCTTCTGGAAGACCTTCCCCAGAAGGTTCTCCAGGCCACTTCTGCAAAAAGGGCCGGGGAGAAGGAAGAAGACCTTCCTGTCTATCCGGAAAAGCTCTTGTCATTAAAGGAGGTGGAGAAAAGTTATGTTCTGAGAGTCCTCCATGAAACAAAGGGAAACAAAAAGAAGGCATCTGAAATCCTGGGCATTGATCGGACGACCCTGTACCGGATATTGGAAAAAGAATAGTGTTGCATTTAACAACACAATTTTCACAATAAATTTAATAAGTTATAAAAAATCCCTGAACATCTCCTCTCTTTGTTGAATTCTGAAACGGATATCAAGATTCCTCCACCTTCACCACTAAAAATTTATATAATTAATTCAATAGGTTAAGAAATATAGCCTTATAAAATCATTGGCATCCCTTTTGCTAACTATTCCTACCAGACAGTGATTTCCTGGAGTGAATCCTGAAGGAAAGGAGGTGATTTGGATGAAAAAGCTGATTCTTATGGTATTCCTTCTTACACTGGTGGCTTTTGTCTCTGGTGCCATGGCCCAACAGAAGCCCACCCCGGCGCCGGCAAAACCTGCGGCAACGGTGGCCCCAGCCCCTGCGAAGCCCGCAGGGACTCCCGCTCCCGCTAAGACGGAAAGGTTCGGTGGCGTGATTGACAAGGTCGATGAGATGGCGAAAGCCGTTACCGTCAAAGGGAAGGCGACGGTTATCATGGGAGGCAAAGTAACAAAAGAAGATCGGACCTTCACTTTCGCGATCACCGACAAGACGAAGATCGCCCGAGCCGGAAAGGACCTGCCTTTTGCTGAGTTGAAGAAAGATATGCAGGTGGTGGTCGACTACATGAAGGAAGGGGAAAAGATGATTGCTTCTGCGATCAGGGTAGGTGCTCCTAAGCCGATGCCCAAGAAAGAACAACCGGCAGAGGCGCCCAAGAAGTAATCCGCAAATGCAGTTTCACGAATGAAAAGGCACACCCCAATGGGGTGTGCCTTTTTTCTTTCCAGTCTGTCAAACCATCTTTAAAGAATCAGATCACTTCCTTTCGTCATTTCGCTTCCAGGATGGTCACCGTATATCCGACAGGAACCCCCTTCTGAGTTAAGTATTCCACCTTGACCCTTTCCCCCGGGTTAGGATACCGATGAGGCTTGTAGACGGTTTTGGTCCCGATCCTGAAATTCATGACC
>Ga0214473_10011634_pt1 | contig 10339 bp, 9 predicted proteins | sample RVTome_7_FD_203509 | JGI IMG/M metagenome (GOLD analysis project Ga0214473, IMG submission 203509) | Soil microbial communities from uranium-contaminated site in the Upper Colorado River Basin, Wyoming, United States - RVT98D197 | ecosystem: Environmental > Terrestrial > Soil > Contaminated >... | reverse complement strand
GGGCGACCCCGGCGAGTCGAAGAGCCTGATCGTCGCTCGCGACTTGGGCAAGACCTACCGCCGCGGCAGCGAGCAGCTCCACGTGCTGCAGGGCGTGAACCTGGACGTGGAGCAGGGCGATTTCGTGGCGTTCATGGGGCCTTCCGGCTCGGGCAAGACCACGCTGCTGAACCTGATCGGCGGCCTGGACCTGCCTACGACCGGCAGCGTGCGCGTGGCGGGGGACGAGATCACGCGACTGTCCCGCGCGCGGCTCGGCGCCTGGCGCGCGCGGCACGTGGGCTTCGTGTTCCAGATGTACAACCTGATCCCGGTGCTCAGCGCGTACCGCAACGTCGAGTTGCCGCTGCTGCTCGCGCCCTTGGGCCGCGCGGAGCGCCGCCGCCACGTGGAGACCGCGCTGCGGATCGTGGGCCTCGGCGACCGCATGCAGCACAAGCCGGCCGAGCTCTCGGGCGGGCAGCAGCAGCGCGTGGCGATCGCGCGTGCCATCGTGGCGGATGCGACGTTCCTGCTCTGCGACGAGCCCACGGGCGATCTCGACCGCCAGAGCGCAGACGAGATCCTGGATCTGATCGAGCGCCTGGTGAGCGACCACGCCAAGACCGTGCTGCTGGTCACCCACGACCCGCGCGCCGCGCTGCGCGCCCACGCCACCCTGCACCTGGACAAGGGGGTGCTCACGACGTGAAGTATCTGCCGCTGCTTGCCGCGGCCTTCAGCCGCCATCGGATCCGCACGGCACTCACGCTCGGGTCCTTCGCGGTGGCGTTGTTCCTGTTCTGCCTGCTGCTGACCGTGCGCGCCGCCTTCAACCAGGCCGTGGACATGGCGGGCGCCGACCGAGTCCTCGTCTTGAACAAGGTCTCGTTGATCCAGCCGCTGCCCTACGCCTACCGCGAGCGCATCGCCAGGATCCCGGGCGTGAAAGAGCTGACCTTCGCGAGCTGGTTCGGCGGCGTGTACCAGGACCCCAAGAACTTCTTCGCGCAGTTCGCGATCGAGCACACCAGCTGGCGACAGATGTACCCCGAGTTCCTGCTGTCCGACGAGCAGTGGCGCGCGTTCCTCGACGACAAGGCGGGCTGTATCGCGGGCGAGACGACGGCTCGCCGCTTCGGCTGGCAGATCGGCGACCGCATCCCGATCCAGGGCACGATCTACCCGGGCGTCTGGGAGTTCAACCTGCGGGGCATCTACGCGGGAGCGCGTCCCAACGACGACACGACGCAGTTCTGGTTCCGTTCGGATCACCTGGAAGAGAAGGCGCCGGAGTGGGCCAAGGGTATCGTCGGGTGGTACGTCGTGCGCCTGGAAGCAGGGCGCGACGGCGTCCAGGTGGCCAAGGCCATCGACGAGCGCTTCGCGAACTCGGCCTGGGAGACGCGGACGCAGTCCGAGAAAGCGTTTGCGGCCTCGTTCGTGACCCAGTTCGGCAACATAGAGTTCCTGATGCTGGCGATCGGGAGCGTGGTCTTCTTCACGCTGCTGCTGGTGACCGGCAACACGATGGCGATGTCCGTGCGCGAGCGCACGAGCGAGCTGGCGGTGCTGAAGACGCTGGGCTTCACAGACGGCTTCGTGCTGGGGCTGGTGCTGATCGAGTCGCTGCTGCTGGCGGCCGCGGGCGGCAGCCTGGGGATCGTCCTGGCCAAGGCTTTCACCATGGGGGGCGATCCCACGAACGGCCTGCTGCCCGCGTTCTACCTCCCGCCGGGCGGCATGGCCGCGGGCCTCGCGCTCACCCTGGCCGTCGGGTTGCTGGCCGGCCTGATCCCGGCGCTGTCGGCGATGCGGCTCCAGGTCGTCGAGGCGTTGCGCAAGGTATGAAGAGGCGCTGATGCCGTTGCCCCTCGTCTACAACCTCGAGAGCGTGCGCGCGCGCTGGCCCACCACGATCGTCGCGGTCCTGGGCATCGCCGGGACTGTGGGCGTCTTCGTGGCGATGCTGGCCTTGGCCCGCGGCTTCCGCGCGGCGCTCGTGGCCTCCGGCTCGCCCCAGAACGCCATGATCCGTCGCGCCGGGGCGACCGCCGAGATGGATAGCGTCGTGACGCTCGAGCAGCTGCGCGCGCTCGAAGACGCCCAGGAGGTCCGCCACGGCCCGTCGGGGCCGCTCGTGAGCCCCGAGGTGGTCGTGATCGCCGCGTTGCCGCTCAAAGCATCGGGTACCGACGCCAACGTCCAGGTGCGGGGTTTGACGCCGCGGGCGCTCGACGTCCACGACTCCGTGCGCGTGGTCGAGGGTCGCTTCTTCCGGCCGGGGCTCTTCGAGCTGGTCGTCGGCAGCAGCGCCACGCGCTCGTACGCGGGCCTCGGCTTGGGCGACACGCTCGAGCTGGGCGGGAGCCGCTGGACGGTGGTGGGCGTCTTCGACGCGGGCGGCAGCGCCTTCGACTCCGAGATCTGGTGCGACGCGGACCTGCTGAACGCCACGTACCAGCGTCCGAAGGCGATCTTCCAGACCGTGACGCTGCGCCTGCGCGCGCCCGCCGAGCTGGAGGCGCTCAAGCGCCGCATCGCTTCGGACCCGCGCATGCGCGTCCAGGCCGAGCGTGAGACCGACTACTACGAGAAGTCCGCGCTGATGATGACCACGCTGATCCAGGGCCTCGGGATGCTCGTCGCCGCCGTGATGGGCGTCGGCGCGGTGTTCGCGGCGCTCAACACGATGTACTCGGCGGTGGCCGAACGCTCACGCGAGGTGGCGACGCTGCGTGCGCTGGGCTTCGGGGGCGGCAGCATCGTGCTCTCGTTCAGCGTCGAGGCGTTGCTGATCGCGCTCTGCGGGGGTCTCGTCGGCTGCGTGGCCGTGCTGCCGATCAACGGCCTCACCACGAGCACGCTCAACTTCCAGACCTTCTCGCACCTCGCGTTCGCGTTCCGGATCACGCCGCCGCTGCTCGCGCTCGGGCTCGCCTTCGCCCTGCTGATGGGGCTCGCCGGCGGCGTCCCGCCTGCGATCCGCGCCGCGCGCCTGCCCGTGGCAGTCGCGCTGCGTGATCTCTGAGGCTATCAGCGAAAGCCGCCGCGTCGGGCTGGCCTTGGGGACCTGCGGGCTCGCTCCGGGCCGGGCCTGTCGCTGTGCAAAGGGTATGATCCGACCGCGGTGGAGGAAGGCGCTCCGGGGAAACAAGGACGGCTGCGTGGCAAGCGCGCGCTGATCACGGGCGCGGCCTCCGGCATCGGGCACGCCGCAGCGACGCTGTTCGCTCGCGAAGGCGCGGCCGTGGTTCTCTTCGACCGCGACTCCACCGGCGGGCGGGCCGCGGCGGACGCGATCGCCGCGCAGGGTGGCCGGGCGCTGTTCGTCGCGGGCGACGTGACGTGCGCCGCGGACTGCCAGCGGGCGGTCGACGAGGCGGTCCGCTCGCTGGGCGGCCTCGATGTCCTGTTCAACAACGCCGGTATCATCCGCCGCGGCACGGTCCTCGAGACGAGCGAGCAGGACTGGGACCTGACGCTTGCCGTCAACCTCAAGGGGGTCTTCCTGCTCTCGCGCGCTGCGATCCCGGTCATGGCGCGTGGCGGAGGCGGCGTCATCATCAACACCGCCTCCAACTGGGGCCTGGTGGGCGGACCGCAGTCCGCCGCGTACTGCGCCTCGAAGGGCGCGGTGGTCCTGCTGACGAAGGCCATGGCCCTCGACCACGGCAAGGACGGGATCCGCGTGAACTGCATCTGCCCTGGCGACATCGACACGCCGATGCTTCGCGGCGAGGCACAGCAGCTGAAGCGTCCGCTGCAGGCCTTCCTGGCGGAGTCCGCAGGCGTCCCGCTCGGCCGCCTGGGCCGGCCCGAGGACGTGGCGCAGGCCGCGCTCTACCTGGCCAGCGAAGCCTCGTCGTTCATGACCGGAGCGCCGCTGCTGATCGACGGCGGCTTCGCCGCCGGCTGAGCCGCGCCCTCACCAGCGGACCTTGGGCGCCACGATCAGCTGCCCGCCGTCGATGACCAGGGTCGTCCCCGTGAGGAAATCGCACACGTCCGAGGCCAGGAAGGCGATCGCGGCCGCCACCTCCTCGGGCTCGCCCGCGCGGCCGAGCACGCCCAGGCTCTCGATGCGCGTGCCCCGCGGCGGCAGGTCGTTCACGGCCATGTCCGTGTGGATCCAGCCCGGCGCCACGCCGTTGACGCGGATCCCGAAGCGCGCCAGGTCCACCGCCATCGAGCGCGTGAGGCCCAGGATCCCCGCCTTGGCGGCGTTGTAGCTGGCGGCGTGGGGATCGCACTCGTAGGCGTTGGTCGAAGCCACGGTCACGATGCGACCGGGCAGCGCGGCCGCGCTCATCGCGCGCGCCGCCTCCCTGCCGCACAGGAAGGTCCCCCGCAGGTGAACGGCCAGCATGCGATCCCACTCCGCCACCGAGGTGTCGAGCAGGCTCTTGTACGGATCGGCAATTCCGGCGTTCGCCACCATGACGTCGAGCCGGCCGAAGCGTTCCACGGTCTGTGCGACGAGGCGCACGACGTCCGCCTCGACGGCCACGTCGCCCGCGATCCCATCCACTCGCCCCAGCGGCGCCAGCTCCCGCACCGCGCTGGCGAGCGACTCGGGCCGCAGCGACGAGACAACGACGGCGGCGCCCTCGCGCAACAGCCGGGCTGCTGTCGCGCGCCCGATGCCGCGCGAGCCCCCCGTCACGATCGCCACCTTGCCCGCCAGGCCGAGGTCCATCGACGCCTCCTTTTTGTAGGACGACCGGAGGCTACGCCAGCGGGCCGGCAGCGTTCAAACGCGGTTGACTACGCCCGCCCGGCCGGCTCTAATGACGCCCGCTCGTGAGCAGAAATCCGCGACAAGGGAGCCTCATGACCCAGCTTCAATCGGCCGGCTCGAGCGCGATCGCCGCGGCGCTGTGGGCCGTGCTCGGTACGGCCGGGGGCGCCGCAGAGAACGCGTGGCAGTGGACGCCCGAGTCCGTGGTGGACACCGTTTCGGTCGGCGGCGCGGCGATCTCGCCGGACGGCGCCGCGGTCGTGTTCGGCCGCTCGCGCTGGCGCGGCGAGGGCGCCAAGCCCGGCCCGGCGTACGTGAACCTGTGGCGCGTACCCTTCGCGGGCGGCGAGCCCCAGCGCCTGACCACGGCTGACGCCGAGGACTCGCAGCCGCGCTGGTCGCCCGACGGGCGCACGCTCGCGTTCCTCTCCCGTCGCGGCGGCGAGGAGGCGAAGGCCAGGATCTGGCTGCTCCCCGTCGCGGGCGGCGAGCCCAGCGCGGTGAGCGACGAGAAGACGGATGTGCTCGGCTTCGAGTGGGCGCCCCACGGCCGCGCGCTCGCGTATGTCGCCGTAGACCGCAAGAGCGAGCAGCAGGAAAAGGACGAGAAAGTGGGCAAGGACGCGATCGCGGTCGACCAGGATCTGCGCCCGCGGCGGCTCCACGTCCTGGATCCCAGCTCGGGCAAGGCCGAGCCCTTGGCGTCCCAGGGCTCCCTTTCCGCCTGGGACTTCGCCTGGGCTCCCGACGGCGCGAGCCTCGTGGCGACCGTCAGCGACCGCAATCGCACCGACGACGGCTACCTATTGAAGCGCCTCGTGATCCTCCCGCTGCGCGGGGAACGTCGCGAGCTGGCCGGGAACGTCGGCAAGCTGGGCCCTGTCGCGTGGTCGCACGACGGCCGGAGCATCGCCTGGTTGGGCGGCGTCGACGCGTCGGATCCGGCGGCGGGAAGCCTCTTCGTGGTGGCCGCTTCCGGAGCTGAGCCGCGCAACCTGAGCGGCGCCCGTGAGGCAACGGCGATCGGCCTCTCCTGGCGCAAGGACGGCCGTCTCGCGCTGACGAGCGTGACCGGAACGCGCACCAGCATCGCGTTCGTCAACCCGGCGAATGGGGCCTGGCAGCCGGCGCTCGCCGCGCCGCCGATCCTGGCCGGCGCTGCCAGTTGGTCGGACGACGGGGCCCGCTATGCATTCGTCGGCTCCATGGCGACCCACGCCCACGACGTGTACGCCGGCGCGACCCCTTCCGCGGTCAGGGGCAAGAAGCCCTCGTTGGCCCTGCGACCCAAGCAACTCGTCAACTCCAACCCTCAGCTCGACTCCCTGCCACGGGGCGTTCAAGAGACGATCCGTTACCCCGCGCGGGACGGCCTCGAGATCGAAGCCGTGCTGGTGAGACCGGCGCGTCTCGTCGAGGGCAGGCGCCACCCGTTGATCGTGGTGGCCCACGGCGGTCCCGAGTCGCAGTACCTCGACGGCTGGAACAATTCGCCTTATGCGCCCGCGCAGCTGTTTGCCGAGCGGGGCTACCTCGTGGTATTCCCGAACTACCGCGGCTCCACCGGGCGTGGCGTCGCGTTCGCGAAGGCCGACCACCGCGACCTGGGCGGCCATGAGTTCGAGGACGTGCTCGCTGCTGTCGACTTCCTGAGCGCAAAGGGCCTGGCGGATCCGAAGCGTGTGGGCATCACCGGCGGCTCCTACGGCGGCTACTTCACGGCGCTGGGCGTAACGCGGCACTCGCAGCGCTTCGCCGCGGGCGTCGAGCTGTTCGGGATCACGAACTGGGAGTCGTTCCTGGGCCAGAGCGACATCCCGGCGGAGAACGCGCGCGTGCACTGGGACCTCTGGTGCTACGACCACGCGGCGCTATGCCGCGAGCGCTCGCCCGTGGCCCACATCGACAAGGCGCGCACGCCCACGTTGATCCTGCAGGGCGACAAGGACGAGCGGGTGCCCAAGCCGCAGAGCGACGAGCTGTACGCGGCGCTGCGCTTCAAGCAGGTGCCGGTCGAATACGTGGTCTACCCCCGGGAGGGCCACGGCTTCCGCGAGCGCTGGCACCGCTTGGACGCGCTGACACGTAGCGTCGCCTGGATGGAGAAGCACCTCGGCGTCGGCGCCGGGGCCTCGGACCGGTAGGGACGCGGCCAAAGGCGAGGGAGGGAACGTGTCCGACGACGCACCCAAGTCCGCGATCGAGCTGGCCATGGAGCGGCTGCGACGCAAGGACCGCGAGGCCGGCATCGAGGATCGGCCCGTCAGCGACGAGCAGAAGAGCGCGCTCGCCGAAGTCCGGCGGGTCTACGAGGCCAAGCTGGCCGAGCGAGAGATCCTGCACAAGTCGAAGCTGCGTGCTGCGGCCGACCCCGAAGCCTGCGCCACGCTCGAAGAGGAGTACCAGCGCGACCGCGAGCGCTTGACCTCCGAGCGGGACCGCAAGATCGACCAGATCCGCCGGGACGTCAGGTAACAGCCGGGCGTGGCGGAAGGCCCCACGCAACAGCCTCTGCTACAGGAATCTGCGGAGCGCGATCGCTCTGGAACTCCCGAGCGGCCCCGTGCGTATAGACCAATGGGTCAGGTGCGATCGTATCGCGCCTGGGGGCCGAGGCAAAGGAGCTTTCCATGTCACCGCATCGCGGCGTTCTGATCCACCGGATCCCGGTGGAAGGGGCCGGCGGCTTGATCTTCGCGCTGGGCATCGCGGCGCTCTTCGTGCTGGGCGTTCCGGGTTTCCGGCCGCTCGTGGCTCTGTGCGTCCTGGGTGGGATATTGCTGGCGCCGGTATTGCACCGGGCCTGGTACTAGCTCGCCCTCAAATCACGCTGCCGTCAGGGATGATCCCATCCTTCGGGATCACCACGATCCCGTCGCGGATATACCAGCCGTCCCCGTCCTTCTCGAGATCTCCCGCTTCGTTGACGATGCGCACCCCGCTGCCGATGCGCGCGTTCTTGTCGACGATCGCTCGCTCGATCTCGGCGTCTTCGCCTATCCCGACCGGGGGCACGCCGCGCCCCTTCGAGCGGGCGATCTGGTCGAGTGTCTCGTAGTAGTCCGCTCCCAGCAGCAGGCTGTCCCGGATCCGCGCCCCCTTGCCCACCCGGCTGCGGATCCCGACCACGGCGCGCTCGAGCTCGGCCCCGACGATGATCGAGCCCTCGGAGACGAGCGCGTTGCGCACCGTGCACTGCTCGACCTTCGTCGCCGGCAGGAAACGCGGGTGCGTGTACACGGGGCGCGCGGCCTCGTAGAAGTCGAAAGGCGGCACCGGCTGGCACAGCGCCAGGTTGGCGAGGTAATAGGAGCGGATCGTCCCCACGTCCTCCCAGTAGCCCCGGTGCACGTGGGCGTGCACACGCATGCGTGGCACGGCTTCGGGGATCACGTTCTTGCCGAAGTCGGTGAGCGAGGCGTCGGCCAGCGAGCGCTCGAGCGCCTCGCGTGCGAACAGATAGATGCCCATCGAGGCCAGGAACACCGGCCCGGCGCCGGGCAACTCCGACACCAGCTCGGATACGCGCTCGGGGCCGGGCTTCTCCTCGAAGTGCACGATCCTGCCCTGCCGGTTCACCTTGACGATGCCGAAGCCCGAGGCTTGTTCGGCGCTGACCGGCGTCACGGCCACGGTGGCGTCGGCCACGTGGCGGCGATGCGTTTCCATCATGCGTCGGAAGTCCATCTGGTAGAGCTGGTCGCCCGAGAGGATCAACACCTCGCGCGAGGGATGGCTGCGCAGGTGGCGCAGGCTCTGGCGCACGGCGTCGGCGGTGCCCTGGAACCAGTCGGGGCTCTCCTCGGTCTGCTCGGCCGCCAGCACCGAGACGAAGCCCGCAGAGAAGATGTCGAACTTGTAGGTCAAGCCCACGTGCTTGTTCAGGCTCTCGGACTGGTACTGCGTCAGCACGAAGATGCGGCGCAGCCCCGAGTTCAGGCAGTTGCTGATCGGGATGTCGATCAGGCGGTACTTGCCCGCGATGGGCATCGCCGGCTTCGAGCGCTGGAGCGTGAGGGGGAACAGTCGCGTCCCGCGGCCACCCCCCAGGATCACGCCGAGCACGTCGTCCATCGACATGGCGGCGCATTCTCCCACGAGGCAGCGCTCGCGTTCCACGCCGCGAGGCGCCGCGCGATTCTGATAGGCTCAGCTGTGTGGCGGAGCAGGAAACCAGAGCGCCCGGAAGGGCGCGGCCCGGCGTGCTGCGACGCGTGGCGGCCGGGGCCTGGCACGTGCCTGCGGGCTTCGGCTACCTGCTGAGAAACCCCGCGCTCTGGCCGACCTCGCTGCTGCCCGTGGCGCTCGGCGCCGTCTGCCTTTTCCTGGGGCTGGTCGGCGGCGCCTTCGCGGTGGCGCGGCTCGAGTCCGCGCTCCTACCAGCGCCAGGCCGGCTGCCCGAGGCGATCGGCTTCCTGCTGACGCTGGCGCTCTGGGCCAGCGGCCTGGCGGCGGGGCTGGTGCTCGGGCTGGCGCTGGCGCTGCTGCTCGCGGCGCCAGCGCTGGAACGCCTCTCCCGCCTGGTGGAAGCCCAGGCCTCGGCAGCCGTGGAGGGCACGCCTGCCGGCCTGGCCTGGGAGATGGCCCACGCCTTCAAGGGCGCGCTCTACTTCCTGGGGGCCGCGCCTCTCGTGTTCTTGCTGAGCTTGATACCCGTCTTGGGACCGCTGATCGCCGCGCTCTGGGGCGCCCATGCGCTGGCCTTCCAGCACACCGATGCCCCGCTCGCCCGGCGCGGGATGGGGTTCGGCGCACGACGCGAGTGGCACCGCCGCTGGCGCGCGGAGAGCCTGGGCTTCGGCCTGGGCGGCCTGATCACCCTTGTTGTCCCATTTGCGAACTTCCTGCTGGCCCCCGCTCTGGCAGTAGGCGCGACGTTGCTGGTGCTCGAGCTCGAAACGGACCGCTAGGCTCTCGCTCCTGCCCGCCCGCTGGCGGCCGCCCCTCAACCCCGCGACGTCGCCACCTGCCTTCCGGTCAGTTCCGGCGTCGCTCCACGCCGCGATTGCCGTCAGAGCGGGATGCCGCCTCGGCGACGTTCCTGCGCACGGCCCGCCGGATTGACCTTGAGTGCCAGCGCCTTGCCGTCGCGCTGGACCTTGACCGCGACCTCCTTGCCGGCCTCGGCGTCGCGCACGGCGTCGCGGAAGTCCTCGCCGTCGCGGATGCTCTTACCGCCGAGCTCGAGGACGACGTCGCCGGCCTTGATTCCGGCCTTCGCGGCGGGGCCGTCTTCCTCCACGTCGGTCACCAGCACTCCGGCTTCCTGCGAGAGCTGGAAGTACTGGGCGAGCTGGCCCGAGATCTCCTGGTAGCGGAGACCCAGCTTGCGCGGCCCCGTGGAGAAGAGCCTGAGCCCATGGCGGCCCCAGCCCGGGCCCAGGAGCTTTTCCGGCAGAGGCGGCTCCGGCGGCGCGGGCATTTCGGGTGCCTCGGGCGCCTCCGGCGGCGTCGGGGCTTCGAAGTCGAAATCGAAGTCGGGTACGAGGTTTTTCCAGGCGAAGCCTTTCCGCTCGCCGATCTCGACCGGCAGGCGCTGTGTGGCGCCCGCGCGGCTCAGCTCGAGCGACACCTTCCGGCCGCTGGGCGTCTCGGCCACGAGGCGGGCCAGTTGGGCGG
>Ga0214473_10011633_pt1 | contig 10340 bp, 8 predicted proteins | sample RVTome_7_FD_203509 | JGI IMG/M metagenome (GOLD analysis project Ga0214473, IMG submission 203509) | Soil microbial communities from uranium-contaminated site in the Upper Colorado River Basin, Wyoming, United States - RVT98D197 | ecosystem: Environmental > Terrestrial > Soil > Contaminated >... | reverse complement strand
CACATCCCGACGGCGTCCCGGATCTCGTCGCTCACCGGATATTGCTCGACGTACTTCTGCGCCATCTCGCAGTACTCGCGCTGGATCTCGATGGGGGAGTACTCGCGACCATTGTCGAGACGCAGCGGTCGCTTGCAGGTCGTGTCGTAGGAGATGTCCTTGATCGCCTTGACCGGATTGCGGAGCGTGAAGTCCTTGTTGATGTAGTTGTCCTCGATCATCTGGAGAACGGCCGCGCACGAGCCGATCTTCACGAAGTTCGTGTATTCCGACATGTTCGAGTCACCCACGATGACGTGGAGACGCCGGAACTTCTCCCGGTCGGCGTGAGGCTCGTCCCGGGTGTTGATGATCGAGCGATCGTTCGTCGTGGTACCCGAGATCTTCTGGTAGATGTGCTGGGCGCGCTGGCTGATGCAGTAGTGGACCCCGTCCTGGGTCTGGAAGACCTTCCCCGCACCGGTGTAGATCTGGCGAGTCACCAGGAACGGGATCAGCTGCTCGGCCAGGTAGTAGAAGTCGACATCGCGATCCACGAGGTAGTTCTCGTGGCATCCGTAGCTGTTGCCGACGAAGTCGGTGTTGTTCTTGAAGATCGAGAGCTTTCCGGCGATCCGCTCCTCGCGGATCTTCTCCTCGGCGTAGCCCTGGAGATCTTCGAGGATGCGCTCCCCCGCCTTGTCGAAGACGATGAGCTGCCGCGGCGACGCGCATTCCGGCGTGGCGTACTCGGGGTGGCAGCCGGTGTCCTGGTAGAAACGCGCCCCGTTCTCGAGGAACACGTTCAGGAAGTGCTCGGTGGTGATCAGCTTCTCGAACAGGAAGCGAATCGCCTTCTCGACCGGAAGCGTCTTCCGCCCCTCGGGCGTGAAGATGATGCCGTACTCGGTCTCGACTCCGTAGATTCGCTTCTGCAAGACGTTCTCGATCGCTTGCTCGGGGGAGCTAGGCGGCCAGGAGACCTCTCACGTCATCGGCAGAGAGTCGCCTGAACTTTCGACGTCGCCGCTCTCGGTCCAGGAGACAGGCCTCCAGGCTCTCCGGCGCCAGCTCCGGGCTGGCGTTCTCCGCCCTCTGAAGGGTATCCCGCCCCAGACGGAGCGCGTCCCCCAGGGGCAGCCCGGGACGGAAGTTGGCTGCCATGTGGCTCCGCATCGCGTCGTCGCTCCCGCCGATCACGCAGAAGCCGATCCGATCCTGGATGGTTCCCTCGAAGTCCATCTCGTAGAGGGCATTCGCCTCGTGGCCGGCGAACTGGGGATCCCCCACCTCGGCCACCACGATCTCCACCTCGAACGGCTTGATCGACCGATTGAACTCCTCCCCGATCGCCTGGGAGTAGAGGTTGGCCAGCGCCTTGCCGCGCACGTCGTCGCGGCTGAAGCGATAGCCCTCCGCGTCCGCCCACTGGACCCCCATCTTCCGCAGGCGGTCGAACTCGCTGAACTTTCCCACGCCGGCGAATGCGATGTGGTCGTAGATCTCGCCGATCTTCGAGAGCTTGAAGGGATTCTCGGCGAGCAGGAGGATTCCCCCGTCGTACTCGAGGGTGACGATCGACTTGCCGCGCGCGATGCCCTTGCGGGCGAACTCGCGCTTGTCCTGGGTCATCTGTTCGGGATTGACGTAGTACGGGAATACCATGGCTACTCCGCGGGACGCCGGCGGCCGTCCAGGATCGACTGGTGGACCTCGGCGACCCGCTCGTCGGAGATCTCCTCGATTCCTCTGGAGGTACAGGTCTTCACCCGGGGGTAGATCCCGCGCACGCTGTCCACGCCGCCGGTGCCCCGGTCCTCGTCGGCGGCGTCGGCGAGGGCCTCGACCACCATGCGCAGCACCTCGTCGCGGCTCGCTCCCGGCCGGAAGCTCTTCTTGAGGGACTCGCGGGCGAAGAGCGCGCCGGAACCCACGCTGTCGTACTCCTTCTCCTCGTATCGGCCCCCGGTCACCTCGTATCTCCAGATCCGACCCATCCGCCGGCGGCGGTCGAAGCCGGCGAAGATCGGAACCACCACCAGACCCTGCATGGCCGCGGGCAGATTCTGCCTGATCAGGTGGGCCAGGGTGTTGGCCTTGCCCTCCAGCTCCAGGGCCTCGCCCTCGATCTTCTCGTGGTGCTCGAACTGGATGCCGAGCAGCCGCGCCATCTCCATCGCCGGGCCCGCCGCCCCGGCGACCGCCATCAGCGAGTAGTCGTCGGTGGCGAACACCTTCTCGATGTCACGGGAGGCGACGCGGTATTCGCTGATGGCGAGGCGATCGCCCGCCACCATCGCCCCCTCCGCGAAGCGCAGCGCGATCACCGTGGTGCCATGCGCCACGCCGCGGAGCTCCCCGGTCGCCGCGGCGGCGAACAGCCGATCCCAGTTGGGCAGGAGATGCGGGTATTCGATCTGCAGCAACTCCATGAAGCTCGAGCCGTTGTAGCCATCCCGGAACCGCACGAGACCTCCCCCTCCTCTTGCTGGCCTCTGGCGAACGGCCTCCGGCGGCTCGCTTCACTCGCCCCCGCGCTGAACGTAGTTCTTGACGAACTCCTCCGCGTTCTCTTCGAGAACCTCGTCGATCTCGTCCACCAGCGCGTCCAGCTCTTCCTTGAGCTTCTCGCCCTTCTTGGCGAGCTTCTGGGGCCCCGCCCCCGCTTCTCCCGCCTCGCCGCCGCCACCCCTCGGTTTCTGCTTCTGCGGCGACTCCGCAGCCATCGCGAAGGAGAGAAACCCGGCGTCGGGAGGATTCGCGGGAGTCGCCGTCTTTCGCATCATTGGTCTTCTCCAGGCCGGAGCTTCACGCTCGAAGGTTCTTGACCAGGTCGGCAGCAGTCTGCGACTTCTCGAGCAGCTCCTCGACATGCGCCCGCGATCCCTTGAGGGGTTCGGCCATCAAGACCCGCTTGATCGGGTCCTCGCCGATCCCGAACGAGATCGAATCCCAGTTGACTCCGAACACCTCTTCTCGGTATCTCTTCAGGCACTGACCGCGGAAATAGGCCCGCGTATCCACCGGGGGCTCCGTCATCGCCCTGCCGATCTCCGCATCCGTCACGATCCGCTCCACCCGACCCTGCCGTTCCAGAAGATAGTACAATCCCTTGTCGCGGCGAAGATCGTGGTACTGGAGATCCAGCATCTGGACCCTGGGCGACTTCCAGTCGACCCCCTTGCGCTCCATGAAGTTCTCGATCATCACCCGCTTGATCACCCAGTCGATCTTGTCGGAGAGCTCGCGCGGATCCCGCTCGAGAGCATCGAGCACGAAAGCCCACTTGTCCAGCACGTCGCGGGTCCAGCTCTCGGTCTCGCGGGTCCTCGCGTAATCCTCTGCCATCTCCAGGAACAACCGCTGGATCTGCACCGCGGACATGCGCTTGCCGTTCTGGAGCTCGATCTCCACGGTGCAGGTGGGGTCGTGCGAGACCTCCTTGATCGCCCGCACCGGATCCTGAAGAGTCAGGTCCTTGCCGATGGCGCCGTCCTCGATCATCGAGAGCACGATTGCCGTGGCAGCGTTGCGCAGGTAGATGGTGTATTCGCTCATGTTCGCGTCGCCGACGATCACGTGGAGGCGACGGTACTTCTCGCGGTCGGCGTGGGGCTCGTCCCGCGTGTTGATGATCGGTCGCTTCACCATGGTGTCGAGCGCGATCTCGGTCTCGAAGAAGTCCGCGCGCTGGGAGATCTGGAAGTCACACGGGTGCGACCGGTTCTCCGTGCCGACCTTCCCGGCACCGGTGTAGATCTGACGCGACACGAAGAAGGACATCAGGTGCTCGGCGATCTGCTTGAACGAGGTGCGCCGGTCCATCAGATAGTTCTCGTGGCACCCGTAGCTGTTGCCCTTCCGATCGCTGTTGTTCTTGTAGATCAGCATCTGCGAGCCGGCGGGGATCAGGCTGTTGGCCTCGCGGCGCGAGAGTTCCACGATTCTCTCGCCCGCCTTCTCGTGCACCACCAGGTCGTAGGGGCTCGTCACCTCGGGACAGGAATACTCGGGATGGGCGTGGTCGACGTAGTACCGCGCGCCGTTCTCCAGGGTCTTGTTGCGAGCGATGTTCTCCTGCTGGTTCGGGGTGTACTTCTCTCCGTCGACCTGGAATCCCCGGGCGTCCGCCAGGGGATTCTCCTGATCGTAGTCCCAGAGGATCTTGCTGGCGTGCTCCTCCCGGTAGGCATTGACGAGGAGCACGCAGCTCGAGATCGGATCGAAGTCGCGATCGTTCTTGACGGTGATCCCGTACTCGATCTCCGTCCCCATCACCTTCGGAATCGCCATCCATCCTCCGCGGGTCGTCGGGCTCGCATGTCGCATTTCCGGACGGAGAGCTTCCTGCTTCCCTCTGCAGGTGCGGGTTGCCGTCAGAGGTACTGACCGGAGTCGACGTTCTCGATCGTTCTCTCGTTGCGGTTGATGCCGGTGATGAGGGTCCTGACATTGATGATGCGCTCGCCCTTGCGACCGGAGATGCGCGCCCAGTCGTCGGCGTTGGTCGTGTTGGGGAGGTCCTCGTTCTCCTTGAATTCCTCGCGGACCGCATCGTGCAGGTCCTGCAGCGTGATGCCGCGCTCCTCCTGATTGATGAATCGCTTCACCGCCTTCTTCTTGGCGCGGGCGACGATGTTCTCGATCATGGCTCCGCTCACGAAGTCCTTGAAGTAGAAGATCTCGCGCTCGCCCTTGGCGTAGGTGACCTCGAGGAACTTGTTGTCATCGCTCTTCGCGTACATCTCCTCGATGGTGTCGGCGATCATTCCGGTGACGATCTTCGAGGGATCGCTGCCGTATCTCTGCTCGGTCTCCAGGTGGAAGGGAAGATCCCCGGTGAGATACTTGGTGAAGATCTCGATCGCCGCGTCGCGATCCGGCCGGCCCACCTTGACCTTGAGGTCGAGGCGTCCGGGACGCAGCACCGCCGGGTCGATCAGATCCTGGCGATTGCTGGCGCCGATCACGATCACGTTCTTGAGCGACTCGACCCCGTCGATCTCGGAGAGGAACTGGGCCACCACGGTGGCCTCCATGTCCGAGGAGATGCCGGATCCGCGCATCCGGAACAGCGAGTCCATCTCGTCGAAGAAGATCACCACCGGAACGTCCTCGTTCGCCTTCTCTCTCGCGCGCTTGAAGACCTCGCGGATCTTGTGCTCCGTCTCGCCCACGTACTTGTTGAGGAGCTCCGGTCCCTTCACGTTGAGGAAGTAGGCGGGAGTCTCGCGACCGGTGCGCTCCCGGATGCTCCTGGCCAGGCTGTTCGCGACCGCCTTCGCGATCAGGGTCTTGCCGCAGCCCGGAGGGCCGTAGAGCAGGATGCCCTTGGGCGGTGAGAGCTGGTGCTCCTTGAAGACCTCGGGATAGTTGTAGGGAAGCTCGATCGCGTCGCGCAGGATCTCGACCTGTTCGTCGAGACCGCCGATCCGGTCGTAGGTGACGTCCGGCACCTCCTCCAGGGCCACCTCCTCCACCGCGGACCTCGGCATCTTCTCGAAGGCGTACTGGGCGCGCGGGTCGACGAGCACGTTGTCGCCGACCTTGAGCCGCTCCTCGCGCAGGGGCGAGGCGAGGGACACCACCCGTTCGTCGTCGGTGTGACCGAGCACGATGGCGCGTCCGTCGCCCAGCAGGTCGACGATCGAGGCGATCTCGCCGCGGGAGACGAAGCCGGACGCCTCGACCACGTTGAAGGCCTCGTTCAAGACCACCAGCTGGCCTTCCTGGAAATGGGAGATGTCGAGATTCGGGTGGACGTTGACCCGCATGCGCTTGCTCTCGACGATGATCTCCGCGGTTCCGTCCTTGTTGGTCCGCTGGAAGACGCCGTAGCTGTTGGGCGGTGCGCAGAGCTTGTCGACCTCGTCCTTCAGGAGCTCGATCTGCTGCTTGGCCTCCTGGAGGATGCCCACCAGCTTCTCGTTCTGGCGCTCCGCGTCGCTGAGCTGATCTCGGGTGAGGTGGTAGCGCCTTCGAAGCGCCTCGTACTCCGCGAGGACCCTCTCGAGCCGGCGGCGGAATTCCGCCGAGTCTCCACCAAAGAATCGCATCGCCTCTCGCAGATCGTCGATTTCCTCTTGAATCGATCGTCTCATGACCCGCTCGCGCTCCGCCGCGGGTTCGTCGGCTCCCTGCGGACCTGAGGACGAGATGCGACGCATCACATCCCGCACGAAACCTCTCCTGCCGGACTCCGAATCGAACTCGCTCATGAGGTTCTCTCCCGACTCACCCCCTCTACTCTCAGCGTGGGAGCAACCGATTCCTCTGCAAGCGCTATGCCGCGACTGCGCGGGCGCGCGCATCGGGGAACGACAACCGGGCTCGCGCCGCTGACGACCGCCGCGGGAGCGGATGCGCGCGGCAAGACGCCATCGCGGATCGCGCTTTGGAGGCGAGAGGATCCGGATTCAAGGTCGAGCCGCAAAGCAACCTCCCGCCCGCACCGCAAAGACCTTTCCGGCTTCGATTCGCGCTTCGAAGCACGCGCGGGAGAGAGCCGACAGGCCGCTTCGGGCTGCGCTGTAGAGAACGCCGAACCCCCCGTTTTTTCAATCTTTTTCGACACTTCGAGTCTATCAGACGGCGCTGCCGTGTCAACCGCGGCCGGATGCGCAAATCCCCGCCGAAGCTGACGTTTCTTCGAGGATCCCGGGAACGGTTCGACCCCGCGGGCGGATCCCTGCTGGCCGGCCCTTGAAGCCTGCCCCGGCGCGGGATGGCCGACCGTCCGCAGTCGCACGGAATCAATGCCTTAGTGCGTTTTTTTGCGCTCGGGGTGCCGCTTCGCGATGCGACTGCCCCGCTGGGTCGCGGCAATTTTGACGCATTCGTCGGGGTATCACCGCCTCGACGACAGGAATCCGCCCCCTGCCGAAACTGGCGGCACCCCCGAAGACATCGGCTCGGTCCCGCCGTGCAGGAGGACCGATTCCGCCGACCCGCGGGAGACCCGAGGGCTTCCGCTTCGAGCCGGAGGATCATCGCTCATGGAGCGCGCGGAAGCGTCAGAACGCGGTCGTCCTTGGACGGCTCGAAGCGGAAGAAGGCATCGTCGGGAGAGCGGTTTCGCTGCACCTTCTCGAACACCACCTCGGTCCGGTTGCCGAAGAGGTCCACCACGGCGGTCGCGAGGATGGCGCCGCTCGCTCTCTCGACGCTCAGCTTCAGCCGCTCGTAGCTGGCGGGCTGCTTCGGCTGCAGATCGAGGGAGACCGGATCGCCCTCGCAGGATTCCGCGCTCACCAGGAAGGACTCGAGGATCTGGCCCTCGCCGAGGAGAAACTGGATCGCGGTGCCCGAGAGGAAGCCCTCGTCGACGGACAGGATCTGCACCTCCTTCAGGACCGGGTCGTAGATCCAGAGCGTCTCGCCGTCGCTCACCACCAGGCTGGGCTCCGGGCTCTCGTAGACCCAGCGCATCCGTCCCGGCTTCGCGAAGACCACCCGACCCCGGGAGGAAACCTCCTCCCCGGGCACATCCCCCCATACCGCGCTCCGCGTCGACTGGGAGAATTCCGCGCTGAGATCGCGGACTCCGTCGTAGTGCTTCTGCACCCGAAGAGCCACCTCCTCCGCGCAGCCCGGCGCCTGCTCCGGCTCCCCTGCGGCGGGCGCGGCGGCATGTCCTCCCCCCAGCAGGAGGGCCAATCCGAGCACTCCCGCGGCGCAGACGGCTCGGAGCTTCCGATGTGAGCGGGCTTCAGGCATCTTCGGCGCGAGTGGCGTCCAGGTAGACCTCGCGGGGCTTGGTTCCCTCCTGGCGACCGACCACTCCCTCCTCCTCCATCTGCTCGATCATTCGCGCCGCCCGGTTGTAGCCGACCTTCAGCCGGCGCTGAAGATAGGAGATGGAGGCGTTCCGCGACTCGGCGACGATCGCGAGCGCGCGCTCGTAGTGCTCGTCCGTGTCCTCCCCACGGGACTCCCTCGCCGCGCTCTCCTCCTCGAGACGCACCAGATCCTCGTCGAAGGTCGGCGCCGCCTGCGCGCGCAGGAACTCGGTCAGCTTGGCCACCTCGCGCTCGGAGACGAAGGAGCCGTGCAGCCGCTGAAGCTTGGAGGTGCCGGGAGGCAGGTAGAGCATGTCGCCCTGGCCGAGGAGGTGCTCGGCCCCGCTCTGGTCGAGAATGGTCCGCGAGTCGATCCGGGACGAGACCTGGAAGGAGAGGCGAGCCGGGAAGTTCGCCTTGATGACGCCGGTGAGCACGTCGACGCTTGGTCGCTGGGTGGCGAGCACGAGGTGGATGCCCGCAGCCCGCGCCATCTGGGCCAGCCGCTGGAGCGACTCCTCCACGTCCCGCTGGGAGACCACCATCAGATCCGCCAGCTCGTCGATCACCACCAGGATGTAGGGGAGGCGGCGGTAGCCGATCTCGAGACCCTCCTCCTCGCCCGGGCGGGGCCGGATGCGAAAGCTCTTCTTTCCCGCGGCGATCTCCTCGTCGACGCGCCGGTTGTACTGCGCGATGTCGCGCACCCCGAGCGCCGCCATCATCCGGTAGCGCTCCTCCATCTTGGCGACGATGCCCCGGAGGGCAGCCGCGGCCCGCTTCGGGTTGGTCACCACGTCCGCGATCAGGTGCGGAATGCCCTCGTAGACCGAAAGCTCGAGGAGCTTCGGATCCACCAGCAGGAGCTTGACCTCGTCGGGCGTCGCTCGAACCAGGATCGCGCAGAGCAGCGAGTTCAGGAACACGCTCTTGCCGGTCCCCGTCGCGCCCGCCACCAGCAGGTGGGGCATGGCCGCCAGGTCCGCCTCCACGGGGTTGCCGAAGATGTCCTTGCCGAGGGGAAGGGTGAGCACCGACGCATTCGAGCGAGGAGCCCTGGATTCGATCAGGTCGCGGATGTACACCACCTCGCGTTGGGCGTTGGGAACCTCGATCCCGACGACGGGCTTGCCGGGGATCGGCGCGATGATGCGAATCGAGAGCGCGCGAAGCGCCAGCGCCAGGTCATCCGAGAGGCTGGTGATGCGGTTCACCTTGACCCCGGGCGCCGGCTCGAACTCGTACATGGTGATGACCGGTCCCGGATGGACGGTCACCACGCGCCCCTTGACGCCGAAGTCCTGAAGCTTCTTCTCCAGGATCCGCGAGTTCATGATCAGGCTTTCCCGATCCCAGCCGCGCGCCCCCGCCGGCGGCTCCTGGAAGATCGAGGTGTCCGGTCGGAGGTAGGGTCCGGCGGCGGTGGCCTCGGAGAAGGCGAAGGACTCCTGCACCGGCTCGGTCTTGCGCTTCCCCTCGCGGTGATCGACGATGTGCGGCCCCCCTCCCTTTCGCTTCGGGCGGAGCCGGGGAGGCGCGCCATCTCCACCAGCCAGCGAGATCTCCTCCAGCTCCTGGGAGACGTCGCCGTCGGAGTCGCGAAGCGCCGCCACCCGGGCGCGGCGGACCCGCTTCTCCCGCCACACCGCGAAGAGCTGGCGGGTACGTTCCACCGCGGCCTCGAGGCTCGCGAGGATTCCCTGGAGAATCCGAGCCAGGAGCGCGCTGCATCGAGCGGTCAGGCGGCTCGCCGCCACCACGCCGCGGACCAGGGCGGTGAGGGCCCTGCCGGGCGCGATCCCGACCGTTTCGAGTGCGCCGACCAGCAGGAGCAGGCTGTTCAGGATCAGGGCTCCCGGCCGGCTCAGCAGGCCTCGCTCAGCCTCGGCGAGAAACGCGCCGAGGCGCCCGCCCGCCGAGAAGCCGAAGCGACCGGGCGCGAGGGGCTCGAGCAGCGGGGGCAGGCTCGTCACGGCCACTGTCAGACAGGCGATGCCGATCCAGAAGCGCGAGACCAGCGGAGGCATTCCGCGCCCCATCAGGAGGTGGCCGCCGAGGACGAGCGATCCCAGCACCGGCACCACCGAAGCGAGGCCCATGGCGCCCACCAGCACCGAGGCGATGCTCGCACCCACCACGCCGGCTCCGTTGACCACGGGGGCCATGCGGAAGGCCGGATCCTGCGGTGAATAGGTGATCAAGGAGAGCGCGGCGAGCAGACCGAGCGCGATCAGCCCGAGACCGCAGACCTCGAGCCAGACGCCGACGAGCGCGAACGCCCTGGCTTCGACGCGACGCGCTCTGGCGGATCGCTTGCCCATGTGGCGGCGTCCCTCACCCCTGGGACGGGCTCGGAGTCGAAGGTACCGGCGCCGGTCCCGGCGCGTCAAGCAGTGGTCGAGGAGATTCTCCGGGCAGATCCTCGGCGGCTCCCGGAGCTCGTCTCCGGGATCGATGTCCCCTCCGGGGTGACCATGGCGTCCCCTCGCTCGGCGGCAATCCGAGCTCCGCGGCCGGCGCGGATCCTGCGGATCGACCGCCGCCGGATCCCGATCGCGCGCTCACCCCGCGATCCAGAGCGCC
>Ga0214473_10011632_pt1 | contig 10341 bp, 10 predicted proteins | sample RVTome_7_FD_203509 | JGI IMG/M metagenome (GOLD analysis project Ga0214473, IMG submission 203509) | Soil microbial communities from uranium-contaminated site in the Upper Colorado River Basin, Wyoming, United States - RVT98D197 | ecosystem: Environmental > Terrestrial > Soil > Contaminated >... | reverse complement strand
CAGTGCGCCCAGGGCGCAAGGCCGCTTTGGCGCGGGCTTGGCCAAGGCGCAACAAGATCAAGCTCAAGTGGCTCGATTGGAATCTACGAGCGTCCCCAGCGTCCCCAGCGTCCCCAGCGTCCCCAGCGTCCCCAGGGCGCAAGGCCGCTTTGGCGCGGGCTTGGCCAAGGCGCAACAAGATCAAGCTCAAGTGGCTCGATTGGAATCCACGAGCGTCCCCAGCGTCCCCAGCGCGCCACGCACGCAAGGCCGCTTTGGCGCGGGCTTGGCCAAGGCGCAACAAGATCAAGCTCAAGTGGCTCGATTGGAATCCACCGCCAGCGCTCCCAGCGCTCCAAGCGTCCCCAGCGCGCCGCACACGCAAGGCCGCTTTGGCGCGGGTTTGGCCAAGGCACAAGATCTAGCTCATGTGTCTCGATCTCAACTCGCAATCACGGGCGCTCCCAGTGCGGTCAGCGAGCCGCGCACGCAAGGCCGATTTGGAGCGGGCTTGGCCAAGGCGCAGGAGCAGGCGAGACCCGCGAGTCCAACGACGATGCGTGTGCGCCCGACGCACCTGACGCATCCGCAAGCCAGCTCCGAGCCTGCGATCAGTCCCAGCGCGCCGCGCGCCCAGGGCCTCTTTGGCGCGGGCTTGGCCAAGGCGCAGGAGCAAGCGAGACCCGCAAGTTCGACGCGGGTTAACTTTTTGGCGCCCGCCGCCATTGGCCGCGTCGCTGCGCCTGTCGCAGTTGCCCCGATCAAGGCCAACCCCAAGCGCGCCCAGCCAACGCTCAACGCCTTTTATCACGCGGCCAAGCGGCAGTGCACGAGCCCAGCAGACGACGCCGACGCGCCGCCTGCGCTGGGCGACGCAGAGCAGGCGCCCGCGAGCGCCAGTGCAGCCGACGCTGCGCCGCGCTTTGTAGAGCAAGCGCCCGCGAGCGCCAGCGCCAGCACAGCCGACGCCGACGCCGCGCCGCTCTTTGGCAACGAGCTGGCGCGCGGGCGCGTGCGCGTGTGGCTCCGAGAGCACCGCCGCCGCAACCCCACGCTGCACCGCGCGCTGCTGCTGCACGGCGCCAGCGGCGTCGGCAAGACGGCGGCGGCGCGCGCGGCGCTGCGCGAGCTCGGCTACGAGGTGCACGAGTGGAGCGCCGCCGAGCGGCGCGAGCCCGCCGACCTCGAGTGCGCCGCGAGCGCCGCGTCGGCGCAGGCGCGCGCGGGCGCGGCGCCGCCCGCAATCCTGATCACCGACGTCGAGCACCTCTCGACCGCCAAGCAAAAGGCGGCGATCGCCGCGCTCAAGGCAATGATCTGCCCGTGGCGCTTTGGCACGCGCGAGAGCAGGGCGTGGCGCGCGCCGTTTTTGCTGGTCAGCACGCAGCGCGACTCGCCCGCGATGCACGGCCTCGTCGCCGTCTGCAACGCCGTCGAGTTTGAGGCGCTCGGCGAGGCCGACTGCCGCGCGCTGATCGCGTGGCACCAGGCGCCGTTGCCGCCGCTGCCGCCGTCGACCGTCGCGACGCTGTGCCAGCAGTGCCGCGGCAACGCGGCGAGCCTGCTGACCATGGTGGAGCTGCTGCGGCTCGACCAGCGCTGCGGCCTGCCGCTCGGCAGCGTTGCGCCCGCCGATGCGTTTGTCGGCGCCGCGCAGGGCGTGCGTGCGCTGCTCGCGGCGCCGACGCTCGCCAACGCCAGCCTCGCGCATGCGGCCGCCGTCTCGCTGGTGCCGCAGCTGCTCGAGGAGAACCTGGTGCGCGGCGAGCCGCACGACCTCGCCACGGTCGCCGCGCTGCTCGACAGCTGCTCGGCGGCCGACGTGCTCGAGGAGCAGGCGCTGGTGCGCCTGCGGCCCGAGCTGCGCGAGGCGCACACGGCACTCGCCGTCTGGGCGCCCGCGCTGCTCGCGCAGGCGCTGCCCGAGGCGCGCGCGCTCAGCGCCGCGGGCGCCGAGCTGCGCTACCCGAGCTACCGCTCGTTCGAGACGCGGCACCGCAACGCCCGCGCGGCGCAGCGCGGCCTCGCGCGCACGCAGCACAGCCGCGATCCGCTCTTTGTCTCGCAGCTCGCCGAGCACGTCGCGCAGCGCCTGCAGAGCGGCACGACCGAGGACAGCGTGCGCCTGCTGCACGGCCTCGGCTTCCAGTGGGCCGACGCCGACTACTGCCTCTCGCGCTGGATGGCGCTCAACGAGGCCGCAACGGCGACGGCGGGCACGGCGGGCACAACGGCAGCAGCGCCCAAGCGCAAGGTCAAGCGGCGCGGCCTGTCGCGCGGCCAGCTGGCGCTGATGCGGCGCGAGCTCGACGCTGCCAACGCAGTCGAGGAAACAGTGCGCGAGCGCAAGTACAAGGTGTAGATCGTAAAAGTGTTTTTTTACTTGCCTCGTTGGATCGCGGCCAGCCTGGCCTTGCTCTCGGCGAGCGCCTTCTTGAAGCGATTGAGCGCCGCTTTTTGCTCGGGTGAGAGCGAGCCCTGGCGGAGCGCGGGCTTTGGACTTGGCGGGTGCATTGAGCGCCGCTTGCTGCTGCGCTTGGGGCTGCTGCGCTTGGGGCTGCTGCGCTTGGGGCTGCTGCGCCTGGAGCTGCTGCGCCTGCTGCTGCGCCTGCTGCTGCGCCTGGGGCTGCCGCTGCGCCTGGGACTGCGCTGGCTCTGCGCCAGTGCGATCAACTTGCTTCGCAGCGGACTCGGCGCAGCGCCCGCACCGCGCGTTCGCTTTGGGCTGTAGCGCGCGCTGCCAGATCGGGACGGCGCCGCCAGTTGCTGTTGGATGGCTGCGAGGCGCTGTCCGAGTTTTTGAAACGGACCTTGATCCATGCTTTTTTTATGGCCGACAAGAGAAAAAAAAAACACAAGCGCACACAATGTGGCTTGGTGCATCGGTGCTGGCGCTGGCGCTGATTGCAGCGCTGCTGGCGGTGCGCTGGAGGCAATCTGCGGCGCCGCGCGCTGCGGTCGGCTCGGGCTGGCTGCTGGTCGACAGCCGCATGGTCAACCACCACGTGCTGGTGCGCCTCGGCTTTGCGTCGGGCGTCGAGCCGCAGTGGTGGATCCTCGACAGCGGCAGCACGCACAACCTGGTCGACGCCAACTACGCGGCGCGCTTTGATCGGCGCCTCAAGGGCTCGATCCGCGATGTCAACCAGCCTGGCGCGGCGTTCTCGGCGCAGGCGCTCGAGCACGGCTACGTGCTGCAGCGCGACGGGCGCCGCGGGCCCGCCGTCGACCTCGGCAACGCCGCGGTGCTCGACCTGCGCCACCTCGCGCAGAGCGTCGCGCTGCCGCTCGCGGGCATCGTCGGGCACCCGTTCCTCAGCCAGTGCGTCGTGAGCATCGACTTCCCGCGGCAGCAGGTCTGGCTGCGCGATCGGCGCAGCGCGTTCTCGCTGCCGCCGCCCGCCTCGCACGCGACGCCGAGCGTGATCGCCGCGCCGCTCGGCCAGCACCACCTGCTGCTGCTGCCCGTCGCGGTCAACGGGCAGCCCGCGGGCCCCTGGAGCCTCGACACGGGCTCCAACATCTCGATCGCAGCGCACGAGCTCGCGCAGCGCGCGCAGCTGCGCCCGAGCGACGGCGGCGCGGTGCAGGCGCAGCTGGTCAACCGCGCAATCACCGTGGTGCCGAGCGCCGCCAGCATCGCGATTGGCGGCGGCGCGCCGCGCGCCGCCACGCTCTTCGTCCCGCAGCAGGCGCAGCCGCTGGCGCACGCCACGGTCGGCCTCGACGGCAACCTCGGCACCGACCTGCTGCAGCACTGCCGCATCACGATCGACTGCTCCAACGAGCGCGTCATCCTCGACTGATCGGGCGCGGCGCGCACAGCAACGCATGCGCGCGCGCCACAGAAAAAAAGGATGGAGCCCGAGCAGCCGACCCTCCTCGTGCCGTTCCAAGGCCTCCAGGCCACCGATCTCGAGCCGCTGCACCACGTCCAGCGCATGGTGCGCGGACGCAGCGTGCACAGTGCTGTGCGCGTCGACGGCGAGCACTTTCCGCGGCCAGCACGATCCATCCTCTTTGACGCAGGCACGCTGCTGACGCTGGGCAAGCTGGAGATTAGCCGCGTCGGCATTGTCATCAGCGGCGGCAAGCGCTCGACGCTGGTGCATGTGCTCGAGAATCGCAGCGGCTTGACGCAAGGCGCCGCGCTGCGCGAGATCCCGTCCATGTACGCCTGGGTCGATCCAGCCGATCGCTACGTGCCCAGCACCGCGCAGTGGGCCGCCTACGAGGACGCGCTGCGCGAGAACAAGCTGCGCCAGCGCGAGGCCCGAGCAAAGCGAGTAAAAAAAGAGTGCTAGTCGCGAAACAAAAAGTTCAGATCAAGCCGCTCGCTGATCATGCCATCGTGCTAGGGCGCGCGCGCGCGCCGAGGAGCGCGGCTTTTCAGTTTTCCGATGAAGCGAGCCAACGACGGCGAGGACAAGGCGCAGCCCAAGCGCGTGATGCGGGTCAAGCTCGTCCAGCCAGCGTCTGCGCCGCGCGATTCACTCGCGACTGCAGCACCTGTGGCACCCGATCCACCCGCCCAGCCAGCGCGAGCACGGCCAACGTCTGCCGCGCCCGATCCACTCGATGTGTTGCAGCGGTTTCTGGGACTTGTCGGCCAATTTTATCCGCATCAGCTCGAGCCCGAACATCGCTACAGCGTGACGGATCTGCAGCTGACCTGCAAGACACTGCGCAGCACCTGGCTTGCGCGCTGGCACGACGCGCACAAGAGCTGGGAGAGCTTTGGCGACTTTCCCGAGCTGGCCTGCGGCTTTGTCTTGAAAACGCCAAAGGTGATCATGTACCTGGGCGCGGGCTTTTTGCGACCTGCCCGCCTCTGGAACGCCGACGAGAGCAGCCTCGAGACAAGCGGCGAGTTTGCGATTGCCGAGTTTGTGCGCAAGAGCTGCTTTGCCATTGACCTGGGCGCCGAGGTGATGCTGGCCAAGTACTATGCAGCGCATCGTGGCCCGCTGCTTAAACGCACCGCCGCTTGGGACGCTGCTCTGCAGCAGATCATCGTCGCCGCACTGCAGAAAAACTGGGAGTCGCTCGTGGGCGTGGTTCTCGCAATGACGCTGCGGCTGTTTGGCGAGGGCCTGGCGCTGCCCGACTTTGGCGCCGCTGGCCTGGGCCAGTTTCCTTGGCGGGCGATGGAGTACCTGCTGGAGCGCTCGGTCGTCCAAAAAAAGGCGCTTTCCTCGCCCGAGTTGAAGCAGTGGCGCGACGACGCCAATGCCAGGTGCACGCACCCCGCGACGCGGCACCATCACGTGATTGGGAGCACGGTCGGCCTGGCGCACGTGTGGTACCACGCGCATCGTGGCGACGCGGCGCCGCTGCGCTGCACCTGGGTGCGCAGCTGGGACCTGCGCGCGCTCTGCCAGTGGGCCGTGACGGCGTGCCCGCCGAGCGAGTACCTGCGCGTCGCCGACTATGTGCTGCGCGTGAGCGCCGCGCTGGAGCACTGCTGGGACGTTGACGGCCGCGCGCCGCCCGAGCGCTGGACCAGCGAGGACCTGCTCGCGTGGTTTTTGCGCCGCGCGCCGCCGCAGCTCGTGCACGCGCTATCGCTGCCGCCGCAGTTGTATACAACCAACGCCGTCTGGGAGCAGTTTCGCGATCACGCGCACAAGATTGTAGCCGAGGCCAGCAGCCTCGAGCATCTTTGCGCCGACGCCGACCTGCACAATGCCAAGCACCTCGCGCTGCTGCGCTGGCTCGGCGCATTCAAGCGGCTGCCGCTGCCGTTGGCGTGGCGCCTGCAGCTAATACTCACCGATCCCGCACTCGACGACGCGGCCAAGCAGCAGCGCCTCGCGGCGAGCGGCGTCTTCAGCCAGCTGCCGCACAAGGACGCCGAGTTGCAGAAGCTGATCAACGCGATGCCGCTGCCAACGCTGCTGCGCGTCGCGCAGGGCTCGCCGTTCTACGTTGAGCACCTGCTCAGCGCCTGCGATCGCGCCGACGCGCCGCCCGAGGACAAGCTCGCCGTGCTCAGCGCCAAGCTCGCCGCGCTCACCGCCGTCGCTGATCTCTGCGCCACAAAGCCCGCGCGCGACGCGCTGATAGAGTGGCTCAAGCGGGAGCGCAAGAAGAAGCGCTGCACCAGCTTTGCGTCGCGGCGCCGCGGCGAGCTCTTGGAGCTGCGCGGCACTGCCGACGCGACACGCCTGCTGCACGTGATTGCGTTTTTGCAATCGATCGAATAAATCGCGCTTTGTCGTTGATCGCGCGGGCCGCTTGGGCGCGTGCCTTTTCCAAAGGGCGCCAGTTGTTTGCGCATGAAGCGAGCCAACGACGACGGCGAGGACGAGCCAACAGCCAAGCGCGTGCAAGTCGCACTCGGCTCACGGGTCAAGAGGCCGCAGTTTTCAGTAGATCCCGTCGACGAGGATGCCGAGCAAAGAACCAAGCAGGCACAAGATAGACGACTCGCAGCCGCTGAGCGCAATGCACTCTCTGCGCTGCTGCAGCTTTTAAAAACTGTCGACAATGCCCAGCTGGAGCCCCATCACCGCTACAGCGTGACGGATCTGCAGCTGACCTGCAAGACGCTGCGCAAAACCTGGATCGCGCGCTGGCGTGCAGCACATACCAGCTGGGCGAGTCACGGCAACTTTCCCGAGCTGGAAATCAATTTTGTCTACAACTCAGAAGTGATCTACCTGGGCACGGGCTTTCTGTGGCCTGCTCGGCTCTGGGACGTCAACCAGTACAGGCTCGAGGCAAGCAGTGCCTTTGTGATTGCCAAGTTTGCGCGCAAGAGCTGCTTTGCGATTGAGCTCGGCGCCGAGGTGATGCTGGCCAAGTACTATGCAGCGCATTGCGGCCCGTTGCTCAAGCCCACCGCCGAGTGGAATCGCGCACTCGAGCAAATCCTCGTCGCTGCGATGCGGCGCAACTGCAACCGCCTGGTGGCGGTCGTCCACGCGATGTCGCTGCGGCTCTTTGGCGCTGAGTACCTGCTCAGTGCCTGCGATCGCGCCGACGCCGCGCCCGAGGGCAAGCTCGCCGCGCTTGCTGCCGTCGCTGATCTCTGCGGCGCAGAGCCCGCGCGCCGCGAGGCGCTGATGGTCTGGCTCAAGCGGGAGCGCAAGAAGAAGCGCTGCACCGACTTTGCGTGGCGCTGCACTCGCGAGCTCTCGGCGCTGCGCGGCGCCGTCGACTCGGCGCGTCTGCTGCATGTGATTGCGTTTCTGCACTCGATCAAGTAAAAAAAAAAGCTTGCGCGCAGGGCAAAAAACGCAAAATGGCCAGCGGCCAGGAGCAGCTCGACTATGTGGCCGAGGTGATTGCGAGCGGGCGCGCCGAGCCGAGCGCGTACCAGTTCTCGTACGCGTCGCCGACGCACAGTTGGAGCGCGCCGCTCGTCGCGATCCCGTGCATCGAGTGCGGCAAGCGCACCGCGCGCACGCTGCCCTACTGCCCGCGCTGCCTCGGCATGGTGGCGCACTGCCGCCTCGGGCGCACCGAGCTGCGCGACGCGCGCGGCGAGCGCTACGCCTTTCTGGGCCTCTTTGCGCACGATCCGAGCCAGCCCGCGGGCGCGCGCGTCTTTGCGCCCGAGCAGCTGGTGCTGCCGTACCTCGGCGAGGTGCGCGACAGCGTCGACTGGCTGACCGAGCGCTATGGCCAGCACACGGTGCCGTACGGGTTCAAGCACGGCGCCGCGCAGCGCTACACCGACAGCGCGCTGATCCGCGGCGCGGGCGCCAGCATCAACACGGCGACGCCCGCTCTGCGCAACAACCTCGTGTTTCGCGACGCCGAGCCGCTCGCCGCCATCGTCGCGACCGAGCCGATCTACAATGGCGACGAGCTGCTGCTCGACTATGGGCCGTACTACAAGGTCGACGAGCCGCACGTGGCGTTTGAAACCTCGACGCGCGCCGCGAACGCGGTGCGTTCGGGAGGCGCGCCAGGATTTCGCCGCCCTACCAACAGGGGCGGGACAGCGTGGGTCCCGCCCCTGCCGCCGCTTCGCTGAGCAAGGTACGGGAGCAAACCACATTGACCACCAGCTCGTGCGCCATTGGCCAAGTAAAAACCACACGGGGCTCGACTCGACAACATGGTGAGGTACGTGCACACAGGTAAGGCACAGTCTTTCTTTTCCCACTACATTTTCGCACGCAGCTCTTGGGAACAGGTACTTGATCTGGGTTTGACAATAGTCGCAGTTGAACAGCAATCCCCTCTCTTTGAGAATAGTCACAGCACTTTTTTGAACAGTAATACTCCATCCAGGCCGCAGCGCTAGGAACACGTCGCTTTGGATTGGCCGCGCAGAAGCGGGTTTCAGAATAGACACAGCAGAATGGGCTTGGGCGCTTTTTTGAACAGTAATCCTTCCTCTAGGCCGCAGCTCTAAGAACACGTCGCTTTGGATCAGTCGTGCAGAAGCGGGTTTCAGAATAGACACAGCAAGATGGACTAGGGCGTTTTTGAACAGTAATCCTTCCTCTAGGCCGCAGCTCCAAGAACACGTCGCTTTGGATCAGTCGTGCAGAAGCGGGTTTCAGAATAGACACATCAGGATGGGTTAGGGTGCTTTTTTGAACAGTAATCCCCTTTAGATCAATACCGCTCTCTGGGCTTGGAACCGACGTTGAGTCGTTTGTCGGCCGCAAAAGGTAGCGTCTCTTATTTCTTCCACTGACACTGCTTTCCATGTGTGGACAAGGCGCCCGCGCGCCGTGCGCGAAGAGCCGACTGACGCCTTGGCCACACCACAGATCCGCGCATTGGAACGAGGTTTGATCAGCAACCTTGGCTGGTTCGAATCCAGCCGCGGAACAGATGGCCAAGGCTTCAGCGCGGCAGCCAGGGCAGGTCGAGCCAAGAGCGCCCGCTCGCCTCGTACTGCTCGCGCGGGCGCACGTTGCTCGGCAGCTCGCGGTCGTGCGGCCAGTAGGCGCGGTACCAGACGCCATTGTTGCCAATGTAGACGACGGCGCGGCCAGGCTCGGGCGGCTGCCAGAGGCCGTCGTTGTTGGTGCGAAACTGGCGGCGAAACGGCCTGCGCGTCGACATGGTTTTGGATCAAGTCGTTGGGATTAAAAAAGCACTGTATGCAACGCTTTGTTTACTGCACGCAGCACACTGGATCTCGGAGCGCAACGCGCGCTGGATAGACGGCGGGCAGATCTGTAGCCACTGGCGCGTCGCGCTGCCACCAGCCAAGGCGCACGTCGACCTCGGACGGGTCGAGGCAGGCCTCTTGGATCAAGCGATACGGCGGCGCGGCGCTTGCAGACGCGCTGACGCCGCATGGTGCCACATCAGCGCGCCACTCGTGAAAGCGCTTGCCGCCCGCCGCGCCCGCGCCGCCGTAAAAGAGCTCGTACAGTGAGACGACCGCCCGCGGCTTCAGCTGCTGAATCGCTTCGTAGTCGTAGGTGCTGTCGTTTGGATTGCACCAGATCAGCAGCAGGACAGCATTGCCAACGAGCTGCGGCTGAGCTGCAATCAGTGCCTCGACGTTGGCATAACTCGGAGCGCAGTAGGGCTCGGCGAGGTCGCGGCACGTGACCTTGTACGAGAGCGGATCTGGATCGACGCAGAGCGCGCCGATCTGACTTTCAAGCGCGCCGTTGCCGCTGCCGACGCTGATTAGCGCGCAGTCGGGGTTGGCCGCCTGCGCCGTGCGCACCCAGTGCACCATCGTGTCGAGCCCAAAGGCGCGGATGCCGCCACCGAGGTGCGCCGCAGGGATGTCCATAATTTAATTTGGTTGACGCTTTGAAAAGTGCAATGTATCGCGGGCGCGACTGCCACGCCTACACGGCCGATTGCCGCGCGGCTTGGAACGCGCTGCGCGCGCAGCAGCCTGAGCTGGGCCAAGATATGGCGCCAGCCGATGTGGCGCAGCTGTTTGCGCGGCTGCTTGCAGCGCCACGGCCGCCCGCGGCACGCCAGGCGCTGATCAAGATGCGGCAGCGCAGCGGATTTAAGGGCTATGGCGATCCGCAGCTGCCAGGGCTCAACGTGACGCGCCTGCTCGCGGCCGTCGAGGGCGCCGACGCGGCGCTGCTTAATGAGGTGCTCGGCGAGATCGGGCAGACCTGCATCCAAGGCGACTCGCACCGCCTGCTGATGCTGCACGCGGCGCTGCGCGAGCGCGCGGCGGCCAGCGCAGCGCCCAGCGCGCCAAGCAGCACACCAGAAGCGCCCGCAATCAGTGACGCGTCGGAAGCGCCTGCGGAAACGCTCTGATCACAGAGTCTTGGTAGCGCTGCGCAGCGCGGCGCTCAGCTGATCCATCGGCTTGGGCGGCGCCGTCTTGATTGCCGTGACATTGAGCGACATGAGGCGTCCGTTAGTGTCGAGATGCGGCAGGTAGCAGCGGCTATAGTCGTCGACGTC
>Ga0214473_10011631_pt1 | contig 10341 bp, 12 predicted proteins | sample RVTome_7_FD_203509 | JGI IMG/M metagenome (GOLD analysis project Ga0214473, IMG submission 203509) | Soil microbial communities from uranium-contaminated site in the Upper Colorado River Basin, Wyoming, United States - RVT98D197 | ecosystem: Environmental > Terrestrial > Soil > Contaminated >... | reverse complement strand
GTTATCTCATCGGGACGTAGCGCAGTCTGGTAGCGCACCTGAATGGGGTTCAGGGGGCCGCTGGTTCAAATCCAGTCGTCCCGACCAGGAAGATAAAAGGGGTTAATCCAACATTGGCGGGTTAACCCCTTTCCCATTCCAAAGAGGGTAAGAATGAAATTTTGTTCCTTTATGTGTGACAAGGCCGACAATAAAAAAGCGCAACATGCCGCCTGCCTGGCGGTGAACGGCGTATTCTGTGGGGTTTTGCGAAAAGTCGTTGAAAAAGGGATGCCTTGTCCGGTCGAAGGCGATTCCGGAACCGGCAGAAAGATAAAAAAGTCAAGATAGGAGGGAAGTTATCCGTAACACCTCTTAAACCTCTCCTTAAATTCCTCCGGACTGAATCGATAGTCCTGGGTTCCGTAACATTCGACAGCAAAAGAAGCGCAGACACTGCCCATCCTGGCGGACTGCTCGATATCCATATTCCGGACCAGACCGCTGATCAATCCACCCCGGTATGAATCGCCGGCGCCCGTCGGGTCCTCAACCTTATCGGGCTCAACAGCAGGAATGTATTTTTCTCCTTCCATCAGGTAGATTCGTGATCCCATATCCCCCAAGGTGACAATAATCGTCTGGGCTTTATTAAGCAGCTCTTCTTTGTTTACCCCGGTTTTGCTCATGATCAGTTCCAATTCATAATCATTGGAGATCAAAATCCGGCACCCTTCTATGGCCTGCAGCAGATCTTCGGCCCCCAGCATAGGAATGGATTGTCCCGGATCAAAAATATAGTTGATTCCTCGGGCCTTGCAGGCGAGCGGGTAGTTTCTCATATCCTCCAAGTTTCCGGGAGAAACGATCATGATGGTTTCTTTGGGATTAATTCGATCGAAATCCAAAGAAGAGGAACATTTCATAGCTCCGGGGTTGAATCCGGTGATCTGGTTGTCGGCCTGGTCGGTGGTGATGTAGGCACCGGCGGTGAATTCTTCTTCAATGATTTTGATGTGTTTGGTGGAGAGGCCATTTTTCGCCAACCAGTCGAGGTATCGGTGATAATCATGACCGATCGTCGCGGAAATTTCAGGTCGTTCACCCATCAGGGCCAGCGAATAGGCGATATTGCCTGCCGTCCCTCCGAATTTTTCTTTCAAGCCGTTAACCATGAAGGCGACGTTCAAAACATGTATCTTTTCCGGGAGGATATGCTCCGAAAAAAACCCCGGGAAATCCATAATCCGGTCGTAAGCCAACGACCCGGAAACAATGATATTCAAATGCGTAGACCTTTCAAATTAGTTCTAAATCGCTATCGGTGATAAAGCGCAACCAGTCAAGTACGCTGGGTTCATTGGATTCAAACCTGGCCATATTCGAATCGTCCATAATTTGATCCCGGGTGACAAAACATACCGGCCAACCGGGAATACCCGGTGAAACACCGCAGTGATCGTTTATCCGATAGGCAACGAATCCTGTCTCCGTGCAGGAAATGCGGTATCTTCGTTCACGACGCCTGATTCGGATCGTCTGATTCAGCCACCCCTTGCTTTCAAAAACGCCGATAAACGCTTGAAGGACATCCGGTGCTTTCTTTCCAGCCGGATCTCGAAAGGGTTTTTTTACCGCCTTCATAGTATGTTATCCTTTTTCTTGTTCCGCATCCTTTTGGTTGCTTTCTTTCCACAACCAGATGACCAGGGAGACAATCCCCATCCAGGCCGACAATCCGGCAAAGAGGGCCATGAAAATTCTAAATTTCATTTCCACTCCCTTGATCCACATGGAGAGCAAAAGAAAAATGACCATCCCCAGGATTATTATCCCCAGTTTTTTACCGATCCGTTTTATATTCAATGCCTCGGCCATGTTTAAAGTCCTTCTTGGAATAGGTCCTGAGCAGTTAAGGTGCCTAATAGAGTCTTACATTAGATCATCTGAGAATTTATCTCTAACATTTTATATGAGGATCATAGGGGGTCTTGTTTTTGGGGTTGTCCACCCCCGAGCCATAAGCTTCTTTGCCGGGCCAAATATTGAACCTAATTCGGAGACAGGCCTACACCATTGCCCGAAACAGGCTTGGGTGGATGCCCTGCCTCGAATCAAACTTTGCCGTCCTGGCCGGGTTGGAAACTCATAATTACCCTTTGGACAATCCCCAAAAACAAGACCCCCTATGATCCTCCCAAAATTTCAAATAGGTTTGGTTAGCCCTTGGATTTAAAAACTGATTGACACTTTTTCCTTTCATCTTATATAACATAATTTATCCATTTTTGGAAAAAATTTTTATGATTCAAGGATAAAAACAAGTTGATTCGCCGGCCCCCCCGAACCTTGGATCTTTTGGACTTCCTTTAACTGTGAGGGTAGCATGATGGACTTAATCAAAGCCCGGGAAAAGATGATCCAGGAACAGCTTATTCCAAGGGGGATCAATAACCAAAGGGTATTGGCGGCCATGGGTAAGATTCCCAGACACTTGTTTGTTGAGGAAGCCCTCTGGGGGGAAGCTTACAGTGACTATCCTGTGCCTATCGGAGAAAGGCAAACCATTTCCCAGCCTTATATCGTGGCCCTGATGACCCAAGCCCTGGAGCTTGAGGGGCGGGAAAAGGTCCTGGAGATCGGTACCGGTTCGGGATATCAGACAGCCATCCTGGCTGAACTTTCCCGGAAGGTTTATTCCATTGAAAGGATCCGTCCCTTATTTCAAAAAGCCCGCAGAGTCCTCGATCAGCTGAAATATTTTAATGTGGTCATCAAGGTGAACGACGGCACCCAAGGATGGGCGGAAGAGGGTCCTTTTGACGCCATTATGGTTACGGCCGCCTCCCCGGAGATTCCTCCGCCCCTTCTGGAACAATTGGACCTGAAGGGACGAATAGTCATCCCGATAGGAGACCGTTATTCCCAATCTTTGAAAAAGATTGTCAGGACCGAGGAAGGGTTCCAGGAAGAAGACCTGGGGGGAGTTCGTTTTGTCAGCCTGATCGGTGAACATGGCTGGAAGGATTGACCGGAATAAAGCCCAAGACCGGAGGTTTAAAGTTGAAAGGTGAAAGCCCGACGGACCGCCTTCACTTTGGGCTTTTAAGGAATACGCCGTAGGATGGAAAAAATCTCCTATAAAGATTGTGATAAGAGAGACGAAAGGATCAATCTATGAAACGAATTTTAGGAATCTTTTTTAGGGTGACTCTGGTTGTCATGACCCTGACCTGGTCCGGGTTGGCGACCGCTCAGACGATCAACTTCAAGCTTGGCCATGCGGTGGCCCCGGAGCATCCTTATCACCTGGGAGCGTTGAGATTTGCGGAGCTTGTGGCCTGGAAGACCGGGAATAAAGTGAAGATAGATGTTTACCCCTCCACCCAGCTGGGGAATGAGCGCGATATGGTCGAAGGGCTTCAGCTTGGAACTATCGACCTGGTGGTGACCTCCACCGGGCCCCTGGGCGGATTTGTTCCAAAGATGTTTGTCGTGGATTTGCCCTTCCTGTTTCGAAGCCGGGAACATGCCTACAAGGTCCTTGACGGTCCGATCGGGAGAGAGCTTCTGGAGGCCTTCACCGGAAAGGGAATCAAAGGGCTGGCCTTCTGGGAGAACGGATTTCGTCACATCACCAACAATGTCCGCCCCATTGAGAAACCCGAAGACCTGAAAGGCATCAAGCTCCGGACCATGGAAAACAAGGTCCATCTGGCCGCCTTCAGGGCCTTTAGCGCCAGCCCCACGCCCATGGCCTGGAGTGAAGTCTACACCGCCCTTCAGCAGAAGACGATCAACGGACAGGAAAATCCGATTGCCATCATCTATTACCAGAAGATCTATGAGGTGCAGAAGTATCTGGCCCTCACCGGCCACGTCTATTCACCCACACCGCTTCTTATGAGTTTGAAGGCCTTTAACGGACTGCCCAAGGATGTACAAAAGATCATGCTCGACACCGCCCTTGAATGCGCAGGCTATGAGCGGAATCTCCTTCGAGACTCTGAAGCCAGGCAATTGGCGGAACTGAAAGCCAAGGGCATGCAGGTATCCACGCCCGATAAAAAGCCTTTCCTGGATGCAGCCGCCTCCGTATACCGGGAATTTGAAAGCCAGTTCGGGAAAGAAATGATCGACAAAATTATTGCTACGCCATAGAAGCATTCGGGTACCCACAGCAATTGGGGTATGACCAAGACTACTGAAAAAAAATTTACCAGAAGAGCACAGCAGACATCCTCTTAGTGCTTTAACGAAAGTTCCCCAAAGCGATGAATTCGGTGTTCCGGATCCTTTTCAAATTCGATAATACCCTGGCCTGGGGGGAGGCAGCGGTCTTGGGTATCATCGTTTCGGTTATGACCATCGTCGTTTTCCTCCAGGTCGTTTATCGATATGTTTTAGCTAGTCCCCTTCATTGGTCCGAAGAGATGGCCCGTTATCTTTTTGTCTGGCTGTCGGTCCTGGGTGCGGCCCTCGGGGTTCAGAAAAGAGGTCATTTTGGTCTCGATCTGTTCTACCGTAAACTGCCGGAGAGAGGAAAGCAGTTCATGAAGGTCGTCATCCCTCTCCTGATGGGGATTGTGGCTTTGGTCGTCCTGGTCCAGGGGATTACTCTGGTTCAAAAAACAAGGCTTCAGGAATCGCCGGCCATGGCCATCTCGATGGCCTGGGCTTATGCTGCACTTCCGATCGGCGCCGGTCTGATGGTTATTCACCTCACAGTCATATTGCTACGAGACTTAAGGAATCATGGTCGAACAGGGGATGAGTAATCACTGGATCGGTTTAGAATCGGTTTCGGATTTCGATTTTGGATTTTCGGATTTCCGGGGTTAAGATGGGTATCATCCTCAGTCTCACCTTTATCGTCTTTATCGGGATCAGTGTCCCGATCGCCTTCAGTATGGGACTGGCCTCCATCCTCGGTCTCCTGATCAAAGGGAATATCCCTCTGGTCGTCATCCCCCAAAAGATCTTCACCGGTTCCGATTCATTTCCTCTTCTGGCCGTTCCCTTTTTCATTCTGGCAGGGACACTGATGGATACGGGAGGGATTTCCCTTCGCCTGGTCCGCCTGGCCCAATCCCTGGTCGGCCATTTCCGAAACGGTCTGGGAATGGTTTCTATCGTCTCGGAGATTTTTTTTTCCGGGATATCCGGTTCCACGGCTGCCGATACGGCAGCGATCGGATCGATTCTTATCCCGGCCATGAATCAGGCCGGCTACACCCCCCGCCGGGCAACGGCCATAGTCTGTGCCTCCTGCGGCATGGGGATTCTGGTTCCTCCGTGCGTGGCCATGGTCGTTTATGGAGGGATTGCTAATACCTCGATCGGCGCACTCTTTGCCGCCGGATTTCTGCCCGCTTTTGTTATGGCCTCCGCCCTGATGCTTCAACTTCATATTCAGGCCCGCAGGGCGGGGGTGCTGCCGGTTCCCTGGCCGGGGATCAAACCACTCGGCAGGGCATTCAAAGAGGCCATTCTGGCCCTTTTCATGCCCATCATCATCTTCGGAGGGATTTTAGGCGGTGTTTGTACCCCCACCGAAGCAGCCGTTCTGGCCGTAGCCTACGGTCTGTTGATCAGCATCTTTATCTACCGGGAGATTGACCTTAAAAAGCTTGGAGAAATCCTGGTTGAAACAGCGGTCGTCACCGGGAAGGTCATGCTTATGGTGGGGATGGCTTCCGTGTTTGCCTGGATCCTGACGCGGGAGCAGGTGCCGCAGGCCCTGGCCGGGTTGGTTCAATCCCTGGGTGGCGGCAAGATCCTTTTCCTCTTGGTTATCAACCTCTCTTTTCTTTTTCTGGGGGCGGTTCTGGAAGGGGTGCCGGCCCTGATTATGACCGTTCCCATTCTTCTTCCCATTGCCCATCAGTTTGGAATCGATCCCATTCACTTCGGGATTATTTTAATTGCCAACATGGGGATCGGCCTCTTCCTCCCGCCGGTCGGCCTGGGCGTTTTCATCGGCTGCAGTATTGGAAAGGTTTCGGTCTCGGAGGTCGCCGGGCCGTTACTGCCTTACCTGGCCGTAAATTTTGCAACCGTCCTCCTGATTACCTATTGGCCTTGGCTGACCATGGTCCTCCCGAATCTTTTGTTTAAATGACCAAGTTAAAAAACCAAACAAAGGAAAAACAATGACGACATCAAAAAAGAATTCATGGGTTTTTAGCCCGGGGCGAATCGGCCGCCTTGAACTCAAGAACCGCCTGGTGAGATCGGCCACCTATGAGAATGCGGCCACGGAACATGGGGAGGTCACCGACACCCTGGTGGAGATTTACCGCAAACTGGGTTTGGGCGGGGTCGGTTTAATCATAACCGGTATCACCAGCGTCATGACCAAGGCTCATTCTCCGCACCGGAGCATGCTAATAGACGGTGATAAAACTATTCCCGGATTACGGAGGATTTCCGATACGGTACACTCCTTAGCTAACGGATGTAAAATTATGATTCAGCTCCACCATCCCGGACGGCAAATTATCAGGCCGGAAGATGCACCCAAAATCGTACCCTTTCTTTCACCTGCGCTGCTGGCTGGCCTCCAGCGGTCCGCCCCGGGCTCTCCGGAGGAAAAAGGGACACGGCCCAAACCACCAGTCCTCCCCGATCCGGTGGCCCCTTCGGCCGTCCCGGACGCACTATTTGGGAGAACACCCCGGGCTCTGAATGTTGAGGAGATCGAGGAGATTATCGAGGCCTTTGCCCTGGGAATCGGGCGGGCCCAAGAAGCCGGGTTTGACGGTGTCCAACTTCATGCGGCCCACGGCTGGCTTCTCAGTTCCTTTTTGTCGCCTCATACCAATAAAAGGGAAGACCGCTATGGCGGTTCCACCGAGAATCGGACAAGGATCGTTCGGGAAATATTCGAGCGCGGCCGGAAGCGGGTTGATGAGGATTTTCCCATCCTGATCAAGATGAACACAACGGATTTTTTTGCTGACGGCACGAATCTGGAGGAGGCCGCAAAAGTTGCCGCGATTATGAAGGAAGTCGGGTTCGCCGCCATAGAAACCAGCGGGGGTATGTGGGAAACGGTCACCAGAGGGGAGAAAGAACTCGGTTGGCCTCCATACCTGCTTCCTGAATCCCGGACTAATATCAGGCATAAAAATCAGGAAGGCTATTTTTTGTCCGGAGCGAAAACGGTCAAAAAACAGGCCGGACTCCCGGTTATGCTGGTGGGCGGCATGAGGTCACTGGACAAGATTGAAGAGGTTCTTCAAGCCGGTGCGGCTGATTTTATCTCTCTGGCCAGACCCCTGATTCGACAACCTGATTTGCCGAACCTTTGGCTTAGCGGCGAAGGTCCGGCAAAGGCGGCCTGTATTTCCTGCAACGCCTGCGTAGGGGCAGGGGATGCAGCTTTGAAGTGCAGACAGCTAAAAGAATAAAATCTTTCCTGATAACCCTGGGAAGATATTTCGGAAATAGCAAGACCTACTTGTCGAGCAGAAAAAGGGTCAGATATTTCAAGGGAATAGTACTTACCCGGGAAAAACCGGAGGATGCGGCCAAACTTTTGAGCCGTTCTGGTTCAATACGGTGCCGGAGAGGCGGACCATAACCCCCTTCCTTGTAAGGCCATTCCAGGACCGCAGCCCTAAGGGTGCAGACCCGGGCGGATTCCTGGAGCGTCAATAGGGGTTGATCCGATTCATGGAGCAACAAACCCAGAAAAACAAGGTCAAAGGCATTTTCCTCAAATGGCAGGTTTTCCGACGAAGCCGGTTGAAAATTTGCACCGGGAACGTAAGTCCGCGCCGCTTCCAGCATCGGCTCCTGGATATCGACTCCGGTCACCTCAAGGCCCAGATGGAAGAAGGCTTCAGCAAAGATACCGCTGCCGGTTCCGACATCAAGAACCGTCCGAGGGTTAATCCCCTCAAGACAAAACCTGACAACCTTATCGGTTTCCAGAAAAGCCAGGCGTTTTGGATCGCGGAGTTTTTCGATTGGATGGCGGTATACCTTATCTTCGCTCATGATACAAACTCCATCATTGTCTGTCTGGGTGTCCTCGGCTTGATATTTTGAATATATTGAAAGTCCCGGTGGCTGTAGCCAGAGGCCTGTCTTGATAATCTTTGACGACCGATTCCAGAAAAGCGATATTTTTCCCCTTGTGGATGACTTTAGTGTTGCAAGTCAGCCTGCCTGAACGCACGGATTTCAAGTAATTGATCTTGATTTCAATGGTCGCACAGCGCTCGTCTTCTTCCAATAAGGTGGAAAGGGCTCCGCCCATTCCGGTGTCGGCCAGGGTGTAGATCACCCCGCCGTGCAAAGAGCCGTAAGGATTTAAATGGGAATCGGTTATTTTAAGCTCCGTGCGGCAGAAGCCTTTTTCCATCTCGGTGAATTGAAGCCCGATCAGATTACAGAAGCGGTTGGCCGGTTTTGGAGTTTTTGGGATTTTTTCAGTCATTTTATGGGCCTCAAAAATAGTACCTTTTAGGTTTTATTGATTAGTTGCGATCTTTCCTTGTGTGAAAGTATCCCCATTTTTCAATATTTGTCAAGGCTTTCACCTCCCTCGATAAGCCTGTTTATTTCACAAGTAATTTCTCGACAAATTAACTGGTTATGTTATACTAACCATATATAACCTATTCTTTCAAAATCCTTTTTATGATCTTGAGGAGATTTATGGCCCAGATCCATGTCTCAAAAGATCCATCCAATCAACAAAGCATTCCCTTTTCTAACGATCTTCTTAATCATAAAACCCGTTCCGGTTGTAGCCATAATAAAAAAGAAATAATTCTCCAATATCCAAATAATCTTAAAAATGACATGATATACAAATAGAATAACTTTTTGAGTTACAAGAAGAACAATAAGGTTTGTTATGAAATGGACGATATCGCACATTCCGGAAAGCAACACCATTCACATTGAGACGGCAGGTGAAATGACCGTTGAGGGGCTGAATCAGATGGTAAAGGAAGCAAAAGAAGCAAGCAAACTTCACAATTCCAGATTGTTCTTGGTAGACCATCGCAACGTGCTTGTTGCGTTGAACTTTTTCGATACCTTCAACCGACTGCGGGAATTGGACGCGCTTGGCTTCCCAATGAATTCACGAATCGCGCAGGTAGTTCCTGAGTTAAACCTTGAAAAGTTCAGATTCTTTGAGACCGTATCGCAAAACAGGGGATATCAGGTACGTCTATTTAAAGACATTAAATTGGCAAAGGAATGGCTGAGCAGTTAATGGAACCTCAACCCAACAAGGAGCTGAAGGCGACGGGTGAAACAGCGCTGTAGCTCAAACCTTATATGGAATTGCGGCATCAATAGAATTAATTTCAGAAAGGAGAGAAGGCAATGTCAAAAGATATCAACGTTCGGTGGGGGTGGCTCAAAGGAATGTACATTTACACAATTGTTGGCGCCGGTGGATTCGGATTGGGAATCATTGTTATGCCTAAGATCATTTGCTCAATATTCGGCTGGCCTGATCAAGATCCAATCGTTTTAGGGGTTACCGGCAGCGTTTATCTATCATTTGCTCTTCTATCAATATTGGGGCTGCGATCTCCTCTCAAATTTGTACCGGTTCTTCTGCTTCAGCTGAGTTACAAGGTGGTCTGGTTCATTGGTGTAATAATTCCTATTCTGGTTGCAGGGACTTTTCCGGCTCACGCCGTAATGCTAGTGGTGATATTCCTGAGCTATATTATCGGAGACCTTATAGCCATACCTTTCCGATATATTTTTGCAAAGCAATCAGATTAGTAACTAAAATTGAAATTCCAAGCTGGGAGTGCTCCTGAGATACGGCCTATTCCGGGGGGCAGTTTACTTAATTCAAGATAATAGGGGGAAGTGTCTCTATATTCCCCCAGGACTGAATACACGCTATGCGACTATATCTGATCAATCCTTCCAACCCGCTGGTCGCCATCACCAAAGTCAAGGAGAGCCGCTGGAACCGTTACCGCGTGTGGAAGCCCCTCGGTCTTATGGTTCTCGCGGGACTGACCCCGCCGGAATGGGAAATCTCGATTGTGGACGAGAACCTCGGTGTGCCGGACTATTCAGCCATGCCGCGGCCGGACCTGGTGGGCATTACCGCTTTCACTTCCCAGGCGAACCGCGCCTATGAAGTGGCCGCTTACTTCCGGAGTCTGGGCGTGCCCGTCGTCATGGGCGGTATTCACGCAACCATGTGCTTAGAGGAGGTCCTGGAGCGTGTGGACTCGGTTGTCACGGGGGAAGCTGAGAGCATCTGGCCTGAGGTCCTGGAGGATGCCCGGCATGGGAGTCTGAAGCGCCGGTATGATGGAGGGCTCGCCGAAATCGACGATGTCCCCTTGGCCCGCCATGATTTGCTTAATA
>Ga0214473_10011630_pt1 | contig 10342 bp, 5 predicted proteins | sample RVTome_7_FD_203509 | JGI IMG/M metagenome (GOLD analysis project Ga0214473, IMG submission 203509) | Soil microbial communities from uranium-contaminated site in the Upper Colorado River Basin, Wyoming, United States - RVT98D197 | ecosystem: Environmental > Terrestrial > Soil > Contaminated >... | reverse complement strand
GTGGCAGGGCAAGGACTGCGTGCCCCCCTACGTCACGTCCTCGTTCGATCAGAACGGCGGCCCGCACAACCGCCCCGCATCCATCGCGAACATCGACGGCGGCAAGATGGACGGGTTCGTGAACTCACTCGACCCGCGACCCGAGTTCTGCTGGATGAACCCGGACCAGGAAGAGTGCGTCGACTACCTCGGGCCCGAGGGGCAGCCCGACGTGATGAGTACCCACACCCGCGACACTCTCCCGAACTACTGGGCTTACGCAGACGAGTACGTCCTGCAGGACGGCATGTTCGCGCCCGTTGACTCGTGGACCCTCCCCTCGCACCTCTTCCTGGTGAGCGGGTGGTCCGCCTACTGCCCCGACACCACGGATCCGATGAGCTGTCGCACGGACGTGGACCTCACCGAGCAGGAACGCCGTTGGGACTACGGCGAGGATCCGATCTACGCGTGGACCGACCTCACCTGGATCATGGACGAGCAAGGCGTGGAGTGGCGCTACTACATCGGCAACGACACGTGCTGGGAGGATCCGGGGTCGTGCGAGCCCACCGGCCGCAAGGGCTTCGAGACCAGCTACAACCGCAACGTCCTGCCGGGGTTCACCAGCTTCTGGAACGGCGAGCGCGCCGACGGCGTGAAGGACAACGTCCGGCCCCACGAGGACTTCCTCGCCGCGGCCGCCTCCGGGGACCTCCCCCAGGTTGCGTGGGTTGCCCCGGTCGGGAACACGAGCGAGCACCCCTCCGGCGGCAGCACCGTGAAGACAGGCCAGGCGTACGTCACCCGGCTGATCAACGCCGTGATGGAGGGGCCGGAGTGGGACACCACGGCGATCTTCCTCACATGGGACGACTGGGGCGGGTTCTACGACCACGTCGAGCCGCCCAGGGTCGACCAGATGGGGCTGGGCCTGCGGGTGCCCGCCCTGGTGATCAGCCCCTACGCGAAGAAGGGCGCGATCGACCACAACACCTACTCGTTCGACAGCTACCTGAAGCTGATCGAGGACCGGTTCCTCGGCGGCGAGCGGCTCGACCCCAAGACCCTCAGCCGCCCCGACTCCCGCCCGGTGGTCCGCGAGAACTACAAGATCTACGGCGACATCACCGACGCGTTCGACTTCACGCAGGAACCCAGGGAGCCCATGATCCTCGACCCGTGGCCGTGGACCGAGAAGGAACCGACTCCGTCGTTCTGACGATCAGCCAGGCAGGCGCCAGTCGCCCAGCGTAAGGAGCTGATCCGGTCCGTCGAGATCGAGCGGCTGCGCGTTCCCGCCTCCGTTGAGGACCACCACGTCCTGGAGCCCGTCGCGATCGAAGTCGGTCATCTCGGCCGTGTCGCCGCACCCGGCGAGCTCACCCTGCGGCAGCGGCGGGAGCGCGGCAGGCGACCACGTGCGGCCATCGCCGCCGTTCAGCAGTAGCAGGTCGGGCACGTTCACGCGGTCCACGCATCCCAGGACCACGTAGAGGTCGTCTCCGTTCACGCCGTCGACGTCGCCAACGGCAAGGCCGTGGCCGAGCGCGGCCTCCCGGGTCCAGGCGACCTCGTCGAAGGCGCCGTCGGGACCGCCGAGCCTGACCTCCACCGACTTCGGGTGCACGAGGACGAGGTCCTTCATCCCGTCGCCCGACACGTCGCCGATCCAGGCACCGTTCGCACGCGGCTCCGCGGGGATCGCGTACTCGTCGTTCGCGCGAACGAGCTTCCCGCCCTGTTGCAGGAACAGGAAGATCTCCGCCTTGCCGCAGAGCAGCAGGTCGTCGAGCCCGTCGCCGTTCACGTCGACGACCTGGACGCAGTCGGCGCCGTCCTCGCGGGTGATGCCCGCGTCGACCTCGACGAACCGTTCGCCGTCTTCGTTCAGGTAGGTCCGGTTCGCGGTCGAGTGCCGGTCGTGCCGCGGGTAGTCGTTCCCGATGAACAGGTCGAGGTACTCGTCGCCGTTCAGATCGATCCATGCCGGATGACGGCCACGCCCCCAGATGTCCTCGACCCCCCACTCGGACGCGTGGTCGGTCCAGACACCCTCGGGCCCCTGCAACCACAGCTCGTTCCACTTGTCCGTGTAGCCCTGGTTCGCACCCTTGACGCAGAGCAGGTCCGTGAGACCGTCGGCGTTCGGGTCGCCGAAGATGCAGCCGTGCCGGTCGGAGCGGCCGTGGATCGTGTCGATCAACCGGAGGACGACCTCGTAGCCACGGGTCACATCGCCGTCTGGCTGGTTCAGGAACAGCTCGGACGGCCGGGACCCGTGATGGACGATCAGCACGTCCTCCCACCCGTCGCCGTTCACGTCGTCGACGGCCAAGGAGTAGCTGGACTCGTGACGTCGGAAGCCCACGAGCGGGCCGACGTCGCGGACCTGCGTGGTCTGGGCCGGCGACGTGGAGGCCGACGTGACGAGCGCGGCCAGGGCGACGATGAACGAGAGGGCGGAGCGAGGCACCCGCCCAGCTTACGGGGCGGGGGTTTGATCCGCGGGAAGGAGCGACCCGCCCGCCACAAGTGCCGGCACCTCGTCGGCCGGGACCGGACGCGAGAACAGGAACCCCTGGCCGAGCGTGCATCCGTTCTCCCGGAGGAACTCAAGCTCGCCCTCCGTCTCGATCCCCTCGGCGAGCGGCGTCATCCCGAGCCCTTCGGCCAGCTGGATCATGGCGCGCACCATGCTCGCGAGGCTCGCGTCCTCGTGGACGTCGCGCACGAAGGACCGGTCGATCTTCAGCACGTCGACCGGCATGTGCTTGAGTCGTGCCAGCGACGAGTACCCGGTGCCGAAGTCGTCGAGCGCAAGCCGGAAGCCCCAGGCGTGGAGCTCCTGGAGGATCCTCTGGGTGCGGTCGGGGTCGGCCATCGCGGTCGACTCCGTGATCTCGACGACGACATGCTCCGGGTCCAGCTCCCACTCGCGCAGCTTCACGAGCAACCTGTCGGCGAGGTGCGCCGCCCACAGCTGCCGGGGAGACAGGTTGAACCCGACGGGGAGCTCGAGGCTTTGTTCGCGCCAGGCCGCATGCTGGCGACCCAGCTCCGCGACCACCCAGTCGCCGATCGCCTCGATCAGCCCGAGCTCCTCGGCGAGCGGGATGAACTCGCCGGGCGGAACAAGGCCGCCGTTCGGCTCGCGCCAGCGGATCAAGCCCTCCACGGACCTGAGCTCGCCTGTCGCGAGATCCACGATCGGCTGCCAGTGCAGCACCCACGGCTCGGTACGGACCGCGTCGCGCAACCTGGTCGTCATCGACAGCTTCTGCTTCGCGTCCTCGGCCCGTGAGGCGAAGACCACGTAGCCGCCGGGTTCGTGCCGCTTCGATTGGTACATCGCATGGTCGGCGTTCTTCAGCAGGCTCTCGGCGTCGGTCGCGTCGTGCGGGAACAGGCTGATGCCGACCGAGCCGGTCGCGTAGAACGAAGCGCCCGCGAGGTCGAACGGCTGGGCGAGGGCTTCGCGGATGCGGGCGGCCACCGATTCGGCGATGACGAGAGCGGGGTCGAGCGTGCCGGCTTCACCCGTTCCGCGCTCGAGGTCGCCCAGCAGCAGCAGGAACTCGTCGCCGCCCTGCCGTGCCACGAGGTCGGTGTCGCGCGTGCACATGCGCAGCCGGTCCGCGAGCTGGGCGAGGAGGAGGTCGCCCGCATGGTGGCCGAGCGTGTCGTTCACGAGCTTGAAGTTGTCGAGGTCGAGGTACAGGACGCCCACGCCGAAGTCATGGCGGCGTGCCCGGGCGATCGAGTTGTCGAGCAGCTCCTCGAACAGGTGCCGGTTCGGCAGACCGGTGAGCTTGTCGTGGTAGGCCAGGAACGCGACCTGCTCCTCGGCCTCCTTGCGCGAGGTGATGTCGAAGATCACGCCCTGGATCAGCCACGGGGTCCCGTTCTCGTCGTCGATCGGGAAGGCCTGCTCGAGCACCCACTTCACCGTGCCGTCCTCGTGGACCATCCGGTACTCGTGGTTGAGAGGCACGTGGTTGTTGTACGCCTCCTGGTACTCGGCGAACGCCTGGTCGATGTCCTCGGGGTGCACGTGCGTGCGCCACCCGTAGAAATCGCTCAACCACTCCTCGGGCGTGACACCGAGCAGATCCTGCACCTGGGGGCTCACGTAGATCGATAGTGAGTCCTCGTCGACCGGATCGAGGTAGACGACCGCGGGGATATGTTCGACGAGGCTCCGGTACTTCGCCTCGGCCTCGAACCGTGCCTCACGAGCCGCGAGACGGTCTCGGATGTCCCGCAGGGTGACGACCACGAGGCGCTCGGGCTGGGTCACGGACCCCACATGAACCTCGACGGGGAGCTCCCCGTCGGCGGCGGTCCGGCAGAGCGACTCCATGCGCGTGCCGGGGGTGACGTCCAGGACGCGAGCCGCCAGCAGCAGTTCGATCGACTTGCCGATCAGCTCGTGGCGGGCGAATCCCGTCAGCTCCTCCACGTGCGAATTCGCGTAGACGATGCTGCTGTCGGCCGACGCCACGACGAGACACTCCGGGGTCGCTTCCAGCAGCGACCCCGGCTCGATCATCCGCGCGAGGTGCGCGGCCGCGCTCTCGTCGGTGACATCGGTCGGTTTCACGTCCACGTGGTGGGCATCGGCGGGTCGTCGACCCGACCTGAGGATGCTCGCTCAGGTGCCGGCGGGCGCGGGCGTCAGCAACGTGCCGAGGTCCGCCGCCGGCGCCGGACGCCCGAAGAAGAACCCCTGTGCGAGAGTGCATCCCGCCCCTCGTAGGAAGTCCGCCTCAGCCTCGGTCTCGACCCCGACGGCCACCGAGGTGACCTCCAGGTGCTGCGCGAGCGTGATCGCCGCGCGCACGACCCCCTGCTGCCACGGATCCTGGTCCACGCCCTGGATGAACGACCGGTCGATCTTCAGGTAGTCGGCCGGCAGGTTCTTCAGCCTGGCGAGGGACGATTGCGCGGTGCCGAAGTCGTCGATCGCCAAAGAGAGCCCCCACGCCCGCAGGTCGTACAGGACCTTCTGGGCGCGTTCGGGATCGGCCATCGCCACGGCCTCCCCCACCTCGAGGATCACGTTCCGCGGATCGACCCCCGACTCACGGATCCGCCCGAGGAGCTTGTCCGACAGGTGCGCCGACCACAGTTGACGCGGCGAGAGGTTCGCGCTCACCCGCACGTCGGTCCCTTCGGCGTGCCACGCCCTGCTCTGACGACAGACCTCCTCGAGCACCCAATCCCCGATCGCCTCGATCAGCCCCATCTCCTCGGCGAGCGGGAGGAAGTCCCCGGGCGGGACGAGCCCGCCCGAGAGGTCGCGCCATCGGATCAGCGCCTCGGCGGCGACCACGCCACCCGAAGACAGATCGACGACCGGCTGCCAGTGCAGCACCCAATCCTGCTCCTGGACGGCACGGCGGATCTTCGACGTGACGGAATGGTCGGCCTCCTCCACGTCGCTGGCCCCCACGTAGACCTCGTGCCCCCCGCGTTGCCGCTTCTTGCTGCGGTACATCGCAGCGTCGGCGTGCTTGAGCATCGACGACACGTCGAGCGCGTCGTGCGGATAGATGCTGATGCCCACCGACGCCGAGGCCTGGTAGTCGTGACCGGCGAGTTCGAACGGCGCGTGCAGCGCCTCGGCCACGCGCTCCGCGACCAGCTCTGCCTGCACGACCGCGTGGTCCCGGTTCGGGTCGAGATCGACGAGCAGCGCGAGGAACTCATCGCCGCTTCGACGGCAGAGCATGTCGGACTCGCGGACGCAGGGCCGCAGGCGTTCGGCGATGCCGGCAAGCAGTTCGTCGCCGACGTGGTGCCCGAGGGTGTCGTTCACCTGCTTGAACGTGTCGAGGTCCATGAACAGCACGCCGACGCTCGTCTCGGTGCGCTTCGCGCGCGCGATCGACAGCCCCAGCATCTCTTCGAACAGCTGCCGGTTCGGCAGCCCCGTGAGCTTGTCGTGGTGCGCCAGGAACTGGAGCTCCTCGGCGCTCTTGCGGTCGGTGACGTCGAAGATCAGCCCTTGGACCATGTAGGGGGTGCCGTCCTCGTCGCGGATCGGGAACGCCTGCTCGACGACGTAGTGGACCGCTCCCGATTCGTCGATCATCCGGTACTCGCGGTCGAGAGCAACGTCGGCCTCGAGCGCCTCCGCGTATTCCTCCCAGACGCGGTCGAGGTCGTCGGGATGCACGTGACGGCTCCAGCTGTAGGGGTCGGTGAGCCACGCCTCCTGCGAGATGCCGAGAAGACCCTCCACCTGCGGACTCACGTACAGGCTCTCGGCGTTCTCGTCGATCGGATCCAGGTACACCACGGCGTCGATGTGCTGGATCAGGGCGCGGTACATCTCCTGGGCGTCGAACGTCGCACCGTCCAGACGCGGTTGCAGCGCCGCGGCGCGCTTCGAGAGATCCTCGAGGCGCGTGCCCGGGAGCCAGGAGGCGGTGCTCCCGTTGAACCGCTCGTCGTCGGTGCCCGTGGACATGGCCGCCTCGTTCCCTTCGGTGCCGTTCCAAGGGAACCTTCGGCGGGTCGGAGGCTCGACCTGAGCCGCGACTCAAGCGTCCGCGGGGACCACCGCGAACCGGGACGTGAGCTCGTTGCCGGGGACGGGCCGCCCGAACAGGAACCCCTGCGCGTACCGCACGCCCAGCGCCCGGAGGAACCCGGCCTCCTGCTCGGTCTCAACGCCCACGGCGATCGGCGTGACCGCGAGGCTGTCGGCGAGGGTGACGATCGCGCGAACCACCGCGGCCTGGTTCGGATCGGCGTCGACACCCCGCACGAACTGCCGGTCGATCTTCAGCGAGTTCACGGGGAACGTCGCGAGCCGCGACAGCGAGGAGTGGCCCGCGCCGAAGTCGTCGAGCGCCAGCTCGAGACCCCAGTTCTGGAGCTCGGTCATGACCTTCGTGGCCCGATCAGGATCGGCCATCGCCGTGCTCTCGGCGATGTCGAGGAGCACGCGCTGCGGGGGCACGCCCCCCTCGCGCAGACGCCCGATCAGCTTCTCGGACAGATGCGCCGACCACAGCTGGCGCGGCGCCAGGTTGAACCCGAGCGTGAGGTGGTGTCCCGCCTCGCGCCAGGTCGCGTCCTGGCGGCAGATCTCGTCGACGACCCAATCGCCGATCGCCTCGATCAGCCCCAGCTCCTCGGCGGCCGGAAGGAACTCGCCCGGCGGCACGATCCCGCCGTTCACGTCGTGCCAACGGATCAGCGCCTCGGCCCCGATCGGCAGGCCGGAGCCGAGGTCGACCATCGGTTGCCAGTACAGGACCCATTCCTCATGCTCGACCGCCTGGCGGATCCTCGCGGCGAGCGATCGATCGTCGCCCGGCCTCGGCTCGTCCGGCTCACCGCCGTAGGCGACCCAACCGCCGGACTGGGCGCGCTTGCTCGCGTACATCGCCTCGTCGGCGTGATTCATGAGCGAGGAACCGTCTGCGGCATCGTGCGGGAAGAGGCTCACGCCGATCGACACCGACGCCTGGTACGGCGTGCCGTCCAGGTCGAAGGGAGGCTGCAGCGCGGCCTGGACGCGTTCGGCGACCAGACGCACCTCGCGCATCGCGTGGTCTGGGTTCTGGTCCAACCCATCGAGCAACATCAGGAACTCGTCGCCGCTGCGCCTCGCCAACAGGTCAGCGTCCCGCACACATGGCCGCAGTCGGTCCGCGAGGAGCGAGAGCAACACGTCGCCCGCATGGTGGCCCATGGTGTCGTTCACCTGCTTGAAGTTGTCGAGATCCACGAACAGCAGAGCGAGCGTCCGGTCGGCTCGCCTTGCCTTCGCCACGCTGACGGTGAGCATCTCCTCGAACAGCGCCCGGTTCGGCAGGCCGGTGAGCGGATCGTGGTACGCGAGGAACGAGAGCTCCTCCTTCGAGCGCTGGTCCGTGACGTCCATGATCACGCCCTGCACGAGGAACGGTCGTCCATCCTCGTCCGGGATCACGAACGCCTGCTCGAACACCGTCTTCACGGTGCCGTCCTCGTGGATCATCCGGTACTCGCGAGCGAGGGGGTGGCCCTTCCCGACGGTCTCCACGTACTCGTCCCACACGCGGTCGTAGTCGTCCGGATGCACGTGGCGTGCCCAGCAGTACGTGTCCGTCAACCATTCCTCGGGCGTGACACCGAGCAGCTCCTGCACCTGGGGACTCACGTAGATGCTGCTGAGCTCCTCGAACGCCGGATCCAGGTACACGACTCCCGGGAGGTTGAGCACGAGCAGGTGGTACATCGCTTCGATGTCGACGGCGTTCGCGCCCTCGTCGCGCAGACCCGAGAGTCGACCGCCCAGCTCGTGGAGCCGGCCGTCGTCGAGCCGCCAGGGCAGCTCCCGGATCCCCGTCGGCGGGGTCCGCGCAGCGCGCTCGTCGTCCATCGAGGTTCCATCGGCCAGAACCCCGTCGGACCTGAGGAAGCCTCAGCCCGCGGCGGGCGTCCTCTCCTCCATCCCCCACGGCGAACCGTGCTCGTTCAGCAGGTCGAGGAACGGCACGGGGTCGAACGCCTCGGGACCCAGCACGCCCTGGCCGCTCCAGGTGCCGTCCGCGAGCAGCTCGAGCGCGACCACCGGGTTCAGCGCGGTCTGCCACACCACGGCCTGCGCCTGGTCGCGTCCCCACGTCTCCTCGTTGTCGACCACGTGGTACAGGTAGACCTCGCGAGGGTTGCCGTCCTTGCCGGTGCCGCTCACCCAGGTGCCGGCGCACGTCTTGCCGGTCATGATCGGGCCGAGCGTGGCCGGGTCGGGGAGACACGCCGCCACCACGTCACGCGGGCTCACCTGTTGGCCGCGCACGCTGACGGGGTCGGTCTTGTCGAGTCCGAGCTTGTGCAGGGTCTTCAGCACCTCGATGAACTCGTCGCCGATCCCGTACTTGAAGGTCGCCCGCCGGCACTCGATCCACCGTGGGATCAGCAGGACCTCCTCGTGCTCGACGTTCACGCACTCCACGGGGCCGATGCCCTCGGGGAACGTGAAGGTCTCGGGCTCGCTGAACGGCGGCGTCGTGAACCACCCGCGGTCCTTCTCCCAGATCACCGGCGGGTTCAGGCACTCCTCGATCGTCGTCCAGATCGAGAACCCGGGGGCGAACTCGTAGCCCTGCACCACCAGGTTCGCGCCGTCGCGCACCCCACACTCGTCGATCGACGAGAACAGGTGATCCTGCGCGTACCGCGCGAAGACGTCCGACGTGCCCGGTTCGACACCGATGCCGACCAGCGCGAGCTGGCCACGTTCCTCCCACGCGCTCGCCTTCTCGAACTGCTCGTCGCCGAGCTTCACCCCCGGCAGCTCGAATGGCTCGTCCGGGTGCGGGTGCGACAGCGACATCGCCATGTCGAGGTAGGTGACGCCCGCCTCGAAGGCGCCGTCGAAGATCGGCATCACGAACCGCGGGTCGACCGCGTTCAGCACGTGGGTGATGCCGTTCGCTCGGCAGACCTCTGCCACGGCCGAGGCGTCGGAGGCGTCGACCTGCGCGGCGCTGAACCGGCCGGACCCCTTGTCGTAGCGCTCGACGACGCTCTTCGCGCGCGTCTCGTCGTAGTCGGCGAACACGATGTGCTCGTAGAAGTCCCGTCGCGCCGCGATCGGCGCGAACGACGCGCCGACGCCGCCGGAGCCCACCACCAGGATCCTCATGTGCCGCTCAACCCCTCTCACGGTTCTCTCGCTCTGGGAACTCACCGGGAGCCTATCCACGGGGACCGGGGTGTGTCCCGGAGAGCGGCCCTACGCGGACCGGGCCCCCGAGCGCCGCCGGCCTGTCGCCGCTTCGAACAGCGCCGCGGTTCCTCGCTTCGTGTCTTCGCCGTTCACGTCGTTTCCGCCTCCTCGTGCCCGAACGCGCGGAACGGCTCTGGCCGGTAGCCCGCGAGCGGTTCCGACCAATCGAGCAGCGCCTGGTGGATCGAGTCGTCCTCCGCCATCAGCCACGCGAGGTGTCGCAACCCGTGCTCCACCACTTGCGACAGGTGCACGTCGGGCGGCGGCCCGGTCGCGCGCCCACGTGCGAGCTCCGCTCTCGTCACGAGCTCCACCTCGTGCGTCGCCGGCAGATCCGACGGCGCCTCGACCACCACCAGGAACGTCAGCACCAACTGGCGCTGCACGATCCGCCACGATGTGGAGTGGACCATGACCGGTGCGAGCCCGAGCTCCGCGATCGCGTCGACGATCGATTCGGTCGGATCGAAGTCAGGGTCCCACGGCGCCCGGATCGTCTCGAGCCCGTGCGGCGAGAGATGGCGGATCCCCTCCGCGTCCAGGTAGAGGACGATGGCCTCGAGTGATGCGTGCTCCACGGGCGGGACCCTACCGCCGTCGCCGGGACGTCCGGGCTCCGGGTGCTCGCTG
>Ga0214473_10011629_pt1 | contig 10342 bp, 7 predicted proteins | sample RVTome_7_FD_203509 | JGI IMG/M metagenome (GOLD analysis project Ga0214473, IMG submission 203509) | Soil microbial communities from uranium-contaminated site in the Upper Colorado River Basin, Wyoming, United States - RVT98D197 | ecosystem: Environmental > Terrestrial > Soil > Contaminated >... | reverse complement strand
ATTTGTAACGCTGTTCGAAGACAGAAGGAACAGAACATACTTCTTCGATATGCGCACCGACATTTATGGAGCTCGTGTCACTGCCGGTGGCGTGGTGATAGATCCCAATGGATTTGTTTTTGCAGACGCCGGCATTCCCGAAATGCAGCCGTCAGTCGCCGGCAATAGTAATTACTCTCTATTGGCGGCATCCATTTTCAGAGACCAACCGCAGCACGCGTCCTACAGAGTAGGAATCCGTTTTCTCGGCGCTCTAACTCCTCAGGAAATCCCCACCCTCTCCGAGTGGGGGATGCTTATCATGGGCATGATCTTGCTTACTTTCGGGACGATTGCGGTCGTAAGAAGGAAGAGGGTGGCATTTAGTAAGGCCTTGTAAACGTAAAAAACATGAGAGATAACCGAGGGGGCTGCGTCCGGCAGCCCCTTTTTCATTGTTCCGTCAGATCGTAGACCGCCGCAGGCGGACGTGATCTGACGGTTCGAATGCCGGTCAGGTCAGGTCCTTACGGACTATCCATACGGATCCGTAGGACGACCCGGCCGAACAGGCAAAACTATTTGACAATCTGATTAAGAATAGTTATAATTAAGCAGATCGACAACGGTGGGGGTTGTAATATAGCCCGAAATTTGTTTTCTTCAGTTAACTTTATATTCCTTTGTATCAGCCAAAACCGGAGGAGAAAATGACGAGAATCTCGATTGCTTCATTGGTATTAACCATGCTGCTAATTGTGGGCAACGTCAGCGCGCAAATCGGTTTTGATAACGAAAACCGCCAGCAGACGGCGATGTCGAACCTGTCGGCTATGCCGCTGGCCTTTACGGAAAATAGGGGGCAATGGGACGAAAAGGCTCTATACCGGGCTGAAGCCGGGGGAGCGATATTCTTTTTCTGCGCTGATGAGGTTGTCTACGTCTTCACACGGGATACGGATGAGCTATTTGATGACGGCATGCCGGCTAGGCCGGATAACCCCGGGATGCCGGATAAGTTCGACCGTCCGCGCTATAAGAAAGAATCGATGGTCATCAAGGCCCAATTCGTGGGGGCCAATCCTGACGCCGAGGTGGTTGGAGAAGATCGCCTTGGCTATGACTGCAATTATTTCCTTGGCAACGATCCAGCTAACTGGCGCACCGACGTGCCTAACTATTCAGCCATAACTTACAGGGACATCTGGCTGGGGATAGACCTGCGCTATCATGGCAACGGACAAGGCATGAAATATGATTTCATTGTTAATCCTGGCGCTGATATATCGCAGATACGTGTTCGTTACGATGGCGCAAACGATCTTGCTATTACCCCCAACGGCGACCTGCTGGCTGATACCCGCTTTGGCTTGATTTATGAAAATATACCGTCGGTCTATCAAGAGGCAGGGGGAAGCAAAAATAATATAAGCGGCCAATGTCGCATAATAGAGCCCGGCGTTTTCGGGTTTGAAGTTGAAGGCTATAATCCCTCTCTTGTGCTTGTCATCGATCCCGAGCTGCTCTATAGCACCTACCTGGGGGGTAGCGGCGATGATTATGGCTATGGCATTGCGGTTGACGGCTCGGGTTCGGCCTATGTGACTGGATGGACTTGGTCTTCCGACTTTCCCACTGTCAATCCCTACGATGGAAGTCACAACGGCAGCGGTTATGATGTTTTCGTGACCAAGCTGTCGGCCTCGGGAGGTTCCCTGGTCTACAGCACCTACCTGGGCGGCATCTACCAAGATGAGGGCTTGGGCATCGCGGTTGACGGCTCAGGCTCGGCCTATGTGATAGGCTATACCTCTTCTTCCGACTTTCCCACAGTCAATCCGTACGATGGAAGTTTTAACGGCAGTTATGATGTTTTCGTGACCAAGCTGTCGGCCTCGGGAGGTTCCCTGGTCTACAGCACCTACCTGGGCGGCATCTACCAAGATGAGGGCCATGGCATTGCGGTTGACGGCTCAGGCTCGGCCTATGTGACGGGATATACCCAATCCTCCGACTTTCCCACGGTCAATCCCTACGATGGAAGTTGGAACGGCTTTCATGATGTTTTCGTGAGCAAGCTGTCGGATGTGGGAAGCTCCCTAGTCTACAGCACCTACCTGGGCGGAAGCGACTGGGACGTGGGCTGGGGCATTGCGGTCAACGGCTCCGGCTCGGCCTATGTGACCGGCTATACCTCTTCTTCCAACTTTCCCACAGTCGATCCCTACGATGAAAGTTTCAATGTCGTAGGCGATGTATTCGCGACCAAGTTCTCGGCCTCGGGCAGCTCCCTTCTTTACAGCACCTACCTGGGCGGCAGCGATCTTGAAGCGGGCTATGGCATTGCGGTTGACGGCTCCGGCTCGGCCTATGTGACAGGCTTTACCTATTCTTCCGACTTTCCCACGGTCGATCCCTATGATGCAACTTACAATGGCGGTGCGGATGTTTTTGTTACCAGGCTGTCGGCCCCGGGCAGCTCGCTTGTTTACAGCACCTACCTGGGTGGCAGCAGCAATGATGCTGGCTTCGGGATTGCGCTTCATGGTTCCGGCTCGGCCTATGTGACAGGCGGAACGGAATCTTCCAACTTTCCCACAGTCGATCCCTACGACGGAAGTTACAACGGCGGTGGGGATGTTTTCGTGACCAGGCTGTCGGATGTGGGAAGCACCCTTCTTCACAGCACCTACCTGGGCGGCAGCAGCTATGATGACGCCTTTGGCATTGCGGTTGAGGGCTCGGGCCCGGCTTATGTGACAGGCCTCACCGGCTCTGACGACTTTCCCACGGTCGATCCCTACCAAGCAAGTTTCTACGGCTTTGTGGATGTTTTCGTGGCCAAGTTCGGGTCGGAAGGACAGCAGCAAGTTCCCACTCTTTCCGAATGGGGGATGCTGATTATGGGCATGATCTTGCTTGCTACCGGTACTATTGCGGTTATAAAAAGGAAGAGAGTGGCATTTAGTAAGGCCATGTAAACGTAAAAAACATGAGAGATAACCGAGGGGGCTGTATCCGGCAGCCCCGTTTTCATTGTTCCGTCAGATCGTAGACCGCCGCAGGCGGACGTGATCTGACGGTTCGAATGCCGGTCAGGTCGCGTTCTTTCTTTGCGTCGTCAGTCCGCCTCCGGCGGACTTCCTGACGATTCCCAGTATGCTGTAAGGAAACCCGCCGCAGGCGGACTTACAGCGCAGGGTAATGGCCGTCCGCGGGTCGGCCACTACGACCGCGTTTTATCCACCCCGCCCGTTTCCCCTTGCCTAAAGCTAAATCTTTCACCATATTCCAACTCCGTATGCATACGTCTAAACCATGAAGTGAAAGTGAGTTCGCTTAGCCAATGCCGCTTCCGATTGTGGCCATAATAGGCCGTCCAAACGTCGGGAAATCGACCCTGTTCAACCGCCTGGTGAAAACTCACCAGGCAATAGTGGACGATACACCTGGAATCACCAGAGATCGTCTCTACCGTCAATGCAGTTGGAACGGCGCAGATTTCATGCTGGTCGATACCGGCGGGCTTCTGGTCGGTTCGGACGACGTTCTCGAGGCCCTGGTAACGGCCCAGGCCAGGGTCGCCATAGACCAGGCCGACATAATCGTATTTATGATCGATTCCAGGGTCGGAGCGCTGGAAGACGACCTCAAGATCGCCCGCGACCTGAAACGTTCGGGCAAGAAAGTGATCATCGTCCCCAACAAAGTGGATGATCCGTCGCAGGAGGCGGCTTCGTCCGAGTTTTATTCCCTGGGTTTCGAATCGCTTATCCCCGTCTCGGCCGCTAACGGACTGAATACCGGCGATCTCCTCGACGCCATCACTGCGGCTCTTCCCGAAGGCGGGAGCGATGAATTCACGGAGGACGTGCGGGTCGCTATCGTGGGACGTCCCAACGTCGGGAAATCGTCGCTGGTCAACGTCATGACCGGCAAAAATGTCACGATCGTGGCCGACCTTCCCGGCACCACCCGCGACGCCATCGATACGCGCTGTGAAGTCGATGGATCGAAATATCTTTTGATCGATACCGCCGGTTTGAAGAAAAAGGCTGGCTATAAAGACCAGCTTGAATATTATACCGCATTACGAACCTTAAAGGCCATAGGCAGGTGCGATATCGCCGTGGTGCTGATTGACAGTATCGAAGGCCTGGTCATAGGCGATTTGAAAATCGCCGGCGAAGCCGCGGAATTATACAAAGGGATAATTTTCGCGTTCAACAAATGGGACGCGGTCGAAAAGGACGATCAGATGGCCGAGAGATTGCGTAAGGCTGTGGCCGAAAGGGCCGCGTCGTTCTCTTATGTGCCGATCCTTTTCATATCCGCTTTATCGGGACTAAGGGTTAATAAGGTTTGGGAAACAATCCGGGAAGTCGTTGCCGAGCGCAAAAAACGGGTGGAAACGTCGGAACTGAATAAATTCATAACCGACGTGGTTGAGCGCAGGCCGCCTTCAGCCAAGCGGGGCAAGAACATCAGGATTTATTATATAACCCAGCCGGAGGGGGACCCGCCGACATTCGTATTTTTCTCGAATTACCCCGATTTGATCGAACCGACGTATATCCGTTACCTGGAGAATAAGATACGGGCCTCCTACGGTTTTATGGGCACACCCATTAAGATGATTTTTAGATCGAGGAAACAATCATGGTGACAATTGCGGCCGCGATATTGACGGGTTATTTGCTCGGCTCTATCCCGACCGGCGTCTGGCTGGGCAAGCTGTTCAAGGGCATAGATATTCGCCAACATGGATCGGGTTCTATCGGAGCCACCAACGTTTCTCGCGTATTGGGGGCGAAACTGGCTGTAATCGTTTTGGTCATTGACGTGGCAAAAGGATTTCTGGCCTGCTATTTGGCCTCGCGAGTTAATTTCGGCGATATTCTTTTGAGCGGCGGGCAACTCTCGATATTGGGCGGTCTGGCGGCGGTCATCGGGCATCTTTTTCCCGTGTTTGCGGGATTTAGAGGGGGAAAAGGTATCGCCACGGGCGCCGGGATAGTTCTTTACATATCGCCTCTCGAGGTCGGATTCACCGTTGTCGTTTTTATCAGTATCGCCTATTTGACAAGATTTGTATCCCTGGCGTCGATAACCGCGGCCATATTCTATTGCCTGGCGATATTGGTGGAAAAATACTACATGGGATATCCGGTCGATGATGAGGTCGCCGGGCTGGCGATTCTGCTGGTGATTATCGTGCTTTGCACGCATAGATCGAATATCCGCCGGCTGATGGCCGGGACCGAAAATAGATTCGGCGCCAAAAAGTGAGGAAAAGGCAATGAATTCCCGAAAAGTCGCTGTTCTCGGGGCGGGCAGTTGGGGTATCGCCGTCGCCAACCTTCTCCGGCAAAACCGCCACGAGATCAGGCTCTGGGAATTTGATAAGGCGGTTTGCGGCAAATTGATCTCCACCAGGAAGCTCCCGTCGAAATTACCCGGCATTACCATCGAAAAAGACGTTCTTATCACCAATGATATCGCCCGGGCTCTTGACGATGTCGATTTTGTCTGCTGTGTGGTGCCCGCCCAGTATTTAAGATCCACGCTGAAAAGAATAACGCCGTCGATTTTCCGGCATCCGGCGGTGTTTGTGAATCTGGCCAAGGGGATCGAGGTCGGGACGCTTAAGAGAATGTCGGAGATTTTGGCCGAGGAACTCCCCGGGAATATCAGGGTCGGGATCTGTACCCTGTCGGGTCCATCGCACGCCGAGGAAGTTGCCCGGAATATGCCGACAGCCATCACGGCCGCCTCCGAAAATCAGGCCATCGCGGAAGAGGTACAGGGGCTGTTCGCCACTCCGAAATTCCGGGTATATTCCTCGAATGATATTATAGGCGTGGAACTGGCGGGCGCCCTGAAGAACGTGATAGCCCTGGCGGCGGGCATGCTCGACGGTTTGAAGCTGGGCGATAATACCAGGGGCGCGCTATTGACAAGGGGACTGGTGGAAATCGCCCGAACCGGGGTCAGAATGGGCGCCGACCCGTTGACTTTCTCAGGGCTTTCCGGGGTAGGCGATCTGGTAACTACCTGCTTATCAAGACACTCGCGCAATAGATTTGTCGGAGAGCAGGTGGGCCGCGGAAGAAAGCTGGCCGACGTGATAGCCAAGATGCCCATGGTGGCCGAAGGAGTGGAGACCACGAAATCGGCGTTCGCTTTATCGAAAAAGATCGGCGTGGAGATGCCTATCGCCACAGAAGTGTATCGGGTATTATTCGAGGGCAAGCCTCCCGAGGAAGCGATCGAATATTTGATGACCCGGGGACTAAAATCCGAGGGGCTGGAATAGCTGTCGAGCAAATAATTCTTGCAGACAGCGGTATTATGATTCATATTTTAATATTAAAAAAATGATAAGCCGATCAGGGGGACAATAATGACAACAAAAGGCAAAGGATTGGAAAAACTCGATTTCGAGGAAGCGATCGAGCAGCTTGAAAAAACGGTCGATCAGCTCGAATCGGGTGAACTTTCTCTGGAGGAATCGATAAAAGCTTTTGAGAAGGGTATTGAGCTTTCCAAATTTTGCCGTAATAAGCTTGAAAAGGCGGAAAATAGAGTTAAACAGCTATTGGAAAAATCCGACGGCCGTATCCACCTTGAGCTTTTTGAAGAAACCGGAGATGATAAGAATGAGCAAACTGCTTGATATGATCGATTCGCCCGCGGATTTGAAAAAAATAAATATCGACGAGCTTGATCAGTTGGCCGGAGAAATCAGAGAGATGATATTAGACGTCGTCTCGGCCAACGGAGGCCACCTCGGCGCCAACCTGGGAGCCGTGGAGTTCACTATCGCCATGCATTACGTATTCAATTCCCCGGCGGATTCAATGATTTTCGATGTCAGCCACCAGGTTTACACGCATAAAATCCTCACCGGGCGAAAAAATAGATTTCATACGGTCAGAACCGCGGACGGTTTATCCGGCTTCGCCAACAGGAGCGAATCCGAGCACGATCATTTCGGGGCCGGCCACGCCTGCACGGCTCTTTCGGCCGCCCTGGGCCTGGCCGCCGCCAGGGATTTGCAGGGGGAGCATAATAACGTTATCGCGGTGGTCGGCGACGGATCCATGACCGGAGGCATGACCTGGGAAGGGCTCAACCAGATCGGAGAATCCGGCCGCGATATCCTGGTTATTCTCAATGATAACAATATGTCAATCTCAAGAAACGTCGGCGCCATATCCAAATACCTGACAGAAATACTGGTTGATTCCCCGTATAACAAATTAAAAGCCGAAATTTGGAAACTTACCGGTCATCTTCCCAAGCACGAGAAATTGCGCAAGGTCGTCGCCGCCATCGAGGAAACGGTCAAAGGATTCATGGTACCCGGTATTGTGTTCGAAAAACTCGGATTGAGATATTTCGGCCCGATTGACGGCCACAATATCAAGCTCTTGGTGAAGACTCTCGAGCAGGTCAAAAAGCTTCCCGGTCCCAAACTGCTTCATATACTTACGGTAAAAGGGAAAGGATACCAGTTCGCCGAAAGCGATTCTCTAAGGCTCCACGGCGTATCCAAATTTGACAAATTGACGGGCAAGTCGATCGGGCTGAAAAAATCGCTTCCTTATACCGAGGTATTCGGAGAAATGATTACCCGGTTGGGCGCCATCAACGAGAAGATCTGCGCGGTAACCGCCGCCATGTCCAGCGGAACCGGGTTGACCGATTTCGCGGCCAAATACCCGGATCGATTCTTTGACGTCGGTATCGCCGAGCAGCACGGAACCACTTTCTCGGCGGGATTGGCGGCTCGGGGCATGAAGCCATTCTTCGCCGTTTATTCAACCTTTCTTCAGCGCGGCTACGATCAACTCTTGCACGACGTGGCGCTGCAGAAACTCCCCGTGGTGTTCTGTCTCGACAGGGGGGGGCTGGTCGGCGACGACGGACCGACGCATCATGGGGCGTTCGATATATCATATTTGCGATCGGTACCCAATATCGTGATTTTCGCTCCGAAAGACGGACGGGAGCTTTGCGATTCCCTCGCTCTGGCGATGACTTATGGCGAAGGCCCCATGGCCATCAGATACCCGCGCGGCTCGGTGCCCGAGGAGAAGATAGATTTCAGCGTTCGTCCTCTGAAATTGGGAAGCTGGGAGATTCTTCGCGACGGCGGCGATGTAGCCATCCTGGCGGTAGGCACGATGGTATACCCTTCCTGGAAGGCGGCCGACATGCTGGCCCGTGACGGAATCAATTGCCGGGTGATAAATTGTCGTTTTATCCGGCCCATGGATGAAGCCATGCTGCGTGAAGTCTTCGAGAAGTTCGATAGGATTGTCACGGTTTGCGAAAACAGCCTTAACGGCGGTTTCGGGGAGGGGATATTAGGCTGGGCCGCCGAGGCCGACTTTTCGGATAGGCATATTAAAACGTTGGGCATTCCCGATAGATTCATCGAACATGGCAACCGCGACCAACTTCTCGGCCGACTGGGTTTGGATTCTGAGGGCATCGCCATGTCAATTCTCGAGCTTTATCAAAAAACGAAGCAAAAAAGAAGTTCACGGAAATCCGGGTGATGAAGCTTGGACTCATAGGCCATCTCGACCGTCCCCTGGTGGGAGAGGCCGCCGAGCAAATCGTCAAATGGTGCGAGCAACGGAATATTTTCATAAGGCTTTGCAGCGACCTGGCCTCGCTTGTTCGTCGCGGCGATTTATCCTCGGATAAGAGCGAAATCGGCAAGAACTGCGATATTCTGATAAGCCTTGGAGGCGACGGTTCGATTCTGTCGGCGGCCAGGGCGGCGGGCAATCAATCTATCCCGATCCTCGGCGTGAATCTCGGGAGTCTGGGGTTTCTTACGGAGACTACCCAGGACCAGATTATTGTCGCCCTGGAACGTCTGCGGGATGGCAAATACAGGACCGAGGATAGGATGGTGCTTGAGACCTCCTTTTTATCCGATCAAAACGCCGACTTATTCGCCTTAAACGACGTGGTTATAGACCATGGCGATTCGACCAATCTGGTCCACATAGATTTGTTTGCCGATGATGAATTTGTCGGCTCTTATAATGTCGACGGTATTATTATTTCAACTCCGACCGGCTCGACCGCCTATTCGCTTTCCGTCGGCGGCCCGATCATCAGCCCGTTGATGGAGGCGATAGCTGTAAATCCCATATCCCCTCATACCCTTACCCTTCGTCCGATAATCTTCCCACCGGATAATATTTTGACCATCAAATCCGGGGATGCAAAAGGTTTTTTGAGGGTGTCGGTGGATGGCCGGGTTGTGGGCAATCTCGACGCGCGGCAGGAAATCAAAATCAACCGTGCGGCTCACAAGATAAAGCTGATAAGATTCGGCGACAGGTCATTTTACAGCGTTCTCAGGAATAAACTTCATTGGGGCAAACGGCCTTTGTTGAATAGCTGATGCTGTCCCGGCTAAATATCGAAAATTTCGCCCTGATCGACAAGCTCGAGATTGAGTTTGGCGAGGGGCTGAATGTCATTACCGGTTCAACCGGCGCCGGCAAATCGATTATAATCGGCGCTTTGGAACTGGCTCTCGGAGGAAAAACGTCCGAAGAGATGATTCGCTCGGGCGAGTCGGGCGCTGCCGTGGAGGCGATCTTCCATTTCGACGGGCGTAAGGCGATCGACGAAATCGCCGCGGCCGACGGAATTCTATCGATCCGCAGGGAATATAAAAAGAAAGGCGGAGGCCGTGCCCTGGTAAATGGCAGGCAGGTTTCTCTATCGTCGTTGAAGAGTATTTCCGGGAAATTAGCCTCGATACTCGGCCAGCATTCTCATCAAACTCTTCTTGATCAGTCGTCGCACCTTGGTATTCTCGACGCTTACGGTGTCCCCGAAGAGAAGCTTCTGGATCTAAAGAACCTCTTCAACCGCGCTATGGATCTGAAAGACCGGATTTCATACGCCGCCAGAAACGCCCGTGAGATCGCCGAGAGGATTGAACTGATTTCTTTTCAAATCGAGGAAATCGAAAAGGCCGGGCTTTCGCCTGATGAAGAAGAGGCGCTTAAAGCAGAGAAAATCGTCCTGGAAAACGCCCGACGATTCCGTGATCTGGGAGATATGGTCTCTTCGGAGATAGTCGAATCGGACGATTCGGCGATTGAGAAAATCGGCAGGATAGAGAAAGAACTGGAACAGCTGCCGTTTGAAAACGCCGAATTGAAAAATATCTTAGGCATGATCAAAAACGCCGGTGACATGCTCAACGAAGCCGTGGTCGCGATAAGAAATCTGGCGGAAAAAGCCGAGGACGATCCGGGCAGACTGGAACGAATCAACGAGCGCCTTTACGAGATTTTCAGGCTGAAGAAGAAATACGGGGGGA
>Ga0214473_10011628_pt1 | contig 10342 bp, 8 predicted proteins | sample RVTome_7_FD_203509 | JGI IMG/M metagenome (GOLD analysis project Ga0214473, IMG submission 203509) | Soil microbial communities from uranium-contaminated site in the Upper Colorado River Basin, Wyoming, United States - RVT98D197 | ecosystem: Environmental > Terrestrial > Soil > Contaminated >... | reverse complement strand
GGCCGGAGGTGCATTGGGTTTGGAGTTGCCACTACAAGACAGGAAGACCAAGCTCCCACAAGCGATGCAGGTCACCAAAGTGACCACAATCGCATACTCGCGCATCGGTAGTATTCCGATCCTCGTGCCCCGGTACGCCCTAATATACGCTGTCATCCCGGAGATTTGTGGCACAAAAACCCCCGGGCGGCTTCGGCCACCCGGGGGCGATATCTGAATGCGGACTAAATCAATCGCGTGGGGGCAGGCCCACCATGCGACTACCGCAGCTTCTTCTTATGACGGTCTTTGCGCAGGCGTTTCTTGCGCTTGTGCGTTTTAATCTTCTGGCGTTTGCGCTTCTTGCCCGACGGCATTCGTTCTCCTCTTGTCGTGAGCGTCGTCGAACGACGCTATAGCGGCTGTTTGACGATCAGATTCTTGAATTCGTTTGACGGTTTGAACACCGGCACCTTGCGGTCCGGCACCGGCACTTCATCCCCGGTGCGCGGATTGCGCGCCTTGCGGGCTTTGCGCATCTTGACTTTGAAGGTGCCGAAGCCGCGAATCTCGATGTTCTTCCCCGCCTCCAGACAGGCCTTGACCGAATCCAAGAATGCATCCACGGTCACCGCCACGTCGGTGCGCGTTAGGCCGGTTTTTTCGGCGCAAATCTCCACCAAATCGGCCTTGGTCATCCTGACCTCCTTACCCAAACAGTGAATGTTATCATCATCTCTCTATAATCCTGACCCTCAGTTGAGCGCTCAGTGATAGCGGTATTGCAAACTGGGCTCGCTGTACTCCCAGTCCGAACTTTGTCCCATCATCCACTCGACGAAACTGCGCCCGAGAAAATCGACCAGCCCGGTGCGCTTACGCGGTTCCTCTTTCACTGTCTTGGGCGGCTTCGCCATCCCCGCCATTTCGGCGGCGATGTCGAGGGCGTCGTGGTAGTCGCCCAGCTCGTCGATAATGTGCAGTTCCTTCGCTTGACGTCCGGTGAAGATGCGTCCATCGGCGAAGACCTTGACCTCGTCTTTGGTCATCCCGCGCCCTTCGGCGACCGCCTCGACAAATTGGTCGTAGGTGTCGTCGATGATCGACTGCAGGTGCGCCGAATCGCTCGGAGTCATCGTACGGCCCAAGTTGCCGACATCCTTGTAGGGGCCGCTTTTGACCGTTTCGTAGCGGATTCCGACCTTGTCAAGCAGACCTTCAAACGTGGGATACTGAAAGATCACCCCGATCGAACCGGTGAGCGTGCCGGGGTTGGCAACAATCGTGTCGCAGGCGACTGCGACATAAAGTCCGCCCGAAGCGGCCACCGTGCCCATCGAGGCAACGACCTTCTTGCCCTTCGCGCGCACGCGCAGAATCTCTTCGTGAATTTCCTGGCTGGCCGCAACGCCGCCGCCGGGCGAGTCGACGCGCAGCAAAATCACGGGCACGTTGCCGGCCTCGGACCAACGGCGCAGTTGCGCCACCACCGAGCGTGACGACGAAATCTGGCCCGCCACCTCGACCACCGCGATGCGGTCGCCAAAGCCGCCGAACACCTGTTCATCACCCGAAGAGACCCCCCAAAAGGCCAGAAGCATCACGGCCACAAACATCAGGAAGGACCCGGCGATGATCGTTCCGATGATCACATCACGCCGTGCCGCCATAATCTTTTCTCAAGCCGGACGAAAACCCGTCTTACAGCCCCGACGGGATACGGATCTTTTGGCCCACGCGAATCCGATGCGGATTATCGAGAGCGTTGAATGACAAAACCTGCGCGATCGTTACTCCGAACTTCGTGGCGATGCGCAACACCGTGTCGCCACTGCGTACGGTGTACCAGAACGCCCCACCGCGGTTGGATGATACCTTCTCGGCCGTCGGGACGACCAATTGCTTGCCGATGGCGAGCTTGTCGTGTGCGCCCATCCGGTTGGCCTGACGAATCTCCGACGTGGTCACGCCAAACTTCTTGGCCAGATCCCACAGCGTGTCGCCGGACTTGATTGTGTATTCCTTGCCGTCGGCCTTGGGCAACGGTTTCGATGAGAGCGACGACTCGCTCTTGCGTGCCGTCTTCTCGGAACGGCCATCAGCCATCGGCACCGGAATCACCAGCGATTGACCGACGCTCAGCTTGTGCTTCGACTTCAGCTTGTTGGCCGTGACAATGTCGGCCACGGTGATGCCATAACGCTTGGAAATGCCGCCCAAGGTCTCGCCCCTGCGCACGGCGTGACGCGCCCATTCGGTGCGCGAGGAGCGCGGCAGTTCGCGGTACACCGCTGCAAATTGCCCGGACGATCCCTTGGGAACGCGCAGACGGTAAGGCGACTCATCCGGCGGCGTCACCCCACGGAGCAATTCGGGATTGAGATCCTCCAGAACATCCGTCGTAGCGCCCAGCGCTTTGGCTACATCCTTTAGTTCCAAGGGCTTGTTGGTCGCGACCCAGTCGTATTCGATCGGCGATTCCGCCTCAATGTCGAAACCGTAGGCCAGCGGATCCTTCGCGATGATCAATGCGGCTTGGAAGAGGGGGACGTAGTTCTCAGTCTGCTGACGCAGATCAAGCTTCCAGAAATCGTCGGTCTTCTGACGCTTGATCTGGCGCCCGACGCGGCCTTCGCCGCCGTTGTAGGAGGCCAACGCCAGGTTCCACGAACTGAACATTCCGTACAGACAACTCAAATATTGGCAGGCAGCATGAGTCGACTTCTCGAAATCACGGCGTTCGTCCACCCAGTGGGTGCGGACCATGCCGTATTGTTTGCCGGTTGAAGCAATAAACTGCCACGGTCCCGAGGCGCGTGCGTAAGAATAAGCGGTGTTGTTAAACCCCGACTCGATCAGTGGCAGATAGCTGAGGTCGGTCGGCATGTTGTAGCTCTTGACGATCTCCTTCATCATCGGCAGGTAACGACCGGCGCGCCGGAGGAAACGCGCAAGCGGTTCCCGCGCGGTCGTCTGCCAAAAACGGATACATTTCTGCACTTTGGGATGATCGGGCTCGATCGGATAGTCAAAGGTCACCCCGTCGGCTTCCAACTCCTCAGTCCCGGCAAGCGGTTCTGACGACGCACTCGATGTGTCGAGACCCTGGCCCAAACGGAGAAGAATCGCAGATGTCGAAGCGTCTTCGGGAAGCTCCCCGAGCGCTATGAGCGTTTGCCGGTAATCGCGGGAAATGTCCTCAAGGAGCCGATCGATCTTATCCGCCGAATCGGTGTCGTCGGTGTTCGCCAGATCGATTTCGTTCAATAGGCTGATGGCCCGTTCAAACGCGACCTGCGCATCGGTCCAACGCGCGTCGATGTTGGCCATAGCCCCGGTTGCATAGAGGGCTTCTGCCTCGGCCAGGATTCCGCGCGTGTTCGCTGCTCCGGACAGAGTATTTTCAGGAAGCGCAGGATCAGCTACGCACGACCCAGTGCCGCTCGTCTGTCCGTCTTCTCGGGTCTCCGATCCAACCGGAGTTTCGAGATAGCCACCCGAGGTGTACCGAGCCGACGATGAGCATCCGGCAGCCACAAACGCGCAGATGGCGACAAGCAGGAGATTCCTATTCATCAGTTTCAACACATCCCCCAGTGCGCTAAGCGTTTAGTCACACCTCTACAGATAGAAGATCGGACATCACAAGTCCGTTCTTCACTGCGATGATGTTGTCGTGGTGGAGCTTAACAAAGAGGCATGAAAAGAAACTGGAAACAGCCCCCACCCCAACCCACGTAACCCACTGGTATTAAACACAATCGCAAGGGGTGTCAAGGGTTTTTCTGGTCACTCTCGCCCAAAATCCAAAAAGAAGTATGATGGCAATATGTTGCCAGATAGAGCGTTGCAGAGAAGCAGGGCGCGGGGAAGTGCTCGAAATTCGGCCATTACCTGTTGCGCCAAATATTGATAATCCTCTCTGGTTCAACGGGATAGTCTGATAAACGCTGAACGTAGTCGCGGTGGCGAAACCAAGTGGCCTGACGCTTGGCGTAACGGCATGTGTTGTGGATAACTTTCTCGTAAGCCCCTTTTTCGTCACACTGGCCGCGCAAAAATTCGACAATCTCTTGGTAGCCGACTGTCGCCAGACCCGGTGCGCCAGCCGAAACCCCTTCTTCCAGAAGATCTTGTACCTCGGCGGTCAGTCCGGCTTCGCGCATCTTGCCCACACGCTGTCTAATACGGTCTTTGGCGAGCCCACGGTCCACATCCGGCCAGACAACCCGAACTGTCCACGGACAGGGCGACAATTCCCTTTGGCTCAGAAGAGCGCTCAACCGTTGGCCAGTTTGCCACCAGGCTTCGAGCACACGACGGATCCGCGTCTTGTCGCCGGGATGAATTCGACCAATGAACTCCGGATCGACCGACTTCGCCTCGTCGTAAAGCGATTCCCAACCACGCGCTTCGGCCTCGATTACGAGCCGCTGCCGAGTTGACTCGCTGATCTGGGGCAAGTCCGTCAAGCCATTGATGAACGCATCGAGGTAAAAACCGGTCCCACCAACCAAGATCACCGGACGCCCGGTCTTCAACCGATCCGCTACGACGGCACGCGCCTCAGAAGCATACCGTGCCGCCGAGAAATGTTCGATTGGATCGGCGCAATCGATCATCCCATAGTCAAACTCATGGATGATCTCGGGCTTCGGCTTCGCCGTGCCGATGTCGAGTCGACGATAGACTTTACGTGAATCAACCGAGACGAGAGTCGCCCCAGTACGACGCGCGACCTCCTGGGCCAACTCGTTTTTCCCCGAGCCGGTCACGCCGACTATTGCGAGGATGGGGCGTGGGGTGGTCATACGCAGTAAGAAACTGAAAACTGGCTGGGTAATCTACCCAGGCTGGAGCTTTGCCCGCGTTCTTCAGACAAGGGGCTTTCAGCCCCTTGTTTGCGAGCGGAGCGAGCAATTTCCCCTTGGCCGCTGCGAATGAGCGTCTCTCCGAGCCGCACAAGGGGCTGAAAGCCCCTTGTCTGAAATCCACTGTACTCAGAACCACAAACTGCCCCTGGCAGAATGCGAAGGCGGAGCGTTGCGCTATCATTTCCCTTGGTGCTGTCTTGATTAGCCGGTCAAGAGAGTCCGTTATTGTGGTGTGCATCCATCCACGACGACCGACTCATCCGCCGCCCTTACCCCCATGCTGCGCCAGCACGCCGCGGTTAAGGCGCGGTATCCCGGGCATATCGTTTTCTTCCGCATGGGCGATTTTTATGAAATGTTCGGCGAGGATGCCGTTGTCGGCGCGCAGATTCTCGGAATCACGCTGACCAAGCGTCCGCATGGCAAAGACGGTAAGATTCCGCTGGCCGGGGTGCCGTATCATCAGGCCGAGCGGTATCTGGCCAAGTTGGTTGAGGCGGGGCAGAGGGTGGTGGTCTGCGAACAAATGGAAGACCCCAAGCAGGCCAAGGGGCTGGTCCAGCGCGATGTTGTCGAGATCATCACGCCCGGGACAGTCCTCAATCCCGCCGCCCTCGACGAAACGCGCACTCCTGCGGTCGCCGCATTGGTGGGGCCGGATGCCAACGGTCGATTCGCTCTGGCATGGGCGGAGCCGACGAATGGACGGTTCGCCGTCGGCTCCCTCGATCCCGACGCACTTGCCGACCTGTTGTCAACGCAGATTCCCAACGAGATCATTGTGGCCGAAAATGCCGACACACGTCTGATCGCGCTTGCCGAAGGTGGGCAGTCGGCATTGACGAAATGGCCGACTTGGCGCTTTGAAATGTCCGAGGCGGGACGCGTTCTGAAGTCGCACTTCGGCGTGCATGATCTGGATGGCCTCGGCCTCACAACTGGCGAGCCGGCTTCGCTCGACATTTCGGCAGCCGGCGCGCTGCTCTCCTATTTGAAAGAGACCAAGCGCGCTCCGTTGTCGCACATCAGCGCCATTATCCCGCTTCTGGCTCGTGACACGATCTCTCTCGATCCGCAGTCGGCGATTCATCTTGATGTCATCGGCTTGCCCCACTCCGACCGCCCCACGCTGGCCAAAGTCCTCGACCACTGCCACACGCCGATGGGACGGCGCCTTCTGCGCGAGCGTCTCACCCGTCCACTGGTTGATCGCACCGCGATCGAACATCGGCTCGATCAAGTGCAATGCCTGATCGAGGATCGCTCGCGGCTGGCGAAGCTGCGCGAATCTCTCAAGGGTGTCTTCGACGTCGAACGGTTTGTCGGACGCCTCGGAGCCGAACGCATCGGGCCGCGTGACCTGATCGCCCTGCGCGATACGCTCACACGCTGGCCGCAGGTCGTTGCCGTTACAATCAAAACTCCGCTCGCATCCACGGATGATGTGTCCGCAGGCGCGTTACGCGCCATTCGTGATCGCCTGCAAGACGGCATCTCCGATGATGCACCTCTGGGATTCAAGGAGGGAGGGATCTTCAAGCGCGGATTCTCGCAAGAACTCGATCTGCTCCACGACGGCGCCGCCGAGGCCCGCGCCTGGATTGCCGGATTGCAGGCGCGTCTGCGTGAAGAAACCGGCATCTCCACGCTGAAGGTCGGCTACAACAAGGTCTTCAACTACTACATCGAAGTGTCGCGCGCGCAGGCCGAGAAGGCGCCGGACAATTGGATTCGCAAGCAGACGCTTGTCAACGGCGAACGCTACATCACCGGGGAATTGAAAGAAAAGGAAGAGATCGTATTGCGCGCCGATGAACGCGCCGCGGCGCTCGAAGAGCAATTGTTCATCCGGTTGCGGCAGGAGATCACCGTCTCGATTGTTCTCCTGTCGAAACTCGCCCAGACGCTCGCGCGCATCGATGTCGTCTGTTCGCTGGCGCAGGCGGCTTTGGCGCATGGGTACACACGGCCCCGTCTGAGCGATGACCGTACGCTCGACATACGCGGCGGACGTCATCCCGTGCTCGAAACAATCAACCCAGCGGGCGGCTTTGTCCCGAACGACACGATCTTCTCCGATGATCAGGGCTGGCTGCAACTGCTAACCGGGCCGAACATGGCCGGGAAATCGACGTATCTGCGTCAGGTCGGTCTGATTGTGCTGATGGCGCAGGCCGGCTCCTTCGTGCCGGCGGACATGGCGACAATCGGCGTCTGTGACCGCATCTTTACACGCGTCGGCGCCGATGATGACCTGGCGCATAACCGTTCCACCTTCATGGTCGAGATGGCCGAGACCGCCCGAATACTCCAGGGCGCCACGCCGAAATCGCTAATTCTGTTCGACGAAGTCGGACGCGGCACATCGACCTACGATGGAGTGGCCATCGCCTGGGCGTTGGCCGAGCATCTGGCCGCGAATCCCGATCGTTGCCCGCGCACGCTCTTTGCCACACACTATCACGAACTGACCGCGCTCGCCGATCGTTTAGCCGCCATCCACAATCATCACCTCGCGGTGAAAGAAAAGGATGGGCGGGTGGTTTTCCTCTTCCGTGTGAAAGAGGGCGCCTGTGATGATTCCTTCGGCATCCATGTCGCCAAGATGGCCGGTGTCCCGCCGTCGGTGGTCTCCCGTGCCACGGAGATCCTCCGTGCCCTCGAAGACGGCGCCTTTGACCCGCTGAAAGGACGCGGCACGCTCAAACCGCGCGCCAAATCCGATGCCCAGCAGGTCAATCTCTTCTCCGATTCGCAGGTGCAGGCAATGGACGAACTTTCGCTCCTGCAAACCGAAACCATGACGCCGATGGAAGCGCTGAACAAGCTGGATGAGTTGACACGACGCTTGCGAGGCGATTGATTGCCGGGAACGCCATTCTCCGAATGGCGTGGCCAATCAGGAGATTGGCGATCCCAGGGGTCGAAGTCCGGGCTTCCCGCCATATGCCAGTCGCCACCGAATACGACGGCATCATATCCGTCCTCCCGGAACACCTGATTGATCAGATTGCGGCAGGGGAGGTCATCGAACGCCCGGCATCGGTGGTCAAGGAACTGATCGAAAACGCACTCGATGCCCGCGCCACGCAGATCGATGTGTCGATCAAGCAGGCCGGAGCCGAAGAGATACGCATCGTCGACAACGGGATCGGTATGAGCGCGGCCGATGTCCCGACGGCGATCCTCCGCCATGCCACATCCAAGATTCGTTCCGCCGAGGATCTCGAAGCGATCCTGACCTTTGGGTTTCGTGGCGAGGCGTTGGCCGCCATCTCATCGATCTCGCATCTGGAAATCGTGTCCCGCCGCAAGCAAGATGATGCCGCCACGATGATGTTTTGGGAAGGCGGCACACGCAGCGACACGGCTCCTGTTGGTGCGTCGCCGGGCACATCGATCACCGTCCGGCATTTGTTCTTCAACACGCCGGCGCGCCGCGAATACTTGCGCGCGCCAACCACCGAGATCAAACGTATTATCGAGACGGTGACCGATTTCGCGGCCTTCCACCACCGTGTCGGATTCTCGCTACTCATCGATGACAAGCCGGCATTGAAGGTCGCCGGGACCGGCAAATTGTCCGAACGTCTCTCGGACCTCTTCGGTGACCGCATCGGCGAGATGCTGGTGCCGTTTTCCGGAGGCGACGCCGAACTCGGGGTCAGCGGATTTGCCGGGAAGCCCGAACTGTCGCGTTCGTCACGTGACCGGATTCTGCTCTATGTGAATGGACGCCGTGTCTGGTCGCAATCGTTGCAGCATGCCGCGACCAACTCGTATGGCGAGACCATCCCGCGCGGGCGCCACCCCTTTGCGGTGATCGCAATCGCGGTCAATCCGCACAAAGTCGATGTCAATGTCCACCCCACCAAACGCGAGGTTCGATTCGCGCACGACCGCGCGGTTTACGACATCATCTATTATGCGATCAACAAAGCGATCTTCAGCTCCCCGCGCACCGCGCCAGTTCTCGAATTGAAGCCATCGTACACGCCGCCGCCCACAAGCGAACGGCTGCCGTTTCCGCCGATCATGGAATCGACTTCACATGGGGAGCCCGTAGGGGCGAATAATTATTCGCCCCTACAGACGCCCGAAGACGCTTCTGGCATTCGTGAGGAACGGTTGCCTGCGTATCCGCCGATTCAGGATGATGCCCTCACACCGCCCCGTCATGTACCGGATGTGGGCAACTACTGGCAATTCCGCGATCTCTATATCGTCACGGTTGTCGGTGAGGAACTTTGGGTAATTGACCAGCACACCGCCCACGAACGGATTCTCTACGAAGAAATCCTGCGCCGCGCTCTGAATCGCAAACCCGAAACGCAACGGATGCTGTTCCCCGAATCCATTGATCTGGAGGCGCGAGAATGGCAGGTCTATGAGCAAACAGGGGAGATCATCGCGACTCTGGGATTCGAGGCGCGTCCCTTCGGACAGCGTACTGTGTTGCTCGAAGGGATTCCGACCGGCTTGCGTGTGAAGAATCCCGTCATCCTTTTCCGCCGCATCCTCGAGGATCTGGATGTCGCCAAGCGCGGGGGAGAGGACATGCTGAAGGCAGCCGCGGCCTCAGCGGCCTGCCGTTCGGCGGTCATGTCGGGGGACCGTCTCAAACCCGAAGAGATGCAGGCCCTCTTCGCCCGTCTCATGCACACCGAGAACCCCTTCTCGTGCCCGCACGGACGTCCGACAATGGTCAAGATTCCGATCTTCGATTTCGACAAGAAATTTTGCCGGGCGTAGTGGGTGCGCTCTTTGCACCCACCACTTTTCCGGCCGTTGATCACATTCTGAGCGATGCGATCTCAGATTTGGCGATAGACGTAGGGTGGGCGCGCTCTGTGCGCCCCCCGTTTTTTGCTCATCCGATGCACGATCGCCAACAAAGCGGTGGGTGCAAAGAGCGCACCCACCCTACAATTCATGGTGTGTCCGATCAGACCTTCGTCGTCGCCGTCTGGCTCGACGTATCCCACAGCTTGAACGATCCCACCGCCTTGCACGCCGAGCAGTACCAGGTCGGTTCGTGTTCGCGGTGGCCGCACTTTGAGCAAATGTAGTCATTCTCGGAGAATGCGGCGGCATCAAGCAGATGATCGACTTCCTCGGCGACTTGCGGCCAACGCTTCATGCGCGCGAAGGCGCTGATCATGCCCGCCCGCGCCGCGACACTGTCGGAATCGACTTCGAGGACATGACGGTACTGCTGCAAGGCGTGGTCGTACTCGCCCTTCTTCAGGGCCAGATCGGCGAGGCCTATCAGCGCGGTCACGTTATTGGGGTTTTTCTCGAGGATGCGGTCATAGAACTTCGTAATCTCGCCATACTGTCCGAGTTCGAAGTAGGCGCGTTCGAGACGATCAAAAACCAGATGCGCCGCTGCCGGGTGCGCGTTGGCCAGACGCATCCACCACTCAACCGCTTCGTCAGCCCGGCCATCCTCCCAATACGCGTCGCCAATGTAGAGCAGGGCGGGAATG
>Ga0214473_10011627_pt1 | contig 10342 bp, 10 predicted proteins | sample RVTome_7_FD_203509 | JGI IMG/M metagenome (GOLD analysis project Ga0214473, IMG submission 203509) | Soil microbial communities from uranium-contaminated site in the Upper Colorado River Basin, Wyoming, United States - RVT98D197 | ecosystem: Environmental > Terrestrial > Soil > Contaminated >... | reverse complement strand
CATGGAGCGGATGAAGGCGCTCTCCGTGCGGCTCAAGGAGGCGGAAGCGGCGCTCCCGACGATCGAGGGGAGGATGGAGGAGTACCTCCTCGCCATCCCGAACGTGCCGGATCCCTCGGTCCCGGACGGCGCGGGGGAGGAGGACAACCCCGTCGTGCGGACGTGGGGGACCCCGCGGACCTTCCCGTTCCCGGTAAAGGACCACGTCGACCTCGGCGCGGCGCTGGACATCCTCGACTTCGACCGGGCGGCGAAGATCGCCGGCGGGCGGTTCTGCCTCTCGAAGGGGGCGGGGGCGCTGCTGGAGCGCGCGCTCATCAATTTCATGCTCGACGTCCACACGCGGGAGCACGGCTACCTCGAGGTGCTCCCCCCTTTCATGGCGAACAGCGCCTCGTTCTTCGGCACCGGGCAGCTTCCCAGATTCGAAGAGGATCTCTTCCGCGTGGCGGGGACCGACTACTTCCTCGTCCCCACCGCCGAAGTCCCCGTGACGAACATCGTGCGGGACGAGATCCTCGCCGCCGAGACGCTTCCCCTGAAGATGACGGCGTACACCCCGTGCTTCCGGGCGGAGGCCGGGTCCTACGGCAAGGACACGAGGGGGATGATCCGGCAGCACCAGTTCAACAAGGTGGAGATGGTCAAGATCTGCCGGCCGGAGGAGTCCGCGGAGGAGCTGGAGAAGCTCACCGACGACGCCGAGGAGATCCTTCGACGCCTCGTCCTGCCGTACCGCGTGGTGTCGCTGTGCACCGGAGACATCGGGTTCTCCTCCGCGAAGACGTACGACATCGAAGTCTGGGTGCCCTCGCAGGAACGGTACCGGGAGATCTCCTCCTGCAGCACCTTCACCGACTTCCAGGCGCGCCGCGCGAAGATCCGCTTCCGGGAAGGCGCGTCGGGGAAGACCCGGCTGGCCCACACCCTGAACGGGTCGGGGCTGGCGGTCGGGCGGACGGTCGTCGCGATCCTCGAGAATTACCAGCGGGAGGACGGGACGGTCGACGTCCCCGAGACCCTGCGCCCCTACATGGGCGGGCTTGAGCGGATCACGAAACGGTGAAAGGGCGGGGGAGATCTGGTAGAATCGGTATGCGGCGATGAAGCGATGGGAGTGCGTCATCTGCGGGTACATCCACGAGGGCGACGAGCCCCCGGACATCTGTCCGGTGTGCGATGCGCCGAAGGAATTTTTTCGGCTTCTGGAATAAACGTCACGAGGGATATATGGCCGTAAAGGTGGGCATACCGCATCTTCACCCGATGTTCATCCACTTCCCGCAGGCCCTGTTCCCGGTGGCCTTCGCCGCGTTCTGCCTCTACCTGCTGACGGGGATCCGGGAGTTCGAGTCGGGGGCGTTCGTCGCCGCGCTGTTCGGGGCGCTGGCGGCGCCGATGACCACGGCGACGGGGTTCTTCGACTGGTGGAACCGCTACCAGGCGTACATGACGAGCGTCTTCAAGATAAAGATCACGGGGGCGTTCGTCCTGATGGCGCTGGCGGGCCCGGCGGTGCTGCTGCGCGCGTTCCACACGGACCTCGCCGTTCTGCCGCTGGCCGGGCTGGGGTGGGCGTACTTCGGGCTCCTCGCCGCCTGCACCGCGACCTGCGTCGTCCTCGGCTATTACGGAGGAAAACTCGTTTTCCACTGAGTGCGTGACAAGGAAGTACCGGAATCGAATACCGAAAAGGGGGGAATCATCATGGGTTCGCCGGAAATGGTCTCCATCGTGCACCGCGCCATCGACCGGGAGAGGGACGCGATCAACGTCTACCTCGGGCTGGCGAAGATCGTCACGGACGTGAAGGCGAAGAACGTCCTCATTCACCTCGCCTCCGACGAGGTCGGCCATATGACGAAGCTCGAGAAGCACCTGATCAGCGTCCTGCGGGGGAAGGACTGGGTGATCGAGCGGGCGGATCTGGTCGAGGCGATGTCCGAGCAGATATCGCGGTCGTCCGTGCTCGAGAAGATCGACGCGAAGAAGCTGGCCAAGGCCGATACGATACGGATCCTCGGGGTCGCGATCGACCGGGAAGTCGAGGCGAACCGGTTCTACCTCGAGATGGCGGGACGCTCGAAGAAGGATACGGCGAAGGAGATGTTCCTCTCCCTGGCGAAGGAAGAGGAACTGCACGCGAAGATCCTGCGCGCCGAGGTGGACTCGATCGGGCAGAACGGGTTCTGGTTCGACATGCAGGAATTCACGATGGAGCAGTAGGCAAGGTGCCGCGTTGCTTCGCGATGTGAAACAGAAGCTCGAGGAAGAGATGCAGCGGATCGAACACGAGCTGCGGGTGACCCTTCCGAAGGAGATCCAGGCGGCGCTGGGCCAGGGCGACCTCTCCGAGAACGCCGAGTACGAATCGGCCAAGAACCGGCAGTCGACGCTTCAGGCGCGCTTCGCCCAGATCCAGAAGCGCCTGGCCGACCTTTCCCGCATCGACGTGACGGGCGTGCCGAAGGACCGCGCGGGACTCGGGAGCGAGGTCACCGTGGAAAACCTCGAGAGCGGGGAAGAGATCCTCTACACCCTCGTGATCCCCGAACTGGCCGACGGGAACAAGTCGTTCGTCTCCATGGCGTCGCCGGTGGGGAAGGCGCTCATGAATCGCCGCGTGGGCGACACGGTCACGATCACGATCCCCCGCGGGACGCTGGAGTACGAGGTCCGGCGGATCGTCACCCTGTCCGGGGACGTTCTCGAATAGCGGAGGAGGTCAGGCCAGCGCCGGGAACCGCCGGCGGACCTCCTCCAGCATGCCCTTCACCTCCTCCGAACGGGCGCGCGGGCAGACCAGCACGGCGTCACCGCTTCGGACCACCACCACGTCGTCCATCCCCAGCACCGCCGCCACGCCGCGGTCCGTCCGCACAAGGACTCTCCGGCAGTCGGAGAGTATGACGTCCCCGAACGCGACGTTCTCCCCCGCCCCCGAGAGGAACTCGTGAAGCGAGTCCCACGTCCCGAGGTCGCTCCACCCGACGTTCGCGGGGAGGACGAGGATGCCCGCCTCCTTCTCCAGGATGCCGTAGTCGACCGAGATCGACGGCATCCGCCGGTACGCCCGCGCGAGCCGCTTCGGGAAACCGGCACGGTCCCCCCGGAACGCGCGACGGATTTCGCGATCGACCCCGGGGAGGAATTTCGCCAGCCGGTCGGCGAACGTCCCGGCGCTGAAAAGGAACAGGCCGCTGTTCCAGTCGAACCGGCCCGAACGGAGGAACCGCTTCGCCGTCGGAAGGTCCGGTTTCTCGGCGAACCGGGCGACATGGAAGGCGCCCCGCACCTTTCCGGGAAACGGTTTTCCCCGCTCGATGTATCCGTACCCGGTGGAAGCGTGCGTCGGAGGGACGCCGAGGGTCACGAACCGCCCCGTCTCCCGCGCCAGCCGTAGCCCCCTCCGGAGCACGGCCTGGAACGCCCCGACCCGGCCGATGGCGTGGTCGGCCGGGGTGGCCAGGACCACGGCGTCGGGATCCTCCCGGGCGATGGCCGCCGCCGCGTACGCCATCGCGGGGGCGGTGTTTCTCCCTTCCGGCTCCAGGAGGATGTTCCGTTTCGGGATGCCGAGGGCGCGGTGGGAGAGGTGCGGCGCGTCCTTGACGCCGGCGACGATCCAGACGCGCTCCGGGGGGACGACGGGGAAGAGGCGCAGGAGGGTCTCCCGGATCATCGGTCCCCCGCCGGTCAGGTCCAGGAACTGCTTCGATCGCCGCGCGCGGCTCTCCGGCCAGAACCGCGTTCCCGACCCCCCGGCCATCACTACCGCGTGATCCATGTGGCCCCCCCCGGGAAAGTATCTACGAGAAAATCGGAAATTATGAGCACAAAATCAAGAATTCAGATGTGTTTCGAAGGTCACGCAATGACAGTGAATGACACGATCCGACTGTACGACGCAACGATCCGCCACCGATTTCCAGGTGGACGGCGGATCGGGGGATGCACAATGTAGCCGGCATCCCGGAAAAGGGTGCGAAGTTCGAAACCGGAATCCTCCGTGTCCACCCTAATATCTATCAATAAACCATGGAAAGGGGAACATCATGCCAAGCTATCACAAACTCTACACGCCGCAGGATAGCGCCGTCGCGTTCATCGACCACCAACCGCAGATGACCTTCGGCGTGGCGAACGTGGATCGTGCCTCATTGATCAACAACGTCACGCTTCTCGCCAAGTGCGCGAAGGAATACAGGGTGCCCGCCGTGCTCACCGCAGTGGAAACGGAGTCGTTCAGCGGATATATCTGGCCGCAGTTGCTCGACGTGTTTCCCGGCCAGCCCATCGTCGAGCGCTCCTCCATGAACGCCTGGGACGACGCCGGATTCCGAAAAGCCATCGAAGCGACCGGGCGGAAGAACATTCTCCTGACCGGGTTGTGGACGGAAGTTTGCGTTGCTTGGCCGACCATAGAGATGCTGGGTGCAGGGTACAACATCTATGTCGTGGAAGACTGCTGCGGCGCAACCTCCGTTGCTGCGCACGAGGCGGCTCTATCGCGCATGGTGCAGGCCGGCGCGGTGCGGTTGACGACCATCGCCGCTCTCCTCGAGTGGCAGCGTGATTGGAAGAACAAGGAACATTACGACGCCTTGATGGGACTGATCAAACAACACGGCGGCGCTTACGGCAATGGTGTCGAATACGCCTACACGATGGTTCACCACGCGCCGCAGTCCGCACAGAAACCGCAAGTCGTGCCGAAGAAAGCGGCTTGAGAAATGGCGCAAGATGATGCCATCACAGTCTGCATCTCGCGCACGGTAAAGCCAGGATGCGAAGCGGACTTCGAGCGGGCGCTGCACGACTTCGTGCAGCGCTCGCTCTCGCTGCCGGGCCAGCATGGCGTGCATATTATGCGACCCGCACCGGGGAGCGGTTCGCGCGAGTACGGCATCATCCGCAAGTTTGCCAATCGCGACGCACTCGCGACGTTTCACGATTCACCCGAATACCGGGTGTGGACGCAGGATGTGATGGATCTGACGGAGGGAAACGCGCGCACCGAGGAGCTCACCGGGCTGGAAAGCTGGTTCACATTGCCGGGCACGCCGCTGCGCGCATTTCCGAAATGGAAGATGGCCATCGCCACTTTTCTCGGAGTGTTTCCGGTGGTGGTGCTGTTGAATCTCACCTTCGGTCGCGTGATCGCGTCCTGGAATTTCCTCCTCGCAAATCTTGTCTTCAACGCCTGTGTCGTGGCGCTCCTGACCTGGATTGTCATGCCGGTCATCACGCGCGCCCTGCGCGGGTGGCTGTACGCCGAAGAAAGGAAAGCATCGCCATGAACACAAAAACATCTCCCGACCTGATTCTACGAAACGGAAAAATCAGCACGCTCGATTCGAAACATCCTGTGGCCACGAACCTCGCCGTCAAGGACGGTCGCATCACCGCAGTGGACGATGCAGAGGAATTCGGGCGCGGGCGGAACACGGAGGTCATCGACTTGAAGGGTCGCCGCGTCATTCCCGGTCTCGACGATTCCCATATCCACGTCATACGGGGCGGCCTCAACTTCAACATGGAGCTGCGATGGGACGGCGTACCTTCCCTTTCCGACGCGCTGCGGATGCTCCGCGAACAGGCGCAACGCACCCCGCCCCCGCAGTGGGTGCGCGTCGTAGGCGGGTGGACGGAGTTTCAGTTCGCGGAGCGCCGGATGCCAACGCTCGACGAACTCAACCGTGCGGCTCCCGATACCCCCGTCTTCGTTCTGCACCTGTACCATAGCGCGCTCCTGAACGGTGCTGCACTGCGCGCCGTCGGCTACACCAAGGACACCCCCGAACCCCCAGGGGGCGAGATCCAGCGGGACAGGCACGGCAATCCCACCGGGCTTCTCATCGCCCGGCCGAACGCCCTGATACTTTACTCCACCCTGGCCAAGGGTCCGAAGCTCTCCTTCGAAGATCAGCACAACTCCACCCGGCATTTCATGCGGGAGCTGAACAGGCTGGGAATCACCAGCGTCATCGACGCGGGCGGCGGCTTCCAGAACTACCCGGAGGATTATGCGGTCATCGAGGACCTCGCGAAACAGGAGTTGCTCACGGTCCGCATCGCCTACAACCTGTTCACCCAACGCCCAAAACAGGAGCTGGAGGACTTTTCGGGGTGGATCAAGATGACGAAACCGGGTTCGGGCGACGATTTCTACAGGATGAACGGTGCCGGGGAGATGCTGGTCTTCTCCGCTGCAGACTTCGAAGACTTCCCGGAGCCGCGCCCCGACCTGGCGCCCGGAATGGAGGGGGAGCTTTCGGCGGTCGTCAAGCTTCTGGTCGAGAACCGGTGGCCATTCCGACTCCACGCCACCTACGACGAATCCATCACGCGATTCCTTGACGTATTCGAGGCGGTTAACCGCGAGGCTCCCTTCGGGGGGCTTCGGTGGTTCTTCGACCACGCGGAGACGATCTCTCCTCGCAACATCGAGCGGGTCAAGGCCCTTGGCGGCGGGATCGCCGTCCAGGACCGGATGGCCTTCCAGGGGGAATACTTCATCGACCGGTACGGGAAGCGGGCGGCCGAACAGGCCCCGCCGATCGCCCGAATGCTTTCGGCGGGCGTTCCGGTAGGCGCCGGATCCGACGCCACGAGGGTCGCGAGCTACAACCCCTGGGTGTCCCTGTTTTGGCTCACCGAGGGCAAGACGGTCGGGGGGACCCGGCTCTACCCGGAAGCCAATCGACTCGACCGTACGGAGGCGTTGCGGCTCTACACGTCCGGCAGCGCCTGGTTCTCCGGCGAGGAGGGAAGCAAGGGGTCCATCGAAGTCGGGAAGGCCGCGGACTTTTCCGTGCTCTCGGCGGACTATTTCTCCGTTCCGGCGGAGGAGATCAAGGGCATCGAATCCGTCCTGACCGTGGTGGCCGGAAAGGCTGTGTATGGAGCCGGGGAATTTGCGCGATACGCGCCGAACGTCCCGCCGGTGAGTCCGGATTGGTCGCCGGTCGCCGTCTATGGAGGATACGCAACCCATGCCGGCGAAACCCCGGGACGGCTCGGCAAGCTCGCGCGTGTCGCCAGCGCCCCTCTCCACCACCGCGAGCGGATACAGGGGCGATCCCGGCTCTGGCTCCCGGGATGCGACTGCTTCGCCTTCTGAGTTACACAAGGAGTTGAGGATCCTTTCATTCCTGGCGGGTTACGATAGAATACCCCCGTGTACGGCAACGTGAAAAAAAGTTTCCTCACCGGGGTCTTCGTCCTCGTCCCCCTCGTGGTGTCGGTGGCGCTCCTTCTCTGGTTCTTCGAGAAGGTCGACGGCCTCTTTTCGCCGGTGCTCGACGGGGTCGTCCGGGCGCTCTTTCCGGGCACGGATCACATTCCCGGCACGGGGATCCTGGCCGGGCTGGTCATCATCCTGCTGCTGGGGACGCTGGCGCGGAACGTCGTGGGGAAACGGCTTCTCGACGCCCTCGACTGGTTGATCCAGTGGATTCCGGGCTACCGCACCGTGTACTCCACCATCAAGCAGCTCACGAACGCCTTTTCCCCCGAGAGCACCAAGTCGTTCAAGGAAGTGCTCCTGGTGGAGTACCCGAAGGAGGGGTCGTACGCCCTCGGGTTCCGCACTATGACGGTGGAGGAAGACGGCCGCCGGCTGGTCGTCGTGTATGTACCGACGAACCACCTCTATCTGGGCGAAGTGCTCTTCATTCCCGAGGGAAAAGCGATCCGCCTCGAGATGTCGATCGAACAGGCGGTCCGCATTCTCGTGTCGGGGGGGATCGCCGCGCCGCGGGAGCTGCGGAGGATGCAGGGTGGGGCTTGACAACGGGATCGACAGCCCCGTATTCTGTTTGAGCCATGATGAGCGCGATCGGAGATCGTCAGGAAGTCGGGTTGTTCGGGCTCGCTCTACTCCGCCCCCGGAGGGGCCGGACCGGAGCCTGAGCGCGTAGCGCATCATTTACGTCGATTCGGGCCGCGGGGCCGGCAGGTTCCCGCGGTTTTTGTTTTTCGACCCCCCGGGAGCCGATGCTCCCGGGGGTTTTCGATTTTGGGGAGGAGGAAAGAAAAAGGTGCGGGCGTTTTAGCTGGTGGAGGACACTCTATCCCATAGTGCGGTAAAGGAGGCAGTGATGGCGGACAAGGTTTTCATCTTCGACACGACGTTGCGGGACGGGGAGCAGGTTCCGGGGGCGAAGCTCGCAAGGGACCAGAAGGTCGAGATCGCGCGGCAACTGGCGGTGCTGAACGTGGACATCATCGAGGCGGGGTTCCCGGCCTCGTCCCCGGGCGATTTCGAGTCGGTGCAGGCGGTGGCGAAAGGCGTGAAGGGCCCGGTCATCACCGGGCTCGCGCGGGCGGTGAAAAAGGACATCGACACGCTCTGGGAGGCGGTGAAGGTGGCGAAGCGCCCCCGGATCCACACGTTCCTCGGGACCTCCGACATCCACATCCAGAAGAAGTTCCGCGCCGACAGGGAGAAGATCCTCCAGTGGTGCGTGGACACGGTGAAGTACGCGCGCTCCCTCTGCCGGGACGTCGAGTTCTCCACCGAGGACGCCTCGCGGACCGACTTCGAGTACCTTTGCCGTACCGTCGACGCGATCGTGAAGGCGGGCGCGACGACGATCAACATCCCCGACACCGTCGGGTACGCCACGCCGATGGAGATGGCGGACCGGGTGCGGCGGCTCAAGGAGAAGGTCCCCGGGCTGGACCACGCGATCCTCTCGATGCATTGCCACGACGACCTCGGGATGTCCACGGCGAACACGCTCGCCGGGATCCTCGCGGGCGCCCGCCAGGCCGAGGTGACCGTGAACGGGATCGGCGAGCGCGCGGGGAACGCGTCGCTGGAAGAGGTGGTGCTCGCGATCCGGACGCGCAAGGACATCTTCACCGGACTCTACACGGACGTGAACACGAAGGAGATCGCGAAGACAAGCCGGATGGTGTCGAAGCTGATGGGGCTGCCGATCCAGCGGAACAAGGCGATCGTCGGGACGAACGCCTTCGCCCATTCCTCCGGCATCCACCAGGACGGGATCATCAAGGACCGCTCCACGTACGAGATCATCCGGCCGGAGGACGTCGGCGTGACGGCGCACACGTTCGCGCTCACCGCCCGCTCGGGCCGCGCGGCGCTCAAGCACCACATCTCCGGGATGGGGCACCACCTGAACGACGCCCAACTGGCGGAGATCTACGAGAAGTTCCTCGTCCTGGCCGACAAGAAGAAGGAGGTCTTGGTCGAGGACCTCGAGATCCTCGTGCAGGACGAGCTGTTCAAGGTCCCGGAGACGTACAAGCTGGTCCACCTCCAGATCCTGTCGGGGACCAAGGCGACGCCGATGGCGGCGCTCAAGGTACAGCGGAACAACGAGATGATCGAGGAGGCGGCGATGGGGAACGGTCCGATCGACGCCGCGTACAAGTGCATCGAACGGATCGTCGGGAGGAATTTCAAGCTGATCGATTTCGGCCTGAACGCGGTCACGTCGGGGCAGGACGCGATCGGGGAGGCGCGGGTGCGGATCCGCTCCAACGGGACGATCTTCTCCGGCGGCGCGAGCTCGACCGACATCATCGAGGCGGCGATCAAGGCGTACCTCTCCGCGATCAACCGGTGGGTGGCCGCGGAGGCCAAGACGAAGCCCGGGAAAAAGGGCGCCGCGAAGAAGGCGCCCACGGAACACATCGCGGCGCCTTAAGCCGGCCGCCGGCTAACGGTACTCCTCCCGGGGGGGCGAGAAGGCTTCCAGCGCCACCGCCCCTCCGGGACCCCCCTTCGCCGCGTGCGGGACCCCTCCCGGAACGAGGTACATGTCGTTTCCCGACAGGACGCGGGTCTCGCCTTCGATCGTCAACTCCAGCGTCCCCGACACCATGAATCCCATCTGCTCGTGCGGATGGGAGTGCGTCGGAACGACCGCGTTCGGCGCGAGGGTGACGAGGGAGAGCATCATCTTCTCCCCCGAGGCGATCTTCGCCGTCACGCCCGGCGCCAGCGTCCTGCCCGAGATCCCCTCCGGGTTCCAGAAAGAGTGCATGGGGTCTCCTTCCCAATCGAGATCCATCCAACTGCTGCGTTTCAAATCCGGGAACGCCCCATCGGCTGCGTCGCCTCGGAGAGGGGGCTCCGTTCGTGGCTCGCCGTGCGGTGAACCTGCACGGCTGCGCTTTACCTCACTTTGCCCCCCGTTCTCCTTACAGCGGGGGTACCCCGGCAGCGCGAAGCTCGTACTGGGGCGCCCCCCTCCTGCGGCGACTCCGCCGGACCCTCCCGTTGCGTTGCCGTGTTTATGAATCGCAATACCAAGTCATCCCGGCGCGTCGGGGAGGACGTACCCGGCGTCGGGGATGACGAGGGGGA
>Ga0214473_10011626_pt1 | contig 10343 bp, 8 predicted proteins | sample RVTome_7_FD_203509 | JGI IMG/M metagenome (GOLD analysis project Ga0214473, IMG submission 203509) | Soil microbial communities from uranium-contaminated site in the Upper Colorado River Basin, Wyoming, United States - RVT98D197 | ecosystem: Environmental > Terrestrial > Soil > Contaminated >... | reverse complement strand
CCTCTAGGGGTAATCCCTCAGAAGCTGTGAAATATTCAAGGGACTGAAGACCGGGCGGGGAAATATCTCCAGACCTGTAGAATGCGGACATTTAAATTGACGCTAACGATGTCTTCCAACTCACTGATTTTGTATAGTATTTTTGGACTTGTGAGTACAACTGAAAGAGGTTGCCGCTCTACAGTTCTTCCAATATTCCCCCGTCCGGTCTTTAAGTTTTTGATTTGTTCACAGCTTCTCAGTTACGAAGCAAGATTTCCGTCGGGCATCAGTCCCGGAAGTTGGTCCGCTCCTTCCTCACGTTTCAGGAGGCGGGTGATCGGACCAACCTCCGGGACAAGCAGCGTGCGTGTAATCCAGGTGAGGGGTCCCGTAACCGAGGGATTGCCTCTAGGGAAAGAAAATGGTTGCTTATTTGGCGCAGCAATATCTGGATGACTCAGAAAAGTTATTTTCCGGGCGGATCGCTGTAACGTGTGATGGGTTCAGAATCAGCTATGGGGAGCTGGTTCGATCATCCAATCGATTGGCGAACTGCCTGATCAGGAACGGTATCCACCGGCAAGATCGAGTTGCCCTGTGCCTCGGGAGATCCATCAACAGTATCATTGCAGTAGCCGGGATCCTTAAGGCTGATGCCGTTTATGTGCCCGTCGATTCGAAGTGGCCCGTCGCGAGGCTGGCGAAAATCATAGATGACTGTCGTCCGTCTGCACTTATCTGCGACGGAGGAACGGGGGAGCAAGCCCTTCAGGCCGTCTCGAAAAAGGAGGGCTTTCCCAAGATTCTTCTTATGGATGACAGAATGAAGGCTCCATCCTTTTCGAAAGACAGCTTGATTTGCAGAGAGGAAATCGAAGATCAGGACAGCGATTGTCCCCGTTACGGGAACATTGATGCCGACATGGCCTATATCCTTTACACTTCGGGGTCGGCAGGATCTCCCAAAGGGGTGATGATCTCTCATCTCAACATCACAAACTATATTGAATGGGCAGTGGACCGCTTTCAGATCACGAAGGAGGACAGGGTCCTCAGTACCGCACCCTTTCACTTTGACATGTCAACATTTGATATCTATTGCTCCTTCAAATCCGGGGCGGCGCTCTGTGTCGCCTCAGAAAGCGAACGCTTATTCCCCGGAAAATTATTGGACCTGATTGAACGGGAGGAGATCACGGTATGGAAGGGGGTTTCTTCCCTGTTGATGTATATGGCTCAAGGGGCATCCCTCGGACGGAGAAAGCTTCCCACGCTCAAAAGAATATTATTTGGAGGAGAAAGTTTACCCACGAAACATCTGATCGAATGGATGAATGCCTATCCGGAAAAGCTGTTCTACAATGTCTATGGTCCAACTGAAGCAACCGGAATTTCAACCTGTTATCCGGTTGAAGAGATTCCGAAGGATCCTCTCGTCCGTATCCCTATTGGGCGGGCCTGCAGGAATACGGAGGTGTTCCTCTTGAAGGAGGACGGTTCCCTTGCTGGAGTTGGGGAGGCAGGTGAGTTGTATGTCAGAGGCTCAGGGTTAAGCAGGGGGTACTGGAACGATAGGGAGAAGACCGAGAAGGCGTTTATAACGAACCCTCTGACTAAAACCCCGGGAGATCGTGTTTACCGGACCGGAGACCTTGCCCTCCAGAGAAAAGACGGAAATTACGAATTTCTGGGCAGGAAGGATGATCAGGTCAAGTATCTGGGGTACCGGATAGAGCTTTTGGAGATCGAAAATGCGATCCTGTCGGTGGAGGAGGTCAAAGACGCCGCCGTCACCCTGATTCCCGGGGAGAAGATCCCTGTACCTGAGATTGTGGCCCTGACCGTGTTAAAGAACCAGGGAAACCCAGGGGAAATTTTGGCCGAGCTTCGCAATAAATTGCCCCGGTATATGTTGCCCCAGAAGATTTTACGTGTCACCAGAATTCCGAGAACGGATCGTGGGAAGATTGACCGCCAGGCTCTCCCCACAATCTTGTCGAAGGTCGAGAAGGATCCGATGCAATCGTGAGCCGAAACATGATCTCCGAGAAAGAGATAAAGAGATATCTGCAGATCGTAAGGGACTTGGCAGGGGAGAATGGATTCTATGATATCCATGTCCATCCCTTTGAGATCATCTTTGACTCCGTTGACTATCATCCCAGCAACTTGCAGAAGGGGTTATACGGCACTGGAAATACTCTTTTCCGACCTCCTGAGATCGCGGACCTCAAAAGCGACTCGGGGCTCCGGCCCGGGAGGGAGAAGAGCGGACCCTGGAAGCCCGAATACCACATGATTAATCTCCGGAGGATCTACAGCCACACGGGACCGGAGGTATTTGGGCATCACATGGCCCTGAGCGGAATTGACAAGGTGTTGTTACTGCCGGTGGCGCCTCCTAACGGTATCCTGGATAGACGCATGGAGGCCATGGCGGGGATCTTCGGTGAGGATCAGCGGTTTTCTTTCAGCTCCAGTGTGCCCAATGCGGTTAAAGATCATGACATCATCGAATTCGTTAGAGATGAGATAAGGAAATTCAAAATCGTTGCCGTCAAGCTCCACCCGAATATCACTGGGATTGATTTGGGATCAAGGAGCGGGAAAGAAAGGGTGGAGAGTATTCTCGAAAGCTGCGAGGAATTTCGACTCCCTCTTGTCGTCCATGGCGGCAGGAGTCCCGTATTAAGAAATTTGGAAGCAGTAGAGTACGGATCGATCAGAAATTTTGAGGAAATCCACTGGGGAATAAGCAAACGGGCCGTGATCATTGCCCACGCAGGAGGGTATGGGTGCGATCCAATCGAAATGGAAAAGGAGATATTACCGGTGCTGAAAAGACTGCTCTCGAGATTGTCCAACCTCATGATCGACCTCTCGGGTCTGGAAATGGAGTCTCTGGCGCTTGTGCTGAGAGACGTCGATGTAAAAAGGATTCTGTTCGGTTCTGACGCATTATACGCGGCCCCATGGACCGTTCTGGCAAAGCTGGCCCATGCGATCAAAGGCACGGGCATGGGCCTTGAAGAAACGCTGATGCAAATCGGCAGTGTGAATCCCTCAAAGTTCATTTTCAAGGAGACCGGGATAAAAGCATGATCGGCGGAGTGCGCATCCGTTTCAACCAGGTTCTGGAAACGTGGAAAGCAGGCGGGTTCACCTCTGTCGTGCGCAAGACCTTTTGCAAGGATAAGGAGATCATCATCGCCCAAAAGGACCTGTCGTCTTTCAACCCTTTTACGATTCCGATCGAAAGAGAGGCCGTGAAATTCATCGCGATCGACGGGAAACAGGGACAGACGGACGGCTTCTTTTACGGCCTCAGAAGCAGGTATCTCAAGAAGATCAAGAATTTGAATAAAGGGTACAAGGGATTTGCACTGGTTAAGGGCGATGAAATTGTGGGAGACGTCTGGTATTGCGATTGCCGCAGGTCCCTCGGAGCAGGATATCACCCGGATTTGAAACGACTCGGGATTCAACTCGGAGAAAATGAGGTGTATCTCTTTGACCTGTATATCAAGCCGGAGGAACGGGGAGGGGGCTTGGTGAATTTTATGCTGAGGAATGTGCTCGCTGCCCTCAAAGGAAAAGGCTTCGTTAAAGCTTACGGGTATTACAGGACAGACAATGTCCCGGCCCTGTGGGTCCACAGGACTTTTGGTTATAGAGAGGTGAGCAGGTTGCGGTTGCGAAATTTTCACTTCTTCCATACGAAATCGTCCCGAAACGGTCCGACGGCATGACGATGAACGTTAAATGATAAACGATGAACCAAGCATCCTCTCTTTCTTAGTTCATTGTCCATCGTCCATTGTTCATTGTCTCTCTCAATAGGCGGGCAGAGGATGGAGATTCACAGCGCCTACTATTTTGTTAAACCCTTCATTCCAAGAGCGATGCAAATCATCCTTCGGAGAAAGGTCGTTCTAAGGAAACGATCATCCTTTACGCATATCTGGCCCATTGATCGGAAGGCGGGCACCCCACCCGCCGGGTGGGGTGGATGGCCTGACAAGAAGCGGTTCGCCCTTGTCCTGACTCACGATATCGAAACCTCCAAGGGTTTGGAGAGATGTTACCCTTTGGTGCAGATCGAGGAGAAGTTGGGTTTTCGATCCTCTTTCAATTTTGTCCCCGAAAAATATGAGGTCCCACTGAATCTGCGCCAGTACCTGACGCGGAAAGGATGTGAGATCGGGGTGCACGGTTTGAGGCACTCCGGGAACCTGTTCAAAAACAGAAAAGTGTTTAAGAGAAGGGCCAGTCGGATTAATCACTACCTCGAAAGGTGGGGCTCCGTCGGCTTTCGGACTCCTTGCATGTATCACAATCTGGACTGGATTCACGATTTGAACGTCCTGTACGATGCTTCGACCTTCGACAGCGATCCCTTCGAGCCCCAGCCCGATGGAATGGGGACCATCTTTCCCTTCCAGGTTTGGAATGGAGGAAACGGGAAGGGCTATGTGGAGCTTCCCTATACACTTCCTCAGGATTTCACGCTATTCATTCTTATGAAAGAGCCAGGCGTCAGTGTCTGGAAAGAGAAATTGGACTGGATCGCTGAGTGCGGAGGCATGGCGCTTTTGATTACTCATCCTGACTATATGAATTTCGGCGGCAAGAAGATGAGTTGTGAACAGTACCCGGCACAGTATTATGAAGAATTTCTTAAGCATATTCAAACGGTCTACGAGGGTCAGTACTGGCATGTTCTCCCTAAAGAGTTGGCTCATTTTTGGGCGAGAAACGTTGCTTCATCTATGAATCGCGGAGATGACAAATAAACATCGATATTGCATCACCGAAACCGGGCAAGGGTACTTCCAAAACCTTGCAATTGCGGATTATCGGAAATTAGGGGTTATAGAGGAATTCGCTTTAGGTGAAGTCCTGATTTCATATGGAAATGCACGCAGCCAGCCTTTAAAGGTGCCGCTGCAATGTTTTTCCAGCACCCTCACCCGGTTTCTGCGGGGTTTTTTTGCAACTGGCGGGTAAAAATATCTCAATGTTGACGAGCGGCAGCTTGATCGTTCGAAATATCTTCTTGAACCTGGTCGGCCAGGGGGCGCCGCTGCTCGTGGCAATCTGTGCCATTCCCATCCTCATCAAGGGGCTTGGCCCGGACCGCTTCGGTGTTCTAACCCTGGCCTGGACAGTAATCGGATATTTCAGTCTCCTCGATTTGGGTCTGGGTCGGGCACTGACCAAGACCGTCGCGGAGAAACTGGGAACCGGGCAGGAAGAAGAGATACCTGCCATGGTCTGGACCTCCCTGTTGTTGTTGTTTGTCTTCGGCATCGTGGGTTCATTAATCCTTGGATTTCTTTCCCGCTGGCTTGTCTATCATGTGCTAAAAGTCCCGTTGCCGTTGGCGGAGGAAACCATCAGGTCCTTCTACCTTCTTTCTGTCTCCCTTCCCGTTGTTTTGACCACTGCGGGCCTGCGGGGTTTACTGGAAGCCCAACAGCGATTTGGCTTCATCAATTCCATCCGGATCGCCTTTGGAATATTCACCTTTCTGGGTCCTCTCTCCATACTGCCCTTTACCCCAAACCTGGTTCCCATCATCGGCGTCCTGGTGGCAGGCCGGGTGGTGATCTGGGGGATCTACTTTTTAATCTTCCTTCGCACGATGCCATCTATCCGTCATCACCTCTTCATTCGAGCCAGAACGGCGGTATCCTTGCTGCAATTCGGGAGTTGGATAACGATCAGCAATGCCATCAGTCCTATCATGGATTACAGCGACCGTTTTTTAATCGGTGCTCTCGCGTCGATGACCGCCGTCACCTATTACACCACTCCCTACGAGGTCGCCGGTAAACTTTCCATTATCCCCAACGCGATCGCGATGGTGATGTTTCCTGCTTTTTCAGCGACCATCGTGCGAGACCCCCCTCATACCTCCTTGCTTTTTGGCCGGGCCCTGAAGGGGTTATTTGTGATTTTATTTCCGATCGTTTTTGCTATCGTCAGCCTGTCTCATGAAGGCATGGAAATTTGGTTAGGCAAAGAGTTTGCTGAAAACAGCGGTCGTGTTTTGCAGCTTCTGACGATGGGCGTGTTCGTTAATAGCCTGGCTCGGATGCCTTTCGACCTCATTCAGGGGTTTGGGAGACCCGACCTCACTGCGAAAGTCCATCTTGTGGAGTTGTTTTTTTATCTTCCCTTGGCCTGGTGGATGATCGCTGCCTATGGAATCATGGGCGCCGCAATCGCATGGTTGGTCCGGGTTTCTGTCGACGGGGCCATCTTGTTTAGAATTGCGCTTTCATTATTGCCCCAGAGTGCCCAGGCTGTCCACCGTATGGGAATCATCATGGGGGCAGGGCTGCTTATCCTCATTCTGGCGGCGGTACCGATGGCTCCAGTCTTGAGTCGGGCTTTTATTGTGGCGATTATGACGTTTTACACCTTCGCCGCGTGGCATATTGTTCCCGATCACGAGGAACGTGCAGCAGCGCTGGGTTGGCTAAAGAGGGCCTTTTCCGCGAAGTAGACCTTAACATTGCACTGAAAAGGTCCCGCCCCGGGCGGGATGCTTCCAGACCATTAGAATGCGGGCTCTTGGCATGTTTTATGGGTAACGTGAGATGTCACCGAAGGTGAGGTTTGTCATTTGCTGAGCGGCAGAGCAGCCAACGGCTTAAAGGTGCCGCTCTAATGCTCCTCCAGCACACCCGACTGCTTTTTGATAGTTTTTCTGCAACTATGAGGGAGATGGGCACGAATGATGGAACATTGTGGACTTTTCGTCCTTGCTTCAGCCTTTCTCGAACTGAACTTCTCAGCCGGCGGGGCCGAGGGATGGAATCTTCTGGACTTCCTCCTCCCCGCTGCTGCGGTCCTTTTCGTCATGAAGGGGCTCTTGCAAAAGCAGCTTCATTCCCTTGTGCGTTTTTCGAGTCCCCTTCCCCTGCTGTTCCTGGTTCTTGTTGTGCTGCACATCCTTACAGACCGGCGATTCGATCAGATTTACAGCGCCCTCTCCCACTATACGTTACCCATTGGAGGATTTCGACTCTATTATATGATCATGATCAATGTCCTCCTCTACTATATCTCGCCGATGATCATCGACTCTATGGCCAAATTGCGAACCCTCCTCAAGATGATGCTCTTCTTCATTTTCTTGCAGATGGCGCTCTCTTTTTCGAGGTTGGCCCTGGGAATCGAAAGCCTTCCATGGGACACTTATACCTCGGAGCTCCATGCCCTTTCCGGCTCAGAAGATTCAGGAACTCGTTTGATCCTGCTCGGAAATATGGGATACCTCCTCTTCTGTTATTCCCTCATCCTGTTGAAACCGGGGGTCCTGAGAAAGACATCCCTTCTTCTTTCCGGAGCGGCTCTCCTGATTTCCGGCGGGCGCGCCATGCTTTTCGGGGGAGCGATCGTTGGCCTTCTCTATGTTTTCCTTGAGCGGAAGAAACGGTCTCTCGCTCTCCTGGGGTCTCTGTCGATGTTGATCGCTGTCTTCAGCTTCTCATTCAGCCCTTCTCTCTCTGACCCGCTTCCACCTTTGGCTAAGAAGTACCTGACATTCCTTTCGGTGGAGAACCACGATCCCTCGCCGTCGGATGAAGTTTCAAGGATTTCGTTGTGGAAACCGCAGCTCCAGATGATCCTCAACCATCCTGTCTGGGGAACATTGCAGGAGATCCCGGAAGAGGTGGATGACCGGGTGAAGGAAAACATTTTGCGGGGCGATGCCCACAGCGTCTACCTGGGGATCGCCACCTGTTTCGGCATTCCAGCCCTGGTCTTGACAGGACTCTTCTTTCTGCGGCAGTTGAGGCGAAGCCACCTTGTGTCGCAAGAAATAAGAGCAGGGGATGTGGAATTATTCTCCATCGGTCGATGGCTCTTCTATTCCATCGCGGGTTATCTCGTTATGTATGTGGCAATCGGAGGAGCGGATGGAGGACATCGCTCGGGCCAACTCCTGCTCGGTCTTGTCGATGTCGTCGCAGTCCTCCAAAGCAAGAAGGTCCACGATGCCTCTTGATCTTTCCGTGATCATTGTCAACTGGAATGGAGGGCGCTTTCTGGAAGTGTGCCTTGAATCGATTTTAAGGGAGACCTCTCGCCTCGATGGGGAGGTCATCGTCGTGGACAATGCCTCCACGGATGGAAGCCGGGATAGGGTGAAGAGGAAATTTCCAGAGGTGAAGGTCATCTCCAATCGCGAGAACCTCGGCTTTTCAAAGGGAAACAATATTGGAATTCAGCAGAGCTCCGGGGAGTTTATCTGTCTCGTAAACTCCGACGTCGAAATTGTGGAGGGGAGCGTTGGATCGATGCTTGAATACATGAGGAACCATCCTGAAGTGGGAATGATGGGTCCGAAAGTCCTGAGCCCCGATCTGAAGATCGCACCGAGCTGCCGGTCCTTTCCCAACCTCTGGAGCCATTTTTGCCGTATTCTTGCACTGGATAGGATCTTTACGGGCTCCATGAAGAATGACCGAATGAGGAGGGTCGATGTCCTGTTTGGCATCTTCTGGCTGTTACGCCGGGGGGCGTTGGAGTCGGCAGGACTTCTGGATGAGGACTTCTTCATGTACGGAGAGGACATGGATCTGTGCAAGCGATTTCGAGAAGGAGGATGGGAAATCATCTATTTTCCCGCTGCCAGTATTGTCCATTACGGGGGTGGAAGTTCGGAGAGTGATCCCATGAGATTCTATCTGGAAAAGCAGAAATCGGACTTCCTTTATTGGAAAAAGTATCATAACCGCCTTTCTCAAGCCCTTTATCTTCTTATGATGTTCGCGCAACAGGGTTTTCGATTTCTTTGCTGGTCCCTTTTGTCCGGGGTTCCGCTGGGAGAGACGGGGAGGGATTCCCTTGGATTCAAAATGAGGAGAAGCCTCATGGCCATGCGGTTCTGCTTGGGACTTCTGTGTCGAAGGAGTGGGTAAGGTGAGCAAGTACGTCATCGTCTCCCCGGTCAAGAATGAAGCAAAGTATATTGAAGAGACGATCAAATCGGTGGTCCAGCAAACGGTGAAACCCTTGCGGTGGGTCATCGTTGACGATGATTCATCGGATCGTAGTGTCGAATTGATCAGGCCCTTTCGTGAGCAGTATCCCTGGATAGAACTTGTACAGGTTAAGCGGGGACCCACCCGGCAAACCGGGTCAGCGGAGGCATCTGCATTTAACAGAGGGTACGAATTCGTGCGAACCCTCGATTTCGACTACATCGTAAAGCTTGATGGAGATCTCCGGTTCGAAAAGGATTATTTTGAAGAGTTGCTAAATCGCTGTGAGGCGGACGCAGGGCTCGGGATCGCGTCCGGTATGTACTTCGAGAAGGGGAAGAACGGTTGGAAAGCTGTGAAGATGCCTCATTACCACGCCGCTGGGGCGTCTAAGGTTCTTAAGAAACCATGTTTCGAGATGATCGGTGGTTTTTTAGCAACTCCCGGGTGGGATAGTGTGGACGAGATCAGGGCTCAGTATCTGGGATGGAGGACGCGTCACTTCAAGGACCTCCATTTTTTTCATCTCAAGAACGAGGGGTCGGGGATGGGACTTCTTCAAACGAACCACATGCACGGAAAGATTTTTTATCTCTCGGGCGGGAGCAAGCCGTTCTTTTTCCTTAAAGTTTTTCACCGGATCCTATTTGGCAAACCCTTCTTCCTCGGCGGGATCTGGATGATGGCGGGTTTTCTGAAACCATTTCTGACGAGGAAGCAACTGCTGGTTACCGCCGGAGAAGCGAGGTTCTACCGGCGGTTATTGAATGCAAGGATTATGGGGGTGCTCCATTCACTGACAGGAAGGCGTTGTGCCTGAATGCTTCGTCAAGGATAGAGGAAGGTAGATCATGTGCGGCATTTGCGGTATATACCCTCATGGCGAAGAGCCCGTCGATCCCCATCTTCTGAATCGAATGACATCCGTCTTGAAGCATCGCGGGCCTGATGGCAGCGGCGAATATATTGCCGAAGGCATCGGTCTGGGCCATCGGCGGCTGAGCATTATCGATATCGAGGGGGGTGCTCAGCCCATGGCGAATGAGGACGGGAGTCTCCATGTTGTCTTCAACGGGGAGATCTACAACTTCGTTGAGGTGAGGAAAACACTTGAAACGAAGGGCCACCGGTTTAAGACCCGTTCCGACACAGAAGTGATCGTCCATGGTTACGAGGAATGGGGTACGGACTGCGTCAATCGCTTCAACGGGATTTTTGCCTTTGCCCTGTGGGACGAGAAGAAGAGAGCACTCTTCTTGGCCCGGGATCACCTCGGCGTCAAGCCCCTTTATTATGTTGTCTCGAAGAATCGAATGCTCTTCGCCTCGGAGATCAAGGCCCTTTTGGCGGACAGGGATTGTC
>Ga0214473_10011625_pt1 | contig 10344 bp, 7 predicted proteins | sample RVTome_7_FD_203509 | JGI IMG/M metagenome (GOLD analysis project Ga0214473, IMG submission 203509) | Soil microbial communities from uranium-contaminated site in the Upper Colorado River Basin, Wyoming, United States - RVT98D197 | ecosystem: Environmental > Terrestrial > Soil > Contaminated >... | reverse complement strand
TGCTCTTCCCGCTCCACGTCGTACAGGTCGAGGTAGCGGTTGAGGATGTATTCCTGGTCCGCCTTTGTCATCAGCGCGTCGCGCGTCATGCCGCTCGCCTGGAGGTCGGCTTCCGTCCAGAGCATCGACTCCAGAAAGTAATCCACATCGGCGCGCCGGAGTTTTTCGCTGAGGCTCGGTTGAAACTCCACCGTTTCGGCATCTGCCAGCACGGCGCGCAGGATCGTCCGGTATCCGATTTCGGGTATTTTTTCCTTGGCGAACAAAATCATCATGTTGGCGAGAGAGGCATCTCCCCAGTAGATTCCTTTGCAATGAAGCTGCACGAAGAGGCGGACCACGGCATCCCAGATTTTTCTGCGATTCTCGCGCGAGAAACCGCGCTTGAACAGATAGGAATCCGGGATGGCGTATTCGAGGAGGCGCGTGACAAGATAGCCGGTAGCTTTAGTTTCCACCTGTGGGCCGAGGCTTGTCGGGGTTGCGACGAGTCCTTCGTCGCGCACGACCGTGCCGACCGGCTCGAGTGTTGGGATGCCGAAGCGGAGGAGCTGGAGGTATGACTGGAATTCCTTCTCGGCGATTTCTGCGGAGGTTTCCTTGATGGCGAAGGTTTTCTTCTTTACTTCGATAAAGCGGACGACGTGCCGCGAGAGTCCGCTTTTCACCTCGCGGAACCTCGCGTCCCGTTTCTTCCACTCCATCAGCGGCTTGTGCCACGGCAGCCTCCGGAGGGATTCAACGTCTTCGGGGTCGAGGGAGAGTTTTATGTTGATGCGGTTGAGCATTGGGGCTGAGTTCCACCTCCCCACTCCCCTGCCTGCCACATGAAGAATGTGTCCGGCAGGCAGGCCCTAAATCCGCCTCTCCCGATGGGAGAGGGGGACTCTGCTTTAACTCTGCGGGGAGTAGGTGCTAGTGCTCCACTCAGTACAAAAACATCGGCTTCCCCAACAGGTGTGCCACCTTGGGTCTGTACTGCGCGACGTCGTAGAGCTCGTCCACGTCCACCCGCTTTTTCCCCTCGGTGATCACGTTCGCGGAAACCGTCGTGTATTTCCCGTCGCGCAGGGCTACCATCCGGCCCGATTGCTTTTTGAGCATCAAGTCCGTCGCAAGATAACCGTACGTCGTTGAAACCATTCTGTCCAACGCGTCCGGCTCCCCGCTGCGCATGAGGTACGCAACCTGCTGGTACACCGTCCGGATGCCTGCCTGGCGCTCGATCTCGTGGGCAACGTAATCTCCGATTCCGCCCAACTTCTTGTGTCCGTACGCGTCCGCCTCTCCCGTCATGATCATTTCTCCTCCGACCGGCTTCGCGCCTTCCGAAATCGTCATGATCGCGTAGTTGCTCGGGTTGCTCTTCCGGTCCTGCGTGAGAAATTTCACAAGTTTGTCCATATCGAAATCGACTTCGGAAATAATCGCGCGGTCAACACCCGCGAGGTACGCGGAAATCAGCGACGTCTCGCCCGAGTATCTGCCAAACAATTCTACGACGGCGATGCGCTCGTGTGAGCCGGTCACCGTGCGCAGCGCGTGGATGAACTCGATGCTCCGCGTGACGGCGGTCGAGAAGCCGATGCAATAGTCGGTGCCGTGGACGTCATTGTCCATCGTTTTCGGAATGCACACAACCGGGAAGCCCTCTTTGTGCAAACGCACGGCGTAGCTCAGCGTATCGTCGCCGCCGATGGCGATGAGGGCGTCCATTTTGAGCGTCTCGAGAACCCGCAGGACGTGCTTGGTGCAATCGACGGACTTGTCCGCCTCCACGGGCGAATACGTTCCCTTAAGGAATTCGGGGATTTCTTTTCCTTTCACCGTCCCCGGGTTGGTTCGTGACGTGTGGAGGAACGTCCCGCCGGTGCGGTCGATGATGCGTGTGTTTGCTTTCGTCAGAGGGAAAACGTGGGCGTCCTGGGATTTTTTTTCGTCCGGGTTATAGTAGAGGAGTCCGGCCCATCCTTTGCGTATGCCGACCATGTCGTTGTTTTCGTCCGTCGCGCGGTACACGGCCGCCTTGATGGCGGAGTTCAAGCCCGGCACATCCCCGCCGCCGGTCAAAATGCCAATTTTCATTGCTGCGTGGATCCTTCAGTAGTTTGTCGATGGAAGAGAAAGCAGTCGCGGACGCAAATTTACGGAAATAATCTCAGAATTCCGATTCCTATTCCCGGCTTTGCGTCTTTGCGGGAGATAAAATTGACTGTCACGCAAAGGCGCAAAGAACGCAAAGATTGCAGGGGCGATTGGGGCGGGGACATCAGTTCTTTTCGCTGACGAGCAGAATGTCTCCCCACTCCCCCCCAACCCCCTCTCCCATTGGGAGAGGGGGACTAAGCATTAACTCTGCGTGCAGTGGGTTGCTTTTCTCCCAAAATCTCTTACATTCCCGCGGACCAAGGCGGCGAAATTCTTCACCACCAACAAAAGAGGATTTCCATGGTTCCCGTCATTTCCCTTTGGCTGCCGATTCTCCTCTCGGCGGTATTCGTATTCATCGTGAGCTCCCTGGTGCACATGGTGCTCCCGTATCACTTCAAGGATTTCAAGAAAGCGCCCGAAGAAGACAAACTGATGGACGCCCTTCGCGGCTTCAACCTCGCGGAAGGGGAATACTTCATGCCTTTTGCCGGAAGCCGCGAGGTCTTCAACACGCCCGAGTACCGGGAGAAGATGAAAAAGGGACCCGGCGTCATCCTGAGCGTGTGGCAGGGCGGCACAGCCGGGATGATGAAGAACCTGGTCGTATGGTTCGTGTACAGTTTGGTTGTGGGGGTCTTCGCCGCGTACGTTTCCGGCCGCGCGCTGGGAACGGGCGCGGAATATCTCGCCGTCTTCCGCTTCGCGGGCGTCACGGCGTTCTGTTGTTACACCGTCGCCCACTGGCAGGATACTATCTGGTTCAAGCGCTCGTGGAGAAGAACGATCACCGGCGCGTTCGACGGATTGTTGTATGCGCTGGTGACAGCAGGGACGTTCGGCTGGTTGTGGCCGCGGTAACACAACACTCCCCCTAAATCCCCCTCTCCCGTTGGGAGAGGGGGACTAGGCCGTAACTATGGGGGGAGTGATATTCACCGCGTCATTCCAATTTACCCCATGTTCCACTAAGGAGAACACCATGCGTAAATTCCTCCTCCACATAACAATGATTTCCTGTTCTGTCCTTTCCCTCAACGCGCAGACAGCCGAAGAGATCATCGGCAAGTACATCAAAACCGTCGGCGGAATGGATAAAATCCGGGCTGTCACGTCGCTACACCGCACGGGAAAGTTCATCGGCGGGGGAGGGTTCGAAGCGCCGATACTGCAGGACAACAAACGCCCGAACATGGTGCGCAAGGAATTTTCACTGCAGGGCCTGACGGGCATTACCGCCTACGACGGAAAAACAGGTTGGAAAACGCGACCGTGGGGCGGCAAGAAAGACGCCGAATCGCTCGGCGAAGATGAGATGAAAGAAATCATCGATGACGCAGACTTCGACGGACCGCTGGTGAATTATCAACAGAAAGGAAACAAAGTCGAATATATGGGGATGGATCAGGCTGAAGGCTCGGATGCGCACAAGCTGAAAGTCACGATGGCGAACGGAGAAGTCCGCTACTACTATATGGATACCGATTACTACGTTCCGATCAAAGTCGAAGTGAAACGCGTGATTCGCGGCGCTGAACAGGAGTCTGAAATATATTACGGCGACTACAAGGAGGTCGACGGCTGGTACCTTCCGTTTTCCGTCGAGACCGGCTCCAAAGGGGATACCGAAAGAGGCAAAGTAGTCTACGAGAAAATCGAAGCCAATGTGACTCTTGACAACAGCGCGTTCGAGATGCCGAAGTCTCCCTCCAAATAACACAACAGAGAATAAGGGTCGACCACAATGAAAACGAAATTCATGCCTTTGTTTTCACCGGTCATGATGTTCCTGCTCGCCGGCATGGCGACGGCTCAGGCACCGGTGAAATTCGACGCGGAAACGATTTCCGGGTTGTCCGCGCGCAACATCGGCTCAGCAGCAATGAGCGGTCGTATTGCGGCCATTGACGCCGTCATGGAAGGACAGCGCCTTACCGTGTACGTCGGCTCTGCAAGCGGGGGCGTATGGAAGTCGGTGAATGGCGGGACCACATTTAAGCCGGTCTTCGATAAACAACCCGTGCAATCCATCGGGGCGGTTGCGATAGACCCCAAAAACCCCAAAGTCGTTTGGGTGGGGACCGGCGAGTCATGGGCCCGGAACAGCGTCTCCGTTGGAGACGGCATCTACAAAACGACCGACGGCGGGGACAACTGGACGAACATGGGGCTCAAGGAATCAGAGCGTATTGCCAAAATTCTCGTCGATTCGAGCAACACCGACGTCGTTTACGCTGCCGTTCCGGGTAAGCTCTGGAGCGACAGCGACGAGCGGGGGCTGTACAAAACGATGGACGGGGGGAAAACCTGGACGAAGATACTCGCAGGGCCCAATCCCTCCACGGGCTGCTCGATGATCTCCATGGATCGGGAAAATCCAAAAGTCCTCTACGCGGGTATGTGGGATTTTCGGCGCAAAGGCTGGACGTTTCGTTCCGGAGGAGACAGTGCCACCGCGTTCAGCGGCAGCGGTCTGTTCAAGACAACGGACGGCGGTGCGACGTGGTCCGATCTCAACGAGTCGTCGGCAAAGGGACTTCCTTCCAAGCCATGGGGACGCGTGGCGGTAACGGTCGCTCCGTCAAATTCGAACGTTGTCTACGCAGTCATCGAAGCCGAGGTTCCGAAAAACGGTTTGTATCGTTCCGACGACGCCGGTAAGACATGGCAGGCCGTCGACAGAAGTCAGTTCATGATCTGGCGGCCGTTCTACTTCGCCAACCTCATCGTGGACCCGAAAGACGCAAACAAATTGTTCAAACCGGACGGTCCACTCCTCATGAGTAAGGATGGAGGAAAAAGTTTCAGCTACGTTTCCGGCGGAGCGCACGGTGATTTTCATGACGTCTGGATCGACCCCGACAACACCGACCGTATCATCACGGGAGACGACGGCGGACTGTGGTACTCGTACGACGGCGCCAACCGGTGGTGGAAGGCGGACAACCTTCCCATCTCGCAGTTCTATCATGTGAGCGTCGATATGGACATGCCGTACCACGTGTACGGCGGGTTGCAGGACAACAGTTCGTGGGTTGGCGAGTCGCAGTATCCCGGCGGCATCACCAACAGCCGCTGGGAGAACATGTACGGCGGCGACGGGTTCTGGATGTTTGTCGATCCCTCAGACCCGGACTACATCTATGCCGAATCGCAAGGCGGGTACATCGGACGGGTCAATCGGAAGACGCATGAGGCGCGGAGCATCCAACCGCTGCCGGGCTACAAGGAGGGTAAATTGCGCTTCAACTGGAACACCCCGATTCACGTCAGCCCGACGAACAAGGGGACCATCTATATCGGGGCGCAGTTTTTGTTTCGCTCGACCGATCGCGGTGACAGCTGGCAGCGTATCTCGCCCGACCTGACGACGAACGACCCCGAGAAACAGAAACAGGAACAATCCGGGGGCGTCACGGTCGACAACTCCGCCGCTGAAATGCACACGTCGATCTATTCGATAGCGGAATCGCCGCGCAACGCGAGTGTCGTCTGGGTGGGGACGGATGACGGCAACCTTCAGGTCACGCGGGATGGAGGAAAGAAGTGGACGAACGTCGTCGACAATGTCCAGGGGTTGCCGAAGAACGCGTGGGTATCGTCCGTCGAAGCAGGTCATTTCAATGAAGGGGCTGCCTACGCGAGTTTCGACCTGCACACGTTTGGCAACATGCGCCCGTATGCGTACAGGACAACCGATTTTGGGAAAACCTGGTCGTCGGTCATTGGGGAAGGAGTCCGCGGTTACGCTCATGTTGTGAAGGAAGATCCTGTCAAGAGCGATCTCCTGTACATCGGCACGGAGTTTGGGTTGTGGATTTCCATCGACGGCGGCAAACAGTGGGCGCAGTATAAGGGAAGTGAGTTCCCGAATGTTGCCGTGCATGATCTCGTCGTCCATCCGCGCGACCACGACCTTGTGGTTGCCACGCACGGCAGGGGCATCTGGATCATCGACGACATCACGCCGCTTCGCGCGCTCACGCCGGAGATGCTTTCCCAGAACGCGGCGTTTATCAAAGCCAGGCCGGTCGTCCAGCGGATTCCCGCGGGCGGCGGCTGGGCGAACGGCGATGCGGCATTCACCGGGCCCAACCCGACGGAGGACGCGGCGATCACGTACTATCAGAAGAAACGACACATCTTCGGGGATTTGAAAATTGACGTCCTCGACGAAGGCGGGAAGGTGATCGGCATGGTTCCAAGCAGTAAGCGTCGCGGACTGAGTCGTGCAACGTGGGGAATGCGCTTGAAGCCGCCGAAAGTCCCGACCGCGGCTTCCGTAACGGGCGCGTTCATCGGTCCACGTTTGTCGCCGGGAAGATACACGGTACGAATGATGAAAGACAAAGACGTGTACACGACAACGTTGCAGGTCGTTGCCGACCCGCGGTCGAAACACACGACGGCGGACCGAAAGGCGCAATTCGACTTATCGATGAAGCTATACAACCTGCTTGCGGACATGACGTACGCGGTCGATAGAATCAACGGCGTGCGATTAGCCCTCGACGACCGCGCATCGAAGGTGACAAGCGACGAAGCGCTCGTCCGGCGGTTGCGGAACGCCTCGGCGAGCGTTGACGACCTCCGGAAGAAGATTGTCGCGACAAAAGAGGGGGGAATGATTACGGGAGAGGAGCGGTTGCGTGAGAATTTGGGGGATTTGTATGGAAGCGTTGTCGGATATGAAGGGCGCCCCTCGCAAACGCAGGTCGAGCGCACCGACGCACTGACCCGCGAGTTGTCGGATGTTGTGAAAGAATTCAACGCGTGGACAGCCAAAGAGCTCGGCGCTGTGAACGAAGACCTCAAGAAAAAGGGGATGGAGGGGATAACGCTTCTCACACGAGAGGGGTGGGAGAATAAAGACGAAAAGAAGTAGCAATTGTTTCATTTACGCGGTTGATGCCGCCGGGCATTCTTGTGACTGCCCGCCCAAACACGCATGTCGTACTTAATGCTACTGTTCCCGGATAACACATGTGCTGACAGTGCCTTGGTAAACAGAATGGCTGGGAAAGAACCGAACCTAAGAAACATGAGGATATCGCAGTCGAGATAATCCAAGAGCGTGATATGATCGAAGAGGAAATGAACACTCTTACGACCATCCTTTTGTCAAGGTGGAAGCGAGAATGGGGTTCGGAGGCAGAAACAACTTGATACCCTGGGGCTATCTTGTATCGGCGTGCGTGCCGCTTGTCTTCAAGACCGCGCTTTACGCAGTCGTGTTTCGTCGTAGGCGAATTGAGGCGACACTTACATCGACCATTGTGATAGCAGGCGCACCGCTGCTTTTTGGCCTTCTCCCGTTTTCGCTCCCCTGGCTCGCCTCAATTATTGTTGCCATTGGTGTGTCGACGTTTCTTTGCTCCAGGTTTACCAGTGCAAGCATCTATCCGGACGCCATACTCATTTGTACGAGTGCTGAAACGCTTTCCTATATGCTCATGCATTTCTTGGTATTGCCTATCGTCTATTGAAAACACTATTTCAACCATTCCTGAGCATTTGCCTCAACATCCTTTTTTGATATGTGAATCCTACCGAAGACTCAACTCCGCGTTTTGGTCGACCATGTGGCTTTCCTTCGTGTCCTGACACTACAGTAGTGTTGATATCGATCAGATTGACTTTTGTTGTTTGATTTGATACTTTGACGACCCAAGGAAGAAACTCTCCTCGGACGCCCACGATCCAATTTATCAGGAGGTTTTGATGCGCTTGCTTACCATATTTTGCATGCTCGCCGCAGTGATGTACGTTGGTGCCTTTTTCATGACGCGGGATCCCGAAGTAGCTGTTAACGCCGCAGGCGCCGTAGCCCTCATCTATCTGGTCGTTCTCGTCACCACTGCAACAAAACCCCCTTTCCCAAAGAAGTTCAGGGTTTGGATCATGGCCGTTGCATTTGTTTCGATTGCTTGTGTTGCAACTTCATGGCTGACGCAATTTTACCAGAGTCATTGGCAGAGAACGATGTTGCTAACCATCCGAAACACTATCTCCCACAATTGGATGGCAGATACGCTGACAACTCGTTCTCTTCAGACCCTTGAGGCGTATCACAATCGACCCCAGTCCTCCAAAGAATCACTTGCTGATGTTTTCCACCGCCTCAACCCGGGATCTTCGCCCGGTACAACCGTCATGGACACATTTTTTAGTGATGAAGGGAGAAAAATAGTCGAAGCACTTACCCATGTAGAGTCTGCCGCAGATTCTGAGGTAGTTTTATTGGGGCGTGATGAGTTGTCTCCAAAGCAGGATTCTATCTTCGCCGTCTTAGGAATGAAGGTTGGAAAACCTGTGGCAAGACTGCGTCTGACTGCGAGAGGAGTTAAATATGAATTTGAAAACTGAAAACGGTAAGCCTCAAGAGGTCGTAGAAATGGCAAAACCGCCCGTGAAATTATGGGTGTTATGGCTTGTCCTAGTTTTCGTTGGAACACTCTATTGGTTTGCCTTTGTCAAATGGGAATACCTCGCGGAGCTTCGCGGATTGGGAGTCGCACCATGGCTGGGTGCTGCCGGAATGGTTATCAGACAAGGTGTTAATCTATTCTCAGGTGAAATACCAGATCTTTCATGGCAAGCCGCCCACCTATGGACATTGTTGTCCGTACTTATCACTTTGTTGATCGCACCTGCGCTTTTTTTGTTAAACCTACGGCAGCTTATCCTGGACCGACTTCGAAATTCTGCTTCCGCAAAGAGAACAATAACAGGATTCATCGTCGGCGGCGTTCTCTGCTCCCCAATTTTTGGTATGGCCCCGTTCATTGCCGTCAGACAGGTGGAAGTATACCAAAGCATGCATCGGGGACAGACTTCTCAAGCTAATAGGGACGCAGTTACTGCCGACCTCCATCAACTTGCTTACAAAGCTCGCGTGTTTTATTTCGTCCCGACTAATTTAGGCGGAGGTGGACATCGGTGGAAGAACATCCAGGTTGTCTCTGGAAATACTCGGGATTTTTCCCTTGACGATTTACACTATACGGGACCAATCTTGGGAAAGATATGGGGAGATTTGATGCCTCAATCGCCGAGCAAGTTCATTCTCGAAACGACTAAGGATGATACAGTTTTGACAATAAGCGGTATCGGAAAACAAATGGGAAATGATGTGAAGTTTGCTAATAAAGACAGCCAGGTCGGGAGAGTCCAGGTCACCGTAACCGTGACGCCACACACCCAGAAGACACAAGAGGATAACTGAACAGAGCTTGAATCCGATGACCGAACAGGAACGACGTCTTGCGGCAATAATGTTTACCGACATCTCGGGCTTTTCGCGGCAGATGAGCTCCGATGAGTCGGCGACGCTTCGGCTCCTTGACATACACAATACGATCATGACAGACGTCGTTGAAAAGTACAACGGCAGAGTGATCAAGACCATTGGCGACGCTTTCATGGTTGAATTCGACAGCGCCGTTCGGGCGGTGAAATGTGCTGTCGAGGCACAACGGCACTTCTTGAGTTATAACAAAGGTATGACGCGAGACCGTGAAAAGATTTTCATCCGCATCGGGATTCACCTTGGCGATGTCGTCGTACGAGGCGGTGATATTCTGGGCGACGGAGTGAACATCGCCTCGCGGATTGAAGGCCTTGCTGAGCCCGGAGGTGTGTGTATTTCACAAGATGTATATAACCAGGTCACGAACAAAATGGATATTCATGTTATCCGACTTGGTCCTGCCGAATTGAAGAACATTCCTAATCTCGTTCAAATCTACAAAATTCTCATAGAACCCACTGTGGAGCGGGATGAGATTGGAGGAATGGCGTTGTCTCGGACCAATCCTCTTTACCGCTTCTTGAAAAAGCGGCAATTGCTATATACGGTGCTTGCCGTTGGCGTGGCGATGGTTCAGATCTTTGTTCTGCCAAATGTGTTTCGGCAGAAACAAGATACGAGCCTTGCCGGCTATCCGGCCTCACTCTTCTCCAATGACAAGGAAGAGAAGCCCGAATCTGATTTTCTGGATAATGTGGGAACGACTGACAATGATATGTACGGCACCATGATGAAGCTGATGCATGAGATGAACAAGCCTGAAGAATTGATCACGCTTGCTCGAAACTACGTCAAGATGAATCCCAGCAGTGTTGCCGCATCGTTGACGCTTGGTTTTGCTTTGGAATCAGACAAGCAATACCAAGAAGCGTCTAAAGTGTATGAAA
>Ga0214473_10011624_pt1 | contig 10344 bp, 11 predicted proteins | sample RVTome_7_FD_203509 | JGI IMG/M metagenome (GOLD analysis project Ga0214473, IMG submission 203509) | Soil microbial communities from uranium-contaminated site in the Upper Colorado River Basin, Wyoming, United States - RVT98D197 | ecosystem: Environmental > Terrestrial > Soil > Contaminated >... | reverse complement strand
AGGACGGCGAAGTCGCGATCCTCGCGCACGTTACGCTCGATCTCCTCCTGGATCCGGATGTTGCCGGGCAGGCCGGTGAGCGGCGAGAGGTTCCGCATCTCCTTCGCGCGTCGCAGCGTGCCCTTCACGCGCGCGAGGAGCTCGATCGGGTCGAACGGCTTGATGATGTAGTCGTCGGCACCGGCCGTGAGGCCGAGGACCTTGTCGGTCGAGAGCGCCTTCGCGGTGAGCATGATGATCGAGGTGTTCGCGGTCTGCGGGTTCCGGCGCAGGCGCTGGGCGACCTCGAAGCCGTCGATCCGCGGCATCATCACGTCGAGCAGCACGAGGTCGGGACGGAGCTGCCCGGCCCTCTCGAGCGCCTCCTCGCCGTCGGACGCCACGCTCACGTCGTAGCCGGCGCTGCGCAGGTTCACCTCCACGAACCGCGCGATGTCCGGGTCGTCGTCGACGACCAGGATGGTCTCGGGCATCACGCCCTCCCTTCGGCGATCGCCTTCATCTCGCGCGCCGCGCCCACGATGTCGTCCGCGTGGTAGATCCCGGAGGCAACGACGAGCACGTTCGCGCCGGCGTCGACGCACCGCTTCGCGTTGTCGAACTTCACTCCGCCGTCGATCTCGATGTCGATGGAACGGCCGCGACGGTCGAGCTCGGCGCGCAAGGTCTCGAGCTTCGGCAGCGCCTCGGGGATGAACCGCTGTCCGGCCCAGCCGGGATGCACGCTCATCACCATCACGTCGTCGAGGTCCTCGAGGTTCGGGTAAAGCTCCTCGACCGGGGTCTCGGGGCTCACGGTCATCCCGACGCGCATGCCGGCGCCCCTCGCCTTGCGGATCACCGGCGCCGGGTCGTCCACGGCCTCGACGTGGAACGAGACGATGTCCATCCCCGCCTGCGCGAGCTCGTCGAACTGCGCCTCGGGGACGTCGACCATCAGGTGACCGTGCAGCACGAGCTCGGTGACGGGCCGCAGCGAGGCGACCACCAAAGGGCCGAACGTGATCGGCGGGGCGAAGTGAGCATCCATGATGTCGATATGGATGGCGTCGGCATGCGGCTCGACCAGCTTGACCTGATCGGCCAGGTGCGCCAGGTCGGCCGAGAGGATCGAGACCGAGAGCTTGCCCATCGCGCGCGATTCTACCGGCGGGTTCATCCGGTCCTGCGGAAGGCGGCGATGAACATCGCGTCGCATCCGTGCCGGTGCGGCCACAGGCGGATGCGCTCGGCCGGGCCGTCCGGGCCCTCGATCGGCTCGGGCTCGAGGTCTGGGCACCGGCGCAGGAGCGCGTCGCAGACGGCGTCGGTCTCGGCGTGCGGGAACGTGCAGACCGAGTAGAGCAGCCGGCCTCCCGGCTCGACCAGGTCGGCCGCGGCCGTCGCGATGCCCACCTGCAGGCGCGAGAGCCCCGCGACGTCGGTCTTCTTCGCGCGCCACAGGAGCTCGGGTCGCCGCCGCGCCGAGCCGATCCCCGAGCACGGCGCGTCCACCAGCACCCGGTCGAACCCGCCGCGGAGGGCGGGCCGGCGGCCATCCTGCACCACGACGAGCTCGCGAGCGCCGAGGCGCTCGGCGGTCCGGCGCACGAGGTGGGCTCGCGCCTCCGAGACGTCGGCCGCGACGACGAGGCCTCCCGGCTCGACGAGACACGCGGCGTGACCGGACTTGCCGCCCGGGCCGGCGCAGACGTCGAGGACCCGCTCCCCCGGCCGAGGCTCGAGCGCCGACACCACGAACGAGGAGGCCTGGTCCTGGACGGTGAGCCACCCCTCGGCGAAGCCGGGGATCTCGGCGGGTGCGCCGGCCTCGACGAGGAGCGAGGCCGGGTGAAGCGTGCCGCGTTCGGTGGTGACATGTGCTTCGGCGAGGCGCCGCTCGAGGTCCTCGACGCTCGTCCGGCAGGTGTTCACGCGCAGCGTCACGCGGGCGCGCTCGGCGAGGCCGGTGGCGGCGGTCTCCACCTCGTCGGCCGGCAGGACCCGGCGGAGCTCATGCACGGCCCAGGCCGCGAGGCCCGAGCGGACGGAGAGGTCCTCGTCGCTCGAGCCCGACGGGGGGGCGCTCGGCGGGGCGACGGCGAGCCGCCGCAGGACCGCGTTCACGAAGCCGCGCTGGCGCTCGGGCGCGAGGGCCACCGTCTCGGCCACCGCCGCATGCGAGGGGATGCGGGTGTGGAGGATCTGGTACGCCCCGAGCCGCAGCGCCGCGAGCGCTTGATGCGGCGTCGACGGGAGCGGACGGTCGACGAGCCCGCCGAGCGCGTGGTCGAGCCCCACGAGCCGCCGCAGCGTCCCGTAGGTGAGCTCGGTGGCGAGGGCGGCGTCGCGTGAGGACAAGCGGGCGCGTTCGAGCTCGGCGCCGAGCGCGAGGTTCGAGTACGCGTCCTCCTCGATCACGCGACGGAGCACCTCGAGGGCGACGGAGCGGGCGGAGGGACGCGGGCTCGGTCGAGGAGCTCCGCGGGGCTGCGGGCGCTTCGGCGGGCTCACCCCAGCCGCTCGCCGACCTCGGGGTGATGGCCGTTCACGAAGTCCTCCACCTGCATCAGGCGTCGGCCCGCGGGCGCGAGGATCCGCGGACGGAAGCCGCCCTCGGCGGTCGCGACGACGAGTCCTCGTTTCGAGACCTCGACGATCCGGCCCGGCTCCCCCGTCGCATCGACCGCGTCCGCCTTGAACACCTTCAGGCCCTCGCCGCGGAAGGTCGTCGTCGCGGCCGGGGTGGGCGAGAGCGCTCGGACGAGGTTGACGAGGAGCGCCGCCGGGTACGACCAGTCGAGCACGCGATCCTCCGGTCCGAACTTCGGCGCGAGGGTTGCGAGGCTCGGGTCCTGCGGCTGCGGTGCCACCGGACCGGACGCGAGCATGTCCAGGGTCTCGACGAGGAGCTCGGCGCCGATCTCGGCTAGGCGCTCCCCGAGGGACCCCGCGTCGTCCTCGGGCAGGATCCGTTCCTCACGCTGGAGGATCACCGGACCGGTGTCGAGGCCCTTGTCCATCATCATCGTCGTCACGCCCGTCCGGTCGAGCCCGGCGAGCAGCGCGGTCTGCACGGGCGCTGCCCCGCGGAGCTGCGGCAGCAGCGAGAAGTGCACGTTCACCGGCGCGATCGTCGGGACGTGCAGCACGTTCGGCGTGAGCAGCTCCCCGTACGCGACGACGGCGAGCACGTCCGGTGCGGTCGTCGAGAGCTCCTTGAACCCCGCGCCCGTCCGCACCGTGCTTGTCTGGAGCAGCGGCAGCCCCAGACGCTCGGCCTCGACGGCTACCGGTGTGGGCGTGAGCTCGTTGCCGCGGCCGGCCGGTTTCGGCTCGGCGGTCACGACCGTGACGACGAGGTGCCGCGACCGCGCGATGGCGCCGAGTGACGGCACCGACCACGCGTCGTTGCCGAGGAACGCCACGCGGAGCGAACGGGTCTCGGTCATCGTCCCTCACCCCCTCCGAACGAACATCGGCACTCGGGGTGCCGCCGCTGGAGCGGCCGAGGGCAGGATACGCGTGCGGCCCGTGGGGCGCTCGCGGTCAGAGCTGCTCGGCACGCTTCAGCTCGAGCTCACGGAGCTGGCGCATCACGTCGCGGCGGCCCTCGTCGTCGAGCCGGTCGATGTAGAGCCCACCGTGCAGGTGGTCCGTCTCGTGCTGGAAGATGCGAGCGAGGAGGTCTTCGGCGCGGAGCTCGAAGGGCTCGCCCCCCAGGTCCTGACCGCGCAGGCGCACACGGAGGGCGCGCTCCGTCGCGTAGAACGGGCCCGGGATCGACAGGCACCCCTCATCGATCGTGTCCACCTGCTCGAGGTCCGAGAGCTCGGGGTTCGCGACGAAGCCCTTGCGGCCGTCGCCGTCGTCGTAGACGAAGAACCGCATCCCGATACCGACCTGGTTCGCTGCCAGGCCGACGCCCGGCGCCGCGTGCATCGTCTCGAACATGTCGTCCACGGTCTGCCGAAGCCACCCGTCGAAGCGCTGCACCGGCTTGCACTCCTCGCGGAGCATCGGGTCGCCGAGCGTGCGGATCTGAAGGAGGGCCATCCGTTCACCTCTGCCTGCCGACTGCCTGCGGAGACCTACAGGTGGGGCTCCGCCTCGACCCGGGTCACGACACCGCGCTCGGCGAGCCCGCGGGCCGCCCGACCGAAGGCCGCGACGGTCCCGGGCTCGAGCGCGAGCAAGCATACCGTCTGTCCTTCGAGCTCCGAGGCGAGCAGGGTCAGCGGTTCGAGCGCGCTGAGCTCGGCCTCGAGCTCGGCCGTCCCGATCACGCGGAACACGGGCGCGCCGACGGGGAACCCGGCCTGCGCCCTGCGTGGGATCTCGGCCCGGTGATAGCGTCGCGGCCGCCCGGTGACGAGCGCCTGCACGGCGGCGTCGTTCGGCGTGCGGGTCTGCACGATCACGCGCCCCTTCGGACGGGCCCAGGCTGCGGCCTCGAACCACGTCGCCAGCGCCCGCTCCACCGCCGCGAGCCCCGGCCTTCGCGCCGCGAGATCCGCGTCCAAGATCCCCACGACGTCGAGCCCGACCGGACCGAAGTCCTTCACGGCCTCGACGCCACCGACGAGCACCTCGTCCTCGCCGGGTGGCCTGGGCACGTCGCCGGATCCGATCCGCGTGACCGGCACCGCCGCCGCGCGACGCGCCCACTCCTCGACCCGCTCGACCCCGCCCCTCGCCAATCCGAAGTCGGCCGCGCCGCACGCGGCGCACTGTCCCGACGAGCCGCAGACCGAGCACCGCACGACCCCCTCCTCGGCCCGCAGCGTCCCCCCGCAGACCGAGCACGCGGCCGGCTCACCGCACGCGCGACACACCCGAGCCACCCCGTACCCGGGCAACGGCGAGTACAGGAACCCACGGCGGACCGACCGGAGCGCCTGGACCAATCGGGGTGCTCTTCCCTCGGGGCCAGGCGCTACGACCTCGACCGGCGGCCACCGTCGCCCTCGATGCTCCACGTCCACGTGCTCGGTCACGGAGGCCTCCGTGGATGGGCACAGCGCCGACATCACCACCACGGCGCCCTCGATGCGCCCTCGCGCGATCGCCACGTCTCGAACGTGGTAGTACGGCGCCCGCTCCTCCCGATGCAGCGCGTGGCTCTCCCGCGACACGTACATCAACCCGAGCTCGCGGATCGGGGCGAACACGGCGGGCCGGGTCCCCACCACCACCCGGTACCGGCCCGCCGCGATGTCGAGCCACATCCGATACCGGGCCCGCTTGCTCCCCCCCAGGTACATGGCCACGGAGTCCCCGAACGCATCCCGGATCGCCGCAGCCGTCGCCGGCAGCGGGTCCGCCTCCGGCACCAACACGATCGCGGTACGCGCGGCAGCCAGCGCCGCGCCGATGCACTCGACGGCGAGGGTGACCTCGTCCTCGGGAGCGGGACGGAGCACGAACGCACCCGAGCCACCGCGGAGCGAGCCCAGCAGCGAAGCCCCGTCCGTGTAGGCGTCGAAGAACCCCGGTTGGAGGGTGGCACCGACCGGAGCGGGGGCTCTGAGGCGAGCGGAGCGAGCCGAAGGAGCGAAGCGCCCCCCGCGTAGGTCGGCGCCGCCCTCCACCCCCGCGACCTCTTCACCAGCCACCCTCGGCGGCGACATCGCGCCGAGCACCGCTGCGAGCGGCGCAACGTACCGCTCGGAGACCCATCGCGCCACCGCGAGCATCGTCTCGTCGAAGAAGCGGGTCGGCGAGACAACCTTCTTGACGGCAAGCATCCGTTCCGGCAGGTCGTCGGTCGGCCCGAGCACCCACCCTCGAACGAGCCTGCCGTGGAACGGCACCTGTACGAGCGATCCCACACCGGCGTTCAGGGCGGGGTCGAGCTCGTACGTGAACGCCCGGTCGAGCGACAGGACCGGCCGGTCGACGCAGATGGCGACGGGGCCGGAGAGGGTCCGGGGCCTAGGCGAAGGCGCGGCGGAGCTCATCCACGCGGTCGACCGCCTCCCACGCGAACTCCTTGCGGCCGAAGTGCCCGTAGGCGGCGGTCTCCTCGAAGATCGGACGACGCAGGTCGAGGTCGCGGATGATCGCTGCCGGCCGGAAGTCGAAGGCCTCCCACACGAGGTCGACGAGCTTCCCCGGGTCCACCTGCTCCGTGCCGAACGTATCCACGGCGAGCGAGACCGGGTGCGCGGTGCCGATCGCATAGGCGACCTGGATCTGGAGCTTGTCCGCGAGGCCGGCCGCCACGAGGTTCTTCGCGACGTACCGCGCCATGTACGCGGCCGAGCGGTCCACCTTCGTCGGATCCTTGCCCGAGAAGCAGCCGCCTCCGTGTGGCGCCATGCCCCCGTACGTGTCCACGACGATCTTGCGCCCGGTGAGGCCGGTGTCGGCCTTCGGGCCGCCGATCTCGAACCGGCCAGTGGGGTTGATCAGGATCCGCACACCCTCGGCGTCGAGGTCGAACTCGCGCAGGACCGGGTCGATCACCTCGGCGGTGACGTCGGGCGCGAGGAGCGTCTCGACGTCCACCTCCTCACGGTGCTGGGCCGCGATGAGAACCGTGTCCACCCGCACCGGCTTGCCGCCCTCGTACTGGATGCTGACCTGGCTCTTGCCGTCGGGGCGCAGGTACGGGATCACGCCGGCCTTCCGCACGTCCGCGAGGCGCTTCGTGAGGCGGTGCGCCATCGCGATCGGGACCGGCATGAGCTCGTCGGTCTCGCGGACGGCGAAGCCGAACATCATGCCCTGGTCCCCCGCGCCAAGCGTATCGAGCTTGTCGTGCGAGTGCCCCTCGCGGTGCTCGAGCGCGTCATCCACGCCGCGAGCGATGTCCTCCGACTGATCCTGGATCGACGTGATGACGCCGCACGTGTGGCCGTCGATCCCGAAGTTCGCGTCCGTATACCCGATCTCGGTCACGGTCTGGCGAACGACCGAGGGGATATCCACGTACTCCGAGGTCGTGATCTCGCCCGCGACGATGACGATCCCGGTCGTGACCAGCGTCTCGCAGGCCACCCGGCCGATCGGGTCGACCGCGAGGATCGCGTCCAGGATCGCGTCGGAGATCTGATCGGCGAGCTTGTCGGGGTGGCCCTCGGTGACCGACTCAGACGAGAACAGGTAAGAGTGGCTCATGTTCGGGCGAGTATAGCCGTCGTCACCGACGCGCCGACCCGAGCACGGCTGCCAGCCGGTCACAGATCACCGTTGCCAGCTCGGCCTTCGTCCAGTCTCGGAACGGGAGATCGCCCCCGTCCGCCGCGAGGATCGCCGCGTGGTTCGTGTCGGAGCCGAACCCGGTGCCGAGCCGCCCGACCTCGTTCACCACGATGAGGTCCAGCCCCTTGGCCTGCAGCTTCGCGCGCCCGGCAGCCTCGAGGTCCCCGGTCTCGGCGGCGAACCCGACCAGCACTCGTCCGCCCTTCGCCGCACCGAGCTCGGCGAGGATGTCGGCGGTCGGCACGAGACGGAGCTCGGGCGGTCCGGCCTCCTTCTTCAGCTTCGCGTCGGCGACGACGGCGGGGCGGAAGTCGGCGACGGCAGCTGCCATCACGACGGCGTCGGCCTCGCGCGCGGCTTCGAGGGTCGCCGCGCGCATCTCCTCGGCGGTCTGCACGCGGACGACGCGGAGAGCCCGGGGTGGCTCGACCGCGCCGGGACCGAGCACGAGGGTCACGTCGGCACCTCGATCGAACGCCTCGGTCGCCACCGCGACCCCCATCTTGCCGCTGGAGCGGTTACCGATGAAGCGCACCGGGTCGATCGGCTCGTGCGTCGGGCCGGCCGTCACGACGACACGCCGGTGGACGAGGTCGCGGCCGTGCGCCACGACCTCCTCGACCGCCGCGAGGATCTCGGCCGGCTCAGCCATGCGGCCCACGCCCTCGTCGCCGTGCGCGAGCGGGCCGACGACGGGCCCGACGATGTGCGCTCCGCGCTCGGCGAGCGCGGAGACGTTCGCCTGCGTCGCCGCGTGCTCCCACATCCCGGTGTGCATCGCAGGCGCGAGGACGAGCGGGCACGTTACCTCGAGCAGCGTCGAGGTGAGGAGGTCGTCGGCCACCCCGTGCCCGAGCTTCGCGAGCACGTTCGCGGTGAGGGGTGCGACAACCGCGACGTGGGCCTCGTGCGCGAGGCGCACGTGGAGCACCGAGCCCGGCTCCTCCCACAGGTCGGTGTACACGCGATGTCCCGAGAGCGCGGCGAACGTGTCCGATCCGACGAAGCGCGTCGCCGAGCGCGTCATGACCACCTGCACGGTGGCGCCGGCCTGCCTCAGCAACCGCGTGAGCGAACAGGCCTTGTAGGCGGCGATGCCGCCGGTGACGCCGAGCAGGACCCGGCGTCCCGCGAGCGCGCTACTTGATGCCAACGCCGTCGGGGCGGTCGGCGAGGATCTTGCCCTCGCCGATCTCCTCGAGGGCGATCGACAGCGGCTTGTTGCGCAGGCCCGACTCCACGAGCGGCGGGACGAACTCCGCGCGACCCTCACCGAGCTGGTTGTAGTACGAGTTGATCTCTCGCGCGCGCTTGGCCGCGAGGATCACGAGCGTGTACTTGGAGTCGACCTGTGCGAGGAGGTCGTCGATCTTCGGCTCGATCATGGGTGCGCCGGTCCTTCGGTCGAGGTTGGGAACCCCTGGATGATAGCAACGAGCAGATCCACCGCCCCGTCGAGGTCATCGTTCAGTACGGTGTGATCGAACCACGCGCGCTGCCCGAGCTCCCACTCGGCGGTGGCCAGGCGTTCGGCGAGCCGGGCCTCGTCCTCCGTCCCCCGCTGGCGCAGTCGCCGCTCGAGCTCGGCCAGCGAGGGCGGCTCGAGCAGGATCAGGACCGCCGAGGGCATCTTCTCGCGCACCTGGTGTGCCCCCTGGACGTCGATCTCGAGCACGACGTCGTGGCCGCGCTCCAATGCCTCCTGCACCGGGCGCACCGGCGTTCCGTACCGGTGGCCGAAGATCTCGGCCCACTCGAGGAGCCCGCCCTCGCGCGCCATCCGCGAGAACCCGTCGTCGGAGACGAAGACGTAGTCCACCCCGTCCTGTTCGTTCGGACGGGGTGGACGGGTGGTCGCGGAGACCGACACGCGCAGGCGCGGGAGGCGTTCCAGCAGGTGCCGGACGATGGTCCCTTTGCCGACCCCCGAGGGACCGGCGATGACGAAGAGCCTGCCGCGAGGTTCGATCGCGGTTACTTCTTGGCGAACTCGGCGAGCAGCGCCTCACGCTGCTTCGCGCCGAGCCCACGGACGCGGCGGCTGGCGGAGATGTCCAACTTCTCCATGATCTTCGTTGCCCGGACCTTCCCCACGCCGGGCAGCGACTCGAGCACCGTGGACACCTTCATCTTCCCAACGGTGTTGTCGTCGGTCTGTGAGAGCAGATCCTTCAAGGAGCGCTTGCCGGACTTCAGCTCGCCCTTCAGCTCGGCCCGCTTGCGGCGAGCCTCGGCCGCCTTCTCGAGAGCCTGCTTGCGCTGTTCGTCCGTCAGGACAGGTAGGGGCATGCGTCGCTCCTTTGTCGTCGGGGGTCGGAAGCGACGCGAGTATAGTGCGGGTCTCGTGGAGGCAGCAACGCGCATCCAGGCGTGCCACCTGCGCTTTTCCGCGGACGATGTCGTCAGCGCACGCTGGCGAGGATCGACCGCGCCGCTCCGGCGGGGTCGGGCGACCCGGTGATCGGCCGCCCGACGACGAGGTAATCGCCCCCTCGCGCCACCGCCTCCTCCGGCGTGAGGACGCGCACCTGATCGTGGCCGTTCGACCCGGTGGGGCGGATACCCGGGACGACCAGACAGAACGCCTCGCCGACGACCTCGCGCACGATCGACACGTCCTCACCGGACACCACGGCGGCCGTGGCACCCGCCGACATCGCCTCGAACGCGAGGGAGGCCGGTGACGCGAGCGACTCACCACCCAGGCTCGACAGCACCGTGACGGCGGCGACGGTCGGCATCGCGTGATCGGACTCCTCGGCGCCCAGTGCCGCGCCGCGGACGGCGGCCGAGATCATCGACTCGCCGCCGAGCGCGTGCACCGTGAGCATCGCCACGCCCATCCGAGCGCAGTTGCGGGCAGCGCGCTCGACGGTGTTCGGGATGTCGTGGAGCTTGAGGTCCAGGAACACCGGTCCGTGGTCGCGCACGCGCAGCACCGCGGCGGGGCCGTGCGCTGTGAACAGCTCGAGCCCGATCTTGAACATCCCGACCTCGCCCTCCAGCGCCCGCGCGAGGCCCTCGGCACGGTCCAGGTGCGAGACGTCGAGGGCCGCCACGATCGGGTTCTCGGGCCGTGGGATCACAGGACCTCCTCTCGGGACGCCTGTCGCCGCATCCGGAGCCGGCCTCGCAGGTCCGCGGGCGAGGCGATGCCCT
>Ga0214473_10011623_pt1 | contig 10344 bp, 4 predicted proteins | sample RVTome_7_FD_203509 | JGI IMG/M metagenome (GOLD analysis project Ga0214473, IMG submission 203509) | Soil microbial communities from uranium-contaminated site in the Upper Colorado River Basin, Wyoming, United States - RVT98D197 | ecosystem: Environmental > Terrestrial > Soil > Contaminated >... | reverse complement strand
TCCTCATCGCCACCGAGGCCGCCGCCGAGGGCATCAACCTCCAGTTCTGCAATCTGGTGGTCAACTACGACCTGCCCTGGAACCCGCAGCGCATCGAGCAGCGCATCGGCCGCTGCCACCGCTACGGTCAGAAGTTCGACGTGGTGGTGGTCAACTTCCTCAACAAGAAGAACGCCGCCGACCAGCGCGTCTACGAGCTGCTCGACAAGAAGTTCCGCCTCTTCAACGGTGTTTTTGGCGCCAGCGACGAGGTGCTCGGCGCGGTCGAATCGGGCGTGGACTTTGAGAAGCGCATCGCCGCCATCTACCAGCAGTGCCGCACGCTGGAGCAGATCCAGTTCGAGTTTGACCAGCTCCAACGCGAGCTGGAGACCGAGATTGCCGAAGGCCAGCGCGACGCTCGCGAGAAGCTCCTCGACAACTTCGATCAGGAAGTCGTGGAGAAGGTGCGCATCCAGAGCCGCGACGTGCTCGACCGCTTCAACGAGCAGCTCTGGCAGCTCACCCGGCACTTGCTCGCCGACTACGCGCGCTTCGCCGACCACGGCTACAGCTTTATGCTGCACACCAACCCATTCCCCGGCGAGGCCATTCATCCTGGGCCGTACCGCATGGGCAAGGGCGTGGAGGACGCCAACACCTATCGCGTGGGGCACCCGCTCGCGCAACGTGTGCTGGACCGCGGCAAGGCGCTGGCCCCGTCCCCTGCCGAAGTCACGTTCCAGTACACCGGCAGTGGCAAGAACATCGCCGTCCTGGACCCGCTTCGAGGCCAACGCGGCTGGCTGGTGTGCTCGCGCCTCACCATGAGCGCGCTGGAGACGGAGGATCTGCTCGTCCTTGCCGGTTTCAGCGATAACGGGGTAGCCTTGGACGAAGCACAGTGCCGCCGTCTGTTCGACCTTCCGGCCATTCAGGGCGTGCGTTGCGAGACGCCTGCACCGATCGCCGCGACACTGGCCGAAGCCCAGGCGCGTCGCCGCCAGGAACTGCTGGACGACATGACCACCCGCAACGGCCGCTGGTTCGACACCGAAATGGACAAACTCGATCGTTGGGCCGAGGACCGCCGTGCCTCGCTGAAGGCCGAGCTGGCGGAGCTGGACGAGGCGCTCAAGGAGGCGAAGAAGGCTGCCCGACTTGCCCCGACGCTCCCGGAGAAGCTGGAACGGCAGCGCGCCACACGAACCCTCGAAGCTAAGCGCGAAGAGGCGTGGCGCGCTTATGACCAGGCCAGCCGCGAGATCGACCATCAGAAGGACGCCCTGCTGGATGAGATCAGCCAGCGGCTGGAACAGCGCATCGAACAAGAACCGCTCTTTGCCCTGCGCTGGGAATTGGGATAAGCTGAGCGAAACATTGAAGAAAAGGAACGAGAAACAATGAAGATCTCGACCGTCCTCGACCACATCGACAGCGGGCACATCGCCTTGCCGGAGTTCCAGCGCGGCTACGTGTGGAACCGCGACCAGGTGCGCGGGTTTTTCGATTCGCTTTACCGCCGCCATCCGGTGGGCGGGCTGCTAGTGTGGGCCACGGAATCCAAGACCGCGACGCATCGCGGCGACGGGCCGCTGGCGGCGGGTGTGGTCAAGCTGCTGCTCGACGGTCAGCAGCGTATGACTACGCTCTACGGCGTAGTGCGTGGCAAGCCCCCGAAGTTCTTCGACGGCAACGTGAAAACCTTCACGGGTCTGCGCTTCCACCTCGACGCCGAAACCTTCGCGTTCTACCAGCCGCTGAAGATGCAGGACGATCCGCTGTGGATCGACCTCACCGAGCTGATGTGCAAGGGCACCGGTGGCCTAGGCGAGTTCGTCGCACGCGTGAGCGAGAACCCGGCCCTCGCCCCCAAGGTGGGCGTCTACGTGGGGCGGCTCAGCCGATTGCTCGGTATCGTGGACATCGACCTACACGTGGAGGAGGTCACCGGCGCGGACAAATCGCTCGATGTGGTAGTGGACATCTTCAATCGCGTGAACAGCGGTGGGACCAAGCTTTCCAAGGGCGACCTGGCGCTGGCGAAGATTTGCGCTGACTGGCCGGAAGCGCGAGACACCATGAAGCAAGCGCTCAAGGGCTGGGCGGGCAGCGGCTACCACTTCAACCTCGACTGGCTACTGCGCTCCGTGAATACGGTGCTCACCGGCGAGGCAAAGTTCAGCTTCCTGCACGATAAGAGCGCGGAGGATGTGCAGAATGGCCTGAAGTGGGCGACTAAGCGAATCGACACTTGCCTTAACCTAATCGGCGGCCGGCTGGGTCTGGATCACGACGAAGTGCTCTTCGGCCGCTTTGGCGTCCCAGTGATGGTGCGCTACCTCGATCAGCGCGAAGGAACGCTCGACGCCAAAACCCGCGACAAGCTGCTGTTTTGGTTCGTCCAGGCGGGCATGTGGGGACGCTTCTCAGGGTCCACTGAGTCGTATATCGACCAGGACCTCGCCACCCTCGAAGGGGATGGCGACGCCCTAGAGAAGCTGCTGGAGCAGTTGCGGCTGTGGCACGGCGGTTTGCGAACAGAGCCTGGCCATTTCGCAGGATGGAGCCTCGGCGCACGTTTCTACCCAGTGCTGTACCTGCTCACGCGCATGGGCGAAGCGAAGGACTGGGGCACGGGGCTGCCGCTCAAGAGCACTCTGCTGGGCAAAATGAATCGGCTAGAGGTCCATCACATCTTCCCCAAGGCCCAGCTCTACAAGCTGAAGTACAAGCGGCCCGAGGTGAACGCGCTGGCGAACTTCTGCTTCCAGACCAAGGAGACGAATCTGGAGATCAGCGACCGCCTGCCAGAGGAATACTTTCCGGTATTCGAGAAGCGGCATTCGGGTGGGTTGGCATCGCAGTGGATTCCGTCCGACCCGGAACTCCGGAAGATGAAGAATTACCGCGATTTCCTGGAAGCGCGGCGCGAGCTATTGGCCGCCGAGACCAATAAGCGCATGGAAGAACTACTCCACGGCGATACCCGGTGGCTCGAGGGGGCTGCAAAGTTGATGAAAACGCCCGTCCCTGTGGCGGTCGCGGGCGGCATCATCAGCGAGACCGAGGAGGAGGACCTGGCCGCACTCAACAATTGGGTGGAAGCGCAGGGACTGCCGCGCGGACAGATGTCGTTCGAGTACACCGATCCGAACACAGGCGAGCAGCGGGCGGTGTTCGACCTCGCCTGGCCGGAAGGGTTGCAGGCGGGACTCACCCAACCCGTGGCCGTGCTGCTGAATGAAGGTGCCGAGACGCTGGCACTGGCGAGCAGCGCGGGATTCCGCTGCTTCACCTCGGTTCCCGCTTTCAATGACTATGTGGCTAGAGAAATCCTCTCGCAGGAGATGGTGTGATCATGACCGACCAGCCCGAGAAGCTCGACATGCGCTCGCAGGACATCGCTGAGGACAAGCGGCAGGATCTGCTGCGGCTCTTCCCGGAGGTCCGCATTGAAGGCGGCAGGCTCGACTTCGAGCGGCTGAAGCTCGCGTTGGGCGAGGCTGTGGATGTGGGCAAGGAGCGCTACGGCATGAACTGGCCGGGCAAGGCCGACTGCTTCAAGAATATCCAGATGCCGAGCCTCGGCACCCTGCGCCCTTGCCCGGAGGAGAGCGTCAACTTCGACACCAGCGAGAACCTGATCATCGAGGGCGACAACCTCGAAGTGCTCAAACTGCTGCAGAAGTCGTACCTGGGCAAGGTGAAGATGATCTACATCGACCCGCCCTACAACACCGGCAACGACTTCATCTACCCGGATAACTACACCGAGAGCTTGCAGACCTACCTCGAATACACCGGCCAGGTGGACGCCGAGGGCAAGAAGTTCGGCACCAACGCTGAAACCGACGGCCGCTTCCACTCGAAATGGCTGAGCATGATGTACCCGCGGCTCTACTTGGCAAGGAATCTGCTGGCGGAGGAAGGCATCATCTTCATCAGCATCGACGACCGCGAGCTCAACAGGCTGAGAGCATTGTGCGATGAGATCTTTGGTGAGGACTCCTTTCTCGCGTCCGTGATCTGGGAGAAGCGAACTACGCGCGAGAATCGAAGCTTGTTTTCGGTCAGGCACGACTACGTTCTTGTTTATTCCAAATCGCCGGACAATCCCGGCGAGGCCATGTCGTTGCTGCCAATGGATGACGCCGCGCTTGGGCGGTACCGCAATCCCGACAACGACCCAAGAGGCCCGTGGACCTCCGTACCAGCAATCGCACAGGCAGGGCACGGCACGAAGAGTCAGTTCTATTCTCTCACGACTCCTAGCGGTCGAGTCATCGATCCTCCATCTGGCTCGTGCTGGCGCTACACGGAGCGGAAGATGAAGGAGGAAATCGCAAAGAACAACATTTGGTTCGGGGCGGATGGGAACGGTGTCCCACGTATAAAGAAGTTTCTGAGCGAGGGCCGACAGGGCTTGACGCCAGAGACGATTTGGTGGGCAAAGGATGTCGGGACGAACGATAGTGCCAAGCGCGAGCTCGTCGATATCTTCGAAGGCGTGGCCGTTTTCGAGACCCCAAAGCCGTCAAGCCTCGTTCGCAGAATGCTCGAGATTGCTACTGATGAGAATGGGCTCGTGATGGACTTCTTCGCGGGAACAGCACCAACTGCCCATGCCGCACTCGACCTGAACAAGCAAGACGGCGGCAACCGTAAGTTCATCCTTGTCCAGCTTCCCGAGCTCTGCGAGCCGGACAGCGCCGCTCATGAAGCAGGGTTCAAGACGATAGCGGAGATCTGCAAGGAGCGCGTGCGTCGGGTCATCAAGAAGCTTAATGAAGAGGACGCGAGCAAGCTCGTTTTGGAAGGCACCAAGAAGCAGGACCGCGGCTTCCGCGTCTTCAAACTGGCAGAGTCCAACTTCAAGCCCTGGAACGCCGAGATGCCGCACGACCAGGAGAAGCTCCAGCAAGCACTCGACCTGCACGTTGACCACATTAGAGATGGGCGAACGCCCGACGACCTGCTCTACGAGATCCTGCTCAAGAGCGGCTTCGCGCTCACTACGCCAGTCGAAACCCTGACGCTGGTGGGCAAGACAGTCCACAGCGTGGCGAGCGGTCAACTCTTCATCTGCTTGGAGCGGGAGCTAACGCTGGAGCTGATCCGCGCCATGGCGGAGAAGAAGCCCGAGCGCGTGGTCTGCCTTGACGAGGGCTTCACTGGCAACGACCAGCTCAAGGCCAACGCCGCGCACATCTTCGAGCCCAAGGATAGGCGAGAAGCCAAGAGCGAGGCTCGGCGCTTCAGGACTGTGTAAAGAGAGAACCGTGAAGCTGCAATTCGACGCCAACCAGCAGTTCCAGCTCAATGCCGTAGCCGCGGTCACCAACCTCTTTGACGGCCAGCCACAGGGCGCGCCGGAGTACGCCGTGATCAACCTGGGCGCCACGGAGGGCCTGTTCGCTGGGCAGGACCGCACCGAGCTCGGCGTGGGCAACCGACTGCTGCTGGCCGAAGACAAGCTCGCCGCCAACACCCGCGCCATCCAGACACGCAACGACATCGAGGTGGCCGACCCGGAGGCCGACCTTGAAGGGTGGGAGTTGTTCGACGGCCCGGCCAATCAGCCGCGCAAGTGCCCGCACTTCTCGGTGGAGATGGAGACCGGCACGGGCAAGACCTATGTCTACCTACGCACCATCTTCGAGCTGTCGCGACGCTACGGCTTCCAGAAATTCATCATCGTGGTGCCCAGTGTCGCCATCCGCGAGGGTGTGCTTAAAAACATCGAGATCACCACCGAGCACTTCCGGGCGCTCTACAACAACCTGCCCTTCGAGCATTTCGTCTACGACGCCAGGAAGGTCAACCGACTGCGCCAGTTCGCTACGAGCAGCACGCTGCAGATCTTGGTCATCAACATCGACGCCTTCCGCAAGAACTTCACCGGCACCGAGGCCGAGCAGAAGAGTAACGTCATCTACAAGGAGAGCGACAAACTCTCAGGCCGCCAGCCGATCGAGTTTGTCCAGGCGGCGCGGCCAATCGTCATCATCGACGAGCCGCAGAGCGTGGACGCGACCGACAAGGCGCAGGAGGCGATCAAGGCCCTCAACCCGCTGTGCACGCTGCGCTACTCGGCCACCCATCGCAACCCGTACAACTTGGTCTACCGGCTCGACCCGGTGCGCGCCTTCGAGTTGAAGCTGGTCAAGCAGATCGTGGTGGCCAGCGCCGAGGCCCAGGGGGCTGCCAACGATGCCTTCGTGCGCGTCGAGCAGATCGATTACAAGAAGGGCATCAAGGCCAAGCTCCGAATCCACGTGCAAACGGCGGAGGGGCCGAAGGAGAAGGCGGTCACCGTCAAGAATGGCGCCGACCTGTTCGCCCTCTCCAATGAGCGGGCCAGTTACGCGCAGGGCTTCTCCGTGGCCGAGATCAACGCCGAGCCTGGCAGCGAGTTCATCCGCTTCAACAACGGCCGCACGCTGCGCCTGGGCGAGGAAATGGGTGGCATGCGCGAGGACGTGTGGCGCGTCCAAATCAAGCACACCATCAAGCGGCACCTGGAGAAGGAATTGCTAGTGCGGCAGCGCGGCATCAAAGTGCTCAGCCTGTTCTTTATTGACCGCGTAGCGAACTACCGCGACTACGACGGTTCAGGCCGGCCGGTGAAGGGAAGATTCGCCGAGGCGTTCGAGGTGGAGCTGGCGGCACTCGCGAAGGAGGGACGCTTCCGCGAGCTCGACTGGCTCAAGCAGCCGATGGACAAGCTACACAATGGCTACTTCGCCCAGGACAAGAAGGGCGTGGTCAAGGACACGCGCGGCGACACGCAGGCCGACGACGAAGTCTACAACCTGATCATGAAGGAGAAGGAGCGTCTGCTCTCGCTGGACGAGCCGCTGTGCTTCATCTTCAGCCACTCGGCGCTGCGCGAAGGGTGGGACAACCCCAACGTCTTCCAAATCTGCACGCTGAACGAAACCCGGAGCGCGATGAAAAAGCGCCAGGAGATCGGACGGGGCTTGCGCCTGCCTGTGGACCAGAACGGCCTGCGCGTCTTCGACGAGTCGGTGAACAGGCTCTACGTAATGGCCAACGAGAGCTACGAAGATTTCGCCCGCGCATTGCAGACCGAGTACGAGGAAGACTGCGGTGTGACCTTCGGCAAGGTGCCGCTGACCGCCCTCGCCAAATTGATGTGGGTGGTGGATGGCACCGAGCAGCCCATCGGACGCGAGGCGGCGGAGACAATCCGCACGGCATTGGTCGAGCAGAAGATGCTTGACGCCGAAGGGCGCATCCAGCCAGCCTTCGACCCGAAGCGCAAGGACTTCAAGTTGGAGCTGCCCGAGGCACACCGCGAGCTTGCACCGGCCGTGATTGACCTGCTGTCGGCGTACCAGATCGAGCGGCACATCCGGAAAGATCGGGATGAGGGTGTGAACCGGCTGAAGAAGGAAGTCGCGCTTAGCCCCGAGTTCAAGGCTCTCTGGGAACGCATCAAGCCCAAGACCACCTATCGGGTCGAGTTCGAGACCGACAAGCTGGTGGATCGGGCCGTCGACTCGATCAGGCGGATGGAGAAGATCGAGATTCCCAAGATACATGTCACCACTGGACGGATCGGCGTCGGGAAGGGTGGGGTCACTACCACTGCCATGAGCGCAGTTGAGGAACAAGTCGAGTACGGAAGCCGCCCTGTCCCCGACCTGCTGACCTACCTGCAGAGCGACACTGAGCTCACCCGCTCGACGCTGGTGCGCATCCTTAAGAAGTCGGGACGGCTCGAAGAATTCTTCAAGAATCCGCAGCGGTTCATGGACGCTGTGGCCGCGATCCTTAAGCACGAGCTACACCGCCTGCTGGTGGACGGCATCAAGTACGAGCGGATCGCGGGAGTGGGTTCGGATGCGGAGTGGGAGATGCTGCTCTTCAAGAACGTAGAGCTGGTCAACTACCTGACCGCGCTTCAGGTGGAGCACTCGATCTACGAGTACGTGCCCTACGACTCGGAGGTGGAGCGCGCGTTCGCCCTGCGCCTCGACCAGCGCGAGGACATCAAGCTCTTCGTGAAACTGCCCGACTGGTTCCAGATTGACACGCCTGTCGGTAAGTACAATCCGGACTGGGCCATCCTCAAGCACAACGGACAGGCCCTGTATCTGGTGCGCGAAACCAAGGGGACGCGGGACTTCCTGAAGCTACGCACCAGCGAGGCCGACAAGGTCCGGTGCGGACAGAAGCACTTCGAGGCGTTGGGCGTGCCGTTTGCGGTGGCGGTGACGGCCGATGAAGTATAGGCGTTATCGCGAACACAATCGTGCGGCGGAACAAGCCCGAAGACTCTGATAGAGTGGTGGCCTGAAGCCGTATCCACTTTTTCGGGGGAAGATCCCGGCCGCGGCTGATGCCAAGCGTTAAGTGGGCTGGAGGAGCTTCCACCGTTGTGACAGTTGTCTCGGAGCATTACTCCCTTGGGCGGACCCAGCCCACGCTTGACTTCGTCGACGTTCCGATCGACGGAGATCTTCGAGTCTTCGTTGACCCTCGTGCTCTTCGGTTGCTGGCGTCGCAGTGGGGTGCAGAGTGCGTCTCACTCGTCCAGAGCTTCTTTCGCACCGTTCTGAACGCGATCCATGAAGAGCGGCATGACGACGCTCAACGATTGCTGCTCTTCCTCCGGGAGCCCAACGAAACACGCCTCGGATTGTCCCGCGGTCGACCCCGAGGGAGAGCATTGGGGCCAGAATCCGCACTCAGTGTGTGGGAAGCCCTTCGCCGGAGCGAGGCAGTTCGAAGCGGTCTCTTGGAGGACCTCGAGGACACTATTCTGATGGTTGAGGGAATCTCCTCCGATATCGTTTCGGATATCACCACCAATCTCATCCGCGAACCGTTGATTCAGTACACACAGGATGTATGCCCTTACTACGGCATACCTCTGGTAAATGATGTAGACTCGGGTCCGCTATGGCAGCCTCGGCGCCAGGAGTGGGGGTCTACGTATGTTCGGCTTCCAATTGCTGCCGGAAGGAAGCTGCTCCTGGTTCCCAAATCCATTGTTCGACGGCGGATGGACTATGATTCCGAGGAATACTTCAACAACTACATCCTGGAACATCTTCGCGAGCAAGAGCTGAGTGCCAATACAGAACTCGTTCGACTCCTCAAGTCTGGCGGACGACGCGTAACGAAGAAAGACCTTCGTGCGAAATACGGCACTGGCAAATCGGTCATTGTCCGCGAAACCCTAAATACTCCTCGTTTGCTAGACGACTATCGACGTGACAAGCGGCACGACATTCGACCGCCGCTAACACATTACCAGATAGCCGAAACGGAAGGCACTCCAGCCCCGGATTGGACGGCTCTTCGAGACCGAGTATTGGCAGTTGCTCCTGGGCGCGCTAACGCGGGCTCCTACGAGACCGCTATCGAGGCGTTTCTGACAGCCGTTCTGTATCCGGCGCTTTCGCACCCCCAGGTTCAATACGAGATTCACGACGGGAGGAAGCGAATCGATATCACCTATACGAACGGGGCACATGCCGGGTTCTTCTACTGGCTCGCATTGCACTATCCGGCCGCGCACGTGTTTGTCGAATGTAAGAACTATTCGACGGACCCAGCGAACCCGGAGCTTGATCAGCTGGCAGGCCGCTTTTCGCCAAGTCGCGGCCAATTTGGATTGCTCGTGTGCCGCCGTTTCGAGGACAAGGAACTGTTCATCCAACGGTGCATCGATACCGCCAGGGATTCTCGCGGTTTCATTGTTCCGCTGGACGATGCCGACCTTCAGCGGTTTCTGGAGGAGAGGAGGCTGGACGACCTTGTCCTCGATTTCCCGATGCTACGGGAGCGTTTTGCTCGTCTAGTGATGTAACGGCCAACTAACACAGCACTGATCCTGACGGAGTACCTCCCCCAATCAAGTGGACACCCAGACATAACGATTTGGGGGCGTCCGATGCGAGGCGTCAAGTGCTGTCAGGTAAGCAGGCCAGGATCCCGCTGAGCTCGGTGCGCCTGCTCGAAACGAGCATCTGGAGGCCCCCTGGGATCCGCACGTGAAGCGCCTAGTGTAGGTTCGCGGTGCTTGCGGGAACCGCATCTGCCACCGAGTGGAGTATAGATTACACCCTCTTTGGTTTAACCGGTTTTGGTTTTCTGGGGAGACGAACGTCGAGGCGGAGGAGAGGAGAAATTAGAGTAGGGGGAGAATCGAAGAGGAGATTAGGGGAGGGGGGCGGGGAGGTCGGAGTGGCCCATGAGGTAGCAGTCGAGGCCGCGGGCGGCGCTGCGGCCCTCGGCGATGGCCCACACGATCAGCGACTGGCCCCGCTGCATGTCGCCTGGGGTAAGGACGCCCAGAGCGGCGGCGATTGACTTGTTTTGGTGGACCTC
>Ga0214473_10011622_pt1 | contig 10344 bp, 9 predicted proteins | sample RVTome_7_FD_203509 | JGI IMG/M metagenome (GOLD analysis project Ga0214473, IMG submission 203509) | Soil microbial communities from uranium-contaminated site in the Upper Colorado River Basin, Wyoming, United States - RVT98D197 | ecosystem: Environmental > Terrestrial > Soil > Contaminated >... | reverse complement strand
CGATCAGCCCCGGCACCGCCACGGGCAGGAAGATGCGCGTGAGCATCTGCAGGTGATTGGCCCCGTCCACGAGGGCCGCCTCGTCCAGCTCCCTGGGGATGGAGGAGAAGTAGCCGATGAGGAGCCACGTGCAGAAGGGCACGATGAGGGGCGGATAGACGAGGAGGAGCGCCCACTTGGAGTTGAGGAGGCCGAGGTTGCCGATGATCTTGAAGAGCGGGATGAACAGGAGGGAGTCGGGCACGAGGTAGACGAGGAACACCGCCGTGCCGAGCACGCCCGCCCCCACGAAGCCGAGCCGGGACAGCGCATAGGCCGCGAGCACGCTGATCGCCATCGACACGAGGACGACGGGGACGGTGACGAGCACGGAGTTCTTGAAATAGATCAGGAAGTCCGTGTTGGCGAAGAGGTCGCGGTAGTGCTGGAAGGTCACGCCTTCCTGGATCAGCAGCGGGATCCCCTTGAGTCCCTCGATCTCCTGGTTGGTCTTGAGCGAGGTGATGGCCATCCAGTACGGGGGGAACAGGAAGAAGACGACGAAGAGTCCGATGATCCCGTAGCAGACCAGCACGGTCGCCTTCCGCCCGCCCTTCTTGGTGCGCATCACACGGTGCTCCGCCGGATGCCCCGCAAGATGAAGAAGGCGGAGACGGCGAGGATGGGGAACATGAAGAGGGACACGGCCGCGCCCAGCGGCACGTCCCCGGTGGCGATGCCCAGCTCGAAGGCGTAGGTCCCGAACACCTGCGTCGTGTGGCGGGGGCCGCCGCGCGTGAGGACGCGGATGATGTCGAAGGTGGCGAGCGTCACGATGGTCGAGAAGAGCAGCGTGATTGCGATGATGTTCTTGAGCATGGGCAGCGTGACGTAGCGCAGCCGTTGTACCGCGTTCGCGCCGTCGATGGCGGAGGACTCGAACAGCTCGTCCGGGATGGACTTGAGGCCGGCGAGGTAGGTGATCATGAAGAAGGGCGTGCCGTACCAGACATTGACGAGGATCACCGAGAAGCGCGCCCAGAAGGGCTCGGACAGCCACGGCTTGGGACTGATGCCGACGAGCATGAGGAGCCAGTTGAGCGCGCTGTGGGTGGGCTCGTAGATCCACCACCACCCGAGGCTCGACAGGGCGAGCGGCATCACCCACGGGATCAGGCAGAGGCCGCGCCAGATGCGCTGGCCGCGGGTCGGCAGCGTGTGGATGACCACCGCCAGCGTGAAGCCGAGGATGGCCTTCCAGAGCACGGCGAGGAAGGTGAAGATGAACGACATCTGGACCACCGTCCAGAAGGTGTCCATCGTCGTGAGATAGCGGAAGTTGTCGAACCAGATGAAGGTCGTTTCCCGCTTGTTCAGCATGCTCAGGTAGATCGAGTAGAAGAACGGGTAGGCGACGAGCCCGCCGATCAGGGCGATCAGCGGGAGGCACATGGCGACGCCGATCGTCGAGCGCGACCGCAGGCGGATCCGCCACTGCGCCCGCTCGGGCTTGACCCGGGCGGGCGCAGCGACGCCGACGGCCGTGCCGTTGCCGCTCATGGCCGGCGTCCTACCCTCGCTTGTAGCCCTCCATCTCCTTGGCCGCCCACTTGATCGCGTCCTTCGGGGCCATGCCGCCCGAGGTGACCTTGCCCACCATGGTGGGCAGGAGCCACTTGTAGTAGATCTGCACACCGTATTCCTGCTTGGAGGGCCAGCCGGCGACGATCAGCTTCTCGTCGCCGCGCACGGGATAGTTGTACTGCCCGCCAGGCGGCGGACCGATCTCCGGCCAGACGGGATGGTCCATGAACGAGGGGAGCTGCGGGTAGTCGTAGCCCTGGGACGCGGTGATCAGCTTCCACTGGATCTCGCGCTGCGAGACGTGCAGGAGCAGCTCCTTGGCGGCCGGCTTCGCCTTGGAGAACTTCCAGATGCCCCACGAGAAGGGCAGGGCGCCCCGGAAGTGACCCTTGGGCCCGCGTGGCACGTCGTGGTGCCAGACCTGCGCCGCCACGGCGGGCTGGTCGCGCTTGGCCACGGTCCAGGCGCTGGGCGGGTTGATGATGGCCGAGCCCCTGCCGGAGATCAGCCAGCGGTTGTTGGACGCGTCGTCCCAGCCGTAGATCTCCTTGGGCATGAACTGGGTCAGCTCGCGCAGGTACTCGATGACCTCCACCGTGGCATCGGACTCGATGGTGATGTCGCCCTTGTCGTTGATCGGCACCACCCCGTGGGAGGCGAAGAGCGGCCCGAGCCAGTCGTTGGAGTCGGTGTTCTCGGCGATGGAGGCGCCGAACGGGAAGCCGGCCGCGTGGACCTTCTTCGCGCCGGCGAGAAACATCTTCCAGTCCCAGGCCTGCACCTTGCCGGGCACCCGCTTCCTGGCGTCGACGGGGAAGATCTCTTGGACGTCGATGCCCGCGTGCTTTTTCCAGAAGTCCATGCGGGTCTCGAGCGGGTAGGTGTGGGAGCCGATGGGCGAGGGCAGGGTGACCCAGCGGCCGTCCTGGAAGTTGAGATACGTCGCGTTCTCGTTGAAGTTGCCGTACTTCTTCGTCAGGGCCTCCGCCACATCGCTCATCGGCTCTAGCTTGTCCTTGTAGAGCGTCCCGTTCCAGGTGCCGAAGGCGATGATGTCGTGGCCCGCGCCCGCCCGGTACTCGGCGGCGCCGGTGAGGTCGAGCTTGTTGCCGATCGAGGTGATGAAGTCGATGGAGATCTCGACCTTGTTGGCCTTCCCCCACTCCTCGATGATCCCCTTGAGCACGTCGTTCGCGCCGGGGACCCAGTGGTCCCAGAGCCCCAGTGCCAGCTTGGTCTGGGCGCGGGAGACGTGGGGGAAGGCGACGACCGTGGCGGCAGCGGCCCCCGCGGCGGCGGTCTTCAGGAAGTCTCGGCGGCTCCGTGGCTCCATGTGGGTCCTCCTTCAATGTGGGTGGGCGGAGCTATTGCAGCCATGCGGACGGGCACCCCCCACGCTAGCGGGTTCTTCCGGGCGGGTTCAAACGCAATTTGCCTCATTTTCATGGCTCACGTGCGCCGGGGCGCGCCGTCGCAGGATGCTGTGCCTGTGCTACGCTGCGACACGGGAGACCGGCCACGGCAACGGGGGGACGGGCGGCATGAGGCGGGAGGCTCTGGTCTACGCCCGGATGCCCTTCGCGGTCCTCGCCTATCTGCGCGCGCCCCGTGTCGCCGATCCCATCGCCGAGATCCGGCGGCAACGGGAGCAACGCGAGACCCGCTTCCTCGAGACGCTCCGGCGAGTGGTCTTCGCCGACGCCGCCCATCCGTACCATGGGATGTTTCAGTCGGCCGGATGCCGGTTCGGCGACCTGGCCGACGCCGTGCGGCGCGACGGTGTCGAGGCGACGCTCGAGGTCCTCCGTCGCGAAGGGGTGTTCCTGACGCACGACGAGTTCAAGGGACGCCAGCCCATCATCCGTTCCGGACGGCACCTGCCGGCGGACGGGGCCAGCTTCAGCAATCCCCTCGTCTCCGGCGGCTTCGCCGGGTTGAGCAGCGGCAGCCGCGGCAAGCCCGTCCGGACGCGTCAGAGTGTCGCGTTCATGCGGTACTGCGAAGCCCAGCAGGGTCTCGTCTGGCGCGAGTTCGACCTCGGTGGGCGCGCCCACGCCGAGCTTCGCACGATCCTGCCCAGCCTGCGGTGGCTCGAGACCTCGCTCGGCGCATCGCGCCTGGGGTACAGGATCGACAGGTGGTTCCCCGCCGCCGGTCCCTGGTGGCGGACGATCCACTACCGCGCCGCGACCCGACTCATGGTGATCGTGGCCAACCTCGCCGGCGCGGCGCTCCCGCATCCGACCTACCTGCCACCGAACGACTTTCTGCCCGTCGCCACCTGGATTGCCCGGGAGCGGGCGAACGGGGTCCGGTGTGCCGTGACCGGTCTCATGAGCCCGGCCGTTCGGGTCGCCGGGGCCGCGCTCGACCACGGCCTCGATATTCGCGGGACGGTCTTCCTCGGCGCGGGCGAGGCGCTCACGCCGGCCAAGCGCGCGGTGGTCGAGTCGGCCGGCGCCGAGATCTATTCCCGCTACCACATCACCGAGATCGGCAATATCGGCCACGCCTGCCGCCAGATGCTCGCGGGGAACTCGGTACACGTGTACACCGACTCGGTCGCCGTGATCGGCCACCGGCGTCCGGCCCGGCTGTCCGGCGTCGAGGTGGACTCACTCCTGTTCACGACGCTCCTGCCGACGGCGCCGCGCGTGCTCGTCAATGTGGAGATGGAGGACTCCGGCGTCATCGGTCGGACCCGGTGTGACTGCGCCTTCGGCCGGGCCGGACTGTCCACGGTCATTCACGACGTGGCGAGCTTCGGCAAGCTGACCGGCCACGGCGTCACGCTCGTCGGCACGGACCTCGTGGCCATCCTGGAAGACAGGCTGCCGGCCAGGCTCGGTGGACGGGTGGGGGACTTCCAGCTCGTCGAGCGCGACACCGGCCGGCAGACCGAGGTCGCGCTGCGCGTGAGCCCGCGAGTCGGGGTCTCCGCCGAGACCGCCCGGCGGTGCTTCCTCGGCGAGCTGCGCGGCCAGTGGGGGGGGAAGAACGCCGCCGGGCTGTGGACGCACGCGGACGCCATCGACGTCGTCGTCGCCGAGCCCCTCGCCGGGGCCACGGGCAAGGTGCTTCCCCTCCACCTTCTCGGCGCGCGCCGGCCATGAGAGCGCTTGTCCCACCCCGCAGCCGGAACCTAAACCTAATCAACTAGCGAATCGGGGCGCCTCTCGGCATCCGCCTGGAGGAGTCCGGGGGACCGGCCAGAGCGATCATCGTCGGTGAGCTCACCAGGCGCGTCTCGGCAGCGCATCCGGCGCGCGGCCCTTCCGTGGTTGCTGGAGACGCTCCGGCATGAGGCGGTCACCGCGCGATGCCTGACACGGTTCGCAGGCGAAATGCCGCCAGCGCCAGGGACAGTCCGAACACGAGGGCATAGACGCCGATCCCCCATGTCACCCGCGCCATGTCGGCATGGTGCAGGGCGAACAGCAGCAAGGCGAGGAAGAGCGATGAGATGCCGCCCAGCGCGAAGAACCAGTGGCTCCTGAGCGTGCGCGGAAGGCGGAAAGCGGTGGTGAGCTCCAGCACTCCCGTGGCGAGCCCCCACCAGGCGATGAGGTGCACGACCCGCGGGGGCACGAAGGGCCACACGAGCGCCAGGCCCCCGAGGAAGATGCTCACCAGCCCTTCGAGGGCCACGGGCCAGCCTTCGAGGAGTCGCTCGGACGCGCGCCAGGCCGAGACCACCGCGCACACACCATCGAGGAGTGCGTAACCGCCGAACAGGACCACGACCCACCCGAGGGAGATCCGCGGCCAGAGCAGGATCGCGAGGCCGAAGAGCCCGGCGAACGCTCCCCGCGCGGCCACCATCCACCAGTTCCGACTCAACGCCTGCGCCATGGGTCCTCCTTGCCCGCTCACCGGGTCTGGCTCCAGCCACCGCAGCGGGGCGCGCAGCGTGTCACAGCGGGCCCCACAGCAAGGTATCAGCAGGCCGGCGGCTTGTGACGCCAAAATCTCCCGCTCGGCACGCCACGACCGTCGCAGTCGTCGCACGGATCTCTACCCGCTTGAACGCCGGCATCACGCATCGGACACTATCGGCCATGCCCCCTCCCCAGCATCACCATGCGTCGACATGGGCATTGACGTACGTCCACCGTGGCTGGTCGGTGATCCCGGTCGGGCCCAGGGACAAGCGGCCCTTGATCCCGTGGGGCGCCCATCAACGCCGGTGCGCGGATGAGGCCGAGATCAGGGAGTGGTTTCAGCGATGGCCCACGGCCAATGTCGGGATCGTGACCGGCGTCATCTCCTCGCTCGCCGTGCTCGACGTCGACGCGCGCCATGGCGGGGACGCGAGCCTCATGGAGCTGGAGCGAGCCCACGGGCCCTTGCCACCCACGATCGAAGCGGCAACCGGAGGCGGGGGAAGGCATCTGTACTTCGCTCATCCCGGCGGCCTGGTGCACAACCAGGTCGGGCTGGCGGCCGGTATCGATCTGCGCGCCGATGGCGGTTTCGTCGTGGCCCCGCCGTCGATCCATCCATCAGGACGACGCTACGAGTGGGCTCATCCGCCCGCCGAGACGCCCCTCGCGCCGATGCCGTCGTGGCTCCTCCAGCTCGTCCGGCGACGCGGAGATCGCCCGGGCCACCCCATTGCCCACTGGCGGCGATTGCTCAGGACGGGCGTCGAAGAAGGCGAGCGGAACAACTCCATCGCCTCGCTCGCCGGGCATCTCCTCTGGCACGGCGTCGACCCTGCGGTCGCCCTGGAGCTGCTCCTCTGCTGGAACGCGACGCGCTGCCGCCCGCCCCTGTCCCCCGACGAGGTGGCGCGCACCGTGGATAGCATCGTGCGGCTTCACGTTCACGGCCGCGAGGACCTGCCGGAGCCTGGAGAAGACGCCGCCGCTCCGTGATCGGCTGGCGCGCCCCGTCGCGCGGCGCGCGCTCAGCGCCCGTGCTTGGCCCGCTGGGCGGGCTGGAGCGCGTCGATCGACTCCGCCGAGCGGCCGAAGATGTCCGGCACGGGCCAGCCCTCGAGCCCGGCATAGGCGTCGATCTGCGAGCGGTGATGGACCTCGTGCTCGAGCATCATCATGAGGAGGCGCCACCCGGAGAGCGTGGCGCCCGGGGTGTCGATCGTCTCGACGCGGCGGGTGAGCCACGCCTCCGGCGTCTCACGCAAGAGGGCCGCGTAGCGCTCCGCGGAGCGCGTGAGCCACGGCAGCCAGGTCCGCTGGTCGGCCGGGTCCGCTTCGGCCTGCGTCCAGATCCACCCCTCGCCGCGATAGGCGCTGGCGAAGTAGAGGCGAGAGCCGCCGATATGGGCGACGATCTGACCGATGCCCCATCCTGCCTCGCCGCCGGCCGCGGGCGGCCGCCACGCCGCCGCCGCCGGAGGCAGCGCCGCGATGTCTCGCTCCGTCCGCCGTCGCACACTGTCGAAGAATCGGAGATAGGAAGCGATGTCGGTGATCATGTCCGTCCTCCCTGGGACGACGTGCAGGCGTGTCTACCCTGCGAGAATCCGAACCTCCTTCGCGAGCCGGTCTCCGAGTCGGTCCTTTTCGACCTCAAGTTCATAGCGGGCCTGGAGGTTCAGCCAGAAGCGCTCGGAAGTGCCGAGATAGCGAGCAAGGCGCAGGGCCGTGTCCGCGGTCACCGCTCGCTTGCCGTGGACAATCTCGTTGATCCGACGCGAAGGGACGGAAATGTCCTTGGCCAGCTTGTACTGGCTCACGCCCAAAGGCTTCAGGAACTCTTCCAGCAGGACTTCACCCGGCGGCACCGGCGCTAGCTTCTTCCCGGGCATATTGACCTCCTTAATGGTAGTCGACGATCTCGACGTCGTGGGCGACGCCAGCTTGCCAGCGGAAGCACACCCGCCACTGGTCGTTGATGCGGATGCTGTACTGTCCCTCCCGCCGGCCGGAGAGCTTCTCCAATCGGTTGCCGGGTGGAACCCGCAGATCTTGAAGAGACTCCGCGGCATCGAGGATGGCAAGCTTCCTCTGCGCCATGCGCTGAACATCGTGCGGAAGCTCCGGATCATGGGAGATCGTAACGTCCTGGATTAGTAACGTCAAACGTTACTAGCCCGGATTAATCGCGAACAGGCACCCACCCTCACCCCGGCCCTCTCCCTCGGAGAGGGAGAGGGAGTCAATTCGATGCCCTCGCCCCCGGAGGGGGAGAGGGTCAGGGTGAGGGGGCGTGTAGGACGCCGAAGACGCGATCGTGAATAGAGCGGGCTAGTGGTACCTCGCGGTAGGCAGAGAGCCAGAGGCGCGAGTACGCGGGTACAATACGCGCCAGGGCACGGCCATGGCGTGGATGGCGGCGGATCGAGGGACAAGAAGGGTGTGGTGACCGTTGGGTGACGGAGTGCGAGCACCGCGGAAAACCTCGAGCCGGACGCACGACGCGGCCCGGGTCGTCGTGGTAACCGGGGCTGGCCGCGGCATTGGTCGAGCCACGGCCGAGGCGTTCGCCGCCGAAGGCTACACGGTCATCGTCGCCGAGCTACGTCCCGACCTTGGTCGCCGCACCGAGCGAGCAGTCGTGAAGTCGGGCGCCCAGGCCCTCTTTCTGTGGACCGACGTCAGCGATTCCGCGTCCGTCGAGAAGACCGTGCGAGCGGTGGTCGATCGCTTCGGCCGGATCGATTGCCTGGTGAACAACGCCGGGGTGCTGAAGCCGGGTGAGCTCGTCGGGCTGCCACTCCGCGATCTCGAGCGCATGCTCAGCGTGAACCTTCGCGGTCCAATCCTCTTCGCGCGAGCGGTGCTGCCCGTGATGTTGCGCCAGCGCTCGGGCTCGATCGTCAGCGTCGCCTCCCAGCTAGGCAAGACGGGCATCGCCGATTACGCGACCTATTGCGCCAGCAAATTCGGCGTGGTCGGATTCACGCAAGCACTGGCAGACGAGCTCGCGGGCACGGGAATCCGGGTCTGGGCCGTGTGCCCCGGTCTCGTGGATACCGCCATGGCGCGTCAAGCGGGCATTGCTCCGGGTGAGCGACGTGGTTTGATCAGGCCGGCGGCGGTTGCCCGGATGATCGTGGACCTCGCGACCGGGCGGAGGCGAGAGAGACGCGGGGCGGCGGTGGATGTGACCTCATAGGGCCTGAGGCACACGAGATCCATTGCCGCGGGCCTTGGGGTCCAAGACGTCCGGCACGGGCCGGCCCGCGGGCCCATGGGGCGGAAGTGACGGTTTCCGACCGGGGCGCGTCGTTCGCCGGCTCCCCGAAGGCAAGCTCCCCGGCCGAGCGCCCCTCGCCACCGATGCCCGCCGCGCGGCTAGATCGGCCTGAAGGGCCGCCCCACTAGTCCGGATTATTCGCGAACAGGCACCCACCCTCACCCCGGCCCTCTCCCTCGGAGAGGGAGAGGGAGTCAAATCGATGCCCTCGCCCCCGGAGGGGGAGAGGGTCAGGGTGAGGGGGCGTGTAGGACGCCGAAGACGCGATCGTGAACAGAGCGGGCTAGGCCAGCTTCCCGAAGGAGATCGCGCCCCGCCACTCGTGCTCGCCAGCGCAGCCCGGCACAGGCACCCACGCGTTGGCCATGGAGCGGGTCGGGCCTGGCCGCGCCCGGTATCCGATCCGGCCGTCCACGTCGGCGAAGATTAGGTTGTTGACAGGCCCACCCTGGGGGCTTGGAGGCGGTTGCCATCGTCGCCAGAACAGATGAGCAAGTTCGGGCGGTCGTCTTCACGCCCGCGGGATGGCGCGTGATATCGTCCAGGCAGGCGTCCCCAGCCAGCCATCGGCAAGCTGCCCGGCTGGCAATACGCTAGGGAGGCGGCAATGGCCAGCATCTTCGAGGAAGGGCTCGGGCGGGGTCCGGCCAACTTCGTCCCGCTGACTCCGATCGCGTTCCTGTCCCGCTCGGCGGCCATCTATCCCGAGCGCGCGGCCGTGATCCACGGTGAACGCCGCATCAGTTACCGGGAATTCGACGCGCGCGCCCGCCGGCTCGCCTCGGCGCTGGCCGCGCGGGGCATCGGCGCGGGCGACACCGTCTCCGTCGTGCTGCCGAACGTGCCCGCGATGCTGGAGGCGCACCACGGGGTGCCGATGCTGGGCGCGGTGCTGAACGCCATCAACACGCGCCTCGACGCCCGCACGATCGGCTATATCCTGGCTCACGGCGAGGCCAAGGCGCTGATCACGGACCGGGAGTTCTCGTCGACGGTCGGCGCGGCCCTCGCCCGGCTGGACAAAAAGCCGCTCGTAGTCGACGTCGACGACCCGCTCTACGACGGGCCGGGCGAGCGGCTCGGCCAGATCGAGTACGAGGAGCTCATCGCGGAGGGCTCGCCGGACTTCGTGCCGGCACCCATCCGCGACGAGTGGCAGCCGATCGCGCTCAACTACACGTCGGGGACCACGGGCAATCCCAAGGGGGTCGTCTACCATCACCGCGGCACCTGGATGGAGACGATCGGCCACGTCATGTCGTGGCACCTGCCGCCGGGCGCGGTCTATCTCTGGACCCTGCCGATGTTCCACGCCAACGGCTGGTGCTTCCCGTGGTCGGTCGTCGCCATGGCGGGCACGCAGGTGTGCCTGCGCCGGGTGGATGCCGCGCTGATCTTCCGGCTGATCGCCGAGCACCGGGTCACGAACATGGTCGGGGCGCCGACGGTGCTCAGCCTGCTGATCAATGCGCCGGCGGAGGCCCGGGTGTCCTTCGATCACGTGGTCGACATCCAGACCGGCGGCGCCGCGCCGCACGCCAGGATCATCCGCGCCATGAGCGAGCTGGGCTTTCGCGTGCAGCACATCTACGGGCTGACCGAGGTCCTGGGCCCGTC
>Ga0214473_10011621_pt1 | contig 10345 bp, 2 predicted proteins | sample RVTome_7_FD_203509 | JGI IMG/M metagenome (GOLD analysis project Ga0214473, IMG submission 203509) | Soil microbial communities from uranium-contaminated site in the Upper Colorado River Basin, Wyoming, United States - RVT98D197 | ecosystem: Environmental > Terrestrial > Soil > Contaminated >... | reverse complement strand
CGTGACTGAGACATACCCCTGTGCCAGCGCCCAGAAATCTGTCCCTTCATCTTCGGCAATTCCTGTTGGCCTTTCTCCCCCAATCCAATAATACGGTCTGCCGCGGGGATCAAGCCGCTCAACTAGTTCATCTCGATAGACGCGCCATCCTTGTCGCGTAATCCGAACGCCCTTGATCTCGGGATCGGGCGGAATATTGACGTTCAGAAGCGTCTTGGGAGGTAAGCCGTACCGGACAACGGTCTGAACGATTCCAGCTGCAATCTTCGCCGCCAATCCGAAGTTGGCCGCAGAACCACCTTCCGTTGAAACGGCGATGCCGGGAGTACCAGCTATGGCGGCCTCCATTGCCGCCGTTACAGTTCCGGAATAAGTCACATCCTGCCCAAGATTGGCGTGGGGGTTGATACCGGACACCACAAGGTCAACCTTGTCTTTCACAAACCCCAATAGCGCCAGTGCCACGCAGTCCGAGGGCGCGCCAGAACACACCCATGCAGATGAACCATCCGACAACTGCGTTTCATCAATGCGGAGCGGCTTGTGCATGGTCTTCCGGTGCCCCGCCGCCGAGTAATTGCGCGAGGGCGCGACGACCGTAATCCTTCCTAGAAGGCCCAGCGCCTGTCTCAGGGCAAGCAGGCCGGGCGCGCCAACACCATCGTCATTGGTAAGCAGAATGTGCATCGGTTTCTCCACAGCGAGTGACAAGTACGAAATCCGTCCGTATTTTACTACCCTGCTCCGCTAGCGACATACTACTTCAACCACGTTCCACCGGCCCTCTCTACCTTGCCAATCCCACTTTTCAAGTTTCTTCCACCCCATTCAAGCCGTTTTCTTCTATGTTGCAAGCACTTTCTCTTTGCTGATCCCCGGAACATGCCAACCAGCGCCGACTCTCTGATCGGCTACGGGGATGTCTCGCGCGCCCGGACACACGCTCCGGCTCGCGCTCACTCTTCCACCCCACCGAACCGGTTTCACCCGCGTTCGAGAGTGAGTCACTCGTCAACCCGACTTTCCGATCGGTCAGAGTGAACCGAGAAGCCGCTCACTTCTCCGGGGTCCATGCTTGCACGCCCGCGCAGATTGATGCGCCGTGCCATCCCATCTCGCACTTGGTTTTCGAGCAGCACGCCGAGATCGGGACGAGGCCAGAGCCGACGAACTGGCCGACGGGTTCCAGACCCGCACGGGAACGTGACCGCCCGGTGGCAAGTCTGTGTCCAGGAAAGAGTCACTCCCTAACCACTCTGCCAAGAGTGTGTTGCGCTCCCTCACGGGGAGTTTTAACGGGACCAGTAGACAAACGGCGGCGGGCAGGCGCTCCCCCGCTGGTGAGAAAGCGGCGATGGCCGCACAAAAACGGTGGTCGGGCGGCGTGGAAACGGGCGAAGCACGTTTCCACGATCCGACTGGCTCATCAACAGGTGTGCCTGGAAGCGGAGATCAGGCGATGGCGAAGAATCACGGCTCGCCGGTGTTTCAAGTCCAGAAGGCGCTGAAGGCGGTGTTCACACCGGGAGAGAGCCGGCACGCCGGGAAGCGGGACGGCACGGCGTCGGGGCGCATCTACTCGATTGGGGCGATGAAGACCTACCTGAGTTGCGACATTGTTTTCGCCAGGTGGGTGCGCGATGAATATGGCGAGAAGTTCATTGGCCGGATCACGCCGGAGATGGTGGAGCAGTTCGCCCGCTCACTCCACGCCCGCGACCTGTCGCACGCGACGGTGAACAAGTATGTCGCCGCGATTGCCAAGCTGGACGCGGGCCTGCGGGCTGTTGGCTGGCGCGACCGGGATGCGCCGCCGTTGGTGTCCGCCGAACTGTACAGCCGTCATGCCGATGCGCGGCCTGCCCCGTTCGCATCCGACGAAGCCCGACGGGTGGTTGAGTATCTCCGCAAGCACTGCCCCGACCCCCGGCTGGCGTTAGCGACCCAGGCGACCTGGTTGGGCGGTCTGCGGATATCGGAAGCGGCGGGTCTGCGCCTGAGCGAAATTACGACTTCCGGGCACACGCTGAAGTTGGATGGGCACAGCACCAAAGGCGGTCGGCCACGCGAGGTGCCGTTGAGTGAAGAAGCGCAGGGCTTTTTCCAGGAACTGCGGCAGATGGGGGAGCGGCGCGGCGACGGCTATGTGTTCCGTGATCGCAAGGGTCTGCCGCGCGAATTGCAGCGATGGGTCAACCGGGCGTGCCAGCAGTTGGGGATTGGGCACAGCCGGGTGCATGACTTTCGCGCGGCGTACGCGCAAACACTCTATGACCGGCTCATCGCGGCGGGCGCTTTGGATAATCAGGCCCGGCGAGAAGTGGCGGCGGCGTTAGGGCATGGGCGGATGGACGTGCTCAAGCACTATCTGATCGGATAGTGGACAGCGAAAGGCAGTGCAAGTCGGGACTGACTTCGCCACAAGCCGCCCCGTGCATGTGGGGATGATCCGCAAGGCGAGCAGGCGCTGGCCGGGACGGGCTAATGCTCCCCACGCATGTGGGGATAAAGACTTGGGTGGCTTGTTTTTGCATTATTGCGCGGGGATTAGTTTACTGTATTGGCATGACTTATACATCGGGTAGGCACCAGGGCGTCGCCAACTAACCCTATCCAACTTCGACTGTCTTCTTACTCCAATTCGTCTACTCTGAGGACCAGAGATTAGGCACGACCCAACCATGGCGGTTGAACTGTGACTCTACACCCCGAAAACACTATCTCAGCGTCTCCGTGGTACAGGGGAGAATCTCCTGGGCGGCTATGCCAATCCAAGTGCGCCTCATCGTGGCCGATCCGGCCCGTCGCGAGTGGTTAAAGAACGTCCTGGACTGCGACTCCGAGTTTGCGGTCATCAGCGATAATCCGAACGTGGAGGATGGTCGTTACACGGATCTCTTCATCGTTGATCTGGCTCACCCGCAGGCCTCCTGCCCCCGTTTCTGGATGGTCATCCATCTCATGTATTCCGAGGCGCGGTTGATGGCCATCGCCAATCGGCCAATTGACGAGGCGGCTTTGCAAGCCGCCCTGCACGCCGGAGCCATTCACTTTGTAGAATGGACGGATTCAGCCGCCAGGTTTTGCGACATGGCGCTGGCAGCCTATGAAGGCTGTTTTCGCGTTGCCCCCGAGGTGTTTGTCGCCGCGTCCGCCCTCTTCAGCCGCTTGAACGAGGGTGAGCAATCCCTTCAAATCGGCGACCTGCGCGTGGAACTGACAAAGCCTCACGTGATATGGAACGGCCAGCCTATTAACGTGACCTCTCAAGAGCATAGGGTGCTCGCGCACCTGGCGCGGAATGCCGGGCAGGTCGTTCCCTACACCGAAATCGGGAATGAAGTCTTGGGCCAGCCTGTGCCGATCACGAAAGCCAATGACCAGTTGAAGAGCCTGATCAGACGACTGCGGCGCAAGATCGAACCGGACCCGAAGCACCCCCAATACCTGCAAAATGTGCATGGGCAGGGATACTGCATGCCTCCGCACGTCACTGGCCGCGAGCCTCCGGCCTCTACGCCCGAAAAATAACGAGAACGACCCCTTCCCTGTAAGATTTGACACCAAACTGACACCAACCTTAATCATCTTGCGAACCAAAATGATGTACATATAAAGGAGGTTGGTCAACTTACACACAAGAAAATTCCCTACGGAAGGGGCTGGTGGCTCATGCAGGCTATATCATCCTCCAAGTTGGATCGAGCGGCGCGCATCCTGGTGATCTTCATCACACTCGCAAGCGCCACCGGATTGCCGGGCACGTCTCCTGGAACACTTGTGGCGGAAGCGAGACAGCCGGCTCCGACCCCAATAACTGTTCCCACTGAAACTGCGACCGCAACTGACACCCCAACGGATACGGCGACCGCCGCTGTACCTTCAGCGACACTCGATGCCAGCGCCACCGCCTCAGAAACGCCGACGGATACCACGTCTCCGACTCTCACAGCCACAACGGTTGAGACGATAACCGCGACGGCCACGCTGACGGATACCGCCACACCGACGGCTTCGGCAACGCCCAGCCCCAGCCCGACCCCCAGCGCCACCTCAACTACGACGACAGCCACTGCGTGGCCCACGGCTTCGGCTACGACCACGCCTCAGCCGACTGAAGTCTATAACCCGGGACAGCATAGACCACGCGGGACGGACTTCGGCAAACTGCCCCTGTCTTTCGTGCCCAACGCCGGGCAAACGGATCCCGCCGTGCACTTCCAGGTGAATGGTCTCGGCGGCACGCTCTTCTTCACGCCCGGTGAAATCGTGCTGGCCATACCGGCCCCCCGTCCAGCTCGGACACGGCCCAGAGGCAAGTTTGAAGCCGGCAACGTGCTGACCAGAACGGTAGCTTTCCCGATGGTGGTACGGCTCCGCTTCCAGGCCGCCAACCCGGCACCGGAAATAACCGGCATGGAACGCCTTCCCGGCATCGTCAATTACTTCATCGGGAATGACCCCGCCAAGTGGCGAACCAATGTGCCGACTTATGCCGGGATTGTTTACCGCGAACTATATGCGGGGATTGACCTGAACTACGCGGGGACAGAGGGGCTGCTGAAAGCCACCTACCTCGTTGCCCCGGGCGCGGACCCAGGCCGGATCCGCTGGCATTACGAGGGTGCGACCAGCGTCCAGACGGATGCCGCGACAGGTGATCTACTCATCCAACTTCCTACTCCCAGATGCATCGTACCGGACAATCCAGCTTGCCCAGTTGTAGGGGGAATATTGCGTGAACGCGCCCCGCTTGCCTGGCAGACCATCAATGGTCAGCAGGTGCCAGTGAACGTTCGCTATATCGTGGCTGGCAATGGCAACATTAGCTTTGAGCTGCCAGATGGCTACAATCCGACCTTTCCGCTGACGCTGGATCCAGTGCTCATTTACAGCACCTATCTCGGAGGCGGCGACTTTGATGAGGGTAATGGCATTGCCGTCGACAGCGCAGGCAACGCCTATGTTGCGGGTGATACTCTCTCCACCGACTTTCCCACGACCGACCCGGTGCAGGGGAATTATGCCGGTAACGAAGATGTGTTTGTGACAAAGCTGAATGCCGATGGCAGCGCTCGTATCTATAGCACCTATCTCGGCGGCAGTGGCCTCGACTTCGGTTCTGGCATTGCGCTAGACAGCGCGGGCAACGCTTATGTCGTAGGCGGTACGGATTCAACAGATTTTCCCACTGCTAACCCATTACAGGCAGACAACGCGGGTAGCAATGATGTATTCGTGACCAAACTGAACGCCAGTGGGGGCGGCCCTGTCTACAGCACTTACCTCGGCGGGAGTGGCGGTGACATAGGTTTAAGCATCGCGGTCGACAGCGCGGGCAACCCTTATGTTGTGGGCGGCACTTTATCCACTGACTTCCCAACTACCAATCCTATGCAAGCCAACAACGCCGGTGCTGCAGATGTGTTCGTGACGAAGCTGAACGCCAGTGGGAGTGCGCGTGTCTACAGCACCTACCTCGGCGGCAGTGACGAGGAATATGGTGATGGCATTGCCGTAGATAGCGCGGGCATCGCCTATGTTACGGGCATTACTCTCTCCACCGACTTTCCCACCACGAACCCGCTGCAAGCCAGCAACGCGGGTAGTTATGACGTGTTTGTGACGAAGCTGAATAATGATGGCAGTGCCCGAGTCTACAGCACCTACCTCGGCGGCAGTGACGATGATAGGGGTAATGACATTGCCGTAGACAGCGCGGGCAACGCCTATGTCACAGGTTCTACTGCTTCTACCGATTTTCCCACCACCAGTCCGCTACAAGCTAATAACGCGGGCGCCCTTGACGCATTCGTGACGAAACTGAATACCGATGGCAGTGCCCGAGTCTACAGCACCTATCTCGGCGGCAGTGACGAGGAATCTGGTAATGACATTGCCGTAGACAGCGCGAGCAGCGCCTATGTTGTGGGCGATACTTTCTCCACTGACTTCCCCACCACGAACCCGCTGCAAGCCAGCAAGGCGGGTAGTGATGACGTGTTTGTGACGAAGCTGAATAATGATGGCAGTGCGCGAGTCTACAGCACCTATCTCGGCGGCAGTGGCGATGACGCCGGCTTTGGCATTGCAGTAGACAGCGCAGGCGATGTCTATGTCACGGGTGTTACCAGTTCCACTGATTTTCCTACCGCGAACCCGATGCAAGCTGACAATGCAGGTGGCGACGACGTATTCGTGGCCAAGTTGAATGAGGCCGTGCCTGATAGCTCCACGAATTCTGGCTCTGGCGGGGGCGGCTCCAAAGGCGGCTCGGGCCCGGCCGCGGGCGATGGCCGCGAGTGCCCAACCAGCTGCAATCTTGGCGACACACAGGGTGATGCGGGCGACCCCATCAACACTCGTACGGGCGGATTCGACTTCACCGTGGTGGACTTGTCTATTCCCAGCGTCGCCGGGCAATTGGTCTTCCAGCGCACGTATGCTTCACCCGTCACAGACACCTACACGACCACGCTCGGCTACGGGTGGACGCACAACCAGGACACCCGCCTGATCTTCCCCACCGACCTCGGCGGGGAGCCCGGCGTGGTCTGGTTCAAAGCCCACTCGGCTAACCAGTATCGCTTCGACATCATCACCGGCACCATGACCACCTACGCGCCTCTCCCAGGCGTGCTGGCCTCGCTGACCGAATCCACCGTGCCCACGACCACCTACACCCTGACCAATTCGCAGCAGGCGGTGTACAACTTTGACTATGCCGGGAGATTGACCCAATGGGCCGACTCGGAGGGTCACACCCTGGTCTATACCTACACCACTGGCCTGTTGACCCAAATCGCGGAGCCGCTCAGCGGGCGCTCCCTGACCCTCGAATACAACTCGGGCCAGACGGGGCGGCTGAGCGCGGTGTATGACCACACGGGCCGCCAGGTGACGTTCGGCTATGACCTCACCACTGGCGACTTGATCACCGTCACTGACGTGCTCAACCAGGCCTGGACGTATGTCTACACCGGCACGACCCACTTGCTGACAGACATCAAGGACCCGCGCGGCATCACGGTTGCCCACACCGAGTACGATGCGCAAGGCCGGGCTTGGAAGCAGACCGACGCCCTCAACCAGGTTGTAACGCAAATTACCTACAACGCGGATGGCACGGCGACGATCTTGGATGGGCGTGGATTCACCACGACCCACGCCTATGACGGGCGCAACACCCTGACCAACGACGCTGCGCCTCTGGGGAGCACAATTACCAAGACTTACGATCTCAATTTCCGGCCGGCTGTCGTTCTTGATCCATTAAGCCATCCCACCACGATGACCTGGAGCGCCGACGGCGCCAATCTCACGCAACTCACAGACGCCTTGAGCCAAGCCACGCAGCTCAGCTACGACCAGTTCAACAACCTGACCCGTGTGGTAGATGCGCGCGGCCTGACGACGACTTTCACCTATTCCGGCACGTTGATGACGATCAACACCGACGCGTTGAGCAACACCAGCCGGTACACCTACACCACCGCTGCCGACGCGCCACAGCCGCCGAATCTGCTCAAGGCGATGTCGGACGCGCTGGGGCGCACGACGCTGTATCAGTACGACGCGCTGGGGCAGCGCATTACGATGACGGATGCCGTGGGAATCGTGACCACCTACGGCTACGACAGCCTGGGGCGCGTCATCACGACGACGACAACTGCGGGCGCGCCTCAACAGCAGGTCAGCGTGATTCAGTATGATGCTGCCGGGCGGACGACCCAGACCACGCGCAATTATCTCACTGGACAGGGGCAGAACTATCTCAACCAGTACAACCTGATCACGCGCTACCAGTACGATGCAGTAGGCAATCAGGTCTTGATTACCGATACGCTGACGCACACGACCTACATGCAGTACGACAATCTCAACCGTCCGGTCACCGTGACGACGAACTACGTGAATGGCGTGTTCGACCTCACCAAGCCCGACGAAGACATCCCGACCGTGACGCAGTACGACGAGAACGGGAACGTCATCACGACCACCGAGTATTCCGGTATCACGGGCCTGGAGCGCAAGACGTATACGCAGTACGACGCGCTCAACCGCCCCGTCACGGTCACGGTGAACTACAAGAATGGCGTCTTCGACTCGACCAAGCCGGACGAAGACATCCAGAGCGTGACCGGGTACGATGCGAATGGGAACGTCATCACCACCACACAGGCGGCCAACATCTCCGGCCTGGCGCGCTCGACGTATACCCAGTACGATGCGCTCAACCGTCCCGTCACCGTGACGATCAACTACAAAGATGGCAACTTCGACACGACGAAGCCCGACGAAGACATCCAGTCGGTGACGCAGTATGACCAGAACGGGAACGTCATCACGACCACGATGTATGCCGGTATTACGGGTCTGGAGCGCAAGACGTACACCCAGTACGACGCGCTCAATCGTCCGGTCACGGTGACCGTGAATTACGTGAACGGCATCTTTGACCCGGCCCAGCCCGACGAAGACATTCAGATGGTCACGCAGTACGATGCCAATGGGAACGTGATTACGACGATACAGTACGTGGGCATCACGGGCCTGGAGCGAAAGACGTACGCTCAGTACGACAATCTCAACCGCCCTGTCACCGTCACGGTCAACTACGTGGATGGCAGCTTCAATCCGGCCAAGCCGGATGAAGATATTCAGAGCGTGATCCAGTACGACGCCAGCGGGAACGTGATCACCACGACCCAGTTCGCCAACATTTCCAGCCTGGCGCGCAAGGCCTACACCCAGTACGACAGCCTCAACCGCCCTATCACCGTCACCACGAACTATGTGGACGGCAACTTCAACTCAGCCAAACCCGACGAAGACATCCGCATGGTGACGCAATACGACGCGCTGGGGAACGTCATCTCCACCACGCAGTTGGCCAACGTCCCGAACCTGGCGCGCACGACCTACAACCAGTTCGACGCACTCAACCGCCCCATCACGGTCACGGCGAACTACACGGACACGGGCACGTTCGACCCGAACGCCCCAGACCACAACTTGATCCAGATCGCCACCTTCAACGCGGCTGGCAGCCGCACCGCCGTGACCGAACTGCGCGGCGGGCCAGGGTTGGGAACCACGCCGATCACGACAACCTTCAATTACGACGGCCTGAGCCGCGTGATCACCACGACCATGCCCCTGACCGGCACCGCCGTGGCGAGCACGACCGTGACCTACGACGGGCTGGGCCGGGTGGTCGAGAGCGTTGATCCGCTGGGCCAGAAGACGCGCTCCGACTACGACGCGCTCGACCGCCCAATCACGGTGACGGTGAACTACAAAGATGGGGAGTTCGACCCCAACCAACCGGACGAAGACATTCAGACCGTGACGCAGTATGACGCCGCAGGCAACCGTGTGCTGGTGACGGACCCCGGCTTGAATGAAATGCAATTCCAGTACGACCTGTCTGATCGGCTGGTGGGTGTCATAGATGAGCTCAGCGGCGCCACGGGGTACGGCTACGACGTGGCCGGCAACGTCATCACCATCACGGACGCCCTCACGCACTCCACGACGTTCGCCTACGACCTGTTCAACCGGCTGCTGAGCACGACCGACCCGCTTACGAACACGACACAGTACGCCTACGACGCGGCGGGGGACGTGATCACGATGACGGATGCGCTGACCCGCAATACCGTCTCAACCTACGACCTGCTCAACCGGCTGACCAAGATTGACTACCCGGCCCCGGACGCCGACGTGCTCTTCACCTACGACGGCGCGGGCCAGCGCACGGTGATGACCGACAGCGTGGGCGTGACCACGTGGAATTACGACCTGGTGGGCCGCCCGCTGACCATCACTCAGCCCTTCACCGGCTCGGTGGTGTATACCTATGACTCCGCCGGGGATCAGCTCGAGCTTACCTACCCGGATGGCAAGGTCGTCACCAACACCTACGACCTGGCTTCGCGGCTTGTACAGGTAAAGGACTGGCAGACGCAGGTGACGGGTTATGCCTACGACTCCGCCAGCCGCCTGACCAGCCTGTCCCTGCCGAATGGCATCACCTCCACCTACACGTATGACGGCGCGAACCGGCTGTTGGGCCTCACCCATCAAACTCTGACTCAAACCGTCGCGTCCTACACCTACACCCTGAATGCGGTGGGCAACCGCACGGCGGTGACCGAAACGGTCCAGCCCCCGGGCGGAGGCGCCAGCAGTGGTCAGGTGGGGGATCAGACCATCGAGACGGGCGAGGATTACAACCCGGCCGGTCTGGCCGAAGCGTTCCAATACACGGCCACCGTCAGCGGGCCGGTCAACCAGCTCTTCCTCTATCTGGATGAGAGCAGTACCGCCACGCAGGTCCTCG
>Ga0214473_10011620_pt1 | contig 10345 bp, 7 predicted proteins | sample RVTome_7_FD_203509 | JGI IMG/M metagenome (GOLD analysis project Ga0214473, IMG submission 203509) | Soil microbial communities from uranium-contaminated site in the Upper Colorado River Basin, Wyoming, United States - RVT98D197 | ecosystem: Environmental > Terrestrial > Soil > Contaminated >... | reverse complement strand
TTCACCAAGATACCCATATCCGGCCAAACCATTCTGATAATGCTGCTGAATTTCTTCTAAGGTTAAAGCTCTTTTGTATACTGCAACTTCGTCGATAAGGCCTTGATACCAGCCATACTGTCCACCGCCAATTATAGCTTTGGAAGGATGGACATTTTTTGTAGTCGTTAAACCATTTTTAATAAACGTTCCATTAAGATAAAGTTTAGGCTGTTTATTTACATAAATAATAATGATATGATTCCAACCTGTTAAAGTCGTATCGTAAACAAGGAGGGAAGGGAGATAATTTGCTGCGTGCTCAAACACACTAACCCCATTAGTCCCAACTGAGATGCCAGACCCGGCATGACCACTATTCTGCGCATACCCAGCTTCCCATTCCGGATAAATGGCATATCTTTGATTTGATGTTCCTGAAACACCCGAATTTTGTTCTGGAGTACTAGCGCGAGTACCTAGTGGATATACCCATAACTCCATTGTAAAGGTATTCATAATACTCGGGTATCCTATAGACTGCCCAACATAATCATCTACCCCATCAAAATTTAACGCACCGCCAACCTTACCGGTCGTCCAAGTTGCGCCGTAGATAGTTCCGTTATTAGTGCTAACAGAATCAGTGGCAGTTGTGCCGCTACCCTCATTAAGCTCCCAATACGAAGCAAAAGGACACTTATCTTCAAAGGAGTAGGTCAGCTTTTCATCCTTCACCCACAGGCTAAAGCTCTCATCGGCGTTCTTAGTAAGCTTGTCATAGACCCCTTTCGGCGGGGTATAGGTGCCGTCTGTATTGCGGGTAAAGAGCTTTTCCGCTCCGGAGCCGCGCATGACTGTCACATTTCCGGATGCGTCAACAACCAGGTAAACCCCATAGTTAAAGGTCCACCCCCTGCCGAAGATCCCCTGATAGGTGCTGTAGGCGTTGTAAAAGCGCTGGATCTTTATGGTCCTGCCGATATCCGCATAGGCGATGTCCTTGTCCTTGAGGACGAAGTTTAGGCTAGAAAGGTTGACAACCAGGCCAGGCATGCCGGTGCCGCAGGTCTGGCAAGCCTTTGGAGCCCCGTTGGTCTCGTCCTCCTTGTTATCATACTCGGTGTTGGGATGATCCCCCATGCACCCCTCGGTAAGTTCAGCGGGCGGGGTGTCGGGGTTTGGATCTAGGGCATCAGGGTGGCCATCACCATCGTAGTCGTAGGTGTTGGGGTCATAATTCCCTGCAGGCCCAAATTGATAAAATTGTTTCAAGCATATTCCTCCATAATCTGCCAGAATGACAATATATGTGAGTGGATCACATAGATGACACCATCCATTAAGAAAGCTGCAATCCTCAACTTTTGTAAAAGTCGTAACGTTCCAAAGCCTTAACTCTGCAGGATAACCCCAATGTGAAGTTAAATTATCTTGCGCATAACTAGGCGCACCACTTGGGAGGTACGGCCCTGGCACACCGTTATCGACTCTAAAACCATTCGCATCAGGCTCCGCATACCCGAAGACTGCAGAGGGACGCACTATGCACCCTAAAAACAGGGCCAGGCATAGACACAATAAAGTTAACCTTTTCAAAGGACACCTCCGTTACATAAATCCTAAACTCTAAATCCTAAATTCTAAAAAAATCTATATTGAAAAAACAAGTCCTCAGAGGGGCGCCCCACGAACACAGAGGACGTCGTTTCCCAGGTCGTGTGTATTGTTCGATGGTTGCAGAAGTCGAGAGGATGCTCGGATGGGCATGCAAGGGATGAAAGGAATTAAGAACCGTGCCTTCTTCGACCTGTTGACAGGCGGAATGCATTACACCCCCCTATGATAAACTACCCCGCCAAGGGCGGAACTTTAGGGTTCAAGGATTCAAGGGGTCAAGGATTCGAGTAGAAAACATTTAAATATGAAATATGATTATTCTAGAACGCCTCCCCCCTTGGGCCATTTTAGGAAAAAATCAAACTAAAGTCTGAGTCTGTGCTTTAATAAATGAATAATAATAACGGGAATGTCTTTTTCTTAGTACGTTTACATGTCTTTGTCAAGGGGAAAGTCCCACACCTATCTGATAGTAATATAAAGGATGGGATGTCGCTCCCGCTCTCCAATGTAGAAATAAGGAAGACGGGATCCCGAAGCGGGAAGGGCGACAAAGGCAGAAGACAGTCCCCCTCCTATCAGATGACTATCAAAAAAGGTGGGGATGTGTCGCTTTACGACATCCCCTCATTAAAAAATATCTTATTGGTGGGGGATCGCAGGCGACAAAGTCAGTAGATAGTCACATACCTAGGAAGATAGTATAGACCGTTTACCGGTAAAAATACTTGGGTCCGAGTGAAATCATCGCAACATTTTTGTAGATCCCTTACTCCTTTCTCGCGAAACGCGGAATTGAGCCCGTGGGGAAAAAATAGAACTAAAGGCAAGGGGGCACCCTCCCATCCTTCGAGAAAACGATAAAAAGAGAAAAAGCCCCCTCTTGCGCAGAGCAGCCAATTTCTCTACAATGGGAAAGGGAAGGAGGATTATTCACCATGGGAGAAAAGATTATCATCTTCGACACCACCTTACGGGACGGAGAGCAGTCACCCGGCGCCGCGATGAATATGGCGGATAAGGTCCGGCTCGCCCAGCAGTTGGAAAAGCTGGGGGTGGATGTCATCGAGGCGGGCTTTCCCATTACATCCCAGGGGGACTTCGACGCCGTCAAGACCATCGCCAAGACGATCAGCCGATCAAAGGTGGCTGCCCTGGCCAGGGCCAATGCGCCGGACATCGACCGGGCCTGGGAGGCGATCAAGGGGGCAAAATCACCCCTGCTCCATACCTTTATCTCGACCTCCGATATCCATCTGAAGCACCAGTTGAAGAAATCCAAAGAAGAGGTGATCCGGATTGCCGCAAAATCCGTTGTCAGGGCCAAGAAACATACCTCTGATGTCGAATTCTCCGCCATGGACGCCACCCGCAGTGAAATCCAGTTTCTCGCGGCCGTGGTTGAGGCAGCCATACAAGCAGGGGCAACCAGGATCAATATCCCCGATACCGTGGGCTATGCCATTCCTACGGAGTTCGGCGCGTTGATTCGCACCCTCTGTCAAATGGTCAAGGGGATCGAAAAGGTCATCCTGAGCGTCCACTGCCACAATGACCTTGGCCTGGCAGTTGCCAATTCCCTGGCGGCGATCCAGAACGGCGTCAGGCAGGTGGAGTGCACGATCAATGGTATCGGCGAGCGGGCGGGAAACACCTCGCTCGAAGAGGTGGTCATGGCCATCCACACGCGCAAGGACCTCCTTCCTTTCGCCACCAGAATAGTCCCCAGGCATATCATTGCCACCAGCCGCCTTGTCTCCAAGATCACGGGCATGGTAGTGCAACCCAACAAGGCGGTGGTTGGCGCCAACGCCTTTGCCCATGAATCCGGCATCCATCAGGATGGCGTCCTGAAGAAGAAACAGACGTATGAGATCATGACCCCTGAATCGGTGGGGGTTGCCAAATCCTCCCTCGTCCTGGGAAAGCTATCGGGTAGACACGCCTTTAAAGAGAGGTTGAAGGAACTAGGGTTTCGACTCTCAGAAAAGGATTTTGCGCTGGCCTTTACCCGCTTCAAAGAACTGGCGGACAAGAAGCGTGAGATCTATGACGAGGATATCGAGTCGATCGTGGCCGAGGAGATCATCCGGATACCCGACCGCTTCAAGCTCCTCTATCTCAACGTCATCTCGGGAAACGTCACCGTTCCCACGGCCACGGTCAAGATGGAGGTGGATGGGCAAATCATCCAGGAGGCTGGTTTTGGCGACGGGCCGGTGGATGCCACCTTCAAGACGATCAAAAAGATCACCCGCACCCGATCAAAGCTCCTCCAGTTCGCCATCAACGCGATCACCGGCGGTACCGAGGCCCAGGGAGAGGTGACTGTTCGACTGGAGGAAAAAGGCCGGACCGTGATCGGCCAGGGGGCCGATACAGATGTACTGGTCGCCAGCGCCAAGGCCTATATCAATGCCCTGAACAAGCTGGAGTATCGAACGAAAGAGATGCGGGGATTGTAAGATGGGGATGACTATTACGGAAAAGATCCTGGCAGCACACGCCGACCTTGAGCAGGTCGCACCAGGGGAGATCATCAATGCCAGGGTGGATGTGGCCCTGGGCAATGATATCACCGCCCCGTTGGCCATACAGGCCTTCCGGGAGATGGGGGCTGCTACGGTCTTTGATAAGGCAAAGGTGATCCTGGTGCCGGACCACTTCACCCCCAACAAGGACATCTTGTCAGCCGAGCAGTGCCTGTTGATGCGCAAGTTCGCCCAGGAGCAGGGGCTCGTGCACTACCTCGAGGTGGGGAGGATGGGCATCGAACACGCGCTCTTGCCCGAGATGGGGCTCGTGGGTCCGGGGTATCTGGTCGTCGGGGCGGACAGCCACACCTGTACCTACGGCGCCCTCGGCGCCTTTGCCACCGGCGTGGGGAGCACGGACCTGGCCGCGGCCATGGCCACCGGCGAGATCTGGCTCCGCGTCCCGGAAACGATACAGTTCATCTACACGGGAAAGCTCAAGCCGTGGGTCGGCGGCAAGGACCTTATCCTCTATACCATCGGGGCCATCGGGGTGGATGGCGCCCTGTACAAGGCCATGGAAATCACCGGTGAGACCATCAGTAGCCTGGATATGTCCGGTCGGTTCACCATGGCCAACATGGCCATCGAGGCCGGCGGGAAAAACGGCATCTTCCCTCCCGATGAGACCACCCTAGAGTACATTCGCCCTAGGATGGCAAGCGGCTATACCATCTACCAGAGCGACGCGGATGCCTCCTATGCCGAGGTAAAGGAATACGATTGTTCCGGCATCGAGCCCCAGGTAGCCTGCCCATCATCACCGGCCAATGTCAAGGGGGTGCGGGCATTGGCCAAGGTAACGATAGATCAGGCAGTCATCGGCTCATGCACCAACGGCAGGCTGGAAGACCTCAGGATTGCGGCCTCTATCATCAAAGGAAAGAAGGTGGCACCATACGTCCGTCTCATCGTGATCCCGGCCACGCAGGAGATCTATCTTAAGGCCCTGCAAGAGGGGCTTTTGGAGATCTTTGTTCAGGCGGGCGCAGCAGTGAGCACCCCTACGTGTGGCCCCTGTCTCGGCGGTCACATGGGGGTCTTGGGGGCAGGCGAGAAGGCCATTGCCACCACCAACCGTAACTTCGTGGGCAGAATGGGCCACCCCACAAGCCAGGTCTATCTTGCCAACCCGGCAGTGGCAGCTGCCAGCGCCATCACAGGGAAGATCACCCATCCCGAGGAAGTGGCAGGAAAGTAATACGCCATCCCTTAAAGGATGGCACAAGGGTTCTAGGATCCGAGGGTTCCAGGGGCCTAGCGAAAAAAAACGCTTTTACTTGCACCCTAGAATCTGTCGCTATTCCCGCTTCGCGCCCCCTCCCATTTGGATGTTCTTATGGATGGGGTACCGCAAGCGGCAGATCCCGACATCCTTATCTCTATATTGAGGAGCGGGAGCGACATCCCACCATTCAGATTTTGCCGCCTTGCGGCATGATGTCCTTAAAAGATTTAAAGGAGCATCATTATACAAAGTAGGGTGGGACTCGACCCCTAGAACCCTAAGAGCAGAAGCCTGAGAACCTTTTGAACAACTAAGTTGAAGAATGCGATGAATGACACACCGATCCCCTTTGCAATGGACACCGTTTCTCTGCTCATTCAGATACCCCCTGAGGAGATAGCCTTTCTCAGCTTCATTCTGGAATCGTATGAGGGGGTAGCCATCGCCAGGACCGTCGATCCCCACGAGGGCCTGATGGAATTGATGGTCTCTCCGGACTATCAAGAGGAAATGAGGGAAATCCTGAAGGACCTCAGCCGGCAGTTCCCGATTAAAGAATCAACACTTGCTAAAGGCTGATACCCTGCAACCGCTGCGTTGCCTCCTCCAGCCTCGCCTCCGGCACGGTCAGGGCGAGGCGCACATACCCCTCACCTGCCTCGCCGAAGCCGCTGCCCGGGGTAAGCACCACCCCTGCCTTATCGAGCACGAGCGAGGCGAAGGAGACCGAGCTATGGCCAGAGGGCACCTTGACCCAGAGGTAAAAGGTTGCCTTGGGAGGGGTCACCTCCAAGCCTAGGGCACGGAGCCCGCGGACCATGCAATCGCGCCGCCTTTGATAGACCGCGCGCATCCCTTCCACATCGGATTGATCCCCTGTCAAGGCCTCTATGCCCGCCCACTGAATAGCCTGGAAAACACCCGAATCGATATTCGTCTTGGCCTTGCCTAGCCCGGCGAGGATCTCCCTGTTCCCCACGGCAAAGCCGAGTCGCCAGCCCGTCATATTATAGGTCTTGGACAGGGAGTGAAACTCTATCCCTACCTCCCGGGCGCCTGCCACCTCTAAAAAACTGGAGGGCGTATAGTTGTCAAAGCAGATCTCACTGTAGGCTGCGTCGTGACAGACGATGAGAGAGTGACGTTGGGCAAATGCCACGACCTCCGCGAAAAAATCCTTGTCCGCCACAGCCGCTGTCGGGTTGTTGGGGTAGTTGACAAAGAGTAAGGTGGCGGCATCCGCCACCTCCGCAGGCACCTGCCGGAGATCGGGCAAAAAACCCTGCTCCTCTATCAAGGGCATGAAAAAGGATCTGCCGCCGGCGAAGATGGTCCCTGCATGATAGACCGGATAGCCGGGACTCGGCACGAGGGAATACGCGCCCGGGTTGATGAAGGCCAAGGGTATATGGGCAATCCCCTCTTTGGAGCCGATCAGGGCCAGGACCTCATGGCCCGGGTCCAGCACCACCCCGAAACGCCTCTCATACCAGAGGCTTACCGCCTCTCGGAACTCCTGCAACCCCTCATAGCTGGGGTAACGGTGGCTGCGGGGATTGAGCACCTCCTCCCGCATCCGCTCTACGATCCGCCGCGGTGTGGGGAGATCTGGATCACCCACCCCCAAATCGATAAGATCCACCCCCTTGGCCCTCAACGCGGACTTTCTGCGGTCCAGCTCCGCAAAGAGGTAAGGGGGCAAGGCCTGGAGCCGCTCAGCCATTGCTACTGTTGTCCTGCCTTTCATTCCTCCTCCTTTAACTGATAGTTAGCCAACAAATGCGACTTCAAAATATAAGCCAAGAAATATTACCTGGCATGATAAATGCAATCTTAACCTAATAAAATGCCTAAAAAACAAGATATACTACCTGCCTAATCCCCAAAAATGCAAGGGGAGTTTAGACAGAGTGACAAATATTGACATCGTTGTCAAAACGTGATAGCCTGACAAGGCTTAGTATCATGCACCTCTACGAGAGAAAGAAGATAACGTCATGTCTTTAAGACTCGGACAGCTCCTCTTAAAAGCGAATATCATAGACGACGAACAACTCAAGAAGGCCCAGGGCGAGCAGAAGATGGGAGGGTCAAGCCTAAGCTCTGTATTGATACGAATGGGATTCCTCTCGGAGGATACCCTCCTCGATTTTCTCCACAAGCGCTATGGGCACCCCTCCATCAATCTCTCCGAGGTAGAATTAGACCCCAAGCTCGTGAGTTTGGTCGGGGCTGATTCCATGCATAAGAACCAGGTTGTGCCGGTACGTAGGAGCGGCTCCACCCTCTATCTGGCCATAGTCGATCCCTTTAACGTCACGGTGCTCGATGACATCAAGTTCCGCACGGGATATCACATAGAGGCCTTGGTAGCCTCGGAAACCGATATCAAGACGACCATAGAGAGACACCTGAACCCTACTGCCTCCATCGACGGCGCCCTCGCTGACTTCGAAGACGAGGGGATGGAGGTGGTAAAGCAAGATGAGACCTTTGACCTCGGCGAACTGGAAAAAACCGCGGAAGAGGCCCCTGTCGTAAAACTGGTCAACCTCATCCTTGCCGATGCCATCTCCAAAGGGGCCAGCGACATCCACATCGAGCCGTACGAAAAATTCATGCGGGTGCGGGAGCGGATCGATGGGGTCCTCTACGAGGTGATGAGGCCCCCCATCCAGATGAAAAACGCCATCACCTCCCGTATCAAGATCATGTCCCAACTGGATATCGCCGAACGCCGCCTGCCCCAGGGAGGGCGTTTCCTGATCAGGATGCAGAATCGGGAGATGGACTTTCGAATCTCGCTCATCCCCACCCTCTTCGGTGAGAAGGTGGTCATGCGGCTCCTCGACAAGGCAAAACTCCAGCTCGACATGACCAAATTGGGCTTTGAATCCGAGGCCCTGGAGATATTCCACGCGGCCATCTATAAACCATATGGGATGATCTTGGTCACCGGACCGACCGGCAGCGGGAAGACCACGACCCTCTACTCCGTCCTCTCCGAGCTGAACAAGGTCTCGGAAAATATCTGTACGGCTGAAGATCCGATAGAGTTCAATCTTCCCGGCGTCAATCAGGTCCAGATGCATGAGGCCATAGGTTTAAATTTCGCCGCCTCCCTGAGAGAATTCTTGCGCCAGGACCCTGATATTATCCTCGTGGGAGAGATCCGGGATCTGGAGACCGCCGAGATAGCGGTAAAGGCCGCCTTGACAGGCCATCTCGTCCTCAGCACCCTTCATACCAACGATGCCCCCAGCACCATCGGCCGTCTGCTGGATATGGGGGTGGAGCCGTTCCTCGTCGCCTCTTCACTCATTGTGACGGTAGCCCAGCGATTGATCCGCTGCATCTGCCCTGATTGCAAGGAACCCATCGACGTACCCCACGAGGCCCTGCTTGACCTCGGTGTCCCTGAAGAAGAGGCCGACGATTTTAAATGTTATAAGGGAAAGGGATGTACCAAGTGTAGCAATATCGGGTATCGCGGCAGGTTATCGTTGTTCGAGGTGATGCCCACGACGGATGAGATACAGGAGTTGACCCTGCGCAGGGCAGCCGCCAATGAGCTCAAACGGGCGGCGATCCAGTCCGGGATGAGGACCTTGAGGCAGAGCGGGATCGCCAAGATCAAGCAGGGTATAACCACCATCGAAGAAGTGCTCAGGGTAACCGTCGATTAAGCGCCCAAAGGAACAGAGCCATGCCCCTTGATCTCCAGGACCTGCTCAAGACCATGATCGAACATGACGCGACGGACCTCCATATTACTACCGGCACCCCTCCGCAGATCCGCGTCTACGGCCGCCTGGTCCCCCTCGACCTCCCCCCCTTAACAGGTGCCGACACCAAGAGGCTCGCCTACAGTGTGCTCACCGATGCCCAAAAACACCGGTTCGAGGAGGAGCATGAGCTCGACTTCTCCTTTGGCATAAAGGGATTGTCCAGGTTCAGGGGAAATCTCTTCTACCAGAGGGGGGTCGTGGCAGCCGCCATCAGGTCCATACCCTATAAGATCAGGGGTTTTAAGGACCTCGGTCTCCCGGCTATTATCGAGGAGCTGATCAGGAGGCCCAAGGGGCTCGTCCTGGTCACGGGCCCGACCGGCTGCGGCAAATCCACCACCCAGGCAGCCATGATAGATCAGATCAATCAGGAAAGAAACGCCCACATCATCACCATCGAGGACCCCATCGAATACCTCCACCCCCACAAGGGGTGTATCTTAAACCAGCGTGAGGTGAACTCCGACACCTTCAGCTTTACGGCGGCCTTGAAACATATCCTGCGCCAGGACCCCGATGTGGTCCTCATCGGGGAGATGAGGGATCTGGAGACCATCGAGGCAGCCCTGACCATCGCGGAGACCGGACATCTCACCCTGGCTACCCTGCACACTAATTCTTGTACCGAGACTGTCAACCGGATTATCGACGTCTTCCCCCCGCACCAGCAGGCCCAGGTCAGGACCTTGCTCTCCTTTGTCCTGGAAGGGGTCCTCAGCCAACAGCTCCTGCCCAAGGCCAACGGGGCAGGGCTGGCCCTGGCCATGGAGGTCCTGGTCCCCAATTCGGCGATCCGCAACCTCATCAGGGAGGATAAGATCCATCAGATCTATGGGCAGATGCAGATAGGACAGCTCAAGTTCGGTATGCAGACCATGAACCAGTCCCTCCTCTCCCTCTATGAGAGGGGGCTCATTACCCTCAACGACGCCATGGGCAGGTCCCCCAACCTAGAGGAGTTCCGGCAGATGTTGGGGGAGACCGCAGAAAAGAAGAAATGAGGTAAGGAGAAGGGGTCATCATGCCAAAGTACGCGTGGGAAGGGAGAGTTCCCCAAGGGGGATTCCGCAAGGGCGAGCTCGAGGGGCCAAACGAGACAGCCATCCGGGCCTATCTCAGGCAGCAGCAGATCATCCCCACCAAGATCACTGCCATGGGGAGGGAGCTTAAAATCAGCCTCCCCTTTCTGAAGGGGA
>Ga0214473_10011619_pt1 | contig 10345 bp, 8 predicted proteins | sample RVTome_7_FD_203509 | JGI IMG/M metagenome (GOLD analysis project Ga0214473, IMG submission 203509) | Soil microbial communities from uranium-contaminated site in the Upper Colorado River Basin, Wyoming, United States - RVT98D197 | ecosystem: Environmental > Terrestrial > Soil > Contaminated >... | reverse complement strand
GCGCGCACGGGCCGCTGTATCAGGTGATGTGGGACCGCACCGGCCGGAACTGGGGGTTCAACTACTCCATCACCGCCGTAGCGCCGGACTTCCAGGCGGCCGCCGGGTTCGTGAACCGCACCGGGATCGTCCAGGCGAGCATCTTCAACCGGCTCACCGCCTACGGCCGGCGCGGCGCGCTCATCGAGACGGCGAGCACCTTCCTCCAGTTCCACCGTACCTGGGACTACGACGGGTTCCACGCGGACAGCACGATCGAGGGGAGCGAGGGCGCCAACTGGTCCGCCACGCTGCGCGGCGGCTGGTCGGTCGGGGGGAACTTCGAGCGCGACTTCTTCAGCTTCGACCCCGAGCGCTTTGCGGCCTATTCGGTGGAAACGACCGCTGGCCCCGGCCTCGACACCGTCCCCTTCGCGGTGCCGGGCCCGATCTCGAACCTGTTCAGCGCGTCGCTCAACGCGACAACCCCGACGTACCGGCAGTTCACCGCTTCCGCCAACGCCGGCTACGGCGCCGTCGCCATCTTCGACGAGGCGTCCGAAGGCAGGCAGTGGCGCTTCGGCGGCACGGTGGACTGGCGCCCCACGACGCAGATGCGCGTGGCCTTCCAGTACACGCGCGTGACGATCCGCCGTGCCGGCGGGGGGCGGTTCTCGACCGAGGGGATTCCCCGGCTCAAGGTCGAGTACCAGGCCACCCGCGCGATCTTCGTGCGGTTCGTCGGACAGTACGACGCGGCCGACCGCGTTGCGCTCCGCGAGCCGGGCACCGGGCGGCTCGTCCTGATCCGCAACCGGCGCACCGGCATCGACGAGCTGGCCACCCGCGGCGTCACGAACGACCTGCGCGCCGACTGGCTGTTCTCCTACCGGCCGAGCCCCGGCACGCTGATCTACCTCGGCTACGGCGCCTCGCTCACCGAGCCAGACGCGTTCAGCTTCAGCGCTCGCCAGCTGCACCGCACGAGCGACGGCTTCTTCGGCAAGGTCAGCTACTTCTTCCGGCTGTAGCGCGTAACCGAGCGATAAGGTCGCACATGCGTGACGCCGCGCATTGCCCCGGCACGGAACATGCGCGACGTTTGACATGCGGACCCATCGCGGGAAGGAGGCCCCATGCTCGGCCTCGCGCTGTGGCCGATCCTGGCGATCTGGGCGGGACTCGCGTTCGTCGTGCTCGCGTCGATCGTCGCCGTGCTCGGGTACTCCACGTACCACATGCTGCGCGACCGGCGCGGCGTGCGCGGTGCGGTGTGGTGCCCGGTGCTGCGGACGACGTATCGCGTGACCGGCATCTCGGCCGCCTTCACGCACACCGACCTGCCGACACCGTACGCCGACCTGCGCCGCTGCGAGCGGTGGGGGGAGGAGCCGATCGAGTGCGGCAAGTGGTGCGTCAAGGGCGGCCTCCGCGCGAAGGTGGCGACGACGAACTGACGTGCCGCCTCGTGCCGGCCTGACGCCGGCGCCGACCACCCGTCGCGCCTGAGCGCCGACCGTGCGCGGCGGGGTGGGTGTATGCGCGTAATGCTCCTCGAAGCCCCCGGCCGCCCGCTCCTGGACGCAGAGTTGCCGCGGCCCGAGCCGGGGGCGGGGCAAGTTCTCCTCGAGGTTCGCGCGTGCGGCGTGTGCCGCACCGACCTCCACGTCGCCGACGGTGAGCTCCCGCATCCCAAGCTGCCCCTCGTCCTGGGTCACGAGATCGTCGGCGTCGTCGCCGAGCTCGGCGCCGGCGCCACGCGCTTCCGCCGCGGCGCGCGCGTGGGCGTCCCGTGGCTCGGCTGGACGTGCGGTCACTGCGCCGATTGCCGCGCGGGGCGCGAGAACCTCTGCGAGCGCGCCCGCTTCACGGGCTACCAGCTCGACGGCGGCTACGCCGAGTACACCGTAGCGGACGAGCGCTTCTGCTTCGCCATTCCCGAGGGGTTCTCCGACCTGGAGGCTGCGCCGCTCCTGTGCGCTGGCCTCATCGGCTGGCGTTCCCTCGTCGCCGCCGGCGATGCAGGGTCCGTCGGTCTCTACGGCTTCGGCGCAGCCGCCCACATCGTCGCGCAGGTGGCGCGCCACCAGGGCCGGCGCGTGTTTGCCTTCACGCGTCCCGGCGACCAAGCCGCACAGCGGTTCGCGCGCGAGCTGGGCGCCGCGTGGGCCGGCGATTCGGACGCTCCCGCCCCCGAACCCCTCGACGCCGCGATCATCTACGCTCCCGTGGGTGCGCTCGTCCCTGCTGCGCTGCGCGCCGTGCGCCGCGGCGGCACCGTGGTGTGCGCGGGGATCCACATGAGCGACGTCCCCGCGTTTCCCTACGAGCTGCTGTGGGGCGAGCGCGTCGTGCGCTCGGTGGCGAACCTCACGCGCAGGGACGGCGAGGAGTTTCTCACCCTCGCGCCGCGCGCGGGCGTACGCACCGAGGTTGAGCCGTACGCGCTGCCGCGCGCCAACGAGGCGCTCGACCGGCTGCGGCGCGGCGCGGTGCGCGGCGCGGCCGTCCTGGCCCCGGGCGGCGGAATGTGACCTTCGACCCGGCGCGCCAGTGCCGCGTGGGGTATGATGCCCGGATGAGTGCCATGCGGCGTCCCGTGACCGGGGTCACCACGCTGGCAGCCGTCATCGGGACGCTCCTCGTCGCATGTCCGGCACCCGCGCTCGCGCAAGGCGACACCGCGCGCGTCACATACCGCACCCGCGAGATCGTGTTCTTCGCGGCGGGACGCGACGACGGTGTCGTCGTGGGCGATACCGTCGCGGTGCTTCAGAGCGAGGGCGCGACGCTCGTGCTCGCCGTCGTGGTGAGCACGGGCCGCCGGAGCGCCAGCGCCCGGCTCCTCACGCCCGATGCGCCCATCGCGCTAGGCGCGACGGTGCGGTTCCCCCGCCACCCGCCCCAGGAGATCGCCGCGGCGCCCACCGACACGGCCGGCGCCGCGCCGGCACCCGCCGAATCCACCTACGTGCCGTCAGAACTTCCGGGGCGGGCGGCGGCGGCCTCGCGCTGGCGGGGCGGCCTCCAGCTCGAGCAGGTCGCCTCGTCGGCCGGCGGCGCGCCAAGCCTGACCACGCGCCAGACCGCCCTCGGGCTCGATCTGGTCGCGCCGCTCGCGAGCGCGCTCCAGCTCAGGGTGCGGACCACCAGCCGCTGGCGCAGTGGCGCCTCAGCCACGACCACCGGCCTGGAGGGCGTCACCGCTCTCCTCTACCTGCTCCAGCTACGCATCGCGCCGCCCGAGGGCCGATGGAGCGCGTCGCTCGGACGCTTCGCTCCGGATGCCGCACCCGGCCTCGGCTACCTCGACGGCGCGCAGCTCGAGGTGCGGCCCGCGCCGTCGCAGCGGCTCGGCGTTGTGGCCGGATTCGTGCCGCGCGTCGAGCAGCTGCGGCCCTCGACCACCACGACACGCGCAGCGGCGTATTGGGCGTTCGCCGCCGGCGATGTCTTCGACGGCGCGGTTGCCGCGGCCGCGGACTGGGCCGACGGAGCGCACCGCCGCACCGAGCTCTCGGCGCGCTCCTTCTGGCGCCCCACACCAGGCCTGTCGCTCTCCCTCTACGGCGCCGCCGATCTCGCCGTCGCGTGGCGCCCGGCCGACAAGGCGCAGATCACGACGGTCTACGCAGCCGCGCGCGCGCGGCTGCCGCTCGGCTTCCGCGCCAGCCTCGGCGTCGAGTCCCACCGCGCGGTCCGGATCTGGGACACTTCCGTCGCGCTCGACACGACGCCCCTGCCGGGACGCCTGAACGGGCTCACGGCCTCGCTCGGCCACGACGTCGGGGGCGTCGCGCTCGAGGCCGCGGGCGGGTACCTCAAGCGCACCGGCGACCCGTCGGCGACGCTGCGCGCGACGTTCAGCGCGGCGCGGGGACCGTTCTTTATGATGGGGACCGGCCAGCATGGTGACCTGTTCGATTACGGCAACGTGACGGCGCGCCTCTTCTTCGCCCAGCGCGCCCTCCCCTTCAGTGCGTCGCTCGGAGGGAGCGCGAGCGCCACCCGCACCGCGAACGGCCAGATGACGTTGTGGCGCTACAGTCTGCGGCCCGAGATCTCGCGGACCATCGGCCGCGGCCTGCTCATTACCTTCGGCGGCGATGTCGGTCGGTACGCGGGCCGCTCGAGCACCTGGCTCCACGCGGGGGCGTCGTATCGCTTCCGCTAGCGGCGCGGCGGTCGCGATGCCGGGCGCCCGCGAGGGTGGGGTGGCGGCGTGGATCGACCGCGCCGTGCTGCTCGCCGGCATCCTGACCGCGGCGGCCGCGATCGCGTTCCTCGGCCGCGTCGGCGAATACTACCTGCTGCCGCTGTGGGAGCGCCCCGACGCGCCGCTGCACCGCGCGCTCAAGCCCTCGGGCTCGATCGGGCACACGCTGGGCATCGTGGGAGCCTCGCTGATCGTCGTCGGCGTCATCATGTACTCGAGCCGCAAACGCGTCCGCGCGCTCCAGGGCCGCGGGCCGATGCGAGCCTGGCTCAACGTCCACATCTACCTCTGCCTGACCGGCCCGCTGCTCGTCACGTTCCACACCGCGCTCAAGCTGCGCGGCTTCGGCGTCTACTCGTATTGGTCGATGATGATCGTCGCGGGGAGCGGGATCCTGGGGCGGTGGCTCTACCAGCAGTTCCCGCGGACGATCAGGGGCAAGGAGATGTCCCTCGAGGAGATCCGCGAGGAGCAGGCGTTCGTCCGGGAGCTGCTCGAGCGCGCACACACGCACGCCCCGGCGGCTCTTGCGGCCGCCGATGCCTTCGCGGAACGCAGCGTGGCACGCCTCAGGGCCGCGCACGGGCCGCTCACGCTTCCGTGGCTCTTCCTCGACGACGTCGCGAGGCCGTTCCGCCTTGCGGCCCTGCGCCGGCGCGTGCGCCGTCTGGGCCGCCTGCCCCACGAAGAAGTGCGGGCGGTCATCACGCTCGTGCACGAGCAGGTCACGATCGCGCGCCGGCTCGCGTTCCTCGGATTGTTCCGACGGCTGTTCCTGTACTGGCACGTGACGCACCTGATCTTCTTCGTCGCCATGTTGATCATGCTCGTTCTGCACGTGGGCTCTGGGCTGCTTTTCGGCGCGGCGATGGTGGGGACGTGAACGCTTCCACCGGGATCGCGCTCGCCCTGGCCGCGCTCGTGGCGGGCGCGGCGGCCCCGCTGCGCGCCCAGGGCCTCGCCTCGCCGGGGCCGCTCGCCGCTCCGCACGCGCGGCTCGACGATCTCACAAAGTGCCTCTCGTGCCACGAGACCGGCCGCCAGCTCTCGGGCCGCAAGTGCCTCGACTGCCACGTCTCCCTCGCCCGGCGGATCCGCACCGGCCTGGGCTACCACGCCGGCGCCACGCGCGGCGGCACCCAGCTCGCCTGCGCCTCGTGCCACAGCGAGCACAACGGCCGCCCGTACCGGCTCGTCCGCTGGCCGAACAACGTGCCGAAGGAGCAGTTCAACCACCGCGACGCCGGGTGGAACCTCGAGGGCGCCCACGCGCGCCACCGCTGCGAATCCTGCCACCGTGCCGAGCTGATCGCGGACGCGGCCGTACGCGGCGACCGGTCGCTCTCGGCGCAGAGGACGTATCTCGGACTGGGCAGCCAGTGCGTGGCATGCCATCTCGACGAGCACCGGGGCCGCGTCAGCCGCACCTGTGAGGACTGCCACACCACGACCGAGTGGAAGCCCGCCCCGCGGTTCGACCACGCGCGGACGCGCTTCGAGCTTACCGGCCGCCACCGTGACGTCCCGTGCTCCGGGTGCCACCAGGAGCGGCGCGCCGACGCCACGGGACCGGGCGGCACGCGCGACACCTCGTACGTGGACTTCGGTGCCGGCCGCTCCGCGAGCACCGGGTGTGCGGGCTGCCACAGGTCGCCGCACCGCGAGACGAGCCGCGTCGGCCGCTGCGAGCGCTGCCACACCGTCGAGGGGTGGTTCGTCCTGCCCGACTCCATGCGGCATTTTGACCATGCGCCGCTCGGATTCCCGCTGCGCGGCGCGCACGCCCGCGCGCGCTGCGAGAGCTGTCACCTCTCCTCGGCAGCCTCGCCGCTCCCGCGCGGCGTTCAGCTGGTGCGCGCCAACTTCCAGCGCCCGTTCGCGCGCCAGAAGATCGGCTTTGCCCGCTGCGGCCAGTGCCACACGGACGTGCACCAGGGCGAGCTCGCGCCGCGGCGCGACTGCGACGCCTGCCACGACGAGACGGCGTTCACTCCCACGCATTTCACTCAGGCGATGCACGACAGCACCGCGTTCGCGCTCACTGGCGCGCACGCGGCCACGCCGTGCAACGCCTGTCATCCGGCCCTGCCCGGGGCTGCCGCGCACTCCGGCGCTTTGCGCTTCCGCTGGGCCGACTCCCGGTGCGCCGCGTGCCACCGCGACCCGCACGGCAGGCAGTTCGCCCCGGAGCCGTGCGAGAGCTGCCACGGCACCGAGGCGTGGAACCGCCTGACGTTCGACCACGACCGCACTCGCTATCCGCTGCGCGGCGCGCACGTCCGACTGGCGTGCAGCCGCTGCCACACGCGCCCGACCGACGACCCGCGCGGCGCCGTGCGCTTCCGCGGCCTGCCCACCTCGTGTGAGGCGGCCGAGTGTCACGGCGATCCGCACCGTGGCCAGTTCGCCGACCGCGGCCGCGGTGGCGCGTGCATCTCCTGCCACTCCGAGGCGATGTGGCGTCCCGCACAGTTCGACCATCAGCGGGACAGCGACTATCCGCTCGACGGCGCGCACCAGAACGTCCCCTGTGCCGGGTGTCACCGGCCCGAGGGGACGCCGCCCGTCGCGCGCTTCCGCCCGCTGCCGCACCGCTGCGAGGACTGCCACCGGACCGGGACTGATCGGAGGAGACGGCCATGATGAACGACCGCCACCCTGTCGCGCTCGGCGCCCTGCTGCTCGCCGCGCTGATCGTCCCACGGGCGGCCGCGGCGCAGGGCCGCGCCTCGCCGCACCAGAACCTTGGCTCCATGGAGTGCACGGACTGCCACCGCACCACCAACTGGCGGGACGTAAGCTTCGACCACCGCCGCACGAGCTTTCAGCTCCTCGGCCAGCACCAGACCGTGCCGTGCGCCGGCTGCCACGACGTCCGCAACTTCCAGGGCGCGGTGCGCGCGTGCGGCAGCTGCCACGCCGATCCGCACCGCGGCGACGCGGGCCAGGACTGCGAACGCTGCCACTCGGAGACCGGCTGGCGCCAGGTCGACGCGCTAGATGCGCACGCGCGCACCCGGCTGCCCGACCTCGGCGTGCACGCGGCGCTCCGCTGCGAGGACTGCCACCGCCAGACCGGCGCCCAGCAGTTCACCGGCGCGGTCGCCCCGTGCATCGCGTGCCACCAGCGCACCTACGACGCCACCACCAACCCTCAGCACCGCACCCTGGGCTTCGCGACCCGGTGCGAGACCTGCCACCAGTTCGCCACTTGGCAGTTCGCGCTGTTCGCCGAGCACGACGCCATCTTCGGCATTTACAGCGGCAGCCACGCCGGCGTGTGGCGCGACTGCTCGAGCTGCCACACGAACCCGAGCGACTACAGGAGCTATGCCTGCACGGCCTGCCACACGCAGGCGCCGACCGACCGCTCGCACAACGGGATTCCGGGTTACGTCTGGGAGTCCACCGCTTGCCTCGGCTGCCACCCGCGCGGAACCGGCGGCGACCTCTCGTTCCACGACGCGCGCTTCCCGATCTTCAGCGGCACCCACGCGAGCCAGTGGCAGACCTGCGCGGACTGCCACACCGATCCGTCGAGTCGGCAGGTGTTCTCGTGCATGACCGGAGGCTGTCATCCGCAGGCCACCACCGACCCGTCGCACCAGAGCATCCCCGGCTACGCCTACACGGCGACGCAGTGCTACAGCTGCCATCCCGACGGCCGAGGCGGCACCTTCGCGCAGCACGACGCAGTGTTCCCGATCTACGCGGGGCCGCACGCGGGACGCTGGTCGACCTGCGCGACGTGTCACATCGATCCTTCGAGCCGCAGCGTCTTCACCTGTACTGGCAGCGGCTGCCACCAGCAGACGGAGATGGACAACCATCACAGTGGGATCACCGGCTACACGCCCGACGCCGCGGCGTGCCTGCGCTGCCATCCGCAGGGCCGGAAGCCGTGAGCGGCGGGGTTCCGGGTCGGCGCGCCGCAGAGGCGGCGGCCGCAGTCAGCGGCGGATGAGGGGGGTGCCGAACTTCGTCTCGAGGTTGACGCCCGAGTCGCGGAGGATCTGGTAGGGCGGCACGCCACCGATCATCACGAACACGGCGTCGTTGGGCCGCTCCGCTGGCGCGCCCGCGACCTCGAGCGCCACGCGCTCCGGCTCGATCGCCGTCACCCGCGCGTTTCGCAAGACCTCGAGGCGGCCGGCGCGCTCCGCACCCAGGAGCTTCTCGATCAAGGCCGCGCGTCCGGAGAACGTGTCCCGCCGGTGGCAGAGCGTCACCACGGCCCCGGGCCGTTCCGCCAGCGCCAGCGCCGTCTCGATGGCCGCGCTCCCGCCACCGGCCACCAGCGTGCGCTGGCCGTCCAAGCGGTGCGCCTCGATCAGCCGGTACATCACCTTCGCGCTCTCCTCGCCCGGGACCTCGAGCTTGCGCGGAGTGCCACGCCGGCCGAGGGCGAGGATGACGCGCCCGGCGCGGATGGAGCCGGCCGACGTTCGCGCCACGAGCAGACCATCGGCGCGCTCGACGCGCTGCAGCACGACGCCCTCCTCGACGGCGATCTCGGCGCGCTCAGCGGTGGTCCGCCAGAACGCCAGCAGCTGCTCTTTCTCGATCTCGCGGAATGGGAACTCGCCTACGCCGGGGAGCGATCCCGGGTGCGTCATGACCAGCTTGCGGCGCGGATAGTGCAGCATCGAGCCGCCCAGCGTCTCCTGGTCGATGATGCGGCAGCTGAGCCGCGATTCGCGCGCGGCGAGCGCCGCGGCGAGGCCGGCCGGGCCCGCGCCGACCACCAGCACTTCGACGCCGCCCGAGGGCGCGGGGCGCGGCCTGCGGTGGATGTGCTCGACCGCCTGCGCCGCCTGCCACATCGCATTGCGGATGAGTCCCATGCCGCCGAGCTCTCCGACCACGTACAGCCCGGGAACGTTGGTCTCGAAGTTCTCGGTGAGCTTGGGGATCTCGAGGCCGCGCGTTTCCGTGCCGACCACGAGCGCGATCGCGTCCACCGGGCAGACGCGCTCGCAGATGCCGTGCCCCACGCACTCGACCGCGTCGATCACGACGGCCTTGTGGCGGTAGAGCGCGAGCACGTCCTGCTCGGGGCAGCCGCGCACGCACTCCTCGCACCCGATGCACTTGCCCTCGTCCACGACCGGGTGCAGCGAGAGCGTCTCGCTGGTGCCGAGCCGCTTCGCGCGCTCCAGCTTCTCGCGGATGAAGCGGTCGCGGCGGTGATGGTGAACGATGACCGGCACCGCCGCGACCAGGACGACGAACGCGGCGATGCCCGCCAGAATCAGCGCTTCGAGGGGCACGGAGGCGCTAAGGCCGCTCGATCTCGGCCACCGTCCACATCGTGGCGCGCGAGGCCGTCGCGGCGCGCTGCTGTGCCACGTCCTGCGCGGTCACCGGGCCGGCGGTGTTGCCGAAGTTGGAGCGCACGTAGGTGAGCACCGCCGCCAGCTCGGCGTCCGAGAGCGTCTTCCACGGCGGCATCACGCTGTTGTAGCGCGCGCCACCGACGACAAGCTGGCCGGTGAGCCCGTGCAGCACCAGCCGGACGAGGCGGGCCTTGTCGCCGGTCACGAACGGCGAGCCCACGAGCGGCGGGAACGCGCCCCGTATCCCCTGCCCGTTCTGCTGGTGGCAGGTCGCGCAGGTGCGCTGGAAGACGGCGCGGCCGTCCTGGGTGGCGGCGTTCGTGCTCGCGCTGGCGGCGACGTTCGTGGTCGCGCTGGCGGCGACGGTCGCGGACGCCGCTCCTCCTGCGGATACCGCTCCCGCGGGCTGTGCCGCGGCGGCGTTCGGCGTGGAGCTCGCGGCGGCGCGGTCCGACGCACCGCCACCAGAGCATGCACTGAGCGCGGCGAGCGCGAGCGCCGCCGCGAGCGGCAATTTCGGGGTCGTGGTCACGGGGTTCCTCCTGGCAAGACCACGCCGGAATATCGCCTCCGACCACCGACCCGCCTACCCCGGGCGCGACTTGCGCGCTCGCCCGCCAGGGCGCACAATTGCCGCGCCCCCAACGAGGCGTCGCGATGCCCGATCGTCCGCGCCTGGGACTCGCGCTCTCCGGCGGCGGGTTCCGCGCTTCCTTCTTCCACCTCGGCGTGCTCCGCCGCTTGGCCGAGCTCGACCTGCTGCGCCACGTGAGCGTGCTCTCGACGGTGTCGGGTGGCTCGGTCATCGGCGCCG
>Ga0214473_10011618_pt1 | contig 10345 bp, 8 predicted proteins | sample RVTome_7_FD_203509 | JGI IMG/M metagenome (GOLD analysis project Ga0214473, IMG submission 203509) | Soil microbial communities from uranium-contaminated site in the Upper Colorado River Basin, Wyoming, United States - RVT98D197 | ecosystem: Environmental > Terrestrial > Soil > Contaminated >... | reverse complement strand
AGGCGCATATAGATCCAAAAAACCCATGAAATCAACCCAGTTTTGTAGAGATGATATCTAATTTGGACAGCAATGATATTAAGTTTATGTCAAATTATGGGATAAGGAGAGTGGCCCTCCACTTCCATCCCCAGATACACCCGTCTCTCTTTTTCCTTGTTTCATATCCAAAAAGTTCCTGTCCCATTTTTTTTACTGGAAATGCGTCTCGCGATTCCACCCCCATACTTTTTAATCAAACGTATTGGCCGGATTAGAAAATAGAAGGGGAATAAAGATCTGGGCAGTTTGAGAAGAGCCCAGTCCCCAGGAGTTGTCGTCATTGCAAGACCGACGCAATATTGTATCTGGTCTCGCAGACGCTCCTTCGCCTTTAGATAAAAGAAGAAACTCCTTAAAATACTAAAACCGCCATTGGATTTCCGAAAAAGTCCCTCCTCTACCTTTGTTGCTAACCTTCTTACCTTCGAGTCAGCTTCAATCTCTTTTACTATTTTCTCGGGAATGGACGCATCGAAAAGGTCTTTGGCCAGGAGAAGACCAAGAAAGAGCATTCGTCTTCCACCCGAATCATATGCGAGTTCTGTGGTCTTCTCCCAATCAAGATCCTTGTGTACCCGAAGAAGTTCCGCGACATCACAGATCCATTTCAACTGCTCCCAGAGGTCTTTGGCACCGTGGACGCAAAGCATAAGGAGCATTTCTTCTGGTGGAGGATAGAGATATCCGGATTTTGACCTTACCTGGTTATGGTCCCACAGCCGCAAAGGAGCAATCGGAAAACCAAAGTACCGGGGGGCGATCTCCCACTGCAATTCTACGATCACCTTCTTCTCTTCATTCGCAAAGGAAATCTCGTTGTGCGCCGCGAGGTAAGCTTCCATCTGACCTTTAGTGAACCTGGACTGAGAGGTGTAGCCCAAGGAGGCCATTAAATCCATTCCTCTCAAGACATCTTCTCTTTTTACTAAAACGTCCAGATCAAAAATCTCTCGACAACTGATATCTCCATACAGTTCCTCGGCCAGCGCCGGGCCTTTGAATGGTATGGCGACGATCCCATGTTCTTCGAAGAGACAAAGAAGCCTATTTAATTCCTCGGTTAGGAGGGCGTTATGCCTGGCGTTAAGGTAGAAATGATTTCGGAGCCGGTCCATGACTGAAGTCGGAACAGAATGGCCTCCGGTTTTACCAAGATTTCGATAAAGAAGCGATATGAGACCGTGGCGGCCCGCTGTCTCAAGGAGATACGCCCAATCCAAGTCTGTCTGCATCAATGATCTGATCTGCTCAGACTTTTCCTTGCTGATGTAGGTCGTTCCGCAACAAAGGAGCAGCTTGATTTCGGGTCTTCCAAGAAGGGAGTTATTGGATGATTGAGTCATAAAGGATTTAGTTACTGGGTAACTAAGTAATTAGGTAATTGGGTAACTGGGTAATTGGGTAATTCGGTGATTAGGGTACTTGTCCTACCGAGCAAGCGAATGCGTAGGAGGATTGGCTCTTCTCATCCTTGACTTAAGCCTTAACCTATTTGTTGGTTTGGTTTATCTGGTCTATTTGGTTTGTTTGGTTGACAGATACCATTCAATTGTTTTTCTCAACCCTTCTTCAAGGCCAACTTTCGCTCTAAATCCAAATTCCTTCTCGGCACTGGTGACATCTAACACCCTTCTCGGTTGGCCATCGGGCTTCGAAGCATCCCAGACAATCTCTCCATTAAACCTCGTAAGTTTCACAATAAGGTGGACCAAATCCTTTATAGAGATTTCAAAACCGGCTCCAAGGTTCACAGGATCGGATTTGTTGTATCGTTCTGCAGCAAGAAGGATTCCTTCCGCAGCATCCTCTACATAAAGGAATTCCCGGGTTGCGTTCCCGGTACCCCAAACTGTAATGGAAGGAGGTTTGAGGTCAGAGGTTGAAGGCAAATTATTCGTGCCCACCGCGTCAATGCATTTTCGAATAAGGGCGGGGATCACATGCGACGACTCCGGATCAAAATTGTCCCTTGGACCATAAAGGTTAACGGGTAGAAGATAGATGGCATTGAAGCCGTATTGTTGACGATAGGCTTGGCTCTGAACAAGGAGCATCTTTTTGGCCAGACCATAGGGGGCGTTTGTTTCCTCAGGATATCCATTCCACAGGTCCTTTTCTTTGAACGGGAGCGGCGTAAACTTCGGATAAGCGCAGACCGTTCCGACAGTAACAAATTTTTCCACTCCTGCTCCCCTTGCGGCCTCCATGAGCTGAACACCCATCATGATATTGTCGTAAAAGAGAGTCCCAGGATTTTCCCGATTGAATCCTATTCCTCCTACCCTCCCCGCCAAATGAATTACCACATCCATTCCTTCCACTACCTTAACGCAGTTCTCCCATCTCCGAAGATCTGTATCACTGCTCCTTGGAACCTTAATGCTTTCTCTAACGACACCTCTTTCCATTAACTTCTCCACCACAAACGATCCAAGAAAGCCTGCGCCGCCGGTAACAAGAATTTGTTTATCCGACCAAAAAGACATGCTCTACTCGAACTTAAAGCAAATTCTCAGGTTAAATTCATGTGAATTCATGCTTATTCGCATAAGTATTTAATTATGTAATTGATTCTTTGAATTTGGTTAGTCAATTTTTGACCTTAACTTAAACCCTTTTATCGTTTTTCATTTTTCTTATTACATCTTGACACTGTCTCATTTCTTCCAGGTCTTTGATATCTGAATCCACCATGATCTTCACGAGTTCCTTAAATCTTACTCTCGGTTCCCAATTTAATTTCTTCCTTGCTCGCGAAGCATCACCTTGTAAAAAGTCTACCTCAAGGGGCCTAAAATAGCGGGGATCTATTTCGATAAGACAGTCTCCGACCTTAAGGTTGGAGGTTACAGGTTGGAGGTTTGAGGCAAGAGAACGAACAATCCCCTTCTCTGATTTTCCTTTGCTTTTCCATTCTATTTCGATTCCAGCATGGGCAAAGGAAAAATCAATAAATTCTCTTACAGAGTGAGTTTCACCTGTGGCGATGACATAGTCCTCCGGTTTGCCCTGTTGGAGCATTAACCACATCGCTTCTACGTAATCAGGTGCATAGCCCCAATCTCTCTTGGCCTCCAGATTCCCTATGTAAAGCCGATTTTCCAAGCCAAAAATAATACGGGCCAGTGACCTTGTAATCTTACGCGTCACAAAGGTTGCCCCCCTTCTTGGCGATTCATGGTTGAAGAGGATGCCATTTACGGCAAACATTCCGTAACCCTCTCTGTAATTCCTAACCATCCAATAGGAATAAACCTTGGCTACCCCATACGGGCTTTGCGGCCTGAAGGGTGTTTCTTCATTTTGAGGAGGGGATGCATCTCCGAACATCTCGCTACTTGATGCTTGATAGAACTTAGTCTTAATCCCGCTTCTCCTGATTGCCTCAAGCATTCGAATGGTCCCGAGGCCTGTCACGTCTCCAGTGTATTCCGGCATATCAAAACTCACCCTAACATGGCTCTGGGCGCCAAGGTGATATATCTCCTCTGGATGTAAGTTATAGATAAGATTACTTAATTGGCTACTGTCGTTTAGATCGCCATAATGGAGAAAAAGCTTGCTTTTCATATCATGAGGATCTGTATAGATGTGATCGATTCGGTCAGTATTAAAAGTGCTTGACCTCCTGATGAGTCCATGGACTTCATAGCCTTTTTCTAACAATAACTCTGCTAAATAACTTCCATCCTGACCTGTGACCCCTGTTATCAAAGCCCTTTTACTCATCTGTTCTCCATTAGATTATATTTTCAAAAACTGAGGGATTTTTGATACGTTTTTTAAAAAGATGGTGAAACAAATCGGCCATAAGCCACCATTGAGATCATTCACTTTCCACGCTTTGTAATCCTCAGAACTCTTTATTAATATGTTTCTCAAACTCTTATTACTCATGCCTCCAAATCTCATCTTCACCAGGACATCCGGTATATAGTAGGTGGATATTCTGTACAGTTCGAGAAATCGAAGCATGAGCTCATAATCTGCAGCAATCCGAAAATCTGTATTAAACTCGCCATATTCCAGATAAATTGTTCTTTTCACAAAAAAAGTAGGGTGTGGTGGCATCCAACCATATTTAAACTTCCCTGGCCAATAGTCAGCCGAATTCCAATTTCTGATCACCCTGTTCCTGTCACTTTTGTCTACATATTGAAGGTCCCCATAGCAGCTGTCGACATTTCTATCTTTGAAAACTGCGACGACTCTTTCAAGAACCTTATCGTGAGCATAAAAGTCATCTCCATGAAGGAATCCAATGATATCTCCCGTGGACAACCTAATTCCCTTATTCAAAGCATCATAAACCCCCTGGTCACGCTCCGATACAACTTTTACATTTTTATGCGCATACTCTTTTATAATGGCCAGCGACCCATCGGTTGATCCTCCATCGATAATGATTTGCTCCACGTTCCCATACGATTGGGCCGTAACACTCTCCATCGAATCTTTTAATGTGTCACGATTGTTAAGGACAGCTGTTATTACGGAAACTTTCATTTTCCTATTTTGACAGCTTCGACAAATAATGACCGATGGTTCCCGGCATCTTCCCACTGAATTTCGTTAAGCTCGGATTGGGTGAAGAGTTCGGATTCAAGGGGCCCTAATTCCCTACAATTTGAGAAACCTGAGGCAATCAGCAGTTCATTGATGAAGCCAAAATCAAACATTAAAGAATGTTGATCGCGGCATAGCAGGTGATTGTTGAATTTCCCCCCGATAGATTTTCGATGATCGGGCCAGTCTGTGAAGAAACCGCCTTTCCCTGTCACATACGCTTCGATCGCCTTCCCCAAATGAGGTGTGACAAACCTGACGGCACCACCCGGCTTGAGAACACGGTATGATTCGTTAAGAAGCCTCCGCACTTCCTTTTCGTTCAAGTGCTCCAGTAGATGGCTCGCAAAGACCACGTCAATGCTCTCCCTTGGAAAGGGTAAGCCGAGAGTAATATCCAGCCATAGATCCTTCTTCCGGAAAATGTTTCCGTCAACATTAATGTAGCCAGCTCTGTCGATGTAATTCGCTCCGCAACCCAGGTGCAGGACAATTCGCGAAGATCTTGGTAGCCTGGGAAAAATCTTGCGCCACAAATAATTAGCCGCACTAAGCCTCCCCATCGTCCCGAAATAACAATCTTTTAACCACTGTGACTTCAATTCATTTCACCCTTTCGAATATCGAAGAATTAGGAAATTGAAGAGACTTTTTTTTCGTAAGTCTTTGCCCACGAGAGAAAATCATAAAAAGAAAGCAAGATACAAAATACAAATCCTGGTTTGCCGTCTAAAAAGCCTCCCTTCCAAAAGTATGCATAGACGAACCGGAAAATGAATCTGAAGGGAAGGCGGAGATAGACACGTTTAAGGAAGCGCTTGATGTAAAGTCGAAATCCGATTAACTGGTCATTTCCGTCGCTATCGCCTGAGCGAAATCTCTTATATAGGTTAGCTTCCCAGTTTGAGTAGCGATTATGCTTTTCAACCCACGTCGCTATATTAGGATAGGCATAATGCAGCATATCATGTTTCAGGTACGCGGCCTTCCCTTTCAATATGACGTGTTCGTGGACCTCATTATCCCCTGCCCCATTTGCGATCAACTTTTCATACCGTCCTAAGCGATGCTTAAAAAGTCGTAAATTGTAGCTTGGATAATAACCACAATGACGTAACCAACGTCCAAGAAAGAAAAAGCGTCGATTAATAAAGTAACCATCATAACCGTCATCTCTTTGCACCACCCGAGAGATCTCCTCTGCCAGTTCACTCGGGATGACTTCATCAGAATCAACAATCAGGACCCACTCATGACGAAAGGGTAAGTTCTCCAGGGACCAGTTCTTCTTTTTCGGATAAGTCCCATCGAAATGGAACTGAACCACCTTGGCACCTAGCTCTTCAGCAATTTTGGCAGCATTGTCTGAACTTTGAGAATCAACCACAAATATCTCATCAGCCCACCGGAGATGTTCCAGACACCTCCGAATATTCTTCTCTTCGTTCTTAACAGGTATAAGAATGCTTACTGGGGAAGTTGGCATTGGGGGGGGAACTGTGTCGCTCTACAAAGGTTTTTAATTCTCTACTAACTCACTAAATCGTGATATAGTTTTATGTATTGTTTAGCAACGGTTTCCCAGGAGAAATGGTCTCTAACAAAGTCCTGTGCCCGCTGTGCCATCTTTTCGCGTCGTTCAGTAGGCCAGGAAAGGACCTCATTGATAGCTCCGGCTATTAGACCGTCTTCCGTATCGACCCAGCGACCAAAACCTTCTGTTTCCAAGATTGGCCATGGGCAGCCCTGGCTCGCCACCACCGGAGTCCCGCAGGAAAGGGCTTCTCCGACAACAAAAGAAAAGTTCTCCGAACGCGACGGAACAACTACTGCCTCAGCGCCAGTCAAAAGGGCCCATTTATCTGAACCGTAAACAGCGGGTTGAATCTTAACTCGTTCTCCTAGCTTCAGACTTTCGATGGCATATTGAAGACGCTTAATGTAGCCTGGCTTCCCCGACCCAACGATCAATAAAACATGTTCTTTCCAATTTGTCTGAATTTTCGACCAAGCATCAACCAGCGTCTTAAGATTCTTATGAGGATTCAGATTTCCCAAATAAAGGACAAACTTTCCACTAAGACCACCCGTTATTATTTCGGAAGCCCGTTTAACAGAAATGCTCTTGTCCCTTAAGTACGGAACATCAATACCGTGCGGAATCACCTCTAGACGTTTAGGAGTCAGCCTACTTCTAATACATTCCTCTTCCATTTCACTCGTCGCTAAAATGCACTGGGCAGCTTCCAATGCAGGACCGTCGATAATTCGATACCAGGCCGACTTCGCAAGATATGATTTAGCCATCGCTGCAGGAAGTAGGGCTCCGTGCGTTCCCATTGTGAGGGGCGTACCTGCACGTATAGCCATGTGTGAAGCAGCTGCCACAGGATAAGACCATAAGAAATGAGTTTGGACAATATCTACATCCCTTATAGTATCGCATATAAAAGACCGTAGTTGCGGCGAATATCCTATCTTTCGAGGTCCAATGTATGGAAATCGCCTCAATTCAAACTCCCCCGTTTCACAACCGGTGTCGGGAATCCTTCCCCCGAGATTTAACGCAGCCAATTTCACTTCAATCCCTTGCCGGGCAAAAGCGCTGCACAATCTGGTTACTGCATAACCAGCTCCAGTTTGGTCTTGCTCAACTCCATGGGCCACGTGTAAGACTCGTAAAGTCATCGTCGGGGGGAAATTAAGGGTTATTAGGTTACTGAGTTATTAAGTTAGGAGGTTAATAGGTTATTGGTGACTAAGTTAATAAAGGATTAAATTACTAGCTTTCTCCTACGCCTTATGAATACAACCACCTAATGACTTAATTTCCAAGTTACCTTTTCTATTTCAAGAGGAAGTATCGGAGATGGTGGACTGGCCAGTTGCCTTCAATATGGTCGCGTGGAAGGAAAAAAGTGTCGCTTGAAGCACATACTGACCCTCTTTTAAGTGTGAAACCGTATGAATAACCTGCCTGACTAAGCCAATCTCTTGGATTCCCGAGAACGTTGGAAGTGTGTCCGTAAGGATAAGCAAAAGCATTGAGGGTTGTCCCTGTCCATTCAACGATGCGTTCTTTAGAGACTTTAAGTTCCCTCAAGACCTGTTGCATTGACATTGCGCTGATGCTGATATGTGACACTCCATGACTCCCGACATCGTGCCCCAGCTTTACTAACAACTGCAAGTCCTCAGGGCTCATGGGCTCCATGGGAAGATTATAATAGTGAGTTCGCAAGCTATAATTCGCGGCTAAATCAGGTCGATTACTAAGCTCCACAAACCCTGTCGGAACAAAAAAGGTTGCCTTTATATCATGTTTATTCAATATCTCCAGGCAATCCAACATGAGAATTCGAAAGCCGTCATCAATGGTAATTGCTGCACAATATCCATTTTTGTCCTTTGCTTCAGTGGCTGTTCGCAAAACCTCAGAGACCGAAGTTACCACAAAGTTATCTTTTAAAAATCTTATGTGATCCTCAAATAACTTGCGGTCTTCCTTCAGAACAAGATGATAGACAAGAATTCTATGCCCATTTGCTTTCTTCCTTTGATTTAAAGCGAGCCTGCCATTAATAATAATACTCCTGCCTATGCCTCGAAAATTACTTTTCCATCTACGGTGCCATATTGTCGGCTCAACTAATTGTTTCCAATTCGGTGGATTATTAGTTGGGGAAGTTGTCATTCGACTAATTCGGGAAAACATTTGATTTGAATTCACTAAATTTGAAAGAAATTGAACCAATCTCTCCGCACCAACTTCTGGCCGATAATTCTCAAGTGCCTTTCGGGCTGCAAGCGACATCGAGGGTATTGCTTCAGGTTGGCGTAAGAAATATATCATCCTTTCTGCTAAAACCACAGGGTCTTCCGCGGGTATGATAAATCCATTGATTCCGTTCTTTATAAACTCATGAGCGGAAATGACCTGGTCCGTGGCGACAACCGGAAGCCCTGCAGCCAACGCCTCGGGCAGCACCATACCCCACCCATCCCAGCGCGATGGAAAAAGAAAAACATGATGGTCTGCAAAAGCTTCATGTCTTTTTTCATAAGGAATTCCACCTCGAAAAATCACCCGATCATGCGTAAAGCGGACGCGGAATTCACGCTCCAATGCAGGCCGAAGAGGACCATCTCCTACCAAGGTCAAACGCCAATTTATATCCTTTACCTGCTGGCATGCTCTTAAAAGAATATCGAGTCCTTTTCTATGAATCATCTGACAGCAAACAACGAAATTCAAAGGTTTCCCATTAGTAGGAAGAGTGGAAACTGGAAGTCCCAAAAACTCATTCAAATTGACATAGTAGGGTATTGAGGATACAGGCTTGTCATCACTGAGAAGTTCTCGGTAGATCGAGGCGGCCCTCTCACCCATGCCAATTACGCCACTCGCCCTCCTTAGGACTGCTTCCAAAGGGAAGGACTTAAGCGTTGAGGCCAACTTATTGCGAGGCCTTGGAGGTTCATTCATGTAAATCCATGGTATTTTCGAATAACCCAACCACAAGGCAGCAAGAAGGGTACTTGGTGAGCTGTAAACCGTATTAACTATCCAAACATCAACCTGCGCTCGCGTAAGTGTTTCAATCAGACCAAAGTTAATCCGAAACCCACCCGATATCGTTAATCCTTTCAAAAAATGAAATGGTAAACTACCCTCCGGCGCGCCCCAACCCCGTTCCGGAGCCGATTGGCCGCAATAAACCACCATTGCCCCGCAATCTTCTCTCTCACCCAGTGCATCCAGCAACGAAACCATATGGGGACTGGGGTGGTCCATTAGGATGCCAATCCGGAGGGGGAGAGTCTCCTTTTTTGATGGAGGATGAAGGATGGAAGATGGAAGATGACTGTTCATTGATGCAAGATGCGAGATGGAAGTTGAAAACCTACCCGGATGGCTTATGTCCTGTCTCATTCTTATTTAGAAGGAATTATTTCGTAATACTAAATCGGATTTTGACTTGGTCGGGGTTAAAGCTGTCTGTGATAAAACAGTGTGCGGTCCATCGACAGTACTTCTTTTCGCACAGCACCAGACGAACCTGCACTTATCCAGAGTATAGCACAGATAAAATTGCCGGCTGATAAGGCCGTATTGTCGAATTGAACAAGCACAAGCAAACTTATGGCGAGGGTAAACAAAATAGCATGAGTATGGAGTACTGATGGAACCGAATTCCCTTGCTTAAGATTCAACGTCTGTAAGCGCATTGGGATCTGTTTAAAGACAATATATATCAGCAAAAAGTATGCTCCAAATCCAATGATTCCCCCACCTTCAAGCATGAAGAGAAGGTCGTTAACAGGGTCGCGTTCGACTGTCCCGAGAGATGTCAGACTAATGGCCCAATTTTTTGATATCCCACTGTCTGCGCCAAATCCCCAGCCGAATACGGGCCGTTCTTCAAAACCTTCCCATGCAGATGACCATACATTTTTTCTACTTTTTGTAACCTGCTTCGCAATTATAGTCGATGTATCTTCACTCTTGGAGATAAACCCTTTTGCTTTTTGCGGCAGATCTGGAAATATGAATGCTAGTAAACAGATTAAGAAAATCCCGAGAATCATCTTACTCCGCACCTTTTGCCGATAGAAAAAAGTTATCAACCCTATCCCCGTTATTACTGTTATCATCGCACTTCTTGAGCTACTTCGCCAAACCACTGCCATAACAACACATGCTAAAATAGCTTCAAGATAGCGGAGTCGCTTTCCT
>Ga0214473_10011617_pt1 | contig 10346 bp, 11 predicted proteins | sample RVTome_7_FD_203509 | JGI IMG/M metagenome (GOLD analysis project Ga0214473, IMG submission 203509) | Soil microbial communities from uranium-contaminated site in the Upper Colorado River Basin, Wyoming, United States - RVT98D197 | ecosystem: Environmental > Terrestrial > Soil > Contaminated >... | reverse complement strand
GACGACCGTGTTGCCGGTCACGAGCGCGGCGGCAACCGGCCCGCCGGCGAGCGCCAGCGGGAAATTGAAGGGCGCGATGACGGCCCAGACGCCGTAGGGTCGCAGGATGCTGCGGTTGCGCGACACGAAGCCCTCGAGCGGGTCATTCGGCAACGGAATCTCGTAGCCCTGGTGCGACTCGAAGTCATCCGCATAGCAGCGAAAGAAATCCACGGTCTCCTGCGCCTCGCCGAGCGCTTCCATCCGGTTCTTGCCGACCTCGAGCACGAGCGCGGCGGCGATGTCGTAGACACGCTCTTCCATGAGGTCGGCGACACGGCGCAACAGGCGCGCCCGCTCAGCGGCAGGTGTTGCGCGCCAGGCCGGGAAGGCCTTCTTCGCGGCGGCGAGCGCGGCATCCACATCCGGCAGCTGCGCCATCGGGAAGCGGCCGAGATTCCAGGTGCGGTCGATCGGGCTTGCGCGCTCTTCGTGAACCCCGGCCTCGCGGTCCCGGCCGTCGATGTATAGCTGATGCGTGCGCCCGAGTTCGGTGCGCACGCGCGCGAGCGATTTTTCGAAGCGCTCGTGCATCGCCTCGGGCGGGTTGAACATCGTCGCGTAGGTCAGACGAAAGCTCATGACTTCTGCTCCATGCGGGATCCGGGGAAAAAACGGCCGAGCAGGCGATCGAGCAGGCCGAGGGCCGCCGCAAGGTCGGTCTCGTCGATCACGAGCGGCGGCGCCAGCAACAACAGGTTGCCGCGCGAGCCAAAGGAGGTGCCTTCGTCCAGCGCCGCCCGCAGCAGGGCACGAATTTCCGGGCTCTGCTGCGGCCAGGGCGCGAGAGGCGCGCGCGTCGTGCGATCGGCGACCAGCTCCACGACCGCAAACAGGCCATGGCCGCCGCGCACTTCGCCGATGACGGCATGACGGGCGCGGAGTTTTTGCAGCTCTTCGAACATGCGCGCACCGAGGACGCGCGAGCGCTCGATCAATTTTTCGTCGCGGTAGGCCTGGATGGCGGCGAGTCCGGCCGCGCAGGCGAGCGGATGGCCGCAGTAAGTCAGGCCGCCGTAGAACATGTCGTGCGCGATGCGCTGCGCAACCCCGGCGCTCATGACGACGGCGCCAAGCGGCACGGTGGCCCCGGTCAAGCCCTTCGCGAGGGTCATCAGGTCCGGGCGGCCCGCCTCGCCGTAACGCTGCCACGCAAACCACTCGCCGCAGCGGCCAAAGGCGCTCATGACCTCGTCCGCGATCAGGAAGGTCCCGCGCTCGCGCGTTGCAGAGCGCAAGAGCGGCCAGTAATTGTCCGGCGCGACGATGCCGTTGCTGCCGGCATTTGGTTCCATCACGACGGCCGCGACGCGTTCGGCTCCTTCGGCATCGATGGCTTTCGCAACGGCCGCTGCGCCGCGCCGCCCGCATTCATCAGCGCTATCGGTGCCAAATGGGCAGCGATACGAATAAGGCGGCGGCACATGCCGGACACCCCAGGCCGCGGCATCCACCTGGTGCGCCGTGCGACTGTCACCGGAGAGAGCCATGTCCATGTAACTGGCGCCGTGATAGGAACGGTCGCGCGTGATGACCAGGCCGCGCGGCTTGCCGGCGGCCTGGCGCGCGATGCGCACGGCGTTTTCGTTGGCATCTGCGCCAGCGAGCGTGAAGAACACGAGCCCGCCCTCGAAACCGGAGAGTTCCAGCAGCTTTTCGGCAAGCGCCTTGCGGGGCTGTGCACCCCAGGCGCTGGTCACGAAGCAGAGCCGTTCGGCCTGCGCGCGGATCGCAGAGACGAGGCGCGGATGTTGGTGTCCGAGATTGCTGCACTCGACCAGGCTGCTCATGTCCAGCAGCTCGCGCCCACCCTCGAGTACGAGCCTGGCGCCGCGCCCGCCGACTACGGTGGGCGCATTCCAGTCGGCCGGGACGCACCAGCTGTGCAGGACGAAGTCGCGTTCGGATGACAAGGCGACGATACTCCAGGAACGGACGCGCCCCGGGCGCGGCCGGGCGTATTGAGCAGGATGCCTGAAAGCCCTACTCTCGCCTGCAATTGTCTCAACCCGCCGCGCATGGCGCCAGCGCCTGTCGGTTCGCAACCTGGAAGGGAGGCCCGATGAAATCGATCACCCGGCTGCTCGGATTACTGCTGCTCGTCGCCGCGGGTGCGGCCGCGCTCATCTGGTCGGGTGCCTACAACATCGCGGCGGACGACCCGCACTGGGCGGTGACGACGAACGCGCTGGAATTGATGCGCGAGCGTTCCATCGAGGCGCGGATCTCCGGGATCGTCGTCCCCGAACTGGGCGACGAGGCGCAGGTCCGCAAGGGCGCCGGAAACTACGACGAGATGTGCGCCGACTGTCACCGGCATCCCGGCGAGGATCACTCCGAGCTCGGTGGCGGCATGTATCCGGCGCCGCCGGACCTGAGCGAGCACGGCATCGACGATCCCGCGGAAGCGTTCTGGGTCATCAAGCACGGCATCAAGATGACCGGCATGCCCGCGTGGGGGAAACACATGGACGACGAGTCCATCTGGGCCATCGTGGCCCTGCTGCGGCAATTGCCGGACATGCCGCGGGATCGTTACCGCGCGTTGGCCGATGCCAGCGAAGGGCATTCGCACGGCGGAGGTGACGATGAGAGGGATGATCCCGAAGCGGGCCACACCCACGCCGACGGGTCGCAACACGAGCACGATGACTGATGGGGAGGCCCGCCATGATCCGTTTGATCTCGGTGACACTGGTCGCATGGTCCCTGGCGCCGGGCCTGGCACTGGCCGGCGTGCCGCAGCTCGACGTGCCGAGCGCGGCGCAGGCGGCCGTGGCGGCCGTCGACCGTTTTGCCACCGCACTCGCCGCAGGCAAGCTCGAGCAGGCCGCGGCGGAGCTCGATCCGGAGGCGATCATTCTTGAGGGCGGAGGAGCAGAGCATTCGGCGGCCGAGTATTTGGGCGGCCATGCGAAAAGCGACGCCGAGTTCCTGAAAACCGCACGACAAGAACTCCTGCGCCGCACGGCCCGAGCCAGCGGCGGGCTTGCCTGGGTCACCAGCGAGAGCGAGCTCAGCATTCAGCGCGAGGGCAAGCCAGCCACGATCGCGAGCGCCGAAACGATGGTGCTGCGTTCCACGGCGGCCGGCTGGAAGATCGTTCACATCCACTGGTCGTCGCGGACCAGGAAGCAGTAGGGGGCGCAGGATGCGTTCGTGTTGATCGTGGGACTTGCGGTGGCCCAGGCATGATCGATCCCGTGTGTGGCATGAAGGCGGCAATCGATTCGCCGCACCGGGCAACCCATGCCGGGCACGACTACCGATTCTGCTCGGCCGGCTGTCGCGCGAAGTTCGTGGCGGAACCCGCCCGTTATCTGAAGCCGGTGGCCGCCGCAGTCGAGACGGCCCGCGCCGGCACGCAGTACACCTGTCCGATGCATCCGGAGATCGTCCGCGACGCGCCGGGCCACTGCCCGATCTGCGGCATGGCGCTCGAACCCAGGATACCGGTGGCGGACGATGAGGAATCGCCGGAGTTGGCCGATTTCCGGCGCCGCTTCTGGTGGACGCTGCCGCTGACGCTCGCGACGCTGGCGCTGGCGATGATCGGCCACCGCGTGGATTTCCCGCCCGCCGGGCTGCGTAGCTGGCTCGAGTTCGTACTATCGGCGCCGGTCGTGCTCTGGGCCGGCTGGCCGTTCTTTGATCGCTGGGCGCGGTCGATCGTGACCCGTCATCTGAACATGTGGACCTTGATCGGCACCGGCGTCGGGGCGGCTTTTCTCTACAGCCTGGCCGCGACACTGGTGCCGGGCTGGTTCCCCGCCTCGTTCCAGGCGCATGGACGCGTCGGCGTCTACTTCGAGGCCGCGGCAGTCATCGTCTCGCTGACGCTGCTGGGGCAGGTTCTGGAACTGCGCGCGCGTTCATCCACCTCCGCCGCGATCAAGGCATTGCTGCGGCTCGCGCCGCCGACCGCGCGGCGCATCCGCGCAGACGGCAGCGAGGAAGACGTGCCGCTCGAGGCGGTCCAGGTCGGCGACCGGCTGCGCGTGCGGCCGGGCGAGAAGGTGCCGGTTGACGGCGAGGTTCTCGAGGGCCGTTCCAGCGTCGATGAATCGATGCTGACCGGTGAATCGATCCCGGTCGAAAAGCAGCCGGGTGGCAGAGTGATCGGCGGAACGCAGAACGGCAATGGCAGCCTGATCATGCGCGCCGACCGTATCGGCGCCGGGACCATGCTTGCGCAGATCGTGCAGCTCGTGGCCCAGGCGCAGCGCTCGCGCGCGCCGATGCAGCGGCTTGCGGATCGAGTATCGTACTGGTTCGTGCTGGCGGTGCTCGCGATCGCCGTGCTGACTTTTTTCGCGTGGGGCTGGTTCGGGCCGGAGCCGTCCTGGACCTACGCGGTGCTGAACGCGGTCTCGGTGCTGATCATCGCCTGCCCCTGCGCGCTCGGCCTCGCCACGCCGATGTCAGTGATGGTTGCCACCGGGCGTGCTGCGCTGTCTGGCGTCTTGTTCCGCGACGCGGAAGCAATCGAGACGCTACGCGCCGTGGATACGCTGATCGTGGACAAGACCGGCACGCTGACCGAGGGGCGGCCGGCATTTCGCGCGGCCATTCCGGCCAGCGGGTTCGATGAGCGGACGCTGCTGCGGCTCGCCGCCAGCCTGGACCAGGGCAGCGAGCATCCGCTTGCGGATGCGATCGTCGCCGAAGCGCGCCGCCGCGGGCTCCCGCTGGCGACGCCGGAGGCGTTTGAGTCGGGCACGGGCCGCGGCGTCCGCGGTCGGGTGGATGGCCGGGAATTGGCACTCGGCAGTGCCGTGTTGATGCGCGAGTCGGGAATCGAGACCTCACCACTCGCGGCACCCGCAGGAAGTTTGCGCGAAGGCGGCGCCAGCGTCGTCTTTCTTGCGGTGGATGGCGCGCTAGCGGGGCTCATCGCGGTCGCGGATCCGGTCAAGGCCACGACGCTGGAGGCGCTGGCGGAGCTCCGTCACGCAGGGCTCAGACTCATCATGGCGACCGGCGATGCGGCCGCGACCGCAACGGCAGTCGCCGCCGCCACCGGCATCGAAGAAGTACACGGCGAGATGGGGCCGGCGGACAAGGCCGCGCTGATCGGACGCTTGCGTGCGGAGGGCCGGCGCGTCGCGATGGCCGGTGACGGCATCAACGATGCGCCCGCGCTTGCGGCTGCGGACGTCGGCATTGCGATGGGTACCGGCACCGATGTCGCGATCTCGAGCGCACAGGTGACGCTCGTCAAGGGCGACCTGCGCGGCATCGCGCGGGCACGCGCGATCTCGTCCGTGACCATCGCGAACATGCGCCAGAACCTGGGTTTCGCCTTTGCCTATAACGCGCTCGGCGTGCCGCTGGCGGCGGGGCTGCTTTATCCGTGGTTCGGCGTGCTGTTGAGCCCGATGATCGCTGCGCTCGCAATGAGCCTGTCGTCGGTCTCGGTGGTCGGCAATGCGCTGCGATTGCGGGGCGGCTGAACCGCTCAGAAAATCCGCTGGCCCAGCCACCAGGCGCCGGCTGCCATCAGCGCCGAGGCCGGTATTGTCAGGATCCAGGCGATCACGACATTGCCGGCCACACCCCAGCGCACGGCCCGGACGCGGCGCGTTGAGCCGACGCCGATGATTGCACCGGTGATCGTGTGCGTCGTCGAGACCGGGATGCCGAAGCTGGATGCGAGGAACAAGGACATCGCGCCGCCGGTCTCCGCCGCGAAACCGCCGACCGGCTTCAGCTTGGTGATGCGCTGGCCCATGGTCTTGACGATCCGCCAGCCGCCGAACAGCGTGCCGAGCGCGATTGCGATGTAGCAGGCGATGATGACCCAGTAGGGCAGGTGGTCACGGGTCGTCAGATTGGCTGAAATCAGCAGGAGCCAGATGATGCCCATGGTCTTCTGGGCGTCATTGCTGCCATGGCCGATGCTGTAGAGCGCGGAGGAGACGAGCTGCAGGCGGCGGAACCATCGGTCCGTGGTGCGTTGTGTTCGATATCTGCAGATCCACGAGACGGCGACCGTCAGCAGCCCCGCCAGCAGCATGCCGAGCAGCGGCGAAACAACGATGAAGGTGGAGGTCTTGATGATGCCGGGCGCGAGCAGCGGCCCGGTGCCGGCCTTTGCGATTGTCGCGCCCACCATGCCGCCGATCAGCGCATGCGAGGAGCTCGACGGGATGCCGTAGTACCAGGTGATCACGTTCCAGGCGATGGCGCCGATCAGCGCGCCGAAGATCACGTAGTTGTCCACGATGTCGGGGCTGACGATGCCCTTGCCGACTGTCGCGGCGACCTTCATCTCGAATAGTGAAATCGCCACGAAATTGAAAAAGGCCGCCCACATGACGGCCTGGTAGGGTTTCAGCACGCCAGTGGAGACGATCGTCGCGATCGAGTTCGCCGCATCGTGGAAGCCGTTCATGAAGTCGAAGACGAGCGCGATGACGACCAGCATCACGAGGGTCAGCGTGACGGCGCCGGCATCCATCGTCAGCCGTTCTCGAGCACGACACCCTCGATGACGAGCGCGACATCCTGGCACTTGTCGGTCGTGAGCTCGAGCAGTTCGTAGATGGCCTTCAGCTTGACCAGCTGGCGCACATCCTGCTCCTCGCGGAACAGCCTCGAGATCGCCGCCTGCGTGACGCGGTCGGCGTCGGTCTCGAGGGCATCGATTTCCTGGCAGATCTTCAGGATCGCCGGGCCGTTGTCCATCGAAGACAGTTGCGTAACGGCGGCTGCGACCCTGTTGCAGCAGACCTGGACGAGGTCGGCGAGGTGGGAGACTTCCGGGGTCAGGACGTGGACGTCGTATAGCATCAGCGACTCGGCCGTGTCCTGCATCAGGTCCAGGATGTCGTCCATGCGCTGGATCAGCTTGTTGATCTGGTCGCGGTCGAAGGGCGTGACGAAGGTGTTGTGCATCAGCGCGACGGTCTGGTGCGTAACGTCGTCGGCCGCGCTCTCGAGCGACTGGATCTTGGCGACGTAGGCGTCGCGTCGGCCGTTGTCGGAATAATCGGCCAGCATCTCGACCAGCGCAGCCGCGCCCTGCACGACGAGCGATGCGTGGTTGTTGAACAGGGTGAAAAATTGCCGCTCGCGCGGCATCAGCACGGACAACAGGCGCATGGCAGATCCCCGATGGAATTCTTTGCGGGCATATTCTAATCAACCGCGCCGGGCGTTGGAGTATCTTTGGCGGAATGAAATCCGCCTTGCGATGCCTGTCGCCATTCGTCGTCGCGAGCCTGTTGATATTCACGGGCTTGCACGCGGAGGCGCAGCCTGCGGACGCCGAAACCGCCCGCGTGATCGCGGAACTCGGCCTCAAGGAATCCGCGCGGCCGGTTTCCGAACTGCCAGGCTGGCATGCGCCCACGCGCATCATCGTCCGTACCGACAGCGCTGAACGCCTCGCCTGGCTCCGGGCTGCCACGCCGGGCGTGGAACTCATCGAGGCCAAGAGCGCGGACGAGGCCGCCGCCCTCGCGCCGGATGTTGATGCGGTGATGGGCTATTGCACGCCGGCGCTGCTGGAGGCGGGCACGAAGATCCGCTGGATCCAGCTGCTTGCGGCGGGAGTCGAGCGTTGCGTTGCGCTGCCCGGTTTCGCGGAACGCGGCATCGTGCTGACCAACATGCAGAAGATCGCGGGTCCGGTGATGTCCGAGCATGTGCTCGCCCTCATGCTGGGGCTGGCGCGCGGCTTCGCGACTTATGTGCCGCTGCAGGCGGGCGGCCGCTGGATGCCCGAGGCGGTCGACGGCGACCGCATGTGGTCACTGGACGGCCGGACGCTGCTGGTCGTGGGCCTGGGCGGCATCGGCATCGAGGTCGCGCGGCGCGCACAGGCGCTCGGCATGACGGTCATCGCGATCCGCAACAGCAGCCGCGAGGGCCCGCCGTTCGTCAGCGAGGTCGGGCTCAGTACCGACCTGCTCGCATTTGCGCGGCGGGCCGACGTCATCGTCAACACGCTGCCGCTGACCGCCCAGACCCGCGGCATCTACGACAAGACATTCTTCGACGCGGCCAGGCGCGGCGCACTGTTCATCAACGTCGGGCGCGGCGCGAGCGTCGTGACGGACGAGCTGGTCGCGGCGCTGGAGGACGGCCGCATCGGTGGCGCTGGGCTCGACGTGACCGACCCGGAGCCGCTGCCCGCCGATCACCCGCTGTGGCATGCGCGAAATGTGCTGATCACGCCGCATGTTTCGGCGAGCGTGGAACTCGGCGAGGAGCCGCGCTGGCTCATCACCCGCGAAAATCTGCGGCGCTTTGCCGCGGGCGGACGCCTGCTGTCGGAGGTGGACGTACAGCGCGGGTACTGACGCCGGTGCCGTCGAACGGCGCGCTGCCGCTCGGCGACGACGCGAGTATGATCGGGCAAGGCAAAGCCGAGGGGGAACGCGTCATGAATCGCCTTCATCTCGCCCCATGGATCGCCTTGATGGCACTGGCCGGCCTGGCCGGCTGTGAGAGTGCCAAGGCGCCGGAGCCCTTCCCGCAGGCCGCCGCCGATGGCTGGCTCGCTGCGTTCAACAGCGGCGACGTCGCCGGGCTTGCGCTGATGTACAGCCTGGAGTCGCAACTCCTGCCGCCCGACGAGCCGAACGTCAGCGGCCATGACGCGATCGCGGAATTCTGGAAGTCCTACAATCCCGGCGTGGTGCGCCTCGAGGTTTCGGAGGTTGAAACCGCGAGGCTCGGGGACTACTGGTTCCGGGAGGGCAGCTACAGCGCGCTGTACCCGGCCGAGGGCGAGCCGCGGATCGGCAAATTCATCGAGCTGTGGGTCAAGGTGGACAGCGCCTGGCTCCTTTATCGCCATATGTGGAGCCCCAACGCGCCGCCACCGGCGGCAATGCCGGCGGCGTAGAGCGAATGCCGATAATCCGGCCGGCGACGATACTTGTTCTAATCCTGCTGGCGGGCGGCTGTGTCGAAAGCCCGGCGCCGGAGCCGTTCCCGCAGGATGTCGCCGATGCTTGGGTCGAGCGCTATGCGGCGAACGACGCCGCGGGTGTCGCGGCGCTCTACACCGAAGACGCGCAGCTGCTGCCGCCCGACATGGAAATCGTCAGTGGCCGCGCGGCGATCCAGGAATTCGCCGCGAAGACCAATCCGCCCGGCGGCCCGGCCTTCGAAATTGCGACGGTCGAGACGCTGGTGTTCGGCAATTACGCGCACCGGCAGGGCAGCTTCAGGATCAGGGGCCCGGACGGCGGGACCATGGAGACCGGCAAGTTCATCGAGTTGTGGAAGAAGGTGGATGGCAAGTGGCTGATCCACCGCGATATATGGAGCTCGAACGAGCCGCCCGCAACGGAAACGCCGCCCGATGAGCCTGCGTGACCACGTCGAGGCGATCCTGCCCGAGTGGGAGCGCTGGTATCCCAGTCTGTTCGATGCGGCTGCCGATCTCGGCGTGATCCGCGCGCGGGTCTGTCCGCCATCGGCGCTCCTGCTGTCGCGCCGGCATGCGGCGATTTACGCCGAGGCCGTGCAAGCCTTTCGTGAACGCTGGAACGCGCCCGAGGAACCGGACTAGCGTTGCTGTTGCCAGCCGGCGCGAGTGACGCGCCACTCACCGTCCTCGCGCGCAAGGCGCAGGTCGAAGCGATGGATGTCGGCGGCGAGATCCCAGGCCGAATCGGAATCCGCTTCACGCCCCAGCATGCCGACGGTCACCTGGACACGCGCGAGCTCCTTGCCCTGGAGCTCGATGGCATCGACGCGCGTGATCAGGCGTATGGACTGGTGGGCGATCAGGTAGCCGTGCAGGAAGCCGCGGATTTCCCCGGCACCGCGGCCCTCGGCGTCGCGATAATCGTCGGCGATCAGGTCGCGCAAGGCCGGTGCATCGCGATTCTCGGCCGCGACTTCTGCTTCGTCGACCAGTGCGCGGATTTCGTCCTCGGGCGTGCCGGCGGGTCCGCAGGCGGTGCAGAGCCACGCCGCCGCAACGAGGGCGCTAGGCGCGCGCAGGATAAGCCTCCCACTGCGGCAGGCCGTCCGTGATCTCGAACCAGGGCGCCTTGCTCGTCGCAAAGATGTTTCCGATCGGCTTCATGCCCGGATCGCTGTCGAAACTCCCGCAGGGCACGACCACGCGACCGGTCGCCGCGACGACGCGCGGCACCGGGCTGCCGCAGTGTCGGCAAAAATCCTGCCCGTAGTATTTCGCATCCGGCAGCGAGTAGCTCTGCACTTCACCCTCGCCGCGGACCCAGGACAACTGTTCCTTCCGGTAGAACGCATTGGTCGCGTGGGCAGCGCTGCGCGCGAGCCGGCAGCGCGAGCAATGACAGTTCTGCATGCGCTCGGCTGCA
>Ga0214473_10011616_pt1 | contig 10347 bp, 9 predicted proteins | sample RVTome_7_FD_203509 | JGI IMG/M metagenome (GOLD analysis project Ga0214473, IMG submission 203509) | Soil microbial communities from uranium-contaminated site in the Upper Colorado River Basin, Wyoming, United States - RVT98D197 | ecosystem: Environmental > Terrestrial > Soil > Contaminated >... | reverse complement strand
CATGAGATCCCGGTAGGCTTCCTCCAGGCGGACGGTCACCGGTCCCGGCGTGCCGGTGCCGACGGGTCGTCCATCCACCCGCGTCACCGGGAGCACCTCCCAGGAGGTGTTGGTCAGGAAAACTTCCTCGGCTGTCTCCAGAGCGGCCGCCGGCAGCGCCTCCTCGGACGTCGGCAGGCCCGCGCCGGCGGCGATCTCCAGGACCGCCTCACGGGTCACGCCGGGCAGCCCCACTCCCGGCGCCGGCGGCGTGCGGATCCGCCCCGTCGTGAGGAGGAACAGGTTGCTGACCGTCCCCTCGGTCAGAAAGCCTCCGGTGTCGAGGAGGATCGCCTCGAAGGCGCCGCGCGCCACCGCCTCCCGGCGCGCCAGGACTGCGCTCAGGCGGCTGATCGATTTGAGCGCCGGGTCGAGGACGGTCGCCGGGACTTGCCGCACCGAGGAGAGGACCACGGCCACGCCCTGGGCGCGATCGGCCGGGTCGAGGGGATGAAAGGGCGAGGCGTACATGACGACGGTTGGATCCCCCGTCGCCCCCGCATAGTCGCCGGGCCGGCCCGGTCCCCGGGTCACCGTGATCCGGACCCGGGCCTCGGCCAGCCGGTTGCGGTCGAGGAGATCCCGCACCGCGGCGCGAATCCGCTCCGGCCCCGGGACCCGCTCCAGGCCGATCCGGGCGGCGGATCGCGCCAGTCGATCGAGGTGCCGGTCGAGCCGGAAGACCACTCCGCCGATCGACCGCATGCTCTCGAAAATCCCGTCGCCGTACAGAAAGCCGCGGTCAAAAACCGAGACCTGCGCTTCGGTCTCCTCAACCAGCCGGCCGTTGACGTGCACCCACACGGATCCCTCGCGCGGTCGGAACGGGGTCGCCGGGGACGATCGAACGGGCTAGTGCCCCGCTCCGATTCCGGCCCGCGCCGCGGGGGCGGCGGGCGGCCGGTCGCCCCGCAGATCGGTCTGCGACGCAGTCACGACGATCGGATTGTAGAGCGAATCGCGCTCCACCGGGACACGCCCCGCCTCGCGGATCAGGACCACCAGGTGATCCCGGGCGATCTGCTGCGGTGAAGTCGAACCGGCGCGGTGGTAGATCTCCTCGGTGATCACGGTGCCGTCGAGGTCGTCGGCGCCGAAGTGCAGCGCCGTCTGCGCCACCCGCGGGGTCATCATGATCCAGTAGGCCTTGACGTGCGGAAAGTTGTCGAGCATCAGGCGGCCGACGGCGACCATCCGCAGTTCCTCGGCGGCCGACGGCCGGGGGATGTGCGAAAGCCGCGTGTTCTCGGGATGAAACGCCAGCGGGATGAAGGCCATGAAGCCGCCGGTCGCGTCCTGCGCCTCGCGCAGCAGCAGCATGTGGTCGATGCGTTCCTCGATCGACTCGACATGCCCGAACATCATGGTGGCGTTGCTCCGCAGGCCGAGACGGTGGGCGGTCGTGGCGATGCCGATCCAGGCGCGGTGGTCGATCTTCCCCTTGAACAGCACCTGGTGGGCGTGGTCGGTCAGGATCTCCGCGCCGCCACCGGGGATTGAACCGAGTCCCGCCTCCTTGAGGCCGATCAGGACCTCCGCGATGGTCATCCCGAAGGTCTCGGCCATGGCGGCGATCTCGACCATGGTGAACGCTTTGACATGGACCTCCGGACGGACCCGCTTCATGGTCCGGATGACGTCCGTGTAGTACGAGAATGGCAGATCGGGATTGATGCCGCCGACCATGTGGATCTCGCGGACCGGCTCGTCGGAGTACTCCCGCATCCGGCGCTCGACGTCGGCCGGCGACAGGACGTAGGCGTCCGGCTGCTTCGCGGTGCGGTAGAAGGCGCAGAACTTGCAGCCCGCCACGCAGATGTTCGTGTGGTTGATGTGCTGGTTGACGATGTACCAGGTCGCGTCGCCGTGGCGGGCTTCGCGGACATGGTTCGCGAGCGCGCCGACCGCGAGCAGGTCCGGGTGGCTCGCCAGCCGCAGACCGTCGGCCCGATCGAGTCGCTCGCCGGCCAGGACCTTGGCGCCGAGGTCGGCCAGACCCGCCGCCTCGACCTGGCGCCTCTGCAATCCGTTCACACGTCCTTCCCCCCGGCCCTCGCCACCCGGATCAATGCTGCAGTTCCCCGCCCTTGCGGTAGGCCGCCGATCCGACCCGCACATGGCGGTGCGTCGCTTCGTCCTCCGGCGCGCCGAGAACGTCGCCGACCTTCAAACGGGCGTTCTCGAGGGCCATGGAGCACAGCGTCCCGCACATGGTGCATACCGCCTTGTCGTAATCCTCGCTCAGCCGGCGGATCGAACGCGCCTTTTCCGGATCGAGCGCCAGCCGGTACTGCCCCTCCCAGTCGAGCGCCTTCCGGTACACCGACATCTGGTTGTCACGCTCCCGGGCGCCGAACACCCCCTTTGCCAGGTCGCCGGAGTGGGCTGCGATCTTGGTGGCGATGACGCCGTCACGGACGTCCTCGATGGTCGGCAGCCGGAGATGCTCGGCCGGCGTCAGGTAGCAGAGGACGTCGGCCCCCACCGCCGACGCCAAGGCACCGCCGATCGCCCCGGTGATGTGATCGTAGCCGGCCCCGATGTCGCTGGTCAGCGGCCCGAGGACGTAGAACGGCGCCCCGCCGCAGATGCGCTTCTCGAGCCGCACGTTGGCTTCGATCTGGTCGATCGGCACGTGCCCCGGGCCTTCGATCATCACCTGCACCGAACGTTCGTGGGCGCGCCGCGTCAGTTCGCCGAGCGTCAGCAGCTCCTGGATCTGGGCGGCGTCGGTGGCGTCGGCCGTGGCCCCCGGCCGGATGCCGTCGCCGAGCGACAGGGTCACGTCGTACTCGTAGGCGATGTCCAGCAACCGATCGAAGTCGGTGTAGAGGGGATTCTCCTCGCCGGCGCGCGCGATCCACGAGGCCAGCATCGACCCACCGCGCGACACGATCCCGGCGATCCGGCCGGCGCCGTCCAGCCGCCGCACCGACTCCCGGGTGACGCCGCAATGAACGGTCATGAAGTCCACCCCGTCGCGCGCCTGCTTTTCGATCGTGCCGAACAGGTCGTCGGCCGTCATGGCGTGCACCGAGCCCCGGTCCGCCACCGCCTGGTAGATCGGCACGGTCCCGAGAATGACGGAGCAGCGTGCGACGATCGCCCGTCGCACCTCGTCGAGGCCGTCACCGGTGGACAGGTCCATGACCATCTCCGAACCGCACTGGATGGCGACCCGCAGCTTTTCCAGCTCCTCGTGCAGCTGCTGGTGGTGACCTGAGGTGCCGATGTTGGCGTTGACCTTCGTGGACAGCCCCTGACCGACGCCGATCGGATTGAAGTCGTGGCGCACATTCCCGGGGATGATCGCCACGCCGGCCGCGATCCGCCGCCGCAGGTCCTCGGGTTCGGTCCCCTCGACGGCCGCCACGTAGCGCATGGCTTCGGTGATCCTGCCGCGCTTCGCGTGTTCCATCTGCGTCATCGCCGGTCCTCCCCGTGGCGGCCGGTGCCCGTCATTGCGCCGTCTCCGTGGCGCGCATTTCGCGGATGACCGTCACTTTGATGCGTCCCGGATATTCCATCCGGGACTGGATTTTCTTCGCGAGATCGGCGGCCAGTAGGGCCAGCTGATCGTCCCCCACCTTGTCCGGCCGGGCGATGACCCGGATCTCCCGGCCGGCCTGAATGGCATAGGAGTGTTCCACACCTTCCATCTCGTTGGCCAGTCCCTCGAGCTCCTCGATGCGCCGCACATAGTCCACCACGCTCTTGCGCCGGGCCCCCGGACGCGACCCGGAGATGGTGTCGGCGGCCGCCACCAGGACGGAGATCGGGTGCGTCACCTCGACGTCCTCGTGGTGCGACCCGATGGCGTTGATCACGATCGGGTGCTCCTGATAGCGCGTCGCCACCTCCACGCCGATCTCCGGGTGCGTGCCTTCGCGCTCGAAGTCGATCGCCTTGCCGATGTCGTGGAGCAGACCGGCCCGCTTCGCCATGGCCCCGTCGAGCCCCAGCTCGGCCGCCATGATGGACGTCAGCTTGGCCACCTCGATCGAGTGCATCAGCACGTTCTGGCCATAGGAAGTGCGGAAACGGAGCCGGCCGAGGATGCGCACCAGCTCGGGGTGCATGCCGGTGATCTCCAGCTCCCGCAGCGCTTCCTGCGCCCCGCGCCACATCAACTCGTCCACCCGCCGTTGGCTGCGCTCCACCAGTTCCTCAATCCGCTTCGGATGGATGTTCCCGTCGCGCACCAGCCGCTCCAGCGTCAGGCGGGCCACCTCCCGGCGGATGGGATTGAAACAGGAGAGGACCACCGATTCCGGCTGTTCATCCACGAGCAGCTGCACGCCGGTCGCCTTCTCGAAGGCGCGGATGTTCTTCCCCTCGTGGCCGATGATCCTTCCCTTGACCTTGTCGTTCGGCAGCGGGATGCTGGTGACGCTGCGCTCCGCCGTCCACTCGCTGGCGGTCCTCTCGATGGCCAGGGCGACGATCTTGCCGGCCTCCATCTCGGCCCGCTTCTGCGCCTCCTCGCGCGCCTCGCGGACCAGCGCCGCCGCCTCGAAACGGACCTCCTGGCGCAGCGTGTTCAGAAGTGTCTGGCGCGCGTCCTCGACAGTCAGCCCGGAGACTTTGGCCAGCTGGCCGGTCAGTTCCTGGACGAGCCGATGACCACGCTCCTGCTGGCGCGCGGCCTCCGATCGCTGGAGGGCCAGGTCGGCTTCGCGGGCATCGAGATCGCGCTCCCGCCGGCGCAGGGCCGCGTCGCGCTCGCCGATGGCGGCGTCCCGTTCGTCGAGGGCCCGCTCGCGCCGGCCGCGCTCGCGGGCCTGTTCGGCCGCCTCGTGATCGCGCTTCGACTGGGCGCGGAGCCACTCTTCGCGGGCCTGGAGGACCGCCTGCCGGACACGGTGATCGACCTCGCGGCGGACCTGATCGATCGGCTGATCGCCGCCGCCGGGCGCCGCCGGGGAACCGTTACGCCCGAGCGAACTCTTGAGAAACCAGCCGAGAAACCCGCCTGCGGCGCCGAACCCGGCGGCCGCGGTCAGGATCTCCAGCCAGGGAAAGGCCATGACGAGCCTCCGGCGCGCCTGCGACGGGACTCGCGAGTACAGCCCTCTTCCCGGACCGGGAACGACGTGACGATCGGCCTCCATCCTGGCCAGAGCCGGCGCCCGCCGGAGAAACTTCCGGTCGGTGCGGCCGTGCGGAACGGAGGCGGAAACGGTTCGGATCAGTGGAACACGGGTGATGCAGGGAATGGCGGATCGTCGGAATCGTCGTCCCGGAAAAGGATGCGGGCAGCCCGCCCAGGCATGCCGGTCCATGGTCCGGACCGGCGAGCAACATCTTGGCGGCATCCGACAGGATGCCGCTCCACGGGCTTCGATCGTGCGTTGTCACCCGCCCCCCCCTCGCCTGCCGGCCAGGCGGCCGGCTCCAGGCCCCGGGTGAGTGTGAACTCGCAGAAACTTACAGGCGCGAAAACCGGCCGCAGTATAGCACCCGAACTCGAACGCCAGCAAGCGGATCGCGTCCCGGGCACTCAGTCGCCGGTCGCGCACCCTTCGATCCAGGCGGATCCGTCGACGTAGTGCTCCTTCTTCCAGATCGGCACGATCGCTTTGAGACGCTCGATGGCGTAGGCACAGGCCGCGAGCGCCTCGGCACGGTGGGGAGCCGCCACGGCGATCAGGACGCTGGTCTCCCCGATCGCCAGCGTGCCGGTGCGATGGAGGATGGCGAGGTGATCGGTGCCAAACCGGTCCCGGACCTCCTGCCCGATCTGTCGCAGGACCTCCTCGGCCATCGCGGTGTAGGCGTGGTATTCGAGACGCATGACCCGCCGGCCGGCGTGGTGGTCCCGGACCGTCCCGTGGAAGGTGGCGATGGCGCCGCGGTCCGGGCCGGCCACCGCCTCCATGGCCTGATCGAGCCGGATCGGACCGTCGACGATCCTGAACAGCCCCGGCATTTTCTCCCCTATCCGCCGCTGACCGGGGGGAAGGCGGCGATCTCGTCGCCCGGCCGCACCGCCGTTTCCGGACGGGCGTGCGCCCGGTTGCACGCCAGGATCGGCCTCTCCTCCGCGCCCAGAGCCGGCACCCGCTGCCGCACCGCCTCCCACACCGCCCGCAGCGTCACGGGATCCGCCACCTCGACCTCGACGTGGGGCGATCCGGCCGCCTCCTGGTAGCGCGCGAACAGCAGGACCGACACCTTCATTGGTGCGCTCCCTCCGACCCCCGCAGCGCGGCGGCGCGATCGGCCATCATCTCCAGCACCTGCCGCACCAGGGTCCGGATTCCGGCCTGGACGTCGCGCAGCCGCTCCCAGGCGCTGAACCCGGGCGTGTGGACGACGGCGCGATCGCGATCGACACGGACCTGATCCGGGGTGGCAGGGGCGCCTGCATGACGATCTCCTGGCCGAGGATGGTCCGCACCGGGATCTCTCCCAGGCTGATGCAACCGATCGGCTTGCGCTGTTCGAGAAAGTGCCGCACGAAGGTCTCGACCTCGGGAAGGACGGCGCGCTTCTCGCCGCTCTTCGCAAACCCCGTCGAAAAATTGACGACCGGACCGTACCCGCCGGGAATGATCAACGCCTCGAGATGTTCCGGCCTGACCTCGTCGAGTCTCTGGACACGCCCGCGCCAGAGCCGCGCCGATTCGCGGAGGATATCCCGCTCCTCCCCTGCGACGGCTTCCCCCGTCAGGTGATCGACGGTCCGATCCTGGGGTCGGCGCGGCGCGATCAACACCGGCTTCTCGCCTTCCTCCTCGAGGGCGAGGAAGGTCAATACCGCCTCGCAGACATCGGTCCCGTCATAGTGCCCGCAGCCTCCCAGCAGGACCCCGATGCGCATCGTGCTTCCCCCGCGATGGCCGCGATTATAGAGCCGTCTCCCGCGCGGGGAGAATTCCCGGGAAAACTGTTGACCCTCCCGAGGGGTGCGTGGTAAGGTTATTGCGCATTGTGCTATTGCATTTCATACTACGGTGCTCAGAGACCGATACCCGGTGTGAACGATGCGGCGAATGGGTATGCTGAACTCACATACAAACGGCACCCATGACGGCCGGAAGAGTGGCGATGCTGTTACGGCCTCAGGCCTTCGAGATTTCCCGCAAGCCCTTGCCGTTACGTCATTAGCGGCAAGAAAAGAGTTGCGCGGCGCGGGGGGTTCAGCGGAGAATTCCGGCACCGATCGTTTGTCCTCCCCTATGTGAGGACGGCATTAAGTTTCACAGGAAGGAAGAGAGGGGTCGCAACATGGCTCAGCAGGATGTGGTGACGCAGGGAACGCGGAAACGCAGTGAACGGGGCGAGGGCATCGTCACCGGCAACCAGGCGGTCCGGCGGGCGATCGCGGTGCTCAAGGCGTTCAGCGATGATGCCCCGGAGATGGGTGTCACGGAGGTCAGCCGCAAGGTCAACCTCCACAAGAGCACCGTCTACCGGCTGCTGTCGGCCTTCGAAGGCGAGGGGCTGATCGCCAAGAGCCCGGAGACCGGCAAGTACCGGCTCGGCCCGGAGCTCATCGTCCTCGGCGAGCAGGTCCTGCGCCACACCGACGTTCACCGCGTCGCGCTCCCCTTCCTGCGCGACCTGGCGGAGCGCACCGGAGAAACGATCGACCTCGAAGTGCTGAGCGGCGGCAACGTCGTCACCATCGAGGAGATCGCCGGCAAGCATGTGGTCGCCGCGGCCGGGGCCATCGGCATGCCGTGGGCGGCGCACGCGACCTCGACCGGCAAGATCCTGCTGGCGTTCCAGCCGCCCGAGAAGCAGCGCCAGATCCTGGCCCGCACCCTGAAAAAATTCACGCCGCGCACCATCACCGATCCGAAGGCGCTGGCGCGCGATCTGCTGAAGACCCGCGAGCAGGGCTACTCCATCTCCTACGGGGAGCTCGAGGACCATCTGATCGCCATCGGGCTGCCGATCCGCAGCCGGAACGGCGATGCCATCGCCGCCGTCAGCATCTCCGGACCGGACACGCGCCTGACGCCGGACAAGCTGCCGGCCCTGATCCGGACCGGCATGGACATCTGTGCCAGAATTTCCGCCCGGCTGGGGTACCACGGCCCGGCGAGCCTGAGGACGTCTCCGGCGAAATTCGCGCCGCCGCCCCGCGCCATGGCCTGACGGCCACGACCGGACCCGAACGCGAACGCCCGGACCTGACTTCGACAAGAGGAGGCCCCTTGAGCCACGCCGAACTGTTCCAGACTATGGCCGACAGCATCATCGTCGGTGACGCGGAAACCTCAGCGCGATTGGCCCGACAGTCGCTCGAACTCGGGCTTCCGCCCCTGCATTCGATCGACGAAGGCTTCGTCAAGGGGATCCGGATCGTCGGCGATCGGTTCGGCGCCGGCGAGCTGTTTCTCCCCGAGCTGGTGATGAGCGCCGAGGCGATGAAGGCGGCGCTCGCCATCCTCGAGCCCGAGCTGGCCAAGACCGCCACCGCCCGCGAGAGCCAGGGGACCGTCCTGGCCTGCACCGTCCAGGGGGACATCCACGACATCGGCAAGCGGATCGTCTGCACCATGCTGTCGGCGAACGGCTTTTCGGTCGTCGATCTCGGTGTCAACGTGAAGATCGACCGGTTCGTCGAGGAGATCAAGAAGCGCAAGCCGGACATCGTCGCCATGTCGGCGCTGCTGACGACGACCGCCCCCAACCAGGGGAAGGTGATCAAGGCGCTCATCAAGGATGGGATCCGCCAGGACTACGTGGTCATGGTGGGCGGCGCCCCGACCAGCCTGCAATGGTCGAAGGACATCGGCGCCGACGGTTACGGCGAGAACGCCACCGAGGCGGTGCGTGTCGCCAAGGAACTGATGACGGCGCATCGCGCCAGGAAGGCCGAAGCGGCCGCGCAGCCGGCCGTGATGCCTTCGGTTCCCGCCGGCGGCCAGGCCGCCGTCGGGACGTAAAAGACCGGGCCCGTCCCGGCCGGGAGGTCCCCGTGTCCGTGCACATCCCGCCCCGCATCGTGGCCTTCTTCCGGCAGCATCCGCGGCTGACCCGCGTGCTCGACCGGTCGATTGCCCCGTTCGAGGCGATCAGCAAGAAGATCGTCTTCGGCTGCAAGATGTGCGGCCAGTGCATCCTGCACGAGACCGGTCTCACCTGTCCGATGGGCTGCCCCAAGACGCTGCGCAACGGGCCGTGCGGCGGGGTGCGGATGAACGGTCACTGCGAGGTGGTGCCCGGCATGATGTGCGTCTGGGTGAAGGCCGAGAGGCGTTCGCGCCTCCTGCCGTGGCGCAGCACGCTCCTGAAAATCCAGCCGGCCCTCGACTGGAGCCTCAAAGGGAGTTCCTCCTGGGTCAACCTGCTGGCCGGTGTGTACGACAAAGGGGCGGGACGATGAACGACAGGGTCCCGGGAGGCACGGGTCCCACGGGCGCGCGGCCACGCGGCGCGTTCGCGACGGCGCTCGCCTCCGGCCGGCCGGTGGTGACCTGCGAGATCTCCACCGGCGACGGCGCCGACCCCGAGGCGGTGCTCCGGCGCGGGCGTCTGGTGCGCGACCACGTGGACGCGGTCAACGTTCCCGACAACACCGCCGGCATGCCGCACATGTCCGGCGTGGCGGCCGCGGCCCTCCTCGTTCAGGAAGGGATCGAGCCGATCCTGCACGTCACCTGCCGCGACCGCAACCGGCTCGCCCTGCAGTCGGATCTGCTCGGGTCCGCCGCCCTCGGGGTGCGCAATGTCCTCTGCCTGACCGGCGACCACATGGTTCACGGCGATCACCCCGACGCCAAGCCGGTCTACGACATCGACTCGATGCAGCTGGTGCGGCTGGCGCGCCGGCTGACGGACGAGGGGCGCTACCTGAGCGGTCGCGAGATCAACCCACGCCCCGATCTGTTCGTCGGCGCCGTGGAGAACCCGTTCGCGCCGCCCTACGATTTCCGCCCGACCCGCCTGTTGAAGAAACTCGAGGCGGGAGCGCAGTTCATCCAGACCCAGATCATTTTCAACGTCGATCGCTTCGCCGCCTTCATGACGCGGGTCCGCGAACTCGGGATCGACCGCCGCCTGCCGATCCTGGCGGGAGTCGCCCCGATCCGGTCGGTGCGCGCAGCGCGCCACATGCGCGACAACGTCCCCGGAATGGAAGTCCCCGAGGCCCTGATACGCCGGATGGAACAGGCCGGCGAGGAGCGCGCCCGGCGTGAAGAGGAGGGCATCCGGATCTGCGTCGAGATCATCGAGCGGCTCCGGGCGATCCCGGGGATCGCCGGGTTCCATGTCATGCCGATCCATTGGGAGGCCGCGGTGGGCGAGATTGTCCGGCGCGCCGGGCTCGCCCCCGCGCGAGTCGGGGCGGCC
>Ga0214473_10011615_pt1 | contig 10347 bp, 12 predicted proteins | sample RVTome_7_FD_203509 | JGI IMG/M metagenome (GOLD analysis project Ga0214473, IMG submission 203509) | Soil microbial communities from uranium-contaminated site in the Upper Colorado River Basin, Wyoming, United States - RVT98D197 | ecosystem: Environmental > Terrestrial > Soil > Contaminated >... | reverse complement strand
CCATCGACGGCGGACCAAAGCGCCGATGACTACGACGATCACGATCGCCAATCAGAAGGGAGGTGTGGGCAAGACGACCACCGTGGTCAACCTGGCCCACGCCCTGGCGGAGAAAGGTAAGTCCGTTCTGGTCATAGACCTGGATCCCCAGGGCCAGATTGCCAAGTCTTTTGGCCTGCAGCGCGAGGATGGGCTATTCCGCTGGCTGATCGCCCGCCAGCCGCTGCAGAACGTCCTGCGCCTGCCACGCCCGGATCTGCCCAGGCTACATCTTATCCCCGGGGACGAAACCACCGCCGATGTGCAGGGTTTATGGCTGGTGCAGCAGAAGCCGGTCGACGAGCTGCGCCGGTTATTGGCGCCGTTTTCCCGCAATGGACTGCAATATATCCTGATCGATACATCTCCCAGCGTGGGCGGTCTCCAGGAGCGGGCGCTCTACGCCGCAGATATGGTGATCGTACCCTGCGAGTGCAAGTTCCTGGCAGCCGATTCGGTAGCCAACACCATTGCCACCATACAGGCTAACATCAACCTGGGTTGGCATGGCAGCCTGCTGGGGATCCTGCCTACGTTCTACAAGGAGCGCAACCACGAATCCGCCCAGACGCTCACCGATCTGCACGATCTCTATCCCGGCCAGGTCCTGGAGGTCATTCACGATGCCACCATCCTGGCCGAATGTGCTGCGCATGGGCAAACGATTTGGGAGAGGGATGGCAATTCGAGATCGGGGACCGAATACGCCAATCTGCTCTATAAGGTTCTGGAGCATTGATGGACCGCCAGAAACCCTCCGAGCCGAGAACGACCATCCCCGGACCGCAGCCGCAGGCCAGGCGGAATCGCAACTGGGAGATCGAGCAGCGCTCCAGGCCTGGATTGTGCCAGATCTCGTTCCGGGGCATCCCGGACATCATCCGGGACGAGCTGCTATTCATCGCCAGATCCTACCGGCTGCCCAATCGAGATGAGGTCGCTCGAGTCTGGCTGGAGCATGCTTTGGCCGCCCACCGGCGAGGAGAAATCGATTATCCCCCTACAAAGGTCTCGGAAAATGGGAAACTCACTTTTTATCCGGATGAGAATGAGTTATAGGGGTTGCCGCTCGCGGCATGATAGCGGCATGATATCAAGTCGATATCACCTTGATATCACGCCGCGTGCGGCAGTGTCCTTCCAGGATGGCCCAGGCTGGAATTCGACCAGAATCGGGTATTAGGATACCCGAAACAAAAACAGGCATGGATTAGACCAGGGAATCGCTTTGAAATACGACAACACCATCCGTCTGGTTCGTGAGCTCAAAGGGGCGCCGCTCTCCATCGCCGTCGCCATGGCGGTTGCCGGGAAACCTGCGCGGCAGGACTGGCTCGGCATCGTCACCGGTTATTCCGAAAAGCTGGTCGGCCAGGCATTGGACTATATGAGCGATTTTGGCATGGCTGCCAAAACCAACGGGCTATGGTCGTTGGATCTATCCGATGGCGGTCAGCAATTGGTTCCTCGGGTTGTGGATTTCGGACCGCGCTCATTGCGCGAGATGCGCGGCGTCAGCCTGGCTATTCTGGTAGCGCTCTCTCTGGCCGGTTCCGTTGGGGTGAGCCAGGAATGGCTGGAGCGGGTGACCGGTTACACGGATAAGTGGGTCAGCCAGCAGCTCAAATATTTGTCTGAGATCGATTTGATCATCCCGACCTCCAACGGTTGGATATTGTCCGGACCGGTAAAACAACTTCCATTAGGTTTGAGTCTTGAGGAGCCGAACCGAGTCGGAGAGTCCGACTCGCATGTTGTTGTTGTAGTTGAGTCTTTAATTAACTTAAGTACAACAACAACAACCACAACAAATCCGGTCGGAGAATCCGACTCGGATGCTGATCCGGTCCAAAAATTATTGGTCGCCGCCGGGGTATGGCCCTCGATCCGCGCCCGTTTCCTCGAAAACCCGATCGGCATCGAGCACGTGCTGGCCAAGCTGGGTGAGCTCTTCGACCCGGATAATGCGATCCGAAAACCGGCGCGCCTGCTCGGCAGCCTCCTGGAGGGCAAGTTCGCACCGGCCCCGTATTACACCTCGTTCCGGGCCTACATCCCCCCGGAGATCCTGGCGCATGCCGGACTGGCTCTGATCGAGCTGCCGGCAAACATCGCCGAAACGGACGATGTCGTCGAAGAGCCCGTCCCTGAGATCGAGCCAGATCCGTCCATTTATCTACCCGATGCGCGCGGCTGGACGCCGGAAAAGGCCTGGATGGTTGTGCTCCAGCAGCTGCAGGGGGAGATGGCGAAGGCGTCTTATAACCGTTACGTGCGCCATAGCCACCTGGTCGATGCCCATTCAGGGCTCTTCATGGTTTGCGCGCAAACCATTTACTCCCGGGATTGGCTGGAGAGCCGGTTATCCAGCACGATCAGCCGCTTGCTCACCGGCATATTGAACAGGAATGTAGAGGTTGAATTTATTACAACTCAAGAGATGGAGGATAAAACATATGTTCGAGGGAATACAAAAATATCCACTGACCTGGCCGGCGATGTGGGCCCGGACTGCACCGCGTGAGCGCCAGGTAGCCAGGTTCGCCGACCGCAGTATTTCGATGAGTACCTCGTTAGTCCTGGACGAGCTGCGCATGCTCAGGGCCGATAAGGTGATCCTGTCCACAAACCAGGAGCTGCGCCAGGACGGGCTTCCAAAATCCAGCCAGCGCAGGCTGCTGGAGGATCCCGGTGCAGCGGTCTATTTCCTGCTCAAGGATCAGCCCAGGGTGTTGGCCTGCGACAAGTGGACCCTATTGGCGGATAACCTGTGGGCGATCGGCCTGCATATCGAAGCCATCCGCGGCCAGAAGCGTTGGGGGGTTGGCACTATCGAGCAGGCCTTTGCCGGCTATGATGCGTTGCCGGCCGGTGGGCCGGATTGGTGGATGGTATTGAAGGTCGAGCGCTCCGCCGGATTTGACGATATCCGGGCTGCCTATCGATCCCAGGCCAAGCTGCATCATCCGGACACCGGGGGCAGCCAGGTTGCGTTCCTGATCATCCAACGGGCCTGGGAGGATGCCGAGCGGGAGAAAGGCTGGGGTCCCCATGAAGCTTGAACTCCTCTTACAGAATTTATATACCCAGGTAGCCGGCCGCGTGGGATTATCGGCGTACCGCAGCCTGGGCGGAGGCCTGGGCATCCTGATGTTGATCGACGCCTCCGGTAACGTCATACTCCAGCTCAGCCGCCAGGGAGTGGATCCGGCGGATAAGGAACTGGAGACGGTCATCAAATATCTACCCAAGGGCCTGGTGGCGATCGACGAACCACCCTCGAGAAAGATTATCAGCAATACCCACGTGCTCCGGCAATATTTCGTCGTGGCCCTGGGTGGCTCCTCTGAGGAGGTGTAGCATGATATTTCATGCCGATCCTGATTATTATGATTATGACGACGATCCGGAAGAGGACGAAGGCAATATCCAAACCCTCGACCTGGGCGCCTGCTGCGCCTGTGGTAAGGAGGATGTCACCGTGCGCAATATCCTGGCCTTGCGCCAGAAGGCGCCGGTGCCCGGATCCGGCTGGGGCTGTGTGGTTTGCGGCCTGCCGATGGATGGCGCCATGGCCGTGGTCTGCGACGCCTGTCTGCAAGTGAGCGCCCCCCTGAAGATGGCCATATTCGATAATGCCGCTAAAAAGATGCGCATCTCGTACAGCCGCCTGTCTGGTGAGCACGAGCACGACTGGATCAAGCATCCCGAGGCGGGAAAGAGGGCGAGATGAATGATGACGTCCTGTTCCTTTTGAGCGCCCTTGTGTTTGTGGCCGTCCTGATCTGGTTTGTCATCGCCAGCATCAATTACAAGCTCGGGCGGATCGCCAAAGCCCTGGAGATATTGGCGGAGGTGGAAGCGCCGATCATCGCGAAATACACCGCCAGGACTTCGAACGCAGTCGTAGAAGCCGCCGAAGGAATCGTCAAGGCCACTTCCGGATCCCCTTCGGAAACCGTAAACACGGAAACCTGAATTAGGAGGCAGCAATGATCGTCATGGTCCCTCTCGACCACGTCATCAATAATCCCTGGCAGACCCGCCACGGGAACCCCAATCCGGCTTATATCAAAGAGCTTGCCCTGAGTATCGCTCAGAATGGCCTGCTGCAGGTCCCCATCGCTCGATTGATCGATGCTGAAGGCAAACCGGATCCCATCCATCCGGCTGAGCTGGATGTGCCGATCAACAACAGTGATTGGGTTGGTTATTTCGCCCAGTTGGCATTTGGGCATAATCGCCTGGCCGCCTATCGCTGGCTGAACGAACGCGGGGATGACCCTAATTTCGCGAGGGAAGATTGGAGCCGGATCCCGCTAGATCTGCAGCCGCTCAGCGACGTGCAAATGTCCGTACAGGCCTGGACCGAGAACAAGCAGCGCAATGACCAGACCCCTCTCGATGACGCCTATGCCATCCAGGATCGGATCGAGGCATTCGGCTGGACGCATGAGGAAACCGCCGCATACCTGGGGATCTCCAGGTCGGCGGTCAGCAATAGCCTGCGGCTGATCAAGCTCCCGGGAAACATCCAGGAATCCCTGGGGATGGGCGAGCTGTCCGAGCGCAGCGCCTTTGCCCTGATCCGCCTGTTCGACCTGCCCGAATCCATCCGTAAAAAGGGTGAAGACCAGTATGAGAATTCCTGGGATACCCGGAGCGCGGCGACTAAACCGTCCAAAATCGTGAAGGACGCTTTAGCCGGCGAATCCTCGGATCGAATCCGCCAGCGGATCGACGACCTGGTCGGGAGGTTTGGCGAGAAATTATCCTCCGCTCCCTGGAAATATAGCGATAACTTCACCATCCTGATGGCGGGCATCGATTTGCCGGAAAACATTTCCCTGGCCGCACTGAGCTCGCCGGCCTGCAAGGAGTGCTCGCTGCGCATCGACACCCATCTCTGCCTGGATAAGACCTGTTTCGCGGTCAAAACCGCCCTGTGGCAAATCTCTCTGCTCAACCTGGCCAGCCAGGACAGCGGAATTCCCTATCTGGATGGAGGCGAGGCAAACCGCTACTATCGGTCAGTTTTAGACTATGGCGAAGCTCGACCGCATGCGGAGGCGATCATCGCTACAAAATGTGAGAACTTACGCCTGATCTATAGCTCACAGAAAGTAGAGAGGGATGATGTCGATGCTCTGGATGGCCATCCCTTCGTGAAAATCATTTGCCAGAAGCGATCCGGCTCGTGCTCATGCCTGCTAGGTATCCAGGCCCAGATGCGCGCCAAGTTTGAGAAACCTGTTTCGATACCGGATGCGGAAGAAAGAGAAGATGACCAGGTCCCCCAGGGACAGACGCTGGTTGAGATCTTTGACTCCGAAGAGTTGCGGGAATCGGCCCGCGCTGCCCGGCGTGAACGCAAGGCGTCCATCGAGCGCATCCCGGCCATCAAGGAGAAAGTTGCCAGGATACTGGCCGGCGAGCTCCTCAAGCTGAATGCAAAATTGTGGAAGGAAATCGTATATAAGGTGCGCTATTCGTCGTCGAAGGATCTGCCGGCGAAGGGACTGACCCTGGAGAAACTCGCCGAGCATTTGGCTGATGGGATGGCGGAAAACCTGATGCCGCGGGAGGATGAATATAATGGCGATCCGGATCCGGAAGGGAGTTTCCGCTCCCGGGTGGATCGTTACCTGAAGGAAAAAGGCTGTCCGGAGACTGGAAATATCGCAGATCCTGGCAATCAAATGGAGCTTGAATTATGAATAGCAGCGATAGCACACCTTTCGATGTCTGGGCCATGGTCGAATTGTTTGGCCATAGCAAGATCGCCGGGCGAGTCTCCGAGCAGGTCGTCGCCGGCCAGGGCTTCGTGCGGGTCGATGTACCTGCCCTGCCGGCAGACAAATATCATCCTGAGCAGCCGGCGATGACTCGTTTGTATGGTCCCGGCGCCATCTATTCGATCACGCCGGTCTCGGAGGAGATCGCCGTACGGGCCGCCCAGAGCATCCGTGTCGCTCCGGTGAGCATCTATATGACGATGCCGCAGCTCTCGGCAGGGGATGATAACGACCCGGATGACGACATGAGGGATTTTCCGCTATGAATGCCGAGACTCTGCAGATCTCTCCCTGGATCAGTGTGCCGGTCGGAGTCTTTTTATTCTGGTTGTTTTTCATCGCTCTCCCGGTATGGGTTGTAAGCTTTTTCGACAGCAGCCCTCCACCGCCCGCCAAGTGCGTCGATCTCTCGAAGAACGTCTCAAAATATAGCCGGAAAGCTCAGGAGAATGTGCTCTGTGCCTCATTGATCACGGAGCAGCGCCGGTATGGGCGCGAGGGACAATATGGGCGGGATGTCGTCGTCGCAGTTGATCATCTGCCGGAAGACCTCATCGGTTATGAGGTCTCGGCATATCAAAAGTGGCTGGTCAAGCATGGTCCGGAGACTCTGGTGTTCTCGCGGACGGAGAAGCACAAATGATCACACGCTCACAATTCGAACTGGACAGAAACGAACGAACCACCTGTACCAGGCACAGAGCCGCAACCCACACCCAAGACATAAGTTTTTATCCTCTTTATCTGTGTGCATCTGTGGTCAATTAAGCATGGGACACTTGATTCTGTCACTCTTCCCAGGAATAGACCTACTCGGGCGCGGCTTCGAGGCCGAGGGTTACTGTGTGGTGCGCGGCCCGGATCTTCTCTGGGGCGGACAGATCCGAGATTTCCACGTACCACCATCGGGAGCCTTCAAAGGCATCATCGGCGGCAGCCCCTGCCAGGACTTCAGCCGCGCCCGCAGATCCGCCCCCACCGGATACGGCGTCGAGATGCTGCACGAGTTTACCCGGGTAATCACGGAAGCCCGCCCCGATTGGTGGCTGCTGGAGAACGTCGCAACCGTGCCGAATGTTGCAATCCAGGGCTATACGGTCCAGCGCTTCGACCTGAACGCCCGCGAGTGCGGATCGAAGCAATCCCGCTTGCGTCATTTCCAGTTCGGTAGTTTATACGGTCTGGTGATAGTACCGGACCGCCAGACGCCGGCAGGAACGCCGGAACTGATTTGTATGGCCACCGAAGGCAAGAGACCCAATCGCCGCACCTGGCCGGACTTCTGCGAATTACAAGGCTTGCCCCGAGATTTCGAGCTACCAGGCTGGTCGACCGCCGCCAAATACGCCGCGGTCGGAAACGGCGTACCCATCCCCATGGCCCGCACGGTTGCCGCAGCGATCCGGGATGCTCACCTGAGGTCATGGGATGTACGCCTGTGTATTTGTGGCTGTGGGCGCATCCTGAAGGGCAGGCAGATAGCAGCTACCCCAGCCTGCCGGAAGCGCATGGAACGCAGACGTGACGCAGTCGGCGTGATTAATCCAGGATCTGTCACGGTCACTGAGTCACAGAACCGTGACCTTGCTCAGCACGTGACGCATCGAAGCGTCACAATTCCAACTCAGTCACAGCCCTGTGACCAACCAGGTAATTCACAACAACTCTTGAACCTGGAACACAGAACATGGAACATGAAACGGTGAAACCATGACCTACGACCCCGCCTACCAGCGAGCCTACTACCAGGCCAATAAGGAAAAGTTAGACGAACAAAATCGCCAGTGGGAACTCCGCAACAAATTAGCGAAGAAAAACACCTACACACGCAATGGCCCCACCAGGTGTACCGCCAAAGCCCAGGAGCTTTACGATCTGATTTGCGCTCAACCCGGAATGGAAATCACCGATCTTGCAAAGCAGCTCGGCATCACTCGCTCCGCCGGTGTATACCGCCTGGCCAGCCTCGAGGCTCAAGGCCTGTTGCTCAGCGAAGACCAATACGGGAATCTGTATCCGTTTACATAAGGGATCGCATATGAGAATTAATTGTTGCTCGTTATTGCTCTTTATTATCCTCCTCTCCGCCTGCGATTCTACCGCCATTACGCCTGATCTCTACGCTGCCAGTGCCGATGCCCGCGCCACCCAGAAAGCAGCCGAATCGGGCCTACGTGCCACCGATCGGGCCATCCAGGATGAGCGTAGCCAGGCCACGCTGAGCGCAGCCGCCACTTCTGGTGCAGCCCAGGTCGAGATGCAGCTCCTGCAGGCCCGCATCGACGCCACCCGCCAGGCCCAAGATCTGGAGATCGAGCGCGCCCGTGTTACGGAAGCCGCCACAATCGCTAGAGCTACCCAGATCCAGGCGGAGAATTATGCCCAGGCCACGCATATCGCCGAGGGCTTACAAGCCACCGCAAACGTGGCCGTCGCTCATGCCACTCAAACAGCAGTCGTGGTCCTGGCTTATCAGGAATCCGGGCGCGCGGTTCGTCAAAACAACATCGAGGCGCTCTGGGATTATTTCATCCCGGCCCTGATTGGCATTCTGCTGATATTTCTGGCTATTTTTGCCATCTATACGGCTCCGCATGCCGCCCGCCTGGTGCGCACCTGGATCGACCGGCGCAACCGGCATTACTATACCCCCATCGGGATCCTGGTCTACACTCCAGGACCGGACGGTCTGGAGCGTGCCCAGCTCATCCAGGGCGGGCGGATCATCCCATCCAGCAGCAGCAGCGGTGTGATCAGCTTGAACCGCTCCGGGAGCGTCCTCTCCAGCCCCATGCGGCTGAGTTCCGGCGAGGACCATCCCGGCGTGAACATGCTGGCGATGCGCCTGGTGCAGGATGCGATGACGGTCGAAGGCCCCGGTTCGGATACTATTCCTGGACATCGTCGGCTGGATGGATGGACTTCCGATCGCTGGCAGCGAGTCGTTGGAGCCCTGCGCCAGGCGGGTGCGGCCGTCACCCGTCCGGGAGTCGGTGCGTTCGTAACGGGAGAATTTCATAATCTCAACGAGTTGTGTTTCGCGTTGGAAACAAAAAAGCTGCACCTCAGACCCTCCCCTCCGGAAGAGTTTGACCTCGAATAGCGTGCGCGGCGTGTGCGCGCACGCCGCGCACGGTCCGCACACCGCGCACGCACACCCGCACGGTAAAATGTTTGCACGCAAACACTTTTAGAATTCTTGTGCTACAATTCCATCCATGCGAGACGCCAGAATTCAGTTAACTGTGACAGGCAGCACCCGGCCGAAAGGTCTGACAGCCACGGCAGTGGATATCAGAGAGTCGATTCCCGGAAAAGGGGCGCAGGGCCCACCTGGCTGCATTCGGGCCTACCCGGCCCCTCGCAAACGATAGCGGACCCGTTGGCCAACGGGTCCGCTGTGTTTTAATTGTATCGTCTCAGGGTACGAAATCACTCATCACGAACGCACCGTAGTGGAAGACCGATTTCCAGACGTCTCCGGTCGTGATGGCCAGACCGGTCATCCCGCCGGTGTTCCCGATATATCGGAAGTAAATCTTCTCGATGGTGCCAGAGACGTAGTCCTGGATATACGTCATATAATCGGAGTAGCGGTAGCCCATCAATCCGGCCAGGCTCTCCACCCAGGCGGCGATCACATAATCATGAGTCGTCCCCCATAGGACGGCCAGGCGGGTTGGTAACTGGCCATGCCTCGCATCGTCGTTGACGGTCAGATCATAGATGCTATCCCCATCCCCGGCTACATGGCCACGGTTGAAAACGGTTCCCAATGGCAGCATGCCGGTATAGGCATGCGAACAATCTCCACCTACCAGCCATTTATGGCGCACACTTTGCGTCAGCCCGCTCGAGTCGAACACGAATTCCACGTGTACCTCGGCATTGTTCTGCGTTCCGGTCTCGCTGTGCCTGGCATACAGTTCCTGGATGATCCTCAAACCGTCCACGATTTTGTAGATGTGGGTGGCGTCTACGGATGCATCCTGGCCGGAGTAATCATTGAATGCCGCGGATATGGATACCTCATCGAAGTGATCGCTGCCGGTGAGCTCATATCCCGAGGCCCCAACAGGTTTGTAGGCAATTGCGTAACCCGAATCGGTCGAAACCGCATCCAGGAGCTCGTAGCTGCCCTTGACGGTATTGCCGGTCTGCGTCGGCCCGACGAAAAGCGGAGGAATACCGTAACCCTCGAGGAACAAAGTTTTATTCTCTGCCCCTGGCGGGATATCGGCATGCAAGGCTAAGCGGACGGTGTAGGTTGCGGCCGGATTCAGGCCGCTGGCAATCTCGTACCAGTTGTTATACACGAGTGCAGCGGTGTAGGTGTTGATGACCTTATCCGAACCTAACTCCACGATCTGAGGGCCTATGACCAGGTCATTCGCCCCGTCGATCGTGACGATGGCATAGCCTCCGTTGGAGCGCGTGGTGATAGACACATAGATGCGTTCGGCTCCGGTCACGGTCCATTCGGCGGTGCGGCCGGCGGTGTTATCGGTAAATG
>Ga0214473_10011614_pt1 | contig 10348 bp, 7 predicted proteins | sample RVTome_7_FD_203509 | JGI IMG/M metagenome (GOLD analysis project Ga0214473, IMG submission 203509) | Soil microbial communities from uranium-contaminated site in the Upper Colorado River Basin, Wyoming, United States - RVT98D197 | ecosystem: Environmental > Terrestrial > Soil > Contaminated >... | reverse complement strand
TAGTGATGATAGTTGGCTGAGACTTGCTGCTTTGCTGCATGATATTGCGAAACCTCAAACCAAAAAATTTGTGGAAGATATCGGTTGGACTTTCCATGGCCATGATGAAATTGGCGCGAGGATGATGAAAGGAATCTTCAAAAGATTAAAGCTTCCGCTGTACAAGTTGGAATATGTTGAAAAGTTAGTCCGGCTTCATTTACGCCCTATAGCCTTAGCAAATGAGGAAGTCACAGATTCAGCCATAAGGCGGTTGATTGTGGAGGCAGGTGACGATTTAGATGATCTGATTAAGCTTTGCAGAGCTGATATCACAAGCAAGGATCCTAATCGGGTTACGAAATATCTCGATAATTATGAAAGGGTGATGAAAAAAGTATTTGAAGTTCTTGAAAAGGATAAACTCAGGGCATTTCAATCACCAGTTAAGGGAGATGAGATTATGAAGGTTTGTAATCTTAAACCTTCGAAAAAAGTCGGTGAGATTAAGAAGACAATCGAGGAAGCAATTCTTGATGGAAAAATCGGAAATACTTACGAAGAGGCGATTGAATATCTGCTTTCTATAAAAGATAAATATCTTTCAGATGGCACATAAACTATTGATTAAAATAAAATTATAACCCAAAATCCAAACACGGGATGCCATTTTTTCAGAATCAAATCGCTTTAACTACCAATCAAATAATTATATTACCGTTCATAATTAAAAATCTATTGTTATTGCCAAAAACTTTAATTTCGGATTGAAATTTAATAGAAAATTTTTTGGTTATAACAGAGTGTCATTTAGATAATCATTTCCTAAAAATTTTAACTTATTGGAGCAAACATGCGAACTTTTCTCTTATTCTTACTGATCATTGGTAATACAATATTTTTATCTGCACAAAAACAATTGAGTCTTGATGAAGCAATAAAAATCGCACTTCAAAAAAATTCAACCTTGAGGAAAACAGAAAATAATCTGGCAACTTATCATTCGAACGTAAAAACAGCTTATGGTGCGTTTCTTCCATCACTAGGTGCCAGTGGTTCATGGAATTGGAACCGCGATGAAGCATCGGGTGGTGAGACTTATGTTTATCAAGGTACTGTTTTTACCTCTGAACCTCAGAAAACTGAGACTAGGAACTATTCTGTTGGTGCCGGAGCAAGTATAAATTTATTTGACGGACTCTCGAACATTGCTTCTCTCTCTCAAGCCAAAAACGATCTTGAATCTGCTGAGCTTTATTTTGAGAGAATAAAACAGGATTTAGTTTTTAATACGATAAATCTTTATTACGGTGTGGTAAATAATCAACAGCTTTTAAAAGTAAAAGAAGAAGATGTGAAATGGAATCAAAAGAATTTGGAAACAATAACAGAGAGAAATAAGCTTGGGGCTGTTACTCTTGCAGATGTTTATGCTCAGCAAGTAAGATTTGGAAATGCTGAACTTGAAGTGGTTAGAACAAGAAATATTCTTGAAAGTTCAAAAGCAGAATTACTTGACTATTTAGGCTTAGATGTTTTAGATCAATATCAATTTTCAGATTCTTTATCCGCTCAAGAACTTTTAGTGTTAGAAAATAACCTGGCTAAAGAATATGAAAATATTTCTAAAATTGTTGCAGAAGCTTTAGATAAAAGGCCTGATTACAGAAGCGTTCTATTAGATCTTGAGAGTGCTAATGATGGAATTACAAAAGCCTGGTCGGGTTATTTACCAAAATTAACAGGCAGCGCTAATTTTAGCACCTATGCTAACCAGATAAACAAATTATTTAACTCTCGAAGTTATTCTGTTGGATTAACATTAAGTATTCCAATCTTTTCAAATTTTAATACTGAAAACCAGGTCCAATTTGCAGAAGTAAATGCAATGAATAAAGAAATTGTAGTGAGTGATCTTGAAAGACAAATTAAAAAGAATCTAAAAAAGACATTTCTAGATTTGCAGGCCGCTGAAAAGGCTTTGGAAGTGGGGAAACGCAATGTAGTTGCTGCTCAGGAAAATCTTAAAATTGAATCTGAAAAATACTCTCTCGGTGCTGGGACGCTTTTAAATGTTCTAGTTGCAAATTCAGAATTCACAAACGCACAAACTAATTACATCAATGCTCAATTCGCCTATATAACTTTGAGTGAACAGCTTAAGTATTATCTGGGTGTTATTGATTATAAAAATCACGAGTGAACAAATACTGATGTTGAATGAAAAATATTTAATGAAAATAAATCTCAGGAGCAAAATATAATGGCCAATGGAAAACAAAAAAAATCGAAGAAAAAAATTTACATCTTTGGAGGAATTGGGGCTCTTTTAGTTGCTCTTATTCTTTTCGCATTGCTTGGAGGCAGCAAAGAACAGATTATTCAAGTTCAAACTGAAAATGTTGAAAAGAGAGATATCACTCAAAAAGTTACAACAACGGGAAAAATAGAGCCTGAGTTTAAGGTCATAATAACACCTGAAGTGACCGGGGAAATTGTTGAACTTCCGGTTAAGGAAGGAGACAAAGTAAAAAAAGGAGACTTGCTGATAAAGATTAATGCTAAACAGTATCTTGCAGATCGTGAAAGTGCTGAGGCGACTTTATTATCCTCTAAATCATCGTTGGCAATGCGTAAAGCTGAATTGGATAGAATAACTTTAGATTATGAGCGTGTAAAAGGCCTGCATAAAAAGGGATTAGCAAGTGATTCTGAAATTGAAACCGCGAAAAGCAACTTTGAATCTATTAAAGCCGGTTATGATGGAGCAAATGCCGATGTAATGAGAACAGAAGCGGCGTTAAGAAGAGCTGTTGAACAGTTATATAAGACCTCTATTTATTCTCCAATGAATGGTACGGTTAATGCCTTAAACGTTGAGCTTGGTGAACGAGTTCTTGGAAGCGGATTTAGTCAGGGAACAAATATTATGACTGTTTCCGATTTGAACAATATGGAAGCCAGTGTTGAGGTTGATGAGAATGATGTCGTTCTTATTTCTATTGGTGATACGGCACGAATAAAAGTTGATGCTTTTAAAGATAAAATTTTTAAGGGTCTTGTTTCCGAGATAGGAAACAGTGCGATAAGTTCTGGATTGGGAACTCAGGATCAAGTGGTTAATTTCAATGTGAAATTAAAACTAATTGATGTTGACAAAGGACTCAGACCCGGAATGTCTTGCAATGCAGATATTGAAACTGAAACGATCAAAAATGTCATCGGTGTCCCAATTCAATCTATCACTATTCGCGGGAATGAGATGGTGATAAAAGAGGATAATGAAGAGGAAAATCCTGCTCTGAAGAAAAAAGAAAATGGCAGCAAAAAGTCTAAAGAAATAGTGTTCGTAGTTAAAGAAGGAAAAGCTAAATCCATTGAGGTTGAAACCGGGATTAGCGATGATAATTATATTTACGTAAAATCGGGTCTTTCTGGCGGAGAGCAAGTTGTTTCAGGAAGCTATAAAGCTATTTCCCGCGAGTTGAATGATGGGTCAACGGTAAGAGTTGAAGAAAAGAAGAAATCTCTAACAGATAAAAAATGATAAATTGGATTTAGAATGAACATAATTAATATCGAACATATATCTAAATTGTACCAGGTTGGAACTGAAGAAGTCCATGCGTTAAGTGATATATCTATCAGCATTGATAAGAACGAGTATGTGGCCATCATGGGTCCTTCAGGTTCCGGAAAATCAACATTAATGAATGTACTCGGCTGCCTTGATACGCCTTCTACAGGTAAGTACGAATTTAACCGGAATAATGTCAGTGAAATGAATGATAATCAGCTTGCGAACATCAGAAATAAGGAAATAGGTTTTGTTTTTCAAACATTTAATTTGCTGCCGCGCTCGGATGCGCTTCATAACGTTGAACTTCCATTAATTTATGCTGGTATTTCAACTGCCGAACGCCGGTCACGTGCAAAACAAGCTTTGGTAGATGTTGGTCTTGAAAATAGAATGCATCATAAACCAAATGAACTCTCCGGTGGTCAAAGGCAAAGAGTTGCAGTCGCAAGAGCGCTTGTTACTAATCCTTCAATAATTCTTGCAGATGAACCAACTGGAAATTTGGATTCTAAAACCGGTGAAGAGATAATGGTGTTATTTAATGAAATCCACGGCAAAGGAAATACCATTATTTTAGTGACACATGAGGAATATATTGCAGAGCATGCGGCAAGAATTGTTCGGTTGAAAGATGGTCTGGTCGAAAGCGATAAAATGGTGGATAAAAGGTATATCCCAAAATTAAATACTGTAGTAGAGAAATAGATTTCAAAGTGTCATTCCGTCCGCCTCAGACGGATCATTTCGGAATCTTTGTTTTATCCATTTCAAAAATTAGAAGCTCTCCGAGGGACTCCTTTGGAGAAACAATTTCGGCTTGACATCTTGTCGCCTGCTTTGGAGCAGTTAATTAAAAAATAGAGGACATAATGTATATCTTATTATTTGAAATTCGGGAAAGCTTGTTGATCGCACTGCGCGCTATTCGAGCAAACAAAATGAGATCCATTCTCACAATGTTAGGCATTTTCATTGGTGTTACAGTTGTGGTTCTGATGTCAACTGCTATAAAAGGAATTGATAATTCATTTCAACAGGGTATGAGCGCACTCGGCTCAGATGTTTTGTATATCGATAAATGGGCCTGGTTTTCTCATGATGAGTGGTGGAAGCTGCGCAACAGAAGAAGAATTGATATGAACGATTATTATGCATTTAAAGAGCAAGCAAAACTTCCCTTGGCTACTGCTCCGGTAACTAATTCAAGACAAACCGTAAAGTTCGGCGATAATAGAATAGAAAATGTATTTCTCAATGGTTCCACTTCGGATTATGTAAAGACAACTAATTTCACTTTTGCATTGGGAAGATTTTATAGCGACGTAGAAAGTAATGCGGCAAGAAATGTTGTGGTTGTTGGCAGTGATGTTTCAAATACATTGTTCCCACGCGGCGACGCACTCGATAAAGAAATTAAAATTGGTGGCATCAACTTTAAAATTGTAGGTGTACTAGATGAACAGGGCAGTTTTATTCTTGGAAGTTTCAATCCCGATAAGCAAGTGTTTGTACCAATTGGAACGATATTTAAGAATTTTCTTAATCAATCCTTTGGAACCGTCACTATAAATGTTCGAGCCGCTAATCCTTTGATGCTCGAAGAAACAAAAATTGAAGCTGAAGGTGTTATGAGGAAGATACGAGGTCTGACTTATGATGAAGAAAATGATTTCTCGATTAACCAGCAGGAAGGATTAGCCAGCCAAATCGATTCTGTGGTGGGTGTAATACAAATAGCCGGATTGTTCATTACAGGTTTATCTCTCTTTGTTGGCGCAGTTGGCATCATGAATATTATGTTCGTCTCCGTTAAAGAGAGAACAAAAGAAATCGGAGTTAGAAAAGCTATCGGTGCTAAAAGAAGAACAATTTTAGGACAATTCTTATTCGAGTCTTCTGTTATTTGTTTAACAGGAGGTCTTGTCGGATTATTGGCTGCAGTATTACTAAGTAAAATGGTAAATCAATTTTTGCCCACTTCAGTTCAATGGGATGCAGTTGTTATTGCAATTCTTGTATCATTAATAACGGGATTAGTTGCAGGTTTAGCACCGGCTTATACTGCTGCAAAAATGGATCCGGTTGAAGCATTAAGGTATGAATAAATATGAAAATTAGACAAACATTAGCCGTTGCTCTTCAATCTCTTAAAAATAACAAATTAAGAACGATGCTTACGATTTTAGGAGTTGTGGTTGGAATATTTTCAATTATTGTAGTTATGACCATAATTACGATGCTACAGAACAGTATCGAAAATGGAGTATCACAACTCGCTAAAAATACATTTCAAATTCAAAAATATCCTGTAATGATGGGCGGTGGGCCCGGGTCTCGTGATAGATACAGGAATAGAAAAGATCTCACGCTTGAGAATCATGAGGAACTTGCAAAGAAGTTAACTCAAGCTAAATACATTGGTGCGGAAATGTGGAATTTTGGAGGAGTTATTAAATATGGTAATAAAGAGACAAATCCCAATATTCAAGTTGCCGGTATAACTTTAGGCGCTATGAAGACTAATGACTGGAAAGTTGAGTTTGGCAGAGAATTTCGTGAATCAGATATACAATACTCGAATGATATATGTCTGCTCGGAGACGAAATAGTTAAAAAATTATTTAATTCGATTGATCCCGTTGGACAAGTTATTCGGGTTGACGGAAGACCAAAATTGGTTGTTGGAGTTCTTGCAAAGCAGCCGCAGCTTTTTGGACAGAGCCAGGATAACTATATGGTACTTCCTATTACAACATGGCAAAGCATGTATGGTAAGAGAAAAAGAAGCGTCAACATTACGGTTATGTCTTATAGCAAGGAAGATTACAACTCAACCATTGAAGCTGCAATCGGATACATGAGAACAATTAGAAAAGTTAAACCTGGTGAGGATAATGATTTCGATATTTTCAGCAATGAATCGATCATCGGGCAAATAAATGATATTACCAGCGGCGTTAAAATTGGTGCATTGGTTGTTTCCATTATTGCGTTAATTGCTGCCGGAGTTGGAATTATGAATATCATGCTTGTTTCAGTAACGGAAAGAACTAAAGAAATTGGAATTCGTAAAGCATTAGGTGCGCGCAAGAAAAATATATTACTTCAGTTTTTAATAGAAGCAGTGGTTTTATGTATTATAGGAGGAGTAATAGGAATCTTCATTGGAATTGCGATTGGGAATTTGGCTGGAAGTGCTATCAACGCTCAGGCAGCAGTTCCTTATGATTGGGTGATACTTGGTATTTCGCTGTGTGTATTTGTAGGTGTACTATTCGGAACTTATCCAGCTTACAAGGCTGCTAACCTTGATCCCATTGAAGCTCTAAGGTACGAGTAATAAAATTCTTCGTAGAGAACGACCTCCCGGTCATTCCGAATAATATTCGCAATTGGCGGAACAGCCAAGAGGTAGTTCCCTACAAAAATGTGCATCATATTATATCTCAATATTTTACTTCGTCTAGTAATGATTTCCCTTGCCTGTTAACAAATTATTCCGATCATCAACTCTTTGCTTTTCTTGACATTTAATAAAATAAGAGGCATATTATTTTAGGTTTGTTAAAAACTAATCCACCTTGAGAGGAAGGTTGCACAATGCTCACCTCCTGCAAAACTCTTGAAATACCGAACTACAATTTCCGCCCAAGGCGTGATAACAATATTATTCTTAATTAGTGGAGAACAGAATGTTTGTAATCACCGATGATCTTTCCAATTAATATTTTCTTCACTCTAAAATATACTTTTATGCGAGACATGAAGTGAAGAATTTATCCGGAAACATTGCAATCCTTATTGGCATATTCGTTCTGGTTATTATAATCATACTCCTTCTCATACATATCAACAAAGTTCGTCAGACAAGAGAGCTTACCGAAAGCGAAGAAAAATTTCGTGCACTTGCTGCGGCGACTACGGCAGGAATCTTTGTTCTAAGGAATGAAAAATTCTTATACATTAATCCTTACGCAAAAAAGCTGACCGGCTATAGGCTTGAAGAATTGTATAAGAGGACAATCTGGACATTTATTCACCCTGATAGTCTCGAAATGGTCAAGGAGATTTATGCAGGGTGGATGAAACAAACGGAGATGTCCAAACGGTTTGAATTTCGGATCATTACTAAGCAAGGTGAATCGCGATGGATTGATGTTACAGCTGGTCGCTTCACGTTTCAAGGTGAACCGGCAACAATTGTTTCTGCATTCGATATTACAGAGAAAAAGAAGTTAACTGATACTCTCGCGGAAAGCGAACAGCGCTATCGCATTATCAACGAAATAATGTCCGAATATGCTTACCTAAACCGAATAGATCAGAAAGGTTCCGTTGAGGTTATCTGGCTTACAGAATCGTTTAATCGAATAACAGGCTACACAATAGAGGAGGCAAAGGATCCTAGTTTATATTTTAAATTGCTGCACCCGGAGGATAGAGCGCACGGAGCGGAGCATTTTGCAAAATTTTTAAAAGGTGAAAGAGTAGAGGCAGAAGGGCGTATCATTACAAAAGCAGGCAAAGTTCTCTGGGTTTCGCACCATGCAATGCCGATTGTTGAGGAACCGAGCGGACGTGTTACTTATATCTATGGTGTAATCCGCGACATCACTAAGCGCAAGCTTGCGGAGGAGGCAATGCTAAATTCTCGCGAAGACTTATCCCGCCTGCTAAATTCAATAGCTGAAGCTGCATATGGGGTGGATACCAATGGAAACTGTACCTTCGTGAATCGTGAATTCTTAAATATCCTTGGTTATCAGAACGAGCAAGAAATTCTTGGCAAACATCTTCACGAACTCATCCATCATTCTCATAACGATGGCAGTCCATATCCCGCAAGTGAATGCAGAATGTACAAAGCTTACCGTACTAATCAACTAGTCAATGTTTCTGATGAAGTGTTTTGGAGTAAGAACGGTGCCGCAATCCCGGTTGAATACAGGGCGCATCCAATTATTAAAAACGGAGCAGTGATAGGTGCAATAGCTACATTTATCAACATCACCGAGCGCAGGCTGCATGAAAAAAAGATTCTGCGTCAGCAGCAGGGGTTGCGAACCCTTACGTCCGAGCTGATTCAGACACAATCTGTAGAACGAAAACGGCTTGCAACTTATCTGCATGATTCCATAGGTCAATCTTTATCAGTTGCAAGGATGAAGTTGGATTCGATTACTACTTCATTGTCGGCAAAATATCCCGGGGCTGTTCAATCTGGAATTTCTCAGTCGGGCAATGAAGAATTGCTTAATCAGCTTAACGACCTTTCCAACCTCATTAAAGGTTCCATTAATGAAACGCGTAAAATGACGTTTGAGCTGAGCCCGCCTATATTGTATGATTTAGGGCTCGTGCCTGCACTCGATTGGCTCGTAGGTGAGATGGAAAAGCAGCATAATCTTTCCGTTACACTTTTGAATCAAGCCGGGAAGTTTCGTATTACTGACAAAGTTCGGGATTTGTTATTTGATGGAACTAGAGAAATGCTTATGAACGTAATCAAGCATGCTCAGGCAACCCATGTTAATGTTGCAATTGAATCAGTGAATTCTTCCGTTTGCGTTTCAGTTAAAGATAACGGTATTGGATTCGATACCGGCCCAGTGGAAGAAGAGCACATCGATAGAAAAAGTTTTGGTCTCTATAATCTAAGAGAAAGATTGCACAATGTTGGAGGAAACATCGAGATCGAGTCAGCGCCCGGAAAAGGAACTTGCGCTAAACTAACTGCCCCGGTGTTAAATGGTTCTCATAATCATTTAGAAAAGTGAGGTGTTATGAACGCACGGATTTTATTAGCTGACGACCATGGAATTGTCCGCGATGGTGTGCGCAGCTTGCTTACACGAGAGCTGGGTATGGAAGTGGTTGGCGAAGCTTCCGATGGAAAACAAGCGGTTCAGCTTGCGCGTGAACTCCAGCCCGACATTGTGATAATTGACATCAACATGCCAAGACTGAATGGCATTGAGGCAGCCCGGCAGATTTGCGCCGATAACGCAGCCGTAAAACTTATCGTACTTTCAATGTACAGCGATAAGCGATACGTGCTGGAAATGCTAAGTCTTGGTGCGTGCGCCTATTTGCTAAAAGACAGCGCATTCAAAGAGCTTTCAGTTGCAATTGAAAAAGTGCTGAACAATAAAACTTACATTAGCCCCGATGTTGGCTGTGAAGTTATCAAAGCATGTATGGAACAGCTTGGTATGAAAGAACCGGGATGTTTCTCACCGCTTTCGCCGAGGGAGTGTCAGGTTCTTAAATTAATTGCCGACGGCAAGCACAACAAAGAAATTGCCGACTACCTTAACATGAGCATCAAGACAGTGGAAGGACATCGTCAGCACATAATGAAAAAACTGAATCTTCATACAATTGGCGAGCTCACTAAGTATGCAATCCGGGAAGGAATTACATCCGTTGATGCCTGATGGAGAATATCCATTGGCTATAATTAACTTGAACCTGAACCTAATCCTAAACCTGCACCATTCTTCCTAAAGTAAAACCCTCTTTTAAACTAATTATTTTAACTACTTACCGTTTTAACTAATTTTTTACCCCAAAGTCTGTTCTCATATTCGCCCTCCTGTCTTTTACCCTCAAAATACGGGTGAAGACCCTATTGATTGACTTTCAGTCCATGCATACTTTATTTCGAAGATTTTTACATGTACGAAAGAATGAAATGCCTAAAGATATTCAGTCCCGCTTGCTATATCCTAATCCGTTTACACCTGTGGGAATTGAGTTTGAACTTGTTGAACCCGGATTTGTAACAGC
>Ga0214473_10011613_pt1 | contig 10348 bp, 8 predicted proteins | sample RVTome_7_FD_203509 | JGI IMG/M metagenome (GOLD analysis project Ga0214473, IMG submission 203509) | Soil microbial communities from uranium-contaminated site in the Upper Colorado River Basin, Wyoming, United States - RVT98D197 | ecosystem: Environmental > Terrestrial > Soil > Contaminated >... | reverse complement strand
GCTGCTGCAGACGGTTGGCGGCCTGACCGGGCTGGCGATCGCCTTTGTGCTGGGCTACAGCCTCTACCGGGGTAGTTCACATCTGAACCTGCGTACCTTCTTCAATGTTACCGGCGTGCTACTGGTGCTGTTCGCCGCCGGACTGCTTGCTCACGGCATCCACGAGTTCCACGAAGCGGGGTTGGTCCCTCCCATCATCGAGCATGTGTGGGACACGAACGGCGTGCTGCCGGAAAAGGGCGTGCTGGGGAGCTTCCTGGCGGCGCTGCTGGGCTATAACGGCAATCCTTCGCTGGTGGAAGTCGTCGCTTACGGGGCGTTCCTGGCCGTCATCCTGCCGCTGTACTTCGTACGCGGGGGGAAGCAGCCGGTGCAGACGGTGTCCTGAGCTATTTTAGAGATAGTGCCCTGGCTAGGCACTCTGTCATGCCGTTTTCAGGCACAATGTGTCCCCCAATACGGATAGTTGTATAATGAAGACTGAGGACACAAGCCAAGGAGCGGCGTGGCACAACGTGTGAAAGAGCTGCCTGTGGCAGGCACAGCCAGTGCCTACCTGCAGAGCGTCATCGATTCCCTCGTGGACGAGTTGATCGTCGTCGACCGGGACTTCCGCATTGTCCAGGTGAACGAAGCGGCGCTGAAGCGGCACGGACTCAGCCGGGAGCAGGCGATCGGGCGGTTCTGCCACGACGTCTCCCATGGTTCGGTAGAGCGTTGCCACGAGCCACGCCACGCGTGTCCTATCCATCAGGTGTGGCAGACGGGCGAGCCGGCGCGTGCCACGCACGTGCATGTCTACGAGACGGACGGCCGTAAGAAGCCGCGCTATGTGGATATCATCGCCTCCCCCATTCTTGATGCCGCTGGCAGGGTGACGCGCGTCGTGGAGCTGATGCGTGACGTCACCGAATCGAAAGAGATGGAGCTGGAGATCGGGCGGGCGCACCAGAAGCTCCTCGCCCTGCATGCCATCGCCAACGTGGTCAGCCAGTCCCTGGACCTGGACACGGTGTTGCAGGCGGCGCTGGACAAGACCCTCGAGCTTTTGAAGGTGGACACCGGCGGCATTCTGCTCTGGGACGAGGAGTCCCGGCGGTTGCGCTACCGCGTGCATCACGGGCTCTCCGCGGCTTACGTGCGCAGCGTGAGCTGCCGCCTGGGAGAAGGGATATCCGGGCTGGCGGCCAGTACCGGCAAACCGGTGCTCGTGGAGGACATCTCTAGTGACCCCCGTGCCGCCCACCATGACCTGATCGCGGCGGAGGGGCTGAAGGGTTTTGCCAGCGTGCCGCTTACCGCCAAGAGCGGACTGCTGGGCGTGCTGACTGTCGCCGGCCGGGATGCGCGGCGGTTTTCAGAACAGGATGTCCAGCTTCTGGAGAACATCACCGGGCAGGTGGCGATCGCCATCGAAAACGCGCGGTTGCTGCAGGAATTGCGGCGGCAGGACACTGTGCGTGGCAAGCTTCTCAGCCAGCTCTTCTCCATCCAGGAGGAGGAACGTAAGCGCATTGGGCGGGAGTTGCACGATGAGACGGCGCAGTCCCTCGTGGCGCTGGCGACCAGCCTGGAGATGATCAGGGTGAAACTCCCGGAGACGGATGCCGAACTCAAGACGCAGGTCAAGTCCCTGCAACAGCTCGCGCTTCACACCCTCGATGAAATGAACAACCTGATCTATGAACTGCGTCCCAGCATGCTCGATGATCTGGGTCTCGTGGCCGCGGCGCGTGCCTTTGCCAGCCGGGAGCTCCAGGCGGCAGGGGTTGAACTGGACTTCCGGGTGGTAGGACGGGAGAAGCGGTTAGCGGCAACGCTGGAGAGCACCCTCTTCCGTGTGATCCAGGAAGCCATCAACAACATCGTGCGGCATGCGCAGGCACGGCATGTGAGCGTCCTTCTCCAGCTCAAAAGGAAACGGGTGGTCGTGCGCATCGCCGACGATGGGCGTGGCTTCGACGTGAAGGAAGCGCTCAATACCAGACAGGGGATGAGGGGTTTGGGTTTGTTGGGCATGCGCGAGCGGGTGCTGCTTGTCGACGGTACGCTTGAAATCAAATCCAGTGCCGGTGGTAGCGGCACGGAGATAGCACTTGAGATTCCTGTTGCGGAGGGTAAGATCGCGTGAGTGGCAAGATCAAGATACTGATTGTGGATGACCACACTGTGTTGCGCGATGGTATCCGCGCGCTCTTGAGCCTGCACGAGGACATCGAGATCGTGGGGGAGGCTTCGGAGGGGCGCGAAGCCGTGGACAAGGTGCGGGACCTGGCGCCGGATGTGGTTATCATGGACATCGCCATGCCGGGCATGGATGGCCTCGAGGCGACGCGGCGCATACGCAAGAAGTACCGTGATGTGAAAGTGCTGGTGCTGACGCAGTATGACAACCGTGAATACATCATCTCCTGCATCAAAGCCGGTACGTCCGGGTACATACCCAAGCGGGCGCTTGGCTCCGAGTTGGTATCCGCGATACGCAGCGTGCACCGCGGCGAGTCCTTCCTGTACCCTTCGGCGGCGACGGCGCTCATCGAGGACTACCTGCACCGTCCCTCGGGGGAAGACCCCTATGACAGCCTGACGGCGCGCGAGCGTGAGGTGCTCAAGCTGATCGCGGACGGGCATACCAGCCGTGAGATCGCGGAGATGCTGTTCGTCAGTCTCAAGACCGTGCTCGGCCACCGGGCGCGCATCATGGAGAAGCTGAACCTGCACAACCGCACCGAGCTGATCAAGTTCGCCATGCGCAAAGGTCTGGTGAGCGTCGAGTCCTGACTCCCGGCAGTTCTCGGTCTGCAGTTGACCGTCCCCGCCCGGCCCCCCTGATTGTAGCTTGGTTCAGCCACAACGAGGCTGGGACTGCTGTCTCTCGTCTGTCCATCCACACCAAAACAGGCTGTTCGTCCGCCAGAAACAGGTGGTAATGCCCCGTCTCTTCACATAATGATGCTCTTGTTGGCGTCTCTGCGGCACACTAGAATATTCGCATACGACTCAGACCGAATGGGTTCATTGAGTCGCGGAGGCGCCGAAATGAAGAGAGCGGGGTATTTTCTGCTGTTCCTCCTGGTCGGGATTCTGATGCCGCTGGCTATCTGGGTGGCAGCCGGGGCGGCGCTGTTCTCCCGCCGGCCAAAGCGGACTGCTGAGGAGCCGGTCTTCCAGGTCTAGTCCTTCCGGGCGGGCCGGTTCCTTCGGCTGCCCTTCATGACTCCTTACAGGGTGAGGGCTTACCAACATGGGGCGTGGTGGTAGGCCCTTACTCGTTTCTTCTCCAGTAGTGGCTGATGTCAGTGACGTTCAATACCAGCAACCCGGGCAGCCGCCGCTCGCACTGATTTCTTTCTTTGGCGCACTATGCTGCGGCCGTCGTTTCGTGCCCTCCCCACAATTCGTTCACAAGCGTTGAGCGGGTGTCCCGCCTACCGTGTTTGGGTGCCATCAGCCTCCGTCTGCAACTCCGTGCGTGGATTCTTGACAAGCCGAGTCGAGAATCGCGTATGATAAGGGTATCGTCTTGGGGGACGGGCAGCGCGAGAAAATGAGTGACAGCGTAGGGGCGGGAGTACGGGCGCCGCTTTTTGGCACAAGCGGTATCAGGGGTGTGGTGGGTGACACCATCACCATACAGTTCTGCTGGGATATCGCCCGTGCCATCGGCAGTACCCTCGAACCGCACGCGCGGGTGTGCATCGCTACGGACGCACGCACCAGCCGCGACATGCTCAAGACCCCGCTGATCATGGGGCTGATGTCCGCCGGCGTGGACGTGACGGACCTGGATATGCTGCCGACCCCTTTGCTCGCCTTCGCCACGCGGGAGCTGTGCTGCGCCGCCGGACTCATGGTGACCGCTTCCCACAATCCGCCGGAGTACAACGGCATTAAGCTCTTCAACGGCGACGGCGCGGGCTACACGCCTGAGCAGGAAAGGCAGGTCGAAGATGCGTACTACGAGAAGCGCTTCCGCACCGGGGTTACCGCCACCTCGACCAGTGATTCCCGCACCGAGGAGCGCTACTTCCGGTTCGTGAAGCGGCTGCTCGGCAAGACACGGCTTCCAGCGGGCATCAAGATCGTGGTTGACCCGGGAAATGGGGCGGCTTCCGGCTATGCCAGCCGGCTCTTTTCACGTCTGGGGCTGAACGTCATTCCCGTCAACGACACGCCGGACGGGCGTTTCCCCGGCAGGAGTCCGGAGCCCAGGGAAGACACGCTCACGGGCACGCACCGCTTCCTGGTGGAGCACAATGCGGACCTGGCAGCCTGCTTCGATGGCGATGCCGACCGCGTCGTCTTCCTCGACCGGCAGGGGTTCATCGGGTTCGACGAGGCGGTGACATTCGTGGCGGCGCAAGCCGTGAAGAAGAGCGGCAAGAAGAAGGTGGCGGCCACCATCGAAGCCGGACGCATGATGGATAGCGCGCTCGCGCCGCTGGGCGCCGAGGTGGTGCGCGGCAGGGTGGGGGATGTGCATGTCGCCCACCTGGCGCGCAAGCTGGATGCCGCCATCGGCGTGGAGACGGTGGGGGTGTACATCTTCCCGCGGGCCGGTTTCTACCCGGACTCGCTGCTGGCGGTCTTGACCCTGTTGCAGGGCCTCAAGCACCCACGCGACGTGCGGGACTTTTTCGCCAGTGTGCCCCGGTACGTCCGCGGGCAGAGGCGAATTCCTTGTGCCAACCCGGACAAACCCGTGGCGATGCAGAAGGTCATGGCGCACGCGGCGCGTTTCGGGGACGGGGTGGTGAACAACATCGATGGGCTGCGCATGGAATTCCCGGGCGGATGGTTACTGGTACGCCCGAGCGGCACGGAGCCGCTGGTACGCATCATCGCCGAGTCTACCACGCAGGTTGAGACGGAGCAGCTGCTATCGGTTGCCGAGGCAGTGGTCAAAGACGTCATGAAGGGGCAGACATGAAGGTACTGTTCCTTTGCGGCGGCGTCGGCAAGCGCATGTACCCCATGACGGAAGAAAAGTACCTGCTGAAGTTCCTGGGCAATACGCTCCTGGAGCACCAGATGCGGCTTGCGCTGGAGGTGGGGCTAAGGGATTTCATCCTGGTCTCCAGTCCGCAGAATGTGGAGCGGGTGCGACAGATCGCGGCGGGTGTCCGCGGTACCAAGTCGCAGATCGCCGTGCAGGAGCAGTCGCTGGGAATCGCCAATGCCGTGCAGAGCGCCGCGAAGCTGCTGGATGGCGAGTTCATCATCGCTAACCCCGACGACCTGATTGAGAAGGCGGCTTACACATCTTTGCTGGCGGACCGCGCCCGGACGCAGGCCGATGCCTGCCTGCTCGGGTACCGCGTCAAGGACTACTTCCCCGGCGGCTACCTGGTGGTCAACGAGGGCGGTGAATTGACGCATATCGTGGAGAAGCCCGGCAAGGGTAAGGAACCATCCGACCTGGTGAACGTGTTGGTGCACCTGCATGCGGACCCGAAGCTCCTGCTCGACCATATTTCACACGTGCAGAGTGACCGCGACGACGTGTATGAGCGAGCCCTGGACGCCATGTGCCGGGACAAGCACCGCATCCGGGTGGTGCCGTACACCGGCATCTGGCATGCCATCAAGTACCCCTGGCACGTCTTCGAGGCTGTACGCTTTTTCATGGACCGCGCCGAGGGCCAGGTTTCCCCGCAGGCGAAGGTCTCCAGCCTGGCGACGCTGGATGGCAAGGTGATCGTGGAAGAAGGCGCCCGCATCCACGAGTACGCGGTGGTGCGGGGACCCGCGTACATCGGCAAAGGGACGGTCATTGGTAACAGCACGCTGGTGCGTGGCTACAGCCATATCGGCGCGGATTGCGTGGTGGGTTTCGCCACGGAGATCAAAGGCGCCTACATCGCGGATGGCTGCTGGTTCCACATGAATTACGTGGGAGACTCCGTGGTGGGGGAGCGGTGCAATTTCGGGGCAGGGACGATCACGGCCAACTGGCGGTTCGACGAGCAGCCGGTCTGCGTGAAGATCGGCGATGCTATGATGAACACCGGGTTGGAAAAGCTCGGGGCTTTCATCGGCAATGGCTGCCGTACCGGCGTGAATGTCACCATCATGCCAGGGGTCAGGATAGGCCCCAACGCCATTATCGCGCCGGCCACCTGTGTGACAAGGGACGTGGAGGCGGATGCGATGGTAGTTGGTCATTCTCCTGCCAGGCCCCTGCGCCGCTCCGCAGGCGGAAAACGTGTGGATGAGAGCAGAGGGGAGGGCTAGGCCCCCATGTGTGGAATCATCGGCTACGCCGGCGGTGAGCAGGCTGCTTCCATTATCCTCGGTGCCCTTTCACGCCTGGAGTACCGCGGCTACGATTCTGCGGGTGTCGCCACGGTCGGTGATGGCCAGCTCCACATCGGCAAGGACATCGGCAAGCTGGATGAAGTCGCCGGACGCGCCCGGATCGGCACGCTACCCGGTACGGTCGGCATCGGGCACGTGCGTTGGGCAACCCACGGCGGCGTGACGCAGGCAAATGCTCATCCCCACTGGGACAACAAGCGCCAGATCGCGGTCGTCCACAATGGCATCATCGAGAACTACATGTCACTGCGGACGCGCCTCTCCCGCAAGCACCGGTTTATCTCCGAGACAGACACCGAAGTCGTGCCTCACCTTATCCGCGAATATGTCGATGCCGGCGCCTCCTTCGAGGGTGCGTTCTTCAAAGCAGTGCACGACCTGCGCGGCTCTTACGCCATCCTGGCGGTCTCCACCCTGGAACCGGGCAAGGTGCTGGCGGCCCGTCGTGAAAGCCCGCTCGTGGTGGGCATCGGCAGCGGGGCGAACTACATCGGCAGCGATGTGCTCTCCTTCCTGCCGCACACCAACCACGCCATGTTCGTGGAGGACGGCGACCGCGTGGTGCTCACCGGTGACTCGGTGAAGTTCTACGATGCGGACCATAAGGAACTGGCCAGAAGACCCACCACCGTAAACTGGGAATGGCAGGGGAGCAGCAAGGGCGAGTACGAGCATTTCATGATCAAGGAGATCGAAGAGCAGCCACTGGCAATCCGGCAGGCGGTGATGCAGGACCAGCGCGCGGTGATGCGCATGGCAACCGAAATCCTGCGCACACGGCAGGTGGTCCTTACCGCCTGCGGCACGTCCCGGTTCGCCGCTCTCATCGGACGGTACGCGTTTTCACGCGTCGGGCGCACCCTCAGCGAAGTGATCATGGCATCCGAGTTTGGCTACTTCACGGAATCCGTGGGCAAGGACACTCTGGTTCTCGCCATCTCCCAGAGCGGCGAGACCGCGGATGTGATGGACGGCGTGCGCCAGGCGAAGGAAAAGGGCGCCTCCGTGTTCTCCATCGTGAACGTGGTCGGTTCTTCACTGGCGCGCTTGAGCGACCAAACACTCTATCTCAATTGCGGCCCGGAGATCGGGGTGGCAGCCACGAAGTCCTTCACGGCCCAACTCTGCATCCTGTATCTCCTCGCCTTCGCCATGGATAGCCGCATCGACGAGGGGCGGGAGAAGCTGCGGCAGGTGTCCCACCAGGTGGAGAACGATCTGCCGTGGCATTCCACCCGTATTCCCCCCATCGCCGAGCGCCTCAAGGACAAGAAAGACTTCTATTTCCTGGCACGGGGTATCAACTTCGCCATGGCTGGCGAGGGCGCGCTGAAGCTGAAAGAAATCGCCTACGTGCATGCCGAAGGTATGCCCGCGGGTGAGCTCAAGCACGGCACTCTGGCGCTCATCGAGCCGGGGACGCCGGTGGTGGCGGTCTGCCCCGCGGACTACACCTTCGCCGACACTATCTCCAATATCTCGGAGGCGAAAGCGCGCGGCGCCCACATCATCGGCATATCCAATGTCCATGACCCCATCTTTGACGAGTGGATCCGCGTACCCAAGGTGGACGAGGTGCTGTACCCGCTGGTGACGGCGGTGCCCCTGCAACTGCTCGCCTATCATTCGGCGGTGGCGCGGGGGTTGGACCCGGACAAGCCGCGCAACCTCGCCAAGTCCGTCACCGTTAAGTAGCCGGAACGCCAGTCTGTGCCCTCTGTTCCGTGGCTGCGGCTGCGTGTCTTTCCCAACGCGATTTACGTAGCGGTACGTATTCCCTGCCGTCTGGCGTGCGCTCTATACTCAGGCTAGAAAAGGGGACTGCCAGCCGCCCCCTGGGAGGCATTGAGATGACGCCGGAAGTCAGGGTCGCAGCCATCGACGAGACGGTAACACGCCGGCAGTTCCTGAAAGCGGTGCTTGGGGCCGGCGCGGGTCTGCTGGCTGCTCCGGCGCTCTCTTCCATGGCGGGTTGTGCCGCTACCCAGGATGTCACGTCCACTTCTTCCACGGACTTCGCCCACAACCACCGTTTGACCATCCCCGGCGCCGACCTGGATAGTCCCCCGGAACAGAAGACCTATATATCGGATGGCCCGACCCACACGCACACGGTGATCCTCAAGAAAGCGGACCTCGAGGCGGTCAAGAAGGGGCAGCCGGTGACCGTGACGTCCAGTTCGGACGGGCTACCGCCACACACGCATACCTTCAACATCCAGAAGATTGCGCAGGCACGCCCCTCCGGCGGGTTCGGGTACTAGACCGGCGTATTTCCACTTGCCCCCCACAGTCTTCCCCTGCGTGCATTGTTGTTGCCTGGTGCTGCTGATATAATGTCTTTGGCTATCAGGCGGGAGGTCTCATGCGACGCGTGGGATTGCTGACCGCCCGCCACATTCCACAGAGCACGAACAGGGAGGTCCGTCCATGCCCAGCCCCAGGACAATGAAACTGACCCTCACCTTTGACGATGGCACGCAGAGGGAAGTCACCTACACCCTGAGCCCGCTGCGCAGCGGCGATAACCCGCACCAGGCCGGTTACGTGGGTGAGGCGGGCAAGTCGTACCGGGAGGTGATCGAGGGGAGGGGGATGGGTTTCACCAACCACCTGGACCTGAACGCCTATGCGATATCCATGGAGATCAGCCGCACCATGACACTCCTCGGGGACAACCGCACGGAAACGGTGGTGATCAACAAGCACACGAACCCGGCGGTATACGCCGCCCGCACTTCTCAGGCTGAAGCCCTGACGGCGGCCCTGACAGGCGACAGGAAGTCGCCGTTCGGGGGCGTGTTCGGCACATCCTCCCGCCTTACCCGTGAGACCGCCCAGATGCTGGTGGACAAGAATGACAAAGAACGCTTCGTGCTGGATGTGCTTTCCGCGCCCGGCTTCGAGGATGGCTGCGTGGAGATGTTGGCAGATGCCATGCGTAACCTGCGCATCGTGGATGTCTCGGCGCTGGATACGTGGGACAAGATCAACTCCGGCGTTTTCGGCTATAACATGAAGTGGGCCGTCGGCGATAAGCCGATCATCACGGAGGTGGACCGCGCGTCCTTCTTCACGGCGAAGTACGGCATGGAAGCCCTCTCCCGGCGCAAGCCCACGGATGCCGAGATGAAGGATGCTCACCTGGCGTGGATCGGGGCGAAAGCGGTGCAGTCCAACTCCTTTGCGTTCTGCCGGGATGCCGTGCTCCTCGCGCAGTGTGGCGGACAACCCAACCGCGAGGACTCCGCCAAGTTCGCCAACGAGCGCGCCAGGGAGTTCAGCATTCCGCTCACCGGTTCGGCGGCCGCCACCGATTCCTTTATCTTCGACCGCACCGCCATCGACCTGCTGCACGGCATGGGTGTCACGGTGGTGGTTCACCCGACCCGCAAGCTCCTGACCACCGGCAGCCTCAAGCCGGACCAGGAGATCGTGGCCGCCGTGAACGAGCACAACATGGTGATGCTGCGGCCGTATCTCATCGGGGCGGATGGGCAGGAGAAGGCCTGGCGGGTGTTCCGGCACCTGTAGGCATATTCCCTGACCCGGTCTGGCACTCAGCTTTCGTGCGCCCCTTTTTACTTACGGGCTATGCCTGTGGCTCCGCGTGCCCAAGAACGCCGTAGGTTTACGTAATGAGAAATACGAATACATACGTATTGACAGATGCTACAATGAATCATGGGAGCGTTGCTCAGGCTGTCCCGTCCGCGCTTGCTGGATAGGTTTCTGGGTCTACTGCTGACCGTCGTGGTCCTGATGGGTACCGCGCCATTACTGTTCTCCGCGCTCTTCCTCGACCTGCCTTCTACTACCCCGGGCTTTGACTGTGACGACTCCGTGCTGGCCTCCTACCTCCGTCTCGAATCGCTGGGTATCAAGGCGGTCCCCGTGGTGGGCAGCCTGAACGCCACCGGCGAGAGCTACTCCGCCAGCAATCACGTGTGGTTGTGGGTACAGGTAGCGGGCCTGACCGTGGCGCTGGACTGGGGCACGCCCTGGTTTGACGCACAGCACTACGAGGGAC
>Ga0214473_10011612_pt1 | contig 10348 bp, 9 predicted proteins | sample RVTome_7_FD_203509 | JGI IMG/M metagenome (GOLD analysis project Ga0214473, IMG submission 203509) | Soil microbial communities from uranium-contaminated site in the Upper Colorado River Basin, Wyoming, United States - RVT98D197 | ecosystem: Environmental > Terrestrial > Soil > Contaminated >... | reverse complement strand
ATCGCACAGTCGATGGATATCGGCCAGGACGGTTTCCGGTTTGGTTTTTAGAACGGCTACTTTGGATGGATTCATAAAAAAACCTTTGTTTTTCAGATAGGATTTAGAGGATTAAAAGGATTTTTTGCTCGGTTTTCAAAAAAAACTGAACAAAAAAATCCTGTTTATCCTGTCTACTCCTGTTTTTTACCTAAAACTTCCCGTTTGATGCGGTTGATGTGGCCGCGGCCGGAACCTTTTACCTCACAACCCAGTTCGAAGTACCTCCGGATCTGATCATCTTTCAATATCCCGAAACAATCGATTATGGCCGCCGGCTTTCCAATCCATTCCACCACCTGATCGGGATCGAGCTCCAGATAGGGCTGATGGCGCACGGCCAGGACCACCGCATCCGCCCCTTCCAAGGCCTCCGGCAATCCTTTGGTTACCTGGAGATCTTTCAACCCTTCCTGGTTCCGGAAAAATCGCGCCCAACTGCTGTGAGTCGGATAGCCGTCCTGCTTTTCCATCTCCCACCAATGTTCTACATAAGGATCATGCACCCGCACCTCGGCCCCCATCTCGGAGAGCTTCCTGACCAACAATTCCGACCCGCTGTACCGGGTATCACCCACATCCTCCCGGTAGGATATCCCCAATACGGCGATCAACGAAGAAGCCACAATCCGGTTCCGGTTGCGCAGGGCATCCCGGACCAGTTGGGCGGCATGAAGGGCCCGGGTATCATTGATATTGATGGCCAAAGGGGTGATCTGAAAGATATTGTCCTGAAATCCCATCAAGTGTTTATAGGACCACAAACCCAACCCCCCGTCTTTGGGCAGGCAATAGCCGCCGATCCCCGGTCCGGGAAACAAGATATTGCTGTGGGTCGGCCGGACCTTGATGGCCTCGATGACCTTCATCAGGTCCACGCCGTTTCTTTCGGCAAAAAGGCTCCATTCATGCATAAAGGCCAGTATGGCGGCCCGAAAACTGTTTTCGACGATTTTGCAGGTCTCGCTTTCCATGGGACGGTCCAAAACCGTCAAGGGGAATTTATCCACCTCGATGACCTCGGACAGAAAACGGATCACCCGTTCCCGGGCCTCGGCATTGATCCCGCTGCAAACCCGCCAGAAATTCCGGATCGAAGACACATATTCCTTTCCCGGCATGACCCGTTCGAAGCTGTGGGCCAACAGGGGCTCCCCGGAAAGTCCCCGTTCCTCAAAAGCCTTTTTGATAAAGGGGTAGGCGATATATTCGGTCGTCCCGGGTGGTACGGTGGTTTCGATCAACACCAGAGTGACGGGAGAAATCTTCTGCCCGATGATCTTGAAACTTTCTTCCAGGGCCTGAATGTCGGCATTGCCGCTTATGACATTGCCCAAGTCTTCTTTAATGAAATCACATTGCACATCCACCACAACCACATCGGCCAGAGACAGGGCCTCCATGGAAAAGGTGGCCGTCAGGGTCTTTTTATCCAGGACAACTCTTCGGATCAATGGGGCGACTTCCGGGTCTTCCGCCGTTACCGGACAGACCCCCCGATTGATAAAAGGAATCTTCCAATAAGATCGGGAACTGGCCCGCTGCATGCCGATGACGAACTTTCCGGACCGGCCCATCGCATCCACCGCATCGGCGATCACCCCGGCCATCACCGCCCCCACAAAGCCGACCCCCATGACCACCACAATCTCCCGGCCTTGCCGGCGCTGTTCCTCGACCAGGGTCCGGAGCCGTTTGTTTTCAATTTCTGTATCCTCGGCATTAGGCAGAGGAAATCGTTCCCCCGTAGGGGCAATGGAATATTCCATAGATCCCGTAAGACCTCCTTGTATTATGTTCAAGGTTCAAAGTTCGAGGTTCATTTACGCTTTTGTTTTCTATTTTTACGTTCTTATTCTTTAAACTCACGGAGGAATCCATCAATCAATATTACAATTTCCGGACAAATTCCGGTTCAACTTCTACGGACACGGCCCGGTTCAACAACTCCACCCCAATGATAAATCTTCCCAGTTTTCCCTCCCGGGATAAAAAAATCCCCTGGGCCCCCTTTAAAGGCCCTCCTTCAATGACCACCTGGTCCCCCTCCCTGACAAAGGGATGGGGGAAAAGAGGGAGCAGGCTTTCCACTGCAATCTTAACGGACTCAATTTCCGACTCTGGAACTGGGGCCGGGGTCCCTCCCATAGTCAGGGTTTTCACCACGCCATCGGTCTTTAATACTTCCCAATATATTTTTAAATCCCAGGGAATACGAAAAAACACATATCCCGGGAAAAGGGGAAGCCAGATCTTTTTCCTTCTATCCTTCCGGCGGCTCAAGGTCTCGACTTTGGGTAAAAAGGCCATAATGGACTTGTCGGTCAAGCCCTGAAAAACCTTCTGTTCATAACGGCTCTTGGTATAAACCGCATACCAATTTTCAACACTCATAATCAAAACTTTCTATCAGCCACAGACGCACACAGACACACAGGACATAGTCTTTGTGAGTCGGTGTGGGTCTGCGGCTGATTAATTATTATAGCCTTTCGGGAATTTCTGATGCCAGTCCCAGGCGGAAGCAACTATTTCCTCCAGCTCCGGATACCGGGGCTCCCAGCCCAGAATTTTACGGGCCTGATCGGCAGAAGCCACCAAAACGGCCGGATCTCCCGGGCGGCGGTCTCCTCGCTGATAGGGGATTTCCTGTCCGATAACCCGGCCGGCGGTCTTAATCACCTCCAAGACCGAAAAACCCCGGCCGTTTCCCAAATTAAAAATCCTCTCTTGGAGATCGTCCAATCTTTCCAGGGCCAGGACATGGGCCAAGGCCAAGTCCCGGACATGGATATAATCCCGCAGACAGCTTCCATCCGGGGTCGGGTAGTCCAGACCAAATACCGTTAGAGGTCCGTTAATGCTTTCATCCGATGGGCCATGAACCTCTCTCAAAGCCCGGCGGATGATCAAGGGAATCAGGTGCGTTTCCGGGGTGTGATCTTCCCCCAGCCGATCAAAGGCCCCAGCAGCATTGAAATAGCGGAAGGTGGCGTATTTTAACCCATAGGCCTTTTGATACTGACCCAGGATCTGTTCAAAAATAAGTTTAGAGTGGCCATAGGGGTTAATGGGGTGTGTCGGATGGGTTTCCCCAATCAGGGTGGAAAGGGGTTCCCCGTAAACGGCTGCTGAAGAGGAAAAAACGATTTTCTCGACCCCGAAAGTCCTCATAACCTTCAACAGGACAAGCCCCTTGGAGACATTGTTCCAATAATATTTTTCCGGATCCTGAACGGATTCCCCCACCAGACAATAGGCCGCCAGATGGAGCACCGCACCTATAGAAAAGGAATCAAAAATCTTTTTCAGCAGGACCTCATCCCCCAGATCGCCCTGAAAAAAAACACCTTTCGGCGTCAGGGCTTCGCTGTGCCCTTCCTCCAGACTATCCAGTATGATAATCGAGTGCCCTCTTTCCAGAAGGGTTTGACAGACTACGCTACCGATATATCCGGCCCCGCCGGTGACCAATACAGGTTTCATAAAAACCTTAAGAAAAAAGTTTTGACCTTACAGGATTAACAGGATTTATATTTATTTTTCTCAGGTTCCAGAGGAGCCTCGGGTGTCGGCCGCAGAGCGATTTTGTTTTGCCTTTCTTCTCTGCCTGTGCGATGCAGGCATACAGGCGGAAAGGCAAAACCATTTAAATAATCCTGTCAATCCTGTCGAAAAAGGTTACTTAAAAATCCCGTACTTAATAATACACCACAGGGCCCGGACACCGTCTTTCCAATTGATTTTTTTCCCCTCGTCATAGGTTCGTCCGGTATAGGAAATCCCAACCTCGTAAATACGGCATCCCAGCCGGGCAATCTTGGCCGTCACTTCAGGCTCAAAACCGAATCGTTGTTCCTTGAGAGTAATAGACCAGAGCACCTCGGACCGGAAGACCTTATAACAAGTTTCCATATCGGTTAAGTTAAGGTTGGTCATCATGTTGGATATAAGGGTTAAAAATTTATTTCCGACGTAATGCCAAAAGTAGAGGACCCGATGGGGCTCCCCCCCCATGAAGCGTGAGCCATAAACCACATCGGCTTTCCCTTCCACGATGGGTTTTAACAATTTAGGATATTCGGCTGGATCATATTCCAGGTCGGCGTCCTGGATCAAAATAATCTCTCCCTTCGCCCTCTGAAACCCGGTGTGCAAGGCCGCCCCCTTACCCTGGTTTTTATCATGCCTTATTAACCGGATCTTCCCCTCTTCGTCCAGTTTTTGAGCCAACTCCAGGGTACCGTCTTGGGAGCAGTCATCAACAACGACAATCTCTGCGGCTATATTCAAGTGAGATAAATCTACGGAACGAACCTTTTCCACCAAGTCCCCTAAGGTCAAACTTTCATTATAAACCGGAATGATTATGGATAGGAGCCTCTCTTTGATCAGGTCTTTCTGGTCCATTTAGTCTATTGGGTCCTCTGGTCTGTTTGGTTTGTTTGATTTATATAATTTATCTGAATGAATATATAGAGATTTTTGAGGTTTGTCAAAATGAAAAAAAGAAGACGAAATAAAGGCCGTGAATCTGTTTTTTTTCCTTTGGAAGTATGGTATAAAAACTGACGAAACACTAAAACCCTTGTGGGACACCAACCCCTTTCTCCTTTTTAAAGAGGAGAAGAATCAGAGTTTATCAATATGCCGGCCTGCCAAAATCATCCGGATCGGGAAGGGACCTTCCCTTGTCAAAAACATCAGATGGCTTACTGCCTGCAGTGTTTTGAGGAAGGGGTATCCTGTACCGACCCCAAACTTTATTGCAAATTTCGACCTCAATGTCTGATCAACGAATCTCAAAAAGAACGGGAAGAAGAATCAGGTTCAAGGTTCGATGTTCAAGGTTCAACGTCTGAAGATTAAAGATCGAGGGGCAAGTTATAGGGTTCAAGAAATAAGGCTTAGGACATCCGGTTCAAGGTTCATTAGCCTGTGGGTTCCGGAATATGACTGCTTCTTCGAACATTGAACGTTGAACTTTGAACCCTTTATGGTTTTCTTGTTATGAGTACCTTATCCACCCGTTTCCCATCCATATCGGCCACTTCAAAACGCAGAGCTTCCCATTCAAAATATTCGGCCGGTTTTGGAACCCGGCCCATCTGCATCATCATAAATCCGCCCAAGGTCTGAAAGTGGCCGATCCCTTCACCGGGCAATGGTCCCAGCCCAAAAAGTTCTTTCAATTCATCAATAGGTATCATCCCGTCAACCAGCCAGGAGCCGTCCTCCCGTTGAACAGCCTGGGGTACAGCCGACCGATCCTGCGAGGAAATCTCTCCGACTATGGACTCCAGAACATCATTTAAAGTGACCAAACCCTGGATCCCGCCGTATTCATCCACCACCAAGGCTAAATGCGGACGGGATTTTTTGAACAATCCCAAAAGGTGCATAGCCGGTGCATTTTCTGGAATAAATAGCGGGGGACTCGTTTTTTCCTTCAAATCCATCAATTGGCCGGAGAGTCCCTGGACCAGCAGGTCCTTGGCCCTTACCACCCCCAGAACATTGTCCAAACTGCCTTGGACTACAGGAAAACGGGAATAAGGATTTTTCATGATCTTCAGGCGATTCTCTTCAATGGGGGCATCCTGATCCAGGAAGACGATCTCCAGACGGGGGGTCATCAAAACCCCGACCTCTCGATCGGTCAAACGAAAAACGCTTTTGACAATATCTTTCTCCGTCTCTGCAAAAACCCCGTCTCGTGTTCCCTGCTCGATCAGGATTTTGATTTCCTCTTCTGTGATGGACGGCTCCCGTGAAGGCTGATAACCGAAGAGCTTCATAATCCATTCTGAAGAAAGGGTCAGCACCTGAACCAGAGGATGGGTGACAGCAGACACCCATCGCAGGGGAGCGGCCACAACTGAGGCAATCCGTTCAGGATTGTTCAAGGCCAGCCGTTTGGGAACCAGTTCCCCGATAACAATGGAGAGGTAGGTAAGTCCAAGGACGACGGACCCCAGAGCAACGGCATGGCTATATCCCTTCAGGAATGGTATCCCTTTCACATAGACCTCCAGAGAGCGGGCCACCGTAGTACCCCCAAAGGCCCCGGCCAGGATGCCGATCAGGGTGATGCCTACCTGGATAGTTGATAGGAAACGATTAGGGTTTTCGGCCAAATCAAGGGCTGTTTGGGCTCGGGAGTTACCTTCCCTGGCCCATTGCTGAAGCCTGGTCTTCCGGGAAGACACGACCGCCATCTCGGACATAGCAAACAAGCCGTTACAGAGTATAAGTAAAAAAATGATTAAAATTTCCATGATATCTCCTTAATCCAAAACAACAAAGTCCTGATGGGTTATTCTGCGGAGGCTTTTCATCGACCTGGAATCATAGTGGTATAGTTCGAAAATACCGTTCGGCGTTAAGCGTTCATCGTTCGTCTAATTCCATTTTCATTTTTCGTGGGGCCCGATAGCAAACACCGGGGTTTAAAACAACTGAAAAAGCAAAATATTGTCATCCAGTATAGGTTTTCAACCCTTTAAAATCAATAAGAAAATTTACCTTGACCTTTATCCTTTTTACATTTTATACTGAGAACAGCTGAAAGTAAATTTTTTTTGACCCTTTTAGGGAGGAAAAAAAATAGCCTTAGAAACCCGTTACCATCACCTTAATCCCTCTCAACCCTCCTTAAAAAAGGGAAGTCGGAAGGGATTTAAAAATAATTGGATCCTTTCCAGAAGAGTTGGCGATGATCCTAAAATTGAAGAGTTTGTCCTTCCCATCCATAAGCACTCCTCCTTTTCCCTGACTTATCTTTTTAAAATGAAAAAGTCGAATCGGGTCGATGTCCGCCTGAAAATATCCGGGAATGGTGCGGTTATTGGGGATACCGTATGGATCGTTCCGGTCAAAGGAAAGGGGTTAATTTTCAAAGTTTTATTTTCTGAACGTTTAAGTTGCCATTCGGGCTTTTTGGTTTTATAATCGAACAATTTTGACACCGGAAAAAGGAGGGATGCCAATTTTCCTGATTTCCATATACCTATTATCGGCTCTGGTCCTCCCCTCCTCGGATCAACCGACCTTTCTGCTTCAGCTTAAAAACAGTACTTATCAGCAGGTAATCTGGGAAAGGCCCATGACCACCGAAGACCGGTTTTCTTTGGTTCATCGGAATTCCATCTATGGGGCCGTTGTCCGGGAAACCTTTCGGATCGACGAAGAAGGGGCCCTTTGGCTTACAGCGATACAAACTGATAGCCCGGCCGTGCTCGAATATTACGGACTCGAGGAATCCGGAACCGGACCGATCCGGTATGTTCGTAAAATCGATTCGATGAAAATCGTCATTACCTTGTCAGGGGAGTTTTGGCTGGATTTTGCCGGAGAGAACTTTTCTTTGTCGCATGGTGTCCCCGATGGAACTCTGATAGAAATAGGCACAAAAAAATCCAAATGATTAAACCTTTAAATAGCAAAAAGGAATGAGCATGGAACCTGAACCCAAAGAACCCCCTCAAATCTCTCAGCCGACCATCAGCGAGGAAAGACTCAAAGAAGCCGAGAAGTATATTGAAGAGGAAGAGGGGGTCACCCGCAGACTTTCCGGCCCCCTGAATACCTTCATTACCATTACGGCCGTGGTGATGTCTCTTTATCACCTCTATGCCGCCGTTGGGACGGTGACCACCCAGATTCTACGGGGGGTTCATGTGGCCTTTGTTTTATTTTTGGGCTTTCTAGTCTTTCCCCCGCTTAAAAAGTTTAAGCATCGTATTGCCTGGTATGACGTTGGTCTGGCCCTCCTGGGGGTCTCCACCATCATTTATATGTTAATTGACTTTGAAGAATTCATCTACCGGGCGGTCACCCCCAATTTCTGGGATATGACCTTTGGGATCATCTTTATCCTTCTAATCCTGGAGGTCGCCCGCCGGGCAACGGGCTGGGTCATGCCTTTTATCTGCATCCTCTTTCTGATTTATGCCTCTATCGGCCCACAATTACCGTCTCCCTGGACCCATCGGGGCTACGATATGGAACGCATCATCGGCCATATGTATATGACCCTGGAAGGAATTTTTGGCGTCCCGGTTGATGTCTCGGCCACTTTTATTATTCTTTTTACCATTTATGGGGCCTTCCTGGAATATTCCGGGGCAGGCAAATTCTTTATCGACTTTTCCTTTGCCGCTATGGGACGAAAACCCACCGGGGCCGGACGGACCGTAACCCTGGCCTCTTTTCTTTTGGGCGGCCCATCGGGCAGCGGCGTTGCCACCACGGTGACCCTCGGTTCCGTTGCCTATCCCATGCTGGCCAAGGCCGGATACGATAAAGAATCGGCCGGGGGTTTGCTCTCCGCCGGGGGCATTGGAGCCATTATTTCTCCGCCGGTCCTGGGAGCCGCGGCCTTTCTGATTGCCGAAATCCTGAAAATTTCCTACCTTGATGTCCTTCGTATGGCGGTCATGCCGACGATCCTTTATTATCTTTCCATTTTTCTCATGGTGGAATTCGATGCCAAAAAATTTGGCGCAAAACTGGTTTCCATTGACGAAACTTATAGTTTAAAACAATTGACCAAGCTCTATTGGTTTCATTTCACCTCTCTGATTGCCATCGTGGTTTTGATGCTCGTTGGTTTTACGCCTATCATGGGTGTCTTCTATGCCACCCTGATCGCCTATGGAGTCAGTTTTTTAAGACCTGAAACCGCTTTAAAACCCAAAAAACTGATTGCCGCTCTCCGTTCCGGCTCTATAGGGGTCCTGGGGGTAGCCGCCACCTGCGCCAGTGCCGGAATCATTGTCGGGGTCGTTACCTTAACCGGACTGGGGCTTAAGTTCAGTTCTATCGTTATCAGCTATGCCGGAGGGAATTTATTTTTGACCTGCGTCTTTACCGGTGTTCTGATGTGGATCATCGGTTTGGCGGTTCCGGTTACAGCTTCGTATATCATTGGGGCCGTTATCGCTGCACCGGCCCTGATCATGCTCAAGGTCCCGGATTATGCCGCCCATATGTTTATCTTTTACTATGCCGTTCTGTCCGAGGTCTCCCCGCCGACGGCCCTTTCTCCCTTTGCGGCGGCGGCCCTGACCGGCGGCAATCCATACAAAACCACCATGATGGCCTGGAAATACACCCTTCCGGCCTTCATCGTCCCTTTTATGTTTACCTTGCATCCCAATGGCGTGGGCCTCCTTTTAGTCGGATCCTGGCCTAACATCCTCTGGACCTCTTTTACCTCCATGATCGGTATTGCCGCTCTGGCTGGTGGAGTGGATGCCTGGTTATTAAAAAGGGCTAACTGGTTGGAACGGGTATTTTTAATTGCCGCCGGATTAATGCTGGTTTATTCTTCCTGGATTTACGACGCCGTTGGTCTGGGACTGGTGATCCTGGTGATCATCCTTCAGAAAACCAGGCCCAATTCCTTAGGTTATTCTTTTCTTTAGAAGGATACTGGATAAAAATCCAGAATCCGGAAGGGGTAGATCTGGGAAAGTTTTTTACCGGCAATCTTGACAACGGTCTAGGCTTGGTTGGTCGGTTCGAGGGTATTGATCAAGAGGTATTCCTCTTTTAAAGTCTTAAATTAAACCCTTGCCTAAAATATAATCGAAGATTTTGTCCACACATTCATCCACGGTCATAAGATTGGTCAGGATATGTATTTCCGGTTCCTCGGGTTTCTCATACGGAGCCGAGATACCGGTATATTCTTTTATCAAACCTTCCCTTGCTTTTTTAAATAAACCCTTGGGATCCCTTTGCTCACATATTTCCAGAGGGCAGTCAAGAAAAATTTCGATAAAATCATTTCCTTGAGAAAGAGATCGTGCAAAAGCTCTATCCTTACGGTATGGGGAAATAAAGGCTGTTAAATTAATCACCCCAGCATCCCTGAAAAGTTTCGCCACCTCAGCCAAACGGCGGATATTCTCCTCTCTGTCTGCAGGGGAAAATCCGAGATTCTTGTTTAAGCCATAACGAACATTATCTCCATCCAGGACATAGGTAAGGCAACCTTTTTTATGGAAAACTTTTTCTGTAGCTACCGCTATCGTTGATTTCCCTGAAGCAGGTAAGCCGGTAAACCACAAGGTAAACGAACGATGGCCAAGCAGGTTTGCCCTATCTATCCGGCTCACCGCTGAAGGGTGTTTTATAATGTTGGTTGCTTTTTGGAATTCCATAATCCTATTTGTTACCATTCTATTTTTCCTTTAAAGTGAATCCCGCCATCGGTGGAAGTTCGTCGTTAGGAATTCTATAATAAGGCATCCCAGGAACTTCGTCAAAAAGAAATTGAAGTTCTTTTTAACTTACCAAACTA
>Ga0214473_10011611_pt1 | contig 10348 bp, 6 predicted proteins | sample RVTome_7_FD_203509 | JGI IMG/M metagenome (GOLD analysis project Ga0214473, IMG submission 203509) | Soil microbial communities from uranium-contaminated site in the Upper Colorado River Basin, Wyoming, United States - RVT98D197 | ecosystem: Environmental > Terrestrial > Soil > Contaminated >... | reverse complement strand
CCGACGCCGCGGCGGGGACGCGGCGCGGCGACGTGGCCCTGCTCGGCGCCGGACAGGGGCACACCCACGAGCACCTGAGCCAGGCCCCGAGCCTCACCGACTTCGGCTGTCACGACGCCGCGGCGCGGGCCCTCGGCGAGGCGGGCCTCGGGCCGGCCGAGGTGCAGGTGGCCCAGATCTACGACTCGTTCACCATCACGCTCCTGATCGAGCTCGAGTCCATGGGCTTCTTCGCCCGGGGCGAGGCCGGGCCGGCCATCGCCGCGGGCGCGCTGGGACTCGGCGGCCGGCTGCCCACCAACACACACGGAGGCCTCCTGTCCTTCGGGCACTCCGGCGCGGCGGGCGGGCTGACCCACGTCGTCGAGGGCGTCCGCCAGCTTCGCGGGGAGTGCGGCGCGCGGCAGGTCCAGGGGGCGCGGGTCGGCCTGGTGCACGGCGACGGCGGGGTCCTGTCGGCCCACTGCTCGCTGGCGCTCGGGCGGATCTGAGGGACACGCATGGCCGACCACGACAAGCCCCCGCCGCGGATCTCCCCCGAGACCCAGCCCTTCTGGGACGGCTGCCACCAGGGTGAGCTCCGCTATCAGCTCTGCCGCGGCTGCGGCCGCGTGCAGTTCTACCCGCGGGCCCTTTGCGCGGGCTGCGGTGCGACCTCGCTCGAGTGGCGGCGCTCGCGCGGCGAGGGGAGCATTCACACCGTCACCGTCGTCTACCGTGCCCCCTCGCCGGCCTTCCGGGGCGACGTGCCGTATGCCATCGCGCTCGTGGACCTCGACGAGGGCTTCCGCATGATGGCCAATGTGCTGGGTCTCGATCCCGAGAGCCTCGCGATCGGTGACCGCGTCCGGGTCGTCTTCGAAACGCGGGGGGACCTGGCGTTGCCGCAGTTCGAGCGGAGCCGCAGTCCGGCCGCGGCCGGGCCCTGACCCGCGCGGTCACCTGGCGCCGCGATGGCCGCTCGGGCGGCCGTCGGGGCCGGCGGTCTCCCCCGCAGCCCCCCCGAGCCGCCAGAGCAGCCCCAGGAGGGCCGCGCACACGCCGGTGAGGAGATAGAGAGCCGCGCGGAAGCCCCCGGTGAGATCGAAGACGAAGCCCACGGTCAAGGGGCCCAGCATGCCGCCGATCTCGGCCGCGGAGAAGAAGAGCCCCCCGGCGGCCCCCAGCCGCGGCAACCCGATCCGGCGGTTGTCCATGAGCGTCAGCATGGTCACCGCCGTCATCGAGCCCCGCGCGATCCCCTGCAGGACGAGGCCCAGGGCGAGCACCGGCTCGAGCCGGGCGTGGATGAGCAGCGTCGCGCCGCCCGCGCAGGCGAAGAGGGCGGCGAGGATGGCGGGCCGGCGGGCGGGCTCGGCCAGCCGCGGAACGACCAGAGCCCCGGCGATCCCGACCGCGGTCGGGATGGCGGCCCACAGGCCGGCCGCCCGAGCATCCATGCCCCGGGCCCGCAGGATCTCCGGCAGCCAGTTGTTGAGGCTGTGGTTGAAGAAGAAGATGCCGATGCCCATGAGGAGGATGATCCGCACCGGCCGCAGGCGGAAGAGCTCCGCCAGGACACGGAGGTGCGAGCCATCCGGCCCGGTCTCGGTCGGCCGCGGGTGGGCCGGGCTCCGGGGAAGGGCGGTCAGCGCGAGCCAGGCGCAGCCCGCTCCCAGCGCGAACACGGCGTAGCAGAGCAGCGCCCGCCGCCAGCTTCCTCCGACGAGCGGCATCACCAGGCTGTTGGTGAGCGCCAGCGCGGTGACATTGCCGAGGGCGGGCCCGGTGACGTACAGGCCCATGGCGAGGCCCCGCTCCTTTCGCTCGAACCACTGCCCGATGAGCTTCGGTCCGCCCACCGAAACGAGCGGGCCGCCGAGGCCGAATACGGCCACCGCGACATAGAGGCCCAGGTAGCCGGTGGCGCCGGCGCGCAAGAGCCCCGAGAGACCGATGAAGATGGCGGCCGCGAACAGGGAGGCCCGAAGGCCGAAGCGGTCGAGCATCCATCCGCACGGCGCGGCGGAGGCGATGTACACGAGCGGCCAGGCCCCGAGGATGCTGCCCATGGCCGCGTGGCTGAGGCCCAGCTCGGCAGTGATCGGTTGCACCAGCGGGGCCATCGAGGCCACCACGAGCCCGAACGCGTAGTAGATGAGCCAGCTCCCGGCCAGCAGCGCCCACCGGAAGGGGTGCGCCGCCGGCGCCGGGGGCGCCGACTCCGGTCCGCCGGGCCTCGGGTCCCGCATTCGGTCAGTGAATATCCGGAGTGCCGGTCAGGGCAATGAGGCGCGTGCACCATGCGGGAGCCCCCTTGATCTTCCCGCGTGCTCGATCTACCGTGGTCCCGGCGCGGGGGCGTGCTGGGGCAGCGTCATCCGGTGACGGAGGGCAAGGCGACATGGCGACGGGAGCGGACTTCTCGCTCGACTCCAAGTACCGCGTCGAATCCGGCCGCATCTTTCTCTCCGGCATCCAGGCGCTCGTGCGGCTGCCGGTGGACCAGCATCGCGCCGACCGGCGGCGGGGGCTGCGCACGGCCACCGTCATCTCCGGGTATCCGGGCTCTCCCCTGGGCGGCTTCGATCTCAACCTGCTGAGGGCCGCCGCGCTGCTGGGCGAGCACGACATCCGCTTCATCCCGGGCCTCAACGAGGAGCTGGGCGCCACGGTGGTCTTCGGCGGCCAGCTCGCGGGCGAGTTCCCGAAGCCCAGGTATGACGGCGTGCTGGGCATGTGGTACGGCAAGGCCCCCGGCGTGGATCGCACCGGCGATCTCTTCCGGCATGCGAACTTCGCCGGCGTGGGGCCCCACGGCGGGGTGCTGGCGATCGCCGGAGACGACCCGGTGGCGAAGTCCAGCACCTTCCCGACGGCCTCGGAGCTGGCCTTCTACGATCTCGGCTTCCCGGTGCTCTTCCCGGGCAATGTCCAGGAGGTGCTGGATCTCGGGCGGCTCGGCTTCGAGCTCTCGCGCTACTCCGGCTGCTGGGTCGGGTTCAAGATCGTCACCAACGTCTCCGACGAGGTGGGCACCGCGGAGGTGGCGCCGGACCGGATCGCCATCGCCGATCCGGGCTTCGAGCACGAGGGCAAGCCGTGGCGGGCCACGCACGGCATGGTGCAGTTCCCGCCCTGGGGCCTCGAGATGGAGCGGGAGCTGTTCTCCGGCCGCCTCGAGGCGGCCCGGGCCTTCGCCGCCGCGAACGGCATCAACCGGATCGCGGTGAGCACGCCCGAGGCCTGGCTCGGCATCGCCGCCGCGGGCAAGACCTACCACGACGTGCGCGAAGCCCTGCGCGCGCTCGGGCTCGACGACGATGCGCTGCGCCGCCACGGCATCCGTCTCCTTCACGTTCGCATGCCGTTCCCGCTCGAGCCGGAGCTGGTCCGCGGGTTCGCGCGGGGGCTCGAGGAGCTGCTGGTCATCGAGGAGAAGCGGAGCTTCGTCGAGCTGCAGATGAGAGACATCCTGATCAACGAGGCCGGGCATCCGAAGGTGACCGGCAAGCGGGACGAGCAGGGCCGCGTCCTCGTGCCGGCCGATGGCGAGCTGGACGCCGACCGGATCGCGCTCATCCTCGCCCGCCGGCTCGAGCGGCGGATCCCGCTCCCCTCGATCACCGCCCGCGCCGCGCTCCTCGAGGCGCTGCGCGACCGCCAGCCGCCGATCACGCTCCGGCGCCAGGCCTGGTTCTGCTCGGGCTGCCCCCACAATCGCTCGACGGTGGTGCCCGAGGGCTCGCTGGCCGGCGGCGGCATCGGCTGCCACTCGATGGCGTTGACCATGGACCGCCACAACGTCGGCCTCACCGCCATGGGCGGCGAGGGCGCCCACTGGGTCGGCGCCGCGCCCTTCACGGAGACGCCGCACTTCTTCCAGAACCTCGGCGACGGCACCTTCTGCCACTCGGGCTCGCTCGCGATCCGCCAGGCCGTCGCGGCGGGGACCCACATCACCTTCAAGATCCTCTACAACGCCACGGTGGCCATGACGGGCGGCCAGGCCGCCGCCGGCGCCCTTCCGGTGCCCGCGCTCACGCGCCTGCTCGAGGCCGAGGGCGTCCGGCGGATCCTCGTGCTCGCCGACGATCCGGCCAAGTATCCGCGCGGCGCCCGCTGGGCGCCCGGCGTCGAGATCTGGGCGCGCGACCGCCTCGACGAGGCGCAGCGCCTCCTGCGCGACACGCCCGGCGTCACGGTCCTGATCTACGACCAGCACTGCGCGGCGGAGAGGCGGCGGCTCCGAAAGCGCGGCCGGCTCCCGGCGGCCCAGCGCCGCGTGGTGATCAACGAGGCGGTGTGCGAGGGCTGCGGCGATTGTGGCGCCCGGTCCAACTGCATGTCGGTGCACCCCGTCGAGACCGAGCTCGGGCGGAAGACGCAGATCCACCAGGCCTCGTGCAACACGGACTACACCTGCCTGGAGGGGGACTGCCCGGCCTTCGTCACCTTCGCGCCTCGCGACGGAGGCGCCGGCAGCCGCCGGCACGCCGTTCTCTCGCAGCCCGACCTCCCCGACCCCGTCCTCCGGGTTCCCCGCGACTGTCACGTCGTCATGACGGGCATCGGCGGCACCGGCGTCGTCACGGTCAACCAGGTGCTCGGCACCGCGGCGCTCCTCGACGGGCGCCACGTGCGCGGCCTGGATCAGACCGGGCTCAGCCAGAAGGGCGGCCCCGTCGTCTCCCACCTCAAGATCTCGGAGGCGCCGCCCGACTTCTCCAACAAGGTCGGGATGGGAGGCGCCGACTGCTACCTCGGGCTCGACGTCCTCGTGGCGACCGCCCCCACGAACCTCGATCGCGCGGCACCGGAGCGGACGGTGGCCGTGCTCTCCACGAGCGCGGTCCCCACCGGGCCGATGGTCGCCTCGCCCGACGCGCGCTTCCCGGATCGGGGCGATCTCCTCGCCGCCGTCAACCGCGTCACCCGCAAGGACGACAACGTGGTGCTGGACGCGGTGGGGCTCGCCGAGGCGCTGTTCGACGACAACCTGATGGCCAACCCGGTCATGCTGGGCGCCGCCTACCAGGCCGGCGCCATCCCCGTCTCCGCCGCGTCCATCGAGGCGGCCATCGCGCTCAACGGCGTCGCGGTGGAGGCCAACACCCACGCGTTCCGGGCGGGCCGCCGCGCCGTCGCCGATCCCTCATGGGCCGCCACGCTGCTCCGCCCGCGCCTGGGGCAGGTCTCGCCGGCGCCCACCCTCACGGACGACGCCCTGCGCCTCGTGGAGGCCTCCGGCGCCACCGGCGAGCTGCGCCGGCTCCTCGCCCTCCGCGTGCCGGAGCTGATCGCGTACCAGGACGTCCCGTACGCGGCGGCGTATACCGCGTTCGTGGCGCGCGTGGCCGCCGCCGAGCGGGCGGCCGTCCCGGGCGAGACGCGCCTCGCCGAGGCCGTCGCGCGTTGCCTCTTCCAGCTCATGGCGTACAAGGACGAGTACGAGGTGGCCCGGCTCCACCTCGCGGGGGACCTCGCGCGGCGGATCGAGCGCGAGTACCCGGAGGGCGCGGAATTCCGCTACCACCTCCAGCCTCCGTTGCTGCGGGCGCTGGGGCTCCGCCGGAAGGTCGCGGTGGGGCGGTGGATCGAGCCGCTCTTCCGCCTCCTCGTCCGCCTGCGCCGCCTGCGCGGCACCGCGCTCGACCCATTCGGCCACGCCACCGTGCGGCGGGTGGAGCGGGCGCTCGCCGCCGAGTACCGGGCGCTCGTCGAGCCGGCGCTCGGCGCGCTCTCGCACGTGACCCACGAGCGCGCCGTGGCGCTCGCGAGCCTGCCCGACCTGATCCGCGGCTACGAGGACGTGAAGCTGCGCAACGTGGCCCGCTTCCGGGAGGAAGCGCGGCGGCTGGCCTTCGCGCCCGAGCCGCCGGCCCGACGCTGACCCGCGGCCGCCCGGACGGGAGCGACTCGTCGCGCCGGGCCGGCTTCACGACGGATACTCGGCGATCACGGTGACCACCGCGCACGCGATGAGCGTATCGGCGCCGGGCACGCGCAGTCCGCCGACGATGGGACAGACGGTCACCTCCCCCGAAGGCAGCTCGCGCTCGACTTGCTCGACGTCGACCGCCGCCGGATCGGGGACACCGACGACGACGTCCACCAGCATCTTCCCGCCGCGGTCGCGGACCTCCTGGAGGCAGCCGAAGGAGCTCGGGCCGGCGCTCCGGCGCGCCCTCGACAGCCGCGTGCCCTCCGTCGTCGACGTGGACGTCGAGCTCGAGCAGAAGGGCTATCGCTCCGTCTCGTACCCGTACCCCGCGAACTTCCACGAGACGTGGCAGCCGGGGCCAGCCGCCCCCCGGAGCGCCTGACCGAGGTCCCGGACGCCCTCCGGGAGCTCGGCGACGCCGCAGAGGCGGGCCGGCGGACGCCGTGAGTTGACAGGCCGGGGCCTTTCGCCGACGATAGCCGCCGATCATGGAGCGCGACGCGGACGTCGTCGTCGTGGGGGCCGGCATCGTCGGCTGCGCCACCGCATACTTCCTCGCCCGTCGTGGCGCGCGCGTCGTCGTCGTGGAGCGCGGGCCCGTGCCGGGCGAGCAGTCCCGAAAGAACTGGGGGTTCGTCCGCCAGCAGGGGCGCGATCCGCTCGAGCTGCCGCTCGTGATGGAGGCGAATCGCCTCTGGCGAGGCCTCGAGCGCGAGCTGGGCGCCGACATCGAGTGGGTCCAGGGCGGCAACCTCGCGCTCGCCGCCGACGAGCAGCGGCTGGCGCGCTTCGAGGCGTGGCTGCCGGTCGCGCGCGAGTTCGGGCTCGACACGCGCCTGCTCCGCGCCCGTGACCTCCCGGCCGTCGTCCCCGGCCTGGCCGGCGCCTGGGTCGGCGGCATGCACACGCCCGGCGACGGCCACGCCGATCCCGAGAAGGCCACCGACGCGTTCGCGCGCGCCGCCGTGTCCCACGGCGCGAGCCTCCACCTCGACTGTGCGGTGCAGGGCGTCACCACGCGGGCAGGGGCCGTCGGCAGCGTCGTCACGGAGCACGGCGAGATCCGCACGCCGACGGTGGTGTGCGCGGCCGGCGCCTGGTCCGCGCGGCTGGCGCGCATGCTGGGCCTCGATCTCCCGCAGCGCTGGGTGCGCGGCACCGTCGCGCGAACGACGCCCGCGCCCGCCGTGACCACGTGCGCGGTCTGGGGGCCCGGCGTGGCGTTCCGCCAGCGTCGCGATGGGAGCTTCACCATCGCGGCGGGTGGCGCCCTCGACCACGATGTCACGCTGGACTCGCTCCGCCAGCTGCGCTTCTTCTTGCCGAGCTACTGGAAGAACAAGGCCCTGTTTCGCTTCCACGTGGGCCGGCCGCTGCTGGCCAGCCTGGCCGCTACCCTGCCCGGCTCGGCGGCGCGCCGGCGACCGCTCGTCTGGGACCGCGGTCTCGAGCCCCCGCCGAATCCCGCGAAGGTGCGGCGCAGCCTCGTCGAGCTCCAGCGCGTGCTGCCGTCGCTTCCCCCGCTCGGCATCGCGCGGAGCTGGGCCGGCTACATCGACGCCGCGCCCGATCTCGTCCCGATCCTCGGCGAGGTCCCCCCGCTCCGCGGCTTCCTGCTCGCCACCGGCTTCAGCGGTCACGGCTTCGCGATGGGGCCCATCGCCGGCCGCCTCGTGTCCGAGCTGATCGTGGACGGCAAGCCCTCCCTCGACATCGCCGGGTTCCGCTTCTCGCGCTTCGCGGAGGGCGCCATCGGCAAGCCGCGCAACGTCCTGTGACGCCCCCGGGCACCCCCCGCGCGCAGGACTACGCCATCGCCCTCGACGTCGGCGGCACCTTCACCGACGTCGCGCTCGTGCACGAAGCGAGCGGCCGCCTCTGGGTCACCAAGACGCCGACGACACCGCACGATCCGTCGGCCGGATTCATCGCCGGTGTCGACCGAGCGCTCCGGCTCGCCGGCGTCGAGGCCGCGTCGCTGCGCCACGTCCTGCACGGCACGACGACCGCCACCAACGCGATCCTCGAGGGCAAAGGTGCGGCCACCGGCCTCCTCACCACCGCCGGCTTCCGCGACGTGCTCGAGATCGGCCGCCACGACATTCCGCGGCGCGCCAACATGTTCGCGTGGGTCAAGCCGACGCGGCCGGTCTCCCCCGAGCTGATCTTCGAGATCGCCGGCCGCGTCACCGTGGACGGCACCGAGCTCGAGCTCCTCGACGAGAGCGCGGTGCGCGCGGCCGCCCGGCGCCTGCGCCGGGCCGGCGTGGATTCGATCGCGGTCTGCTTCCTGCACAGCTACGCCAACCCCGCGCACGAGCAGCGCGCCCGTGCGCTGCTCCTCGAGGAGCACCCCGGTGCCGCGGTGTCGCTCTCCAGCGAGGTGCTGCCGGTGTTCCGCGAGTTCGAGCGGTCGATGGGCACCGTCCTCAACGCCTACGTGCAGCCGCTCGTCGGGCGCTACGTCGCGCGCCTGGTGGGAGAGCTGCGCCCACGGGGGATCCGGGCACCGCTGTCGATCATGAAGTCCAACGGCGGCGTCATCGGCGCCGACGTGGTCCGTACCCAGGCCATCCACACCGCGCTGTCCGGGCCCGCCGCGGGCGTGATCGGGGCGCGGCGCATCGGGGCGGCGGCCGGATTCGACGACCTGATCTCCGTCGACGTCGGCGGCACGAGCGCGGACGTGTGTCTCATCCGCGGCGGCGAGGCGGAGGTGACCGTGGAAGGCCGGGTCGGCGCCTGGCCCCTCCACGTTCCGATGATCGATATCCACACCATCGGCGCCGGCGGCGGCTCCATCGCGCGCGTCACCGAGGACGGGACGCTCACGGTGGGCCCCGAGAGCGCGGGGGCGCAGCCGGGCCCCGTGTGCTACGGCGCGGGCGGGGAGGAGCCCACCGTCACCGATGCCCACCTGGTGCTCGGTCGCGTCCCCCCGCACCTGCTCGGCGGCGAGATCGCGCTCGACGTCGAGCGGGCACGTCGCGCCCTCAAGGAGCGCGTGGCGCGGCCGCTGGGGCTGCCCCTGGCCGCGGCCGCGCAGGGCATCCTCGATATCGTCAACAACAACATGGTCGGCGCCCTCCGGCTGGTGTCGGTCGAACGGGGCTACGACCCCCGCGACTTCGTACTGGTGCCGTTCGGCGGCGCCGGCCCGCTGCACGGCGCCGATCTGGCCGCGCTCCTCGGCATGCGCACCGTGGTCGTGCCGCGCCACCCCGGCGTGCTGTCGACGTTCGGCCTCCTCGGCACCGAGGTGCGCAACGACTACGCGCGGACGAGCCTGCAGAAGCCGCCCGACTACGACCTCGCCGCCGTCGCCGCAGTGTACGCCGATCTCGAGGGCCAGGCGCAGGCCTGGCTGGCCGCGGAGGGGGTGGCCCCCTCCGCGCGCCGGCTCACTCGCCTGGCCGACCTCCGCTATCGCCACCAGGGCTTCGAGCTCACGGTGCCGTGGCCCGAGCGCGGCCGCGCCGTGGACGCCCTCGTCGCGCGGTTCCACGCCCGCCACCGCCAGCTCTACACGTACGCGCTGGCCGAGGCGCCCGTCGAGATCGTCACGCTGCGGGTGGCCGCGGCCGGCCGCGTCCGGCGCTTCACGCTTCCCTCCCTCGCCCGCCGCGCAGCAGCGGCCCCGACGCGCCATCCGCAGCGCCGCGTCCACTTCGCGGGCGTCGGATGGAAAGTCTGCCCCTGCCTCGATCGCGAGCGGCTCGGCGTGGGCGCGGTGGTGACGGGCCCGGCGATCGTCGAGCAGCTCGACGCCACGACGGTGGTGCCGCCCGGGCACCGGGCCCGGGTGGACCGCATCGGCAATCTCGTGATTCAGCGGCTCCGGCGCGCGCGATGAAACGACGGCGGGCCCCGCGCCGGCGACCCGTGGCCGCGCTCGACCCGGTCACGCGCGAGATCATCCGGGGCGCCCTCCGGGCCGCCCAGACGCACATGGAGGCGGTCATCGAGCGCACCGCGATGTCGCCGTTCATCCGCGAGAAGAACGATTACTTCGCCGGCATCCTCGACGCGCGCGGCCGCGTGGTGTGCGGCACCATGGTGCCGCTCTTCGGCAATCTCACCCAGATCATCTTCGAGCAGTACCCGCCGGACACGATGCGGCCCGGCGACCTCTACTGGTACAACGACTGCCACGGCTCGCGCGGGGGCGTCTCGCACTCGCCCGACATGGTCTTCGCGGCGCCGGTGTTCCACCGTGGCCGGCTCGTCGCCTTCTCGCAGACCTGGGGCCACTTCTGGGACATCGGCGGCATGCGGGCGGGCAGCATCTCGCCGGACGCGACGGAGATCTTCCACGAGGGCATCATCGTCCCCGCCGTCCGCATCTACCGCGAGGGCGTGCTGAACGACGAGGCGTTCCGCATCTTCCTCCGCAACTCGCGCTTCCCGGAGATCCTCAAGGGTGAC
>Ga0214473_10011610_pt1 | contig 10349 bp, 12 predicted proteins | sample RVTome_7_FD_203509 | JGI IMG/M metagenome (GOLD analysis project Ga0214473, IMG submission 203509) | Soil microbial communities from uranium-contaminated site in the Upper Colorado River Basin, Wyoming, United States - RVT98D197 | ecosystem: Environmental > Terrestrial > Soil > Contaminated >... | reverse complement strand
CGGCTCGTGGAGAACGGCTTCGACGAGGACGGGAAGTGCATCCTCGTGCACCTGAAGGGGCAGCCGTCGCGGAGCACGCGGCGGTTCCTGAAGCGGATGAACGAAGAGCTGAAGCTGAACGTTTGTTCCTTCGTCGACGGCGATCCGTGGTCGTTCCGCATTCACGCGTCCGTTGCCTTCGGGGCGATCAGGACCGCGCACATCTCGGAGTACCTCGCGACGCCGACCGCGGAGTTCGTCGGGATCACCGCCAGCGACATCGTGAACTACGAGCTGCCGACGGACGCGCTCACGCCGCGGGACATCGGCGCGCTGAACGCGGAGCTGTCGGACCCGCGGTTCAACGACGAGTTCTGGAAGCACGAGATCGAGCTGATGCTGAAGCTGGGCAAGAAGGCGGAGCAGCAGGCGCTCGCGAAGTACGGCCTCGACTTCGTCACGGACCGGTACCTGCCGGAGAAGCTGGGCGAGCTTGGACTGATGCGGTGATTGTCGTGCCTGGCGACGACACGCTTAAGGGGGGCCGGGAGGATGTGTAGGGCGTGAAGTGGACCGTTGTCGTGGAGTACGACCCGGACACGAAGCACTACGTCGCCACCGTCCCGGGGCTCGACATCGTCGCCGATGCCAAGAGCGAGAAGACGGCGGTCCGGCTCGCCCGCGAAGCCATCCCCCTTCACTTGGAAGCCCTTCGGGAGCGGGGCCAACGGCCCCCAGTGCGCGCGAAGGTTCTCCAGGTGGAGGTCTAGGTGTCGAAGCTGCCGGGCGAAGTATCCCGCAGGCGGTTCCTCCGAGCGATGGAACGCTTGGGTTGGTCCGTCCTGCGGATCCGAGGCAGCCACCATCAGCTCGTCCATCCTCGATTCCCCGGAGTCCTCACAATCGCGATTCATGACACGCTCAGCCGTCCGGCGATGAAGAAGGTGCTCAAGGCTGGCGGAATCGAAGAGGCAGACTTCATCCGCGTCTTGTGAGCCGGCAGTTCCTGACGACGAGTTCTGGAAGCACGAGATCGAGCTGATGCTGAAGCTGGGCAAGAAGGCGGAGCAGCAGGCGCTCGCGAAGTACGGCCTCGACTTCGTCACGGACCGGTACCTGCCGGAGAAGCTCGGGGAACTCGGCCTGATGCGGTAGGCTCTGAACGTCCATTCTTCCGCCTTTCCCTCCCCTACAGTATGTACCGTAGAGGGCGAGCGTACTTGGGGTACGGACGCCGGCTATACGCCGAGCGGAGCGGATTCCGGTGGTGTACGAGGTCCGGTTCCACGGGCGCGGCGGGCAGGGCGCGGTCATGGGCGCGCAGGCGCTCGCCGTGGCGGCCGCGCACGACGGCTTCCACGCGATCGCCTTCCCCTTCTTCGGGGCGGAGCGGCGGGGCGCGCCCGTGCTCGCGTTCGCGCGGTTCGGGAAGGCGCGGCTGCGGACGCGCACGCAGGTCTACGAGCCGAACTTCGTCATCGTGCTGGAGGAGAGCCTGATCGACACGGTCGACGTCCTGGCGGGGCTGCAGAAGGACGGGATGGTCGTCGTCGACACGACGCGGGCGCCGGGGAAGCTCCACCTCTCCCAGGCGGTGAGGGCCGCCACGGTCGACGCGACGACGATCGCGCTCGAGCACTCGGGCCAGGCGGCGGTGAACACCGCCATGCTCGGCGCGTTCGCGAAGGCGACCGGCCTCCTGACCCTCGAGGGCGTGGAGGTCGGCATCCGCGAGGTCGTCGGCCGGCGCCTCGGGATGACGGTCGCGGAGAAGAACCTCACCGCCGCGCGCGCGGCGTACGAGCAGACCCGCTCCGGCGAGTCCCGCGGAGGACGCGCGTACGCGAAGGCGACGAAGTGGCTGCCCACCGTGAAGGAGCTGCCGCCCGGGCTCGCGACGCCGCCGACGCAGACGCCCTTCGGCCTCGTCGGCCCCGGGAGTTCCGTGGCGAACAAGACGGGCGGCTGGCGGGTGAACCGGCCCGTGCTCGACGCCGCCAAATGCACGAACTGCCTCCTGTGCTGGTTCTACTGTCCGGACGGTTCGATCGCTCGCGGCGGGAAGGCCGTCCTCCTCTCCCTCGACTACTGCAAGGGCTGTGGGGTGTGCGCGGCGGTGTGCGCGCCGAAGGCGATCAAGATGGAGCGCGAGGTCGAGGCGGAGGTGAGCGCGTGACGCAGCTCGTGACGGCGGGCGAGCGGCGCATGGTGACGGGCGACTACGCGGCCGCGTGGGGCGCGCGGGTGTGCCGCCCGCAGGTGATCGCCGCCTACCCGATCACGCCGCAGACGATGATCATCGAGCACCTCGCGGAGTTCGTCGCCTCCGGCACGTTGGACGCGGAGATGATGCGCGTGGAGTCCGAGCACAGCGCGATGTCCGCGGTGATCGCGGCGCAGGCGACGGGCGTGCGGACGTACACCGCCACGTCGTCGCAGGGCCTCGCCCTGATGCACGAACCCCTGTTCATCGCGCCGCCGATGCACCTCCCGATCGTGATGTCGGTCGTGAACCGCACCGTGGCGGCACCGCTCGGCATCTGGGTGGAGCACAACGACTCGATGCCGCAGCGCGACACCGGGTGGATGCAGGTGTACGTCGAGGACGCGCAGGAGGCGCTCGACATGGTCCTCCAGGGCTATCGGATCGCGGAGCACCACGACGTGGAGCTCCCGATCATGGTGTGCATGGACGCGTTCCTCGTGTCCCACACGATCGAGTCCGTCGACCTGATCGGGCAGGAGCAGGCGGACGCGTTCCTCCCGAAGTACGACCCGATCCACGCGTACCTCGACCCGACGCGGCCGATGGTCCTCGGCTCCGCCGCGCCGCCGGAGTACATCCAGGAGGTCCGGTGGGAGACGGACGCCCGGATGCGCCGCGCGCTCGAGGCGATCGAGGAGACGGACAACCTGTTCGGGGCGATGTTCGGCCGGCAGTACTGGGGCGCGTTCGAGACGTACCGGCTCGCGGACGCGGACGTCGGCCTCGTGACCCTCGGCACGGTCACCTCCACCGCCCGGGACGTCGTCGACGAGCTCCGGAACGAGGGCCACAAGGTCGGGCTCCTCAAGCTCCGGTTCTTCCGGCCGTTCCCGGCGGAGGCGTTGCGGGACGCGACCGCGCACCTGAAGGCGCTCGGCGTGTACGACCGCGCGGTCTCCTACGGGGTCGGCGGACCGACCTACATCGAGGTCCGCAACGCCCTGTACAACTCGCACGACGTCCCGATCCTCGGGTTCCTCGCGGGCCTCGGGGGCCGGGACGTGACGCCCCCGGACGTGGCGGTGATGTTCAAGAAAACGATGGAGGCCGCTGGGATGAGCCGCGCCGCGAGCCGTTCGACGTGGATCGGGACGCGGGGGGTGCAGCCGTGACGACGATCAAGGACCTCCCGGAGGAGGACTGGTTCGAGTCCGGGCACACCGCCTGCCCGGGGTGCGGCGGCGCGATGGTCGTCCGCGCGGCGATGAAGGTCCTCGGCCCGAACACGGTCGTGTACATGCCCGCGTCGTGCCTCCTGATCTTCAGCGACATGTACCCGCTGAACGCGTTCAAGGTGCCCACGCTCCAGGTCCTGTTCGAGACGTCCGCGATCTGCGCCTCGGGGATCAAGCGCGCGCTGAAGCGCCTCGGGAAGGACGACGTCACGGTCGTCGCCTTCGCAGGGGACGGGGGCACGGCGGACATCGGGATGCAGTCCCTGTCCGGCGCGGCGGAGCGGAACGAGGACATCCTGTACATCTGCTACGACAACGAGGCGTACATGAACACGGGGATCCAGCGGTCCGGGACGACGCCGTTCGGCGCGTGGACGACGACGACGCCCCTCGGGGAGGGCGAGGAGGGCCGCGGGAAGCTCGAGCCGAAGAAGGACGTCCCGCGGATCATGATGGCGCACGACGTCCCGTACGTCGCGACCGCGAGCCTGGGGTTCCCCGCGGACCTCGTGAACAAGCTCGAGAAGGCGAAGCTCAAGAAAGGCTTCCGGTACCTCCACATCCTCGCGCCGTGCCCCGTCGGGTGGCGGATGGAGTCGGACAAGACCGTGGAGCTCGCGAAGATGGCGGTGGAGGCGGGCCTGTTCACGCTCTTCGAGTTCGAGGACGGCGTGATGCGGATCAACCGGGAGCCGCGGTTCTCGCCCGTGCGCGACTACCTGAAGGCGCAGGGGCGGTTCCGGCACCTGACGGACGAGCAGGTGGCGGCGATCGAGTCGTGGGTCCGGCAGAAGTGGGAGCGGGACCGGGCGATGGCGAAGGCGCTCGGGCCGAAGGCGCCGCCGACCGTGGCGGTGGAGACGCTGCAGGAGAAGTGACGGGCGACGGAGTCGCCTCCCATGGCGGGTGATCGCCCGTTCCTTACCCCACCGTCCAGGTCTGGGCATTCGCCCCGCAGTCGGCGTAGGCGAGGCGGAGTTCGTAACGCCCTTCGGGGAGCGGGGAAACGACGAACCGATCGCCGGCGCTCGTCCGTCCGTCACCGTCTGCATCCTCGAACGCGAGGGATCCGTCCCGCGCCCCGTCGGCGAGGGGACGAAGTTCCGCGACGGTCGTGTCGTTCGCGGCCAAGGTCGCCCCCCACATGGAAAGAGGATCGCGGCCTTGCGTCATGGCGATGTCGACGATCGCGCGGTCGGGTTCTCGCTCCACGCCGCCCAAGCGGACGAAGCTCCTGATGCAGGCGTCATTGGATCCAATGAAGCCCTCGAGCCAGGCGCCGACGGCCGCGACGAGGACGAACACGCAGACGAGGGAGCCGACGACCAGGAGCGCCGCCTTCCGCTGCCGCTTCCGCGTCTCCGGCAGGATCGCCACGGGACCGAGACCTGTCTCGAGGCGCATCAGGGTTTTGCCGACATGTCGGCGGCTGCCTTGTTGCGAAGGCGCTCGGGCCGAAGGCGCCGCCGTCCGTGGCGGTGGAGACGCTGCAGGAGAAGTGACGGGCGAGTCCGTTGAGGACGACTGGGCTGCCGCGCGCGTGCTCCATGGACGCGAAGACTTAAATGGGGCCCTCCACCATGGAATCCAGTCCATGGCCACGACCCTCGTGGAGATCGCGGAAGGGTTCCTCGAGATCGCTCGCACCGAGGCGCGAGAGGGCTACGATCGGCGGGACGAGCGACGGATTCGCGACGCGGCGGAGAAAGCCTGGCTGGCGGCGACGCAGGTCGTCGACCACGCGATGCATGTCCACGGGCAGATGCCGCCTCAGGACCCTCGCGACGCCCACGCGGCCCGCCATCGGTTCCTCGAGGATATCGGGCGCCGGGACCTGTCTCGGCAACTCGCGTATTTCGCGGACCGCCTCCACGGCACGTGCTGCTACATCGGACGATGCCCGACCCGGAGCGTGATGGACGCGATCCTCGACGAGGCCGACCAGTACGTCGCGACGTTCCGCGCGGGCGTGTGACTCGCGGCGGGCGTTCGTGAGCGGCCCCTCAGCCGCCAACGCCCTTCTTCCCGCGCCCCTTCCGACGCTCCTCCCGCTCCACGGCGCCCTGCAGGTACGGGATCGTCGCCATGCCGTCGACGAGGTCCGCGGGGAGGCGGGCGAGCCGGTCGACCTCCCGCCGGAGGTGCGCGCGCTTCTGCGTCAGGTGCTCGTCCTCCGCCCGGATCGCGCGGAGCTTGTCCCGGGAGGCGACGACCTTCGCGACCGCCTCCTCGAGGTCCCGGATCATGTCCTCCACGGGGACGCCCTTCGCGCGGAGCTCGTCCGCGTGTAGCTTGACGTAGGCGATGATCTCCCGCGTGACCTCGATGTTGTTCGCCGCGTCGTCCACATCGTCCGACACGGCCGTTGGGATGGCGCTCGGGCAGAAAGCCTTTGGCGGTACTTGCAGCGTTGGCGGCGACGCCTGACCGAGACCCGAGCGCTCGCGGGGGGCCGGAGTCACGCGGGGACCGTCCTGGCGGCGGCGTCTCCCCCAGGGAGGGGACTTCCCCCCGACCGACCCGGACCGGCAATCCGCCACCTCGCTTCTCGGGCTCCCCTCGCTCGCGGGGGCTCGGAGCCATGTGGCGCCTCGATGGTTCCATCCGGTCGCGCTCGGGGCCCGTTGGCAGCACCGCGAAGCGAGGAGGAGGGGCGGCGGAGCCTATGGGCGGGGCCGCGGAGCCACCGGGCGACGAGGAGGACCCCAGGCGGAACCACGGCGCTGCGGGTGGGGAGACGGCCACCCTAGGGCGCCGCGCGACGGAGCCAGCGGGGGAGGCCCGGGAGCCATATGGCGGCGCGTCGGTTCCGGCGGGCGAAGGCCCCCGACCCCTGGCCTCCTTAACCCTTTCGCGTACATGTACGCTGAACCGAGATGGGCTGGCAGCCGCTTCGCCCTCACCATGGCATCAATCGGAAAGGATGGTGATGGATCGTGAGCTTGACGCAGACCGAGAAGTTGGGCTTCGGCGAGAACTTCGTGGAGCTCGTCGTCCAGGTGGCCCCCGAGCTGGCGGGCACCCCCCTCGACGGGAAGGAGATCCTGAAGGACGTCGTGCCGAAGCAGGACCGGGCGGCCCGCGCGAACGCCAAGCAGGAGGATGCGAAGCGCGCCTCCCTGGCGGCGACCGCGGAGGTGGAGGCGGCGGTGGACGACTTCTACCGCACGTGCTCCGGGTACCTCGACGCGATCATGGGCGTCGTGGGGAAGGGCAGCCCGGCGGCGAAGAACATGGGGCGTCTCCGCAGCCGGATCCGGATGCGCGAGGACGCGGCGTCGGAGGCGACGACGCCCGGCGGGACGGCCCCCGGGGCGGTGCAGTAGGCGCGAACGGGGCCCTGGCGGGCCCCCTCTTTCCCTTTCTCGTGTGGCGGTAGTGAGCCAAATCCCGCTCCGTGGCCACTACTCGTCGGGCTGGTGCCTGACTGCCTCGGCGATCTCGAGGACGCGCTTTCGTCCCAAGCCGAGCCGTTGCTCGACGGCGAGGGGATGGTCCGTGGGTTCCAACTCGATCGACGGACGGATTCCCACCGGTCGGGTGTGGACTTTCGTCTTCAGGTTCAAGGTGTCGGGGTAGGGAGCGAGACGGGTCGAGAGCCAACCGAAGTACGGGGGTTCCTCGGTTCGCCGCGGATTGTCCCAGAGTTCAATCGCCTTTCGGAAGTTACTTTCGCTCAGGGATACCCAGACGGTCCAAGCGAACACCCCTTCCTTGTCCACTAGGGGTATTTCGACGTTCCCCTTGATGAAGGAGTCGCGGCGATCTATCACGCATACTTCCGACTCCAGAATGCACCTCGCGTTCCTTTCGTGCTCGGGTACCAGATACCACTGGAACGGAGCGTCCGCTGCGTAGCTAAGTGGGGGTCCGTCGTGATACACTCCACAGCTACTACAGACGTATCCCTTTCCTGAGGCCTCTTGACTCCCAAGCGTGAAGTCGTGATTGCGATCACGGCCCTTAAGGACTCTCAAGGTTCGGAGGAGAGTACGCCCCCGCGGGGATTCGAACCCCGGTTTGAGGCTCCGCAGGCCTCTGTCCTGTCCAAGCTAGACTACGAGGGCGCGAGCCCCACCATGCGAGAAGGGGTTAAGAAGGTCACGCCCCAGCGTCGCGTTGCGGGCTCAGCGGGCTTCTCCCTCGTTGGAGGACTTTTCCTCCTCATCAAGGTCCTCGCTCTGCGAATCCGAACGCGGTCTCCGGCGCCACCACATCGCCGCGAAGAGGACGGCGACGGCGCCCAGGACAACGAAGCCGGGGATGACCCATCCCGGAGTCCCCCCATCCGGGAGCTGCGGCGACACGACGGACACGAGGACCGAGGTCGTGGACGCCCGCCCCAGCGCGTTCGTCACCGTCAGCGTCACGACGTATTCGCCCGGTGCGGCGAACGAGTGGTTCGCGACAATGCCCGAGGTGGCGGACCCGTCCCCGAAGTCCCACGCGTAGGCGACGATGCCCGCGCTGTCGTTCGAGCGGGCGCCGCTGAACACCGCGATCTGGCCGGGTGCCATGGACGTGCCCGTGAGCACGTCGATCGCCGCCAGCGGAGGCGGATCGATGAAGAACGTCCTCCGGAGGGTGGCCGCGTTGCCGAGGCGGTCCGTTGCGTCGATCTGGACGACCACGGACCCCGCCAAACCGGACAGGGTGAAGCCGGTCGTGCACGAGCGGGCGACGCCGCCAGCGGTGCAGGTCGCGGAGGCGAGCCCCGCGCCCGCGTCGAAGGCCTGAACATCGAAGGTCGTCCCGGCGTCCACGTATGCGGTGGAACCCACGGTCGCGTTCGGCGTCCCGACGAACAGCCGGACGTCTGGCGGTGAGCCGTCCACGGTCGTCGCGAACGACCCGACGGCGGACGGGTTCCCGAGGGCGTCGACCGCCTCGTACTCGATCACGTGAAGCCCCTCGGCGGTGATGAGGAAGGGGGCCGCATACCCGACCCATGGTCCGCCGTCGATCCGATAGGAAAGGGTGGCGACGCCGATCGGGTCGACCGCGGACAGGGAGAACGGTGTCGCGGGCGTGACGAAGGACGTCGGCGCGGGGATGTTCGGGGTGCCCACGAGGAGCGAGGGGGATGGCCCGGTGGCGTCCACGTCGTACGCGAACGAGCCCGTCATGAGATTCCCAACGAGGTCCGCCGACCGGTAGTCGAGGACGTGCGCGCCCTCCGATCCTGGGGCCAAGGGGCTCATGGTTGCGGACCAGCTCCCGCCATCCAGGCGCGTCTCCAGGGAGGCGACGCCGCTCCCGCCGTCCAGGGCGAACAGGACGATGGATGCGCTCGGTCCGAGGGTCGTCCCCACGGTCGGCCCGAACACGCGGAGGGTGACCGCGGGCGGCGTGGCATCGACATCGTACGCGAACGTGTCCGCCGCCAGGTTCCCGACGCGATCCGTCGCACGGACGTCGAGGACGTGGGCGCCGTCCGGTCCCGCGGGGATCGGCGCTCCGTATGGGGACCACGGACCGCCGTCCCACCGCCATTCGAGGGAAGCGACCCCGCTGTCGATGTCCGCGGCGGTGAGGTTCAGCGACGCGGACGGCCCGAGGACCGTGCCGGCAGAAGACCCGTCGACGCGCACGGCGATCGAGGGTCCGGACGCGTCCCCGACGAGGAGTGCGGACCGCGCGGCCTCGACGTTGCCTGCGGCGTCCACGGAACGGAACTCAAGGAGATGGGGACCGGCGGCGAGCGAGAAGGGACCCACGTACGTCACCCAGGCGCCCGCGTCGAGACGGTACTCCGTCCGGGCGATCGCGGAGAGGTCGTCCGTCGCGCCCAGGGCGACGGGCCGAGGCCCAATGTCCGGCGGCGTCGGACGCCCAGAATCGGACCGCATAGACGCCGAAGGTGGCGAAGGAGGCGGTCGCCCGCCAAGTCCCGCCGCCGACCGGGGAGAGCGTGAGGTTCGTTGCCGAGGGGCCCGATACGTTCGCCGACCCCCCGACGACGCCGACGTCGTCCGTCGCGCTGGCGGTGAAGACGAAGGGGCCGGGCGGAGCCGCGGACGGCGTCACGGAGACGCTCGCGAACGAGGGCGCGGACATGTCTTGGATCGTGAAGGAGTGACCGAGGCTCGCGTTGAGGCCGCCCGCGAGATTGCTCGCCCATATGGAGTAGGTGCGGGTTCCGGGGGTCCCGTAACTCGCGTTGTCGAAGTAGTCGTCCGTCGCCCCGACGCGGACGAGGCTCCGGTTCGTGGACCCTCCGCCGGGGAGGCTGAGGTTCACCCAGACGGCGGCGACCCCGAAGTCCGCAGCGACCGTGGCGGTGATGTTGACGAACCCGCCGACCGCCTGCGGATCGGGAGACGCCGCCACGCCCGTGATTCGCGGGAGGTGAAGGCCCGGGGAGACGCGGACCTCGTTCGACGGAGCGCCCTCTCCGGCCCCGTTCACGGCGGCGACCCGGTAGTAGTACGTGCGGTCGTTGACCACGCCCCCGTCGACGTAGGAGTTCGTGGAGCCCACGGAGGCGTACCGCACCTCCTCGCCGGACCGATCGCCGCGGTAGATGATGTATCCTGAGATGGGAGTCCCGGAGCTGCGCGGAGTGACCCAGCTCAAGGTCACGGATCCGCTGCCGCTGGACGCGGTGAGCGCGGGACCCTGCGCAAGCTCGCCGACATCGACCCCCCTGAGCCACGGCCGGTCCGGCACCTCGATTTCCCGGACCAGGGTTTCCGTCGAGGAGTTGTAGACCCAGATGCGCTGCACGGCCCAGTCGGCCACGTACAGGAAGCCGTCCCTGCCCATGGCGATTCCCTGCGTCGTGGACTCCGGGTGGGGCATGAATCCCCTCCAGGCCGCGCCGCCTAGGTCCAGCCTGCCGAACCCCGCGTACCACTGGAACTGGGTGTGGAACACTTTGGAGTTGTTCGGAGAGAGGACGCTCTGGGACGCGAACCCGGGGATGGTCA